>Ga0265298_10008293_pt1 | contig 12501 bp, 4 predicted proteins | sample AusTroGonzalo_MG_3_FD_193486 | JGI IMG/M metagenome (GOLD analysis project Ga0265298, IMG submission 193486) | Bovine rumen microbial communities from tropical cattle in Woodstock, Queensland, Australia - Gonzalo_01 | ecosystem: Host-associated > Mammals > Digestive system > Stomach > Rumen ... | reverse complement strand
GGTTCAGCATCGTGCGTACGGAAGAGGCGCTGTACCTCTATTGTGACATGCACCACCTCGTTTGCGACGGTGCGTCGTATGATGTGTTCTTCAATGAACTCTGTACCCTGCTGGATGGCGGTTCGATCGACAAAGAGATGTGCTCGTATGCGCAGTTTGTGGCCGAAGAGCAAGCCGCCAAAGACGGAGCCGAATACGCCGCTGCGAAAGAGTTCTTCCATTCGCAATTAGCTCAAGTGGAAGGAGCTACGGAGATAGCGGCAGACTTGACCAACCCTAAAGACGGTGAGATAGGTCAGGTCTATGCCCCGATGAACCTTCAGGCCGCGGAAGCCTTGGCACAGAAAGCGGGTGTCACCCCTGCCGGTGCAACCTTGGCAGCAGTCTTCTACACCCTCGGGCGCTTTGCCAACGCAGACGAGCTGTGTATCACCACGATCTCCAACGGCCGCAGTAATCTCAAGATGGCGAACACCATCGGTATGATGGTGAACACGTTGGCGCTAAGCAGTAAGATATCCGACCAGACCGTCGAAGCGTTCGTTCACGAGACCGGAGAACATTTCGAGCAGACACTCGCACATGAGAACTATCCGTTCGCACAGATTGCTGCCGACTATGACCTGACGGCAGAGATCATGTTCGCGTACCAACTCGGTGTGCTGTCTGAATATAAAGTAAAGGGCCAAGCGATCGCGACAGAGAACATGGAACTCAATGTGCCGAAATTCAAGATAGCGTTCTATATCGTAGAAGTGAACGGTCAGCCGAGTGTCGCCATCGAGTACGACAACGGCCGTTACAGCCACGAGATGATGCAATCGCTGGCGCAGTCCGTCAGCAATGCCCTCAGTGCTTTTGCGGCTCAACCGACAGCTGCATTGCGTTCCGTATCGCTCATGGACGAAGCGCAGGCCAAACTGCTCGATAGTTTCAACGAGACCGCCGTGCCGTACGATGATACGCAGACGATCTTGTCACTCTTCAAGGCACAAGTAGCCAAGACTCCGGACGCGCTGGCACTCGTCTATACCGACAAACGTTTCACGTATCGCGAGGTAGATGAGATATCCGACCGTATCGCCGCTGGTTTGCATCCAACGACCAACGTCATCGCTATCAAGGTGCAGCGCAGTGAATGGATGGTACTCGGTGCGTTGGCCGTTCTCAAGACCGGCTGTGCCTACTTGCCGCTCGATCCCTCGTACCCCGAAGAGCGCCTAAGTTATATGCAGCAAGATGCCAACAGCTGCATGCTCCTCACGGAGAAAGAGTTCGAGGAACTCTCTAACAGCGACAGCGGTCTAACAGCGAAGCGGTCTAACAGCGATAGCGGTCTAACAGCGCAGCGGTCTATAAATCCTTCGGATTTATTTATCTTGCTTTATACTTCCGGTTCGACGGGCGTGCCCAAAGGCGTCCAACTCGAGCACGGCAACCTCGTGGCATTCTGTCACTGGTATCAGCGCTATTACGACTTGCATGAAGGACATAAGGTAGCGGCATACGCCTCTTTCGGTTTTGATGCCTGCATGATGGACCTGTACCCTGCTCTCACCTGCGGTGCAGCGGTCTATATCGTGCCGGAAGACTTGCGTCTGAACTTACCGGAGTTAGGCCGTTATTTCGATGCCGAAGGCATCACGCATTCGTTCATGACCACGCAGATCGGCTATCAGTTTGCGACGAACGTCGAGTGTCATTCGCTCCAACACCTCTCGGTGGGCGGTGAAGCCCTCTCGGCCCTCAATCCGCCGACGAACTATAAGATGCATAACGGCTACGGTCCGACGGAGTGTACGATCTTCACAACCACGTATCTACTCAACGAATACGAGCAGCATATACCGATTGGTAAACCGCTGGATAACTTGCAGTTGTTCATCATGGACACCAACGGCCAACGTCTGCCGCTCGGTGCTACCGGTGAACTATGGGTCAGCGGTCCGCAAGTGAGTCGCGGTTACCTCAACCTGCCGGAGAAAACTGCTGAGACCTTTGTGTCTTGGAACGGCAAACGGTGCTATAGAACGGGCGACATCGTTCGCTACCTGCCGGACGGCAATATCCAGTTTGTCGGCCGTCGTGACGGACAAGTCAAGATCCGTGGCTTCCGTATCGAGCTCAAAGAAGTGGAAGCCGTCATTCGTCAGTTCGAAGGCATCAAAGATGCCACCGTGCAAGCGTTCGACTATCCGAACGGAGGTAAGTTCATTGCGGCGTATGTAGTGAGCGACCAAGCCATCGATGTACAGGCACTCAATGCCTTCATCCGTGAACGCAAACCGCCGTATATGGTTCCGGCAGCAACGATGCAGATTGATGTCATCCCGCTGAACCAAAACCAGAAAGTGAACAAACGCGCGTTGCCTGCACCGAAGATCCAGGCAGACGACCACGACTATGTAGCGCCTGCCAACGACACGGAGAAACTGTTTGCGGATATCTTTGCATCCGTGCTATCGCTCGACAAAGTCGGTGCGACGGATAATTTCTTCGAGTTGGGCGGTACGTCCCTCATGGTGACGCGTGTCATCATCGAGGCCGACAAAGCCGGCAAGCATATTGCGTACGCCGACCTCTTCAACCACACGACGCCGCGCGAACTGGCAACCCTCGTGGATGGTCAGAGTGCCGCGGCAGAAAGCGAGACACCGGACCGCGAGATCACGGAATTTGACTATAGTGCGATTAACGAACTGCTGCAGTCCAACAATCTCGAAGCGTTCAAGGCCGGCGAGCGCCAAGCGTTAGGTAACGTGCTCCTCACCGGTGCAACGGGTTACCTTGGTATCCATGTGCTCAAAGAACTCATCGACTCCGATGCCAAGACCATCACCTGCCTCGTGCGTGGCAAGAGTCCCGAAGACGCCGAGCGCCGTGTCCGTAACTTGCTGTTCTACTATTTCAGCCGCCGTTTCGACGACCTATTCGGCACCCGCATCTTCGTCGTACAAGGCGACGTCACCAGTGATTTCTCTAACAGCGTAAGCGGTCTAACAGCGCAGCGGTCTGTCAGTGATAACGGTCTGTCAGGCGAAGCCGGTCTTATTAACACCGTCTTCAACTGTGCAGCGAACGTAAAGCACTTCTCCAAGGGCACCGACATCGAAGATGTCAATATCGGCGGAGCACAACGTTGTGTAGACTTCTGTCTGGCAACGGGTGCAGCACTCGTGCATGTATCCACCACCTCTACCGGTGGTGTCTGGATCGGCAATAACATGCCGGCTCCGGTGCTCACGGAGCGTAACATCTGGTTCGGGCAATACCTCGGCAACCAGTACATGCACTCGAAATTCCTCGCCGACCGCCTCATCCTCGATGCCGTGGCTACCAAGGGCTTGCGGGCGAAGATCATGCGCGTCGGTAACCTCGCAGCACGCAGTTACGACGGTGAGTTCCAGGTTAACTTCTCCACGAATAGTTACATGGGTCGAATCAAGATCTTCAACATGCTCGGATGCTGTCCGTACGACCAGTATGACAACCCGACGGAGTTCTCGCCGATCAACGAGACCGCTCGTGCGATTGTCCTGTTGGCGACCACACCGAAAGAGTGTACGGTCTTCCAACCCTACAACACGCACACGCGTTTATTAGGTAACGTGCTGCAAGTGCTCGATAAACTCGGTACGCAAATGCAGTTCGTCGAGCCGGAGGCCTTCGGCATGGCAATCCAGCAAGCGGCTCTGGATCCGCAGAAGGCTCCGTTGCTCACTACGATGCTCGCTTATCAGAACATCGCGCACGGCCAGCCGACGCAGATTGTGGATCGCAACAATGCCTACACCTCGCAAGTGCTGCTACGACTCGGCTTCCAATGGACCGAACCCGACAACGAGTATATCGGGCGTATGTTAACGGCTATCAGCCAATTAGGATTCTTTGATGTATAAACGGAAAATGGAACAGTCAAACAAATCGGGTTTTAACACCAAATTGGGTGTTATCATGGCGGCCGCAGGAAGTGCTATCGGCTTAGGCAACATATGGAAATTTCCGTACGAGGCCGGTCAAAACGGCGGTGGCGCCTTCTTGCTGGTGTACCTTATTTGCGTTATCTTGTTCGGTATGCCGCTCTTAATGACGGAGCTCCTTATCGGGCGTAAAGCGGGGCAATCGACTTTTTCTGCCTTTCGTGCCATCAGCGGTTCGAACCGTTGGCAGTGGTTAGGCTGGTGGTCTGCGCTCACCGTTTTTGTCCTCACCGGATTCTACTTCGTGGTGACGGGCTGGTGCGTGGATTACCTCTATGAAGCCATTATCCACTCGTACGCAGGCATGGAAACCGACCAATTGCTCGCACATTTTACGGCAAATGTATCCAACACCCCGAAGATGCTCATCTGCTCCATTCTGCCAGTGCTCATTACGGGTTCCATCCTTTGGTTCGGAGTGAGCAAAGGGATAGAGCGACTGAGTAAGATCCTGATGCCGTTGCTGCTCATCATGATGATCTTGATGACCATACGCGTCCTGATGTTGGATGGCAGCGGAGCAGGTCTGCGTTTCTTCTTCGCGCCTGATTTTTCGCAAATCACCCCCTCGGCCGTTATGGTGGCTGCCGGTCAATGTTTCTTCAGCCTCTCGGTCGGCCTTGGTCTGATGATCACATACGGTGCGTATATGCCTGCGGAGCAAGATGTGACCAAAACGTCCTTCATGGTTATTATACTGGATACCATCGTTGCTGTTTTTGCGGGAGTGATTATCTTTCCTGCTGTCTTCGCGTTCGGTTTTGACCCGGCTGAAGGCCCGCAGTTAGTATTCGTCGTGCTGCCGGCTGTCTTTCAGCATATGTCGTTTGCTTGGCTCAGCGGAGTGTTTTTCTTCTTCCTGCTTTTCATTGCCGCGCTGACATCCACCATCTCGTTGATGGAGGTGATTGTGGTCAGTATCACGGAGTTGAGTCACGGCAAACTGAATCGTCATCAGAGTGTGCTGATTGCTGTGGCTGTTGTCGGTCTATCGGTGGCTGTTTATGTGCTGTCCATGACCGGTGTATGGAGCGACTTGCAACTGTTCGGACATAGCCTGTTCGATTTAAGTGACACCCTCGTCACCACCTTCATGATGCCGCTCGGCGCGTTAGCGATGTCGCTGTTCGTGGGCTGGTTCATGCCGCTACAAGACAAGGACCTTGTGCCTTATAGCCGGAAAAAATACAAACAATGGCTTCGTCCGTTATTAGTCTTCTCGCTCCGATGGATTGTGCCGATTGCCATCCTCCTCATTTTCCTCAACGGACTCGGTGTATTTAAATTATAAACCAAAGTAGTCGGACTTATGGACATCGATCAAATAAATGATTAAATGAAAAATGTGAAAATGAATAAATGGCTTCGGAATATCTGGTATGATTATAAGTCGGAAGTAGCATTCGGCCTTATGTTGTCTGCCTTGCTCATCGTGAGTGCATGGCTCTCGCATTATATACCGACGCAGATGTTTGAACGGTTCATCAACCCTTCTTTGAGTATTGCCTGCGCCGCGATATGTTTCTTCGGAGCAGGACTCTGCATCAAGCATAACGATGGCATCCGGGTTCGCCGCTCATGGGCAGCAATGTTGATTGCTTGGGGAGTATGGGAATTGCTGATGATCACTCTCTCGGCAACCGCGGACCCGTCTATCATGCGCGTCGGAACGGATACCATCTCCGGTACAACGATGGTTCTTGCCTGCCTGTTTGCGTGGCTGCTGTTTATCTACCCCACGGAAGTATTGAGGCCGGGTTGGCTGAACTGGAAACACATCTTACTTCAATTAACACCTTTGGCGATATTGGGTGTTTTGGATTACTATGTTCCGGCAGATCTGCGATGGCTCGTTGCCCTCTACCCCATTTGGCTGTTTGCGATCCTCATCGGACATATCCGCAATTACCGCCTGTGGTGCGAGGATAACTTCTCTACCCTGGACGATATCGACGTACAATGGATCGTGCGGTATGTGATGATGGTGATGATGGCGGGACTGGTCTTCTATTGGCTCTGTATCTCCAGGCAGCCCGCGCGAGCGCTCACCCAACAATGGTTCCTGATGTTCCTGCTGGGTTATACAACCGAGCGTGTGCTCTATCGACCCGATCCCTGGAAGAAAGTACGCAGCATGCTCGATGAGGAACAGGATGAACCGGATTCTGCCAATGAAGCGTACCGCGCTTCCTTGGAAGCATGGATAGAACAAGAGAAACCTTACCTCAATCCCGATTTCCAGCTCATGGACTTGCGCCAAGTATTGCCCTTGAACCGCACCTATTTGAGCCGGTTTATCAACAGTGAGTACGGATGTTCGTTCTACCAATGGGTCAACGGCATGCGCATTGAGCAAGCCAAACGACTGATGAATGAGCAACCTGATCTCAAGATTCAAGACATCGCGGAGCGTTGCGGCTTCTCATCGCCCAGCGTATTCACCCGAGTCTTCACCCGCGAGACAGGCCACAGCCCAAGCAAGTGGTCTTCCGACTAAAACGACCTCCAATCAAGGAAAAATCGTTCCATTCTATTTTAATTTGCAGCCTCTTTATACGCCTGCGGATAGATGCCAGTGGCACGCTTGAAGTAGCGACAAAAATTGGCAGTAGTAGGGAAACCGAGTTGATACGCGGTTTCCTTTATTGTTTGTTTGGGGTTTGCATCTATGAGCAGTTTGGCTTGCGTGACGACATACTGCTGAATCCATTCGAGAGGTGAAACACCGCCGCTCGCTTTGCAGAACAGTTTGGTAAAATACTGCTGGTCATAATCCAACAACGAAGCATAGTAGTTCACATTCCGGTTTTCCTTGTAGTGCGCCACGACGAGGTCCGTGAAACGGTTATAGACGTCCACATACTTGGTCTTATCCAAGCGTTTGTCCTCTTCGCGGCGGTAATAGTGGATAAACTCATAGCCTATGGCAAGCTGGATCTGCAGCATCTGCCTGCGCAGCATAAGCTCGTTCATATCATGCTGCGCAATAGCGGACAGCACTTCTGCGAGCGCCTTCACCCGTTCCGCCTGTACGTCCGTCAGCTGGCAGGTCGGGGACTTATGGAAAACGTCATATTCATGACCGAGTATGTGGTTTTTCACCTCGCCGAGAATCTCGGACGAAACGGCGATACGCATGTATGCAAAATCGTCTGAACAATCCACCGGTCGTATGATATGTCCGGGCATGATGACTGTTAACATATTCTTGACAATATGCACCTCCCGCATGTCGTACAAAGCAATCGCGCTCCCGCGCAGGCATAAAAGAATAATGAGGTGAGGGAAGGTCATATCAACGCCTTTCTTGGCAAAACCGCAGGACTCTTTCTCTACGACAAGGTCCTTCTGCTCGACAAATCGTATCAGACCGGTAAAATCATTTTCTATTTTTTGCATAACTTGCTGAAATTTTGCGCAAAGGTACAACAAATTTCTGAATCCTACAAGAAAAAGACGATTTTTGGTAACATTTTTGCACAAAATGGTAGCATTTTTTGTCCCAAAAAGTTGTGTATATGCTAAAAAAGCAGTAATTTTGCAGCGAATTTAGAAATAGTATGTCTAATTTACAAATGATATGAAAAACATTATGAGAAAAATCTTTACTCTTTTAGTTTGCGCGTTCGCTATAGGCGCATGGGCGGATGTAGTTGTCGTTTCGACAGAAGCTGATCTTCGTGCAGCGTTAGAAGCAGATTATGCCCTCTTCCAATTGGGTGCGGACATTGATCTGAGTAACAGTACACTTTCTATCCGCGAAAACTCCGAGATGGTCATCGACCTGAACGGCCATAAGCTCGACCGTAAGTTGACCCAACGCGGTGAAGGTGGCGGTCAAGTCATCACGGTGCGTAAGGGCGCAAAGCTGAGTCTGAGCAACGGTACACTGGCCGGCGGTTGGGGCGGTAATGCCGGAGGTTTGTCCAACGAGGGCGGTACAGTCACGCTGTACCATGTCACGATCACCGGTTGTACGGGCGACGATGCCGGAGGCGGTATCATCAACTTTGAAGGCGGTACGCTGACGATGACCGGCGGAGCGATCACCAACAACAAGTGTATCGACAAGGGTGATCTGACCGGTGGTGCCGGTATCTTCAATGCCGAAGGTGCTACGGCTACCCTCACGGGCGTGACCATCAGTGGCAATCAGGAGACAGTATATGGCGGTGCCGGTATCTGCAACTACGGCGAGATAACCCTCGACGGCTGTACTATCACCGGCAACAAGGCGATTAGCACAGGCGGCGGTATATGGAACAAAGGTGCGCTCAACATGAAAGGCGCCAACAACATCACCGGCAACGTGAACAGCAAGGGCCAGACGGATAACCTCCACATTCAGGGCGACACGGCCATCAACGTCATCGGCAGCCTGGAAGGCAGCCAGATCGGTATCGCACACGATATGCCGCGCGTGCTTACCCGCGGTTACAACAAGTACAACTACGTACTTCCGAGTACATATTTCGTGCCCGATGTAGAAGGAATGCGGATTGTGATGGAGGACGAAGAAGCCAAACTCACCACCGCTGACGAAGACGTGATCTATTACAACGAACGCTCGTGGGATAACAGTAAAGGATGCGTCAAGACGGAAGTCAAAACCCTTGCGAAAGACCAATACACCGTGTTAGAAGGCATTCCCCAAGGGGATTTGAAACCGGAACAGATCACGCATTGGAAGAGCGGTAATTATGTATGCCAGGGCAATGTGACTTTGGGTAATGTCGAGATCGACGCAGATCAGATAGTGCATCTGATCCTCTGCAACGGTTCGCATCTGAATATCGATAATGTGTATGCTATAGGTGAGATCAATTTGCGCAGCAATGCCACTCTCTACATCCATGACCAGCCTAACTTGGGCAATAATGGTTTGCTTACCCCGAATAGTATCCTCGGAAAAGATACGGAATCACACATCATCCGTGTGATCATACACGGCGGTAAGATCACTATAGATGCACATAATCAGCAGCCGGCTATCGGTCAGTTCTACGGTCACGAGAGCAGTCGTTATGTGATCTACGACGGTACCCTCAAACTAAGTGCCCTGTCGGGATGTCCGGCTATCGGTTCTACCGGTTTGTCCAGCGGCAATGCCGGAATCATTGAAATTTACGGCGGTACAATAGATGCCTCTTCCGGTAGAGAAGATCCGGGCTGGGGTTATTACTACAGTGCAGCCGCTATCGGCGGTGGCGGTAAATGCTCCGGTGCGACCATCTATATCCACGGTGGTACGATCACAGCCAACGGCGGTCATGAGGCAGCCGGTATCGGTTGTGGTCAGGAAGCCGAGTCCGGAAAGGACTTTTATGTCAATATCAGCGGCGGTACGGTCAAAGCGTACGGTGATAACTACGGAGCCGGCATCGGTGGCGGTGACGGCGTGCGTGGCGGTACGGTCAAGATCAGCGGCGGTCATGTAGAGGCGTACGGCGGTACGGACGCTGCCGGTATCGGCGGCGGTGAAGGCGGTAAAGGCGGTACGGTGGAGATCTCCGGCGGATACGTCTATGCCAAAGGTAACGACAACGGTGCCGGTATCGGTGGCGGTGAAGATGCCGACGGCGGCAGTGTGACCATCACCGGCGGTACGGTGATCGCCAAGACCACCGGAGAGGACGAAGGCAGCCGCGCTATCGGTCCCGGCGACGGAAGTGACAACTACGGTTCGCTCGATATAAGCGGTGATCTGATGGTCAGCTCCGAGCGTAAGGCGAGCGAAGGGGAACGCAAAGCTTTCTGCTGGTATCGTACCAACGTGAAGATCGAACCTTGCGATCATAAGGACGTAACCTATACCGTGGACGGTACAACGGCTACCGACCATCATATCGCGCATTGTCCGTATTGCGGACACAGCCATTCGGAATTGCATCATTTCGACGGACACGGCAAGTGTACCGTATGCGGCTGTGAAGGCGAGACCAAGACGGTCATCCTGTGGGTTCCGAAAGCCAAGGACGACGGATCGTTCGACGGTCAGACATATGCACCGGCTTCTTCCCACGCGGTAGTACCCAATACCGCCTATGTGCTGCAACAGGCAACAGTCAACGTGCCCGGATATAAGTTCCTGGGCTGGGAAGCGACCAACGAACCTACGGGTACGCCGTATATCTCCCCGTACACCAAGGCTGTAGAAACGCTTTATCCGGCGGGCAGCAGCTATACCGTTACTGATGTTATCAGTTTCGTGGCGCGCTATCAGATAGCTAACTTGAACCTGCACGACGATGAATCGAACGGCGAAACGCTGGCATTGTACGATGGAAGAAAGGTAACGAGCGTAACGCTCTCCGGTCGTACTTTGACGAAGGATAACATCTGGCAAACGCTGTGTCTGCCGTTCGCACTCAGTACCGAAGAGCTGGCAGCGAGTCCGCTGGCAGGTGCAACGATTAAACAACTCGATTTGGAGGGAGAGTATGAGGGACACAAGACGGGCTATGACTTAGCATCCAACACCCTCTATCTCTATTTCAAGGATGCGGCAGCGATTGAAGCCGGCAAGCCCTACGTGATACGTTGGGCAAGCGGTGATAACATTATCGACCCGGTATTCAAGGAGGTGACCATCACCAATCAAAGAGCAGATGAACAAGCGCCATATAGCAACTTCATCGGCCTGTACGCTCCCAAGAAGTTCACGACTGAAGAACCGACTATCGTGTACCTCGGAGCGAACAATGCGTTCTTGCAGCCCGATGGTTTGAAACCCGTTGCCATCAACGCTTTCCGCGGGTATTTCTGTATTCATAAACTCTATGTAATGCAGGCCGCAGCTACCCCGGTCACAGTCATCACCAACCTCGACGAAGTAATTGGTCTGAATGGCATTGGCCAAATCACCAATGACCAGTCACCAATGACCAATAAGTACCTCTTCAACGGCATGCTCTTCATCGAGCGCAACGGCAAGATATATAACGCAAATGGAACACAGATACGTTAATTTTAATTTTTAATTTTTAATTCTTAATTATTATGAAACGAACATTTTTGGCACTGTTCTGTGCCGCAATGATGCTGCCGGTGGCAGCGCAATGGAACCCGGGCGATAAAAGCCTGACCAAGATCGCGCAAGAATCGGGTATTGAGTTCAACAGCCCCGCGATGATTCGCAAGGCAGACGGAAGCACGATCCTCGTGTACCGTACGTTCGGAGTTCAAACGAATCCGGAGACCGAACAAAAGGACACCCAACGTCAGTTCTATCTGTACTTGCAGATTCTGGACAAAGACGGCAACAAGAAATTCGACGGAAACGGTAAACTGATTTCCTACAAACCGACGGATACCGCCGCGTACGGCAAGCCTAACGTAGATACGCTTTCCAACGGAAACATTGTCATCACGTTTGCGGACATAAGAAAGTTAGAAAACGATAACTATAAAGAGCTGGATCTTGGAGATAAGCTGGGTGATCATCTCAAAATCAAATCGTGCAAAGTCATTGCCTACTGCTATAACCAGGACGGAGAATCGGTATGGTCGAAGGATGGCGTGGTGCTGCCCTACCATGTGATGGACCCGACGGCCAATTGCACGTTCTATGCGGGTGAGAAGCTCGCTGTCAGCGGAGACAAGATCTATGTGGCAGCAGCTATCTTGGAGCAGTTTACGAAAACGGATCCTCACACATTGGACCCTGTTGACAGTTATGCGCATTATTTCGAGATAGCTTGTCTGGACAAAGACGGAAATATCCTCAAGGAGAAGCATTATGAGACATGGCAAGCCTTCACCTACGTGATTGCTCCGGCGCCGGAAGGCAAATGCTATTTCGTTTATGTGGATGAGAATGACCACTATAGCGCACAGCTGCTCGGTCCCGACTGCGAGAACACATGGGCAGACGCGGTGGTTATCGAACCGTACAGTGTCGTTTCGCATGAAGGTGGCGCTGCAATCGCTTTCCCGCCTTCGGACATCATTCCGATTAGCGACGGTAGTATCGGATTGGTCTATAAAGCTTTTATGCCGAAGCATTTCTCACAGCGCTACTACAACCGTATCTACCCGGACGGTGCTCAACTCAAAGAGCATGTCCTGCTCTCGGACACCGCCGGTTATGACCACAGCCATGTCATCATGGTAGAGGACGACATCCTGAACATTGCCGAGTGCGTTAAGTATGAGCGTGCCGATTATGGCGAGTACTTCCTGTCTCTGAACCGCATTAAGCTGGATGGTACCAGACTGTGCCCCAAATACGACGGGTATTGGCTGGACGTCAACAGAGGAGTGGATCCGACACCGATTTGCATTGTACATGGCGATAACAATTTTAATGTGCTCACCTTCGAGAAAGATTATGTTCTCCAGGACTATCAATCGTTCTGCTATTCGGTTAGTGAGGATGGTAAGGCGTTCCAGCGCAAGCCGATTCTCCGCAGCGTGTTTATAGATGATATTGCCAACGCTTCCGAGGGTCAGTATGCGTACCTTATTTTCGGTCGTGACACCTATGGCGCACATGGACTGTGGATGTCCTGCATCGATGGCA
>Ga0265298_10008292_pt1 | contig 12501 bp, 14 predicted proteins | sample AusTroGonzalo_MG_3_FD_193486 | JGI IMG/M metagenome (GOLD analysis project Ga0265298, IMG submission 193486) | Bovine rumen microbial communities from tropical cattle in Woodstock, Queensland, Australia - Gonzalo_01 | ecosystem: Host-associated > Mammals > Digestive system > Stomach > Rumen ... | reverse complement strand
GGCCGAGAAGCCCATGTTCCATTCCTTGCCGGTGTCCCGGTCAAAGCATTTGATCATGCCGGTGGAGCTGAGATTATCCTCTTTGACGATGATCACAATGCCATTGCCGGAGCCGGGAGGTGAAGCGATCTCACTCTCCGGGATCACGGCCACGGAGCCGGCTGCCATCGTGGTCCAGACGGCAGAGACGGCAGATCCGGACGCAAGGCCGAGATCAGTGACGCTGGTGTATACGATATCCAGCAGTTTAAGAGGCACATCACCGGCGAGATTGGCGCCCACACCGGCCACGGACAGCACAGTGCCGGAAAAGTCAATGCCCAGATTGTCCAGGGCGTCTGCAGCATTGTCCGCTCCGGTTCCTCCGTTGGTAATCGGGATGATATCGCCATCCGTGTATACCTGTTCCCAGCTGGCCTGAGGCGCATTGCTGGAGTACGATTTGCGGTACAGATGATCCTCACCGGCGAACAGGCAATATCCGGACGTAGCACCGGACCTGATCAGGATCAGAGTACCATATGTCTCCGGGCACTCCCCCGGATAGAGCTGATCGGGCGAACAGATAAGCGCTTCACCGGCGCTCATGGCGATCCAGCATGTCAGGATCGTAGCAGTGCCGGGCGTCTGGCCTATGTCCGAGACGGAAGAAAAGAGCTTGTACTTTAGTCCGGCATTGAGGCTTGTGATCAGATCATCAAGATCACCGGCAACGCCCTGGATGGCATCATCCACAGTGGTGGGATCAACCGGATTCATGGCGATGTTTACGCCATAGACGCCCAGATTGGCCCGGGCATCTTCGGCAGTGGTGGCGCCGGTACCGCCCTTAGGGATGCCGACAGTCCCCTGCGGGAAAGCCTGCTCCATATCTGCGACTTTCTTGAGCAGCCAGTCAAGGTTAAGCTCGTGAAAGTTGGTCCAGGGGAAATTATTAAACAGGGACATGACTTTATCCTCCTTAATAAACCAGCAGGCAGAAACGCCGCTTGAAATCGTCAATGATAAGCTGTTGGAGATTGGCCTTTGCTGCGAGTGCGATCTCCTGCTCCACCAGCTCCTGAGCGGAGCGCACACCGATGTTTCCATGCACCCGGCCGGTGTGATGGCTCTCAGCGCTGCCTGTATTGCCGTTTGCGGCCTGCTTCACCATCTCAGACGATGCGGGATAGCCCTTATAGAACTGTTCCCCCGAGCCGGAGCTGCTGCCGGTGTCGGTCCATTCTTCGGACCGGTCATAGTTTTCCGTGATGTTATATTCGGCCTCCAGCGCTTTGGCCATCCTCAGCCAGACATCCTGCTGGCCGTCTGCCCAGTAACGGAGGATCTCTTTGAAGCTGACCGGATCGGGATACAAAATCTCATACTCAGCGCACTGGGCGAGAAGATCACCGGTGAGGCCCTTAGGATCAACTCCGGCCGGCAGCCGGTTGATCAGTGGATCGAGAATATTAGGATCCCAATACTGGAGCCCCAGGATCGACATTGTTGCCATTGGGTTTTATCCTCCATTCCGCAGAGAACTCCGGGAGATCGAACATGTCCCGGGCTTTGGCACATTCACGATTGATGGTGTCCAGCCAGAGCGCTGCCAGCGCTTGTGTCTCCTGATCGTTGGAGTGGACCTCATCGTCCGTCAGGCGCTCCCGCTTATCGGTGTTGGCATTGGGCAGGCCGATCCGGGTGCAGAACTCCTGCTCGATCTTCCGCATGACGAGAAGGATATCCGGAGCGATGAAAGAGCTTTTCAGATCCTGAGTGAAGAAATCGAAAAGCGGTTTGTCATCGTCCTCCATCTGCTTATCATAGACAACCAGCGGATTGCCGGCCTGGAGTTGATCATACATTTTCTTGAGGGTTTCGGCAGCCGCTTTGCTCCGGGCGGCGGCAGCAAATCCCAGTTTGCTGTTCACCATGTTGATGCCGGACGCCTCAGCGCACAACGCCAGCATATCGGCATAATAGTTGACAAGATCCATGATCCCGCCATAGTCCGGCTGGAGCCTGATCACAGTGCACTGTTCGTCAATGACCGGCTGGAGAATGCCCTTCAGCAGCGGGTTGGCGATCACAGCATATCTGGGCCGGTAAAACACATTGAAGCCGCCCAGGGTGCAGAGTGTAGGGATCACACCAAATTCATTGGTGTTGACGATGGCCAGGTATCCGCAGCAGTATAGTCCGTACCGGAAGAAATCAGGATCCCACCAGTCCGGCATGGTCCACTTGAATACGCTGATAGCTTTCTGGACAAGGTACCGGCGAAAGTACCATGTCAGATTTGCGTTTTTGCAGTGGACAGTGGACGGAGAAACGGCACTGTTAGCTGCATTGATATAAGTATAATCATATGGAGCGCTCACCAGGATTGCCCCCTTCCTCTGAATTTGAAAAGGATCCACCAGGGAAAAGTTGACGGCATAGGAGGATCCGGCCCGGGAGGATCCGGCCCGGGACCCGGAGGATCATCCCAGTCAAGATAATTGTACCAGTACAAGGCTTGCGTTCCTCTGTCCGGCTGGATCGGGTTAAGTGGATGCTCGTAAAACCAGAGGAAATAATTAGCCATCGTTTCGATGTCCGTTTCATCGTCTGCCAGAAACTCAGCGAATGAATATGGAGGCTCCTGCCCGATATCTGGATTTTCAAACCACTGGAGGCCGTTGGCTGCTTCATACTGTATACGCTGCAGCTCTTTATAGCCGTTATTCTGCCAGCCCGGGCCGGCCCAGGTGGAATATTTAGTATATGGTGTCCACTGGACCAGCCCATAGCCTCCGGAGTAAGCTGTCAGGCCTTGCCATATGCCCGGATTGATTGTGCTTTCCGACTGCATGTTCCCCAGCATGGCACAGATCGCATGAGAGGACCAGCCTGCAGCCAGCCCCCAGCCCTGGATCAATTCGGCATTGATCTGCATCTCAGCCAGCGTGAGATATCGGTTACCTGTGATCCAATAATCTTCCGGCATGATCTTACTCCAGGAAGAAGCCCGATGTGAGATAGAGCTTTATGGCCTCCAGCTCCGGCTTTGTGCAGGGGATCGTTACGTCCGATTCACCACACTGGGTATAGCCGGTCATGCCGTAGAGCTGCGTATACTGGCAGAGCGGCCGGCCCTTCTCATAGATCGTCTCGTCAGCCAGGACCCTAAACCATGCATGCAGCGCAACATTGAAGCGGCCGGCGCTGACTCCGCCATTCTGCCCGGAGATCTGAGCAGGCAGCTTGTCTGAGAGCCATGCATTCGCCACACCGGTGGCCAGATTCTGTACTGCCGTCTCCAGCTTCGTGGCCGGCATGGAAACAGCCTGCCGGTAAGCTCCGGACATCTTTTCCCCGACTTCCCCGAGAGTGATCTCCAGCCATGATGCAGACCCGCTGCTGTTCTCCGGCTGGGCGCCGGCTCCGGATCCAAACAGGGAAGAGGCGATCCCTTCTATTCTGGGTGCCATTTGAGCCAGGGCGATATCCGCACCGAGCATTCCCTCCACCCGGGTAACGAGTGCTCCCCCGCACTTGACCTCCAGCACCGCAGCGCCGGTGATATAGTCAGCCGACCAAGAGAAATTCAGCTTGTCCGACAAAAGCATATTCTCAGGAGGCAGGAAGAAAGCACCGAACGGAGCAAAGACCAGATAATAAGAAGAGTAAGGCTCCTGATTGAGATACGTCCCTCTGTCCTGCTGCGGGTGCCGGGGGATAGTAAGATTGGAAAGACTGCCCTGGATGATTGCATTTGCTCCGAGCCTGGTGGCGTTTACAGTGAGTGTCCACCACCCGATAGGGACAGAGCTGACTGCTGTCCCGTTAGGTGGCTGCACAGGCATCCACCGACAGGAAACAACATACTGAAACGGATTAGCCAGCAGCTTTGTAAGATCGTCCGATATATCGAACATGCCATAATTCTGTATGTCCGACATAAGCGCTGCCATGAAGCTCCGGAACTGGCTGCTGGTGAAGGAATAATAGCTGATCGCCCCGACTGTGTTCTGATCAGTATTCACGATCCCGATCACGAAATAGCCGGAGCCGTATGACGTATTGAAGGGATTGGCCAGGGAGCTGTCCGAGTACATGGTACCGGACAGCATCGGATAAGCCGTATCCCGGATAGACGGATCACTCTTGCTGGCAGATCTGAGCACATAGAGAGCTGAGCTTTTTATGTGTTCTTCCCAGCTTGCCAGCACATCGACCTGCAGCTCACATGTCCAAAGGCCGAGATTATAGCGCCAGTTATTGACGAAATAATACCGGTGAAAGTCCGGAATATAGGCATAATTAAAGGCCGTCGGATTGCTGCCTGTGAGCTGCAGTGTCGGTGCCAGGATCCCTGAGGAATCCATGAGATCGCAATCGTAATGATCTACCCAGGCGTTCACCGACGGGTGTCCGGTGCTGTTCGTCTTTTTGGAGTATTGCCAGAAATATACCTGATACATATGATCACCTGAAAAGGGAGGCCCGGGGGGAGATCAACCCCGGGCCTCAAGGGGTGAGTATTTTAGGATCCGGACTCGTCCAGTAGCAGGACAACGCCCTTCTCACTAAAATCGTTGAGGTATCTGTCGGACTTATGCCAATACATATTGGTATAGCCGCCGGCAGCATTGAAGGGAGTGGGTGCGCTCCAGGTATTGACTTCCTGGGTCATGATGGCGTCCTCATCGAACAGCACGCCAAACACGTTGGTGAGCGTCTGGGCGTTGCCGGTGACGATGGCGCCGGACGTATCCATATAGGAAGGCGTGACCTGGATCTCATCGGGAGCTTCGATGGCCTGCCAGAAGCTGACTTCCTCCACCTCACCAAGACCGAGATACTGATCATTGTAGGTGGTGGAGAGGACTTCCGCATCCATCCTGTTCACGTAGTCAGCCAGCAGATAGAGCTTCTGCCTGCTGCGGGGGCTGTGCTGATTGACCGGCTTGCCGGTGATCTGCACCTGATAGATGGAGCTGCGCTCCTCAAAGCGCCGGGAGAGCGTTTTGATGAAGCCGGCAACCCAGCGGATGAACGTGGCATAATTGGCCGGCTGGAAAATGGTGGACGTGGTGAGGCTCTGGCCGGTGGCAGCGTTATATTCATCGATCAGATAGATCACATGGCCGCTGCCGAGATCTGTCTTTGCGCCGATAAAGTTGGCCAGCGCAGCCCGGGCGCAAGTCTCACGAGCCTGAGCCATCCGGCTGCTCATGTTGGTCATGATCATACTGGTGAAGCGCATCAGCTCCTCAGGATCATGGAAAGCCACATCGAGCTGATCCCGGAAAAGCGTGATGTGGTCCTGCCAGACAACCTGGCCATAGAAATTGAGCTGCACCGGATTGGGCTTTTTGATGGTATACATGTCCACCGAATCGCCGTTGTCCAGCAGATCGTTGGCGGCCTCGAAATAGCGCTGATCTTCCTCGAAATCATTGTCAGCCAGCTTCAGCTTTCTGACATGATTGCCCCAGCGCTGCACATCGGCCCTGAGTCCCTGGAACCGCTCAGAGTACGGACGGATAGAGAAGATCGTCCGGCCGAGCACCTGGCTGATGGCGTTCAGGAGAGGATCGAAACCCATCTCCAGGGCCGTGGTGCCGACAGAGATGAAATCATCCAGCGTTGTGGGCGTGATCACGGCCTGCCCGGTCCCCTGTTTCACAATGCTGGTAAGCAAAGTAGCCGCATCAGCAAATCCGGGATTGAGATCATTAAGTCCCATGATTGTATCCTCCAATCAGATTATATATTTCCCGGACAGTCCCGGGAGGACATTCATATTTTCAATGGCCTTGAACTTGAGGCCGGGAGGCAGCTCCTCCCCGATCGGCTTGACTTTGAGCTGCGGCACAGATCGCTGATCCCGTTTCCGGCCCTGAGCCTGATCCATCAGGGAATTGAGCATAGAAGCGCCATCCATGAAATGCTGACGGATCCCGAGCGAATCCAGCAGCGTCTGCAGCATGAACGGAGTGATCTGCATATCGAGCAGCTCCCCGCCCAGATCTACCACGAAAGCTCCGGACGTGGGAGTGGTATCTTCCTCATAAAGCTCCATGGAGGACATCCAAGGCCCTACCAGCTCTTCGCCGTCATACTCTGTATACCACGGCCGGAGATACAGCTCCCGGGTGTTGGTGTTCACATAGCCGGCATACACCTGGACAAACTCCTGATTAGACGGATCCCAGATATTGAAGCCTTCGGGCGGGCAGATGTTGGCGTAAGGATAATATGATATTTCGGTGGAAGGGTAGTTGATGGAGATGTCATCCTTGTATGTTCCACCATAAAGCGGAGTTCCGATGGTGCAGAATTTGATATACTTAGTATCGGCATTTACAGTAAAGGCTGTATTTGCCGCAGAATACCGAGGATTATTCGTGAAATGGAAATCCTCGTCATACCCGCAAACAACAATATTATTGTCCGAGGGTTTCTTAGGGAAATAAGAGGTGGACGGCGTAACAGGGATAAAATTCTTACTACGGATATTTGTATCGGAATAGGTTATCTCTCCATTGGCATAATTAAGCGTTCCCTTTTCCCATTCCTCATCCCACACGTTCACGCCATCTCCCGGTGCCCAGGGTTTATCATAGCCGTTATAACTCTGCTTCGGTGAAAACTCGTAGATCATTTTGTGTCTCCCTTCCCGGGCGGATTGATGATCTCCGCCAGTATCTCATTCGCTCCACGTTCCTGGCCTTCCGGCATGCCCATCTGATTGATATTCATGCCACGGATGGTGCCGATCAGCATAGAGAGCGTGTCCTTAACGTCCTTGAGCTGGTCCTCAGTGGGCGCCGGCTCCGGCTTCGGATCGGGCTTCTGCTCCGGCTTCGGATCGGGCGCCGGCTCCGGCTTCGGATCGGGCTTCTGCTCTGGGGATTCGATGAAAGAGGAATACTCTCTGATCTGATCGACTGAGTAGCCGGCCTCACGCAGCTCAAAGAACTCTTTGATGCTTACCATATTATGACCTCCAAGTTAATAGTTTTGCCCAGGTAGCCGGACCGCATACGCCATCGGCCTCCAGGCTGTTATCCTTTTGGAATCTGATCACTGCCGACTCCGTGACCGGCCCATAAACCCCATCCGGGTCGATCCAGCCGTAGCCGTGATAGTTGAGCGCTGCCTGTGCTGCGCATGTTGCCGGCGATACGTCTCCCCGGGAGATGATCGGGATCCGGCATATGCCATAGGACGGCAGCGGAGCCTGAGCCGGAGGATCATCCAGCGTCCCGGAGCTGTCCGGGAGCCGGAGCACATGATCCCAGCCGGCAGAGTAAGTGTAAACCGGCCGGATCCAGATCTCTCTGCCCGTCTGATCTCCCGATTGAGCGCCATGTCCTATGCCCCCCAGCTCGTCCCCGAACGCCTCTACAAGCTGTCCGTTGCCGATACAGATCGCAGTGTGGTGCAGATTATTGAGCAGGATATCCCCGGCCTGCGGAGTGGTGTTCCCCGGGAGGACTTCCCAGCCGGCTGCCCGGAGGCAGTCCCGCATGTTGCCGGTATACGTGGCGCCGTTGGTGTTCGCTCCGGCTGAGGAATAGCAGTAGAGGACCAGTGAGCTGCAGTCATAATCCGGACCCTGCCGGTTGAGCTGGCTGTATCCGTGGGAATCGTCCTTTGCTATCCGGATGGCCGTCTCCACGGCCTTCTCCCTGATCTCCTGATTAGTCATGTGACATTTTATCACTCAGGCGCTGGAGAGCCAGTGTGTTGTTATTGAGCGCCTCCGTCACGGCCTTGAGCTCCTCCTTATGATCGACTCTCTCTTTGTTCCAGAAATAGAACATGCCGAAAACACAGGCAATCGGAAACCCGACATTCTGGATCAGCGGCACAAAGACAGAAATGATATCCTCCATATTAAGGATCCTCCGTATAAAAGGAGTAGGGGACCGGAGCATAGTGATCCTGGCAAAATCACGCCCGGGCTTCCGGCCCTGCCATGGGGCTGCACCGGTCCCGCCTACAATATATATTATTGTTACCGATTTGTAAAGATTTTTTCTATACGTAAGTAGTAATATTAGAGCGTGGCCGGAGCGCCATAATATACAACTCAAAAGGAGATCACGAACAATGAAAAAGAGCCACATCCGCACCAAGACCCTTGAGCTGACCGGAGAGCAGACTGACGAGCTGATCATGCTGGTCCGGCATGTGCTGCAGGAGCTCGACAAGATGCCGACAGATAACAGCTACGGCAAATGGATCCTCCGCCGGCAGAATCAGATGAATATCATCCTGGACAAGCTGCTGGCTGATGACTTCACGATCATTGAGGTGGAAGAATGATGAGCCTGCGTAACTGGACCCCATGTGATGAGCCGGACCTGGATGGCAAGCACCATCTGGCAGAAAATGAGGAGGAGGCATTATGCCCAGCGTTTACGAATACGCGACAGAGTGGAGCGAGAGGGATCTCAAAAAGGAATACACCAGGCTCCGTGATCAGTTTCAAAAGCAGATCGGACGGCTGGCAGAGAAAGATCAGTCTGCCCGGGTGCAGGCGTTTCTGCCCGGAGGATACAAGTACCAGCGCACCATTAAGGACATCGAGAATCTCCGTGGCCGGAAGAACTGGACAGAGCGCTCACGCCGGGAGGACTGGGCAAGACGGATCGCCGAGCTGAAGGAACTCCGGTCCGCTCGTTCTCTATCCATCTCCGGCCGGAAAGCAATCCGGAACGAAACGATCCAGACGCTGAAAGAGGAAGGGCTTACCGGGATCAACGGCAGCAACTATGATCAGTTTGTCAACTTTATGAACTTCGCCAAAGCTCAGGGCCTGCTGGAGCAGTACGATTCCCAGCAGATTGCTGAAGCGTTCAATGACTGGGTAGAGGGCGGGATCCTGGAGAATGACGAGCTGGCAGCCTATATAGAGGAGTGGTCCGACAGTGCCGGAGCCGTGGATCTATTCGATTGATACCTGTCCTTTTGATCCCGGCGCCTATCCCGACTGCAAGAAGCCCCGGGGGAACCCGCAGCGCAAAGGAGGAAAGAAAACCTATATCAATGCCGTCTGCGCTTTTGATATTGAAGCCAGTACGCTGCCGGGTGATCAGGCCATTATGTATGTCTGGCAGATGCAGCTTGAGGACTTCACTGTTATGGGCCGGACCTGGGATGAGTTTTTAACATTCTCAACACACTTATCCACACAGGCAGGAGAGAGGACCCTTGTTCTATGGGTGCATAATCTGAGCTATGAGTTTCAATTCCTCCAGGGCATTTATCCGTTCAAGCCTGAGGACGTTTTCGCAGTTAAGAGCCGGAAGATCCTTAAATGCACCATGTTCGGAAACCTTGAATTTAGGTGCAGCTATCTGCAGACTAACATGTCTCTCGATGCGTTCACCAGGAAGATGGGATGTGAGGTTAAAAAGCTCACCGGGACTTTTGATTATAAGAAGATCAGGTATCCGGATACAGAGCTGACTGAGGATGAAATAGCTTACTGCGTCAATGATGTGAGGTCACTAGTGGAGGCGCTGAAGATCGAAATGGCGTCAGAGGATGATAACCTATGCACCATCCCATTGACCAGCACCGGCTACGTCCGGCGCCAGGCAAAGAAAGCGATCAAAACCAGCTACGGCTTTCACTCATGGATAAAGGACCAGCTCCCGGACTATGCGCTCTATGCTGTGCTGCGTGAAGCGTTCCGGGGAGGGAATACCCATGCCAGCCGCTTCTATGCCGGAGAGATCCTGAAGGACGTGCACAGCATTGACCGCAGCTCAAGCTATCCAGATGTGTTGGTGAACTGTAAATTCCCGATCTCCCGTTTCCGGTACCGGGCCGGCATCGAATTTGAGCGGCTCCGGAAAGAGATCCGGAAAGCACATAAAGCTGCCGTATTCCGGGTCCGTTTCCAGGAGATACATCTCATTGATGAGTTTTATCCTTGCCCATATCTCTCCCGGGATAAGTGCCGGAACTATGCCGGCATGCTCTGTGACAATGGCCGGGTGCTGACTGCCGAATACCTGGAAACCACTCTCACGGACATTGATCTGGAGATCGTAGACAGCCAGTATACATGGCAGCATGTCATGGTATGGGACGTATACACCGCTCGCTATGGATATCTTCCGCAGCCGTTCCGGGATCTGGTAAACTATTATTACCGGCAGAAAACACAGCTCAAAGGCGTGGCAGGCCAGGAGCTGTATTATGACAAATTCAAGAATCGTGTAAACTCTTTGTACGGCATGGCCGCTCAGGATCCTGTTAAAGATACTATCGTCTATGATCAGGGACTTCCCGAGCTTTACGCCCTGGCCGGTGAGGATCCTTCAGAGCTGCTCCTGCGATATAACCGGAAAGCCTTCCTCAGTTACTCCGTAGGCGTCTGGACTACGGCCTATGCCCGGAGAGAGCTGCAGGAGATGATCGATCTGGCCGGACTCCAGTTTGTGTATGCGGATACCGATTCCGTCAAGTATGTGGGCGATCTGGACTATTCCGAGTACAATGCCAGGATCATGCAGCGCTCAATTGATAATGGCGCCTACGCTGACGATCCTGCCGGGATCCGGCATTATATGGGCATCTATGAGCACGATGCCGACTATGACGAATTCAAAACACTGGGCGCCAAAAAGTATGCTTACGTGATCGACGGCAAGTGCCATGTGACAGTTTCCGGAGTTTCAAAAAGATTAGGAGGTGATGAGCTGCAGCAGGCAGGAGGACTGGAATCTTTCAAGCCGGGATTTACTTTTGTACTTGCGGGAGGGACTGATGCCATTTATAATGACCATGTGGACATGACAACCTATACCGACAAAGGGCAGCCCGTTCGTATCTCTCCGAACGTGGTAATAAAAGAATCAACTTACACTTTAGGGATCACCGGCGAATATAGAAAGATCATCCATTCCGCAACGAGACTCCGGGAAACACTGCTACGGGCCGGCTTCGATCCGGATGCCGTTATACAAAAACATCTACAACAAAAAGAAAGGAACAACGAAAATGGAAATCCTCAAAACTAAGTACAGCGAGAACAAAGCCGCCACTCTCTTTAACATGATGCACTCCAACAGCCGGGGCGCTCTCAAAGACTATGACGGGGATCAGATGGAGATCGAGAACTATGTGATCTACACCGACACTGATCAGAACGGCGAGATCATGACCTGCGTCACCCTCCGTGAGCCGGATGGTTCCATGTGGACCACCAACGGCGCCACCTTCGTCCGTGATTTCCAGATGATCGTGGAGGCCTGTGAGGTTTGCGGGGAGGAGCTGGACGCCATCAAGATCATTGACGGCAAAAGCAACAAGGGCCGCACCTACCGGACCTGCGAGATGGTCGAGTAATAACCGGACCGGGCCGGGGAGAGATCCCCGGTCCGCTTTATAGGAGGAGATCATGAAAACATTTTCTATTATCATTATTGCACTATCTATCTGGCTGCTTATAGACGTAGTAATCTTATATATTATTTCTGAAAAATGAAACTATACACTGATCAGGGATATCTGGATATCGATTATGTGCTGTCGAAGCGCTGCCCCTTTACGCTGGTGATCGGCGGCCGGGGGACGGGCAAGACCTACGGCAGCATATGCCATGCCCTGGACCATGATAAAAATATAGCGTTCATCCGGAGGACGCAGACACAGATTGACCTTCTCAGCAAGCCGGATCTAAATCCGTTTCAGGCTGTGGCGTATGATCGGGAGATCCAAGTCTACACCCAGCCTGCCAGCAAGCAGCACTCCCTGATCTTCGTCAAGAAGCCGGAGGAAGAGGCACACTCCATCGGATTTATGGCTGCTCTGTCCACGTTCTCCAATATGCGAGGCTTTAGCTCCGAGCAGACAGAGCTGCTGATCTATGATGAGTTCATCCCGGAGACACATGAGAGAGCCATCAATAACGAGGACAACGCCTTTTTCAATATGTATGAGACGATCAACCGGAACCGGGAGATCAAGGGCCGGGAGCCGCTCCAGTGCCTGCTGCTCTCAAACTCCAACTTCCTTGCCTCCCCGATCCTCCTTGCGCTGGGCCTTGCAGATGTGCTGCCGGCTATGCGGGACAAGGGACAGACGGAATGGATCAACCAGAAGCGTGGCATAGCTCTGTTCAATCTTTGGAACAGCCCGATCAGCCAGGCGAAGCGGGACACAGCTCTCTATAAGGCCACGGCCGGCAGCTCCTTCGGTGCTATGGCGCTCGACAATGACTTTGCCCTGGATGATCTCCGGGACGTTCGGCCCATGTCCCTCAATGGCTGCAGGCTCCTGGCCAGGATCGGCAAGGTATATCTCTACTCCTATTCTCAGGGCTGGTACGTCTCGCTCCACGGCTCAGGCAAGCCCCGCAGGGAGTATGAGATCACACCGGAGGACGTCAGGCGATTCAAGACGGAGAATCCGCAGTGCTGGACCAGGATCATGCAGAGGAAGATCCGATATGAGAATTTTCAGTGTAAAAATACTCTCACTGGTCTATATCGGTAAATGAACACATGT
>Ga0265298_10008291_pt1 | contig 12503 bp, 9 predicted proteins | sample AusTroGonzalo_MG_3_FD_193486 | JGI IMG/M metagenome (GOLD analysis project Ga0265298, IMG submission 193486) | Bovine rumen microbial communities from tropical cattle in Woodstock, Queensland, Australia - Gonzalo_01 | ecosystem: Host-associated > Mammals > Digestive system > Stomach > Rumen ... | reverse complement strand
ACCCCCGCAATGGGCCGTAACCCTCATGCAGGAGATGTACGGCATAAGAATCTGAAACTTTTTCCGCCTCCACACACAAAAAACCGACATTTTTTCACAGAAATCCTCTCATTTTCTCCACAAAAACCTTGACTTTTACAAATTTGTCGTATATTTGCAGCGTCTACAAGATGATAGTAGTCTATCACGCAAGGGCAGCGGTAAGTGCCCAACGATTCTTCGCGGGGCTTTTTTAATGCCCCAATAGACCTAAGCGGTCGCCTTTTCGTAAGATAAAGCCCCTTCGTGGTAGGCAGTCATCTTGTAGACAGCGAAATCGGCGACCGCTTTCTGTTGCCAACAACTTAAATGTCTACAAGATGCAACACACTCAATCGACAGCCGGAGAGACGGCAAAGAGAACACTGGTGATCTTCCGTGATTGCCACGCTAAAAACAACATCGTTGTTGAAGCCAACAGCGACCGTGAGGAAGAAAAAATCAGGCTTCGCGCCATGAGTAAAGGTTTCCTCGTTGCTTTACGCAAGCCCCGTGAACTTGGACAAATCTTTGACACAACTCGGACAACACAACCATCGGCGCATACATGGCGTAAGCCTTCAGCATTTGCGGAACGCCCGCGTACACGCCTTGTCGGTGCCTTCAACCTTGCACTTACCTCATTGGCCATGGAAGGAGGTGCGTTATGACACAGACTGAAATAACCACTCGCCTTGCAGAACTGGCAGCGAAAATGAAGACCCACGAAGATGATATGGCAGCCACACGCAAAGAAACCGAACAACTTATGCGTGATATAATGGAAGATTCAAGCAATGAGTAACACACGCTACTATACCAAGGATGAGATTGTCGATTTCAAGGCTTCGGTCGGCATCACACTGAAAGGCGAATACAGCAACCGGCTGGAATTCGATGACGGCACTGTTTACGCCTTCGACATCATCACCCACCGCTACTATTTCAATAGTTGCGGATGGATATAGGACCGATGGCAACCTTGCACAATCCCCTTCGTCTTCGGATGGAGGGGATTTTTTTGTCACTTCTATTGGTTTGGTGCAGAATATTTTTGCTCCTAACCAAAAACCTACCAATGGCAAAGAACACACAGGAAGCCGAAGTAATCGTAACGATGAACGGTCAGGCGGCCAAAAGAGCCGTCGCGGAACTGACTCAGGAATTTGAAAGGCTCCAGAAAGAAGCCCTCGAAGCATACAAGGCGGGCAACGATGCACTGGGCAAGAAACTTGATGCACAGGCGCAAAAGCTGATGAAGGACATCGAGATAACCCGCCGCGAGACAAAGAAGTTCGCCGATGTGATGAAGAACATCAACGGCGCAAGCCTGAAAGAACTGCGTAGCGCCGCAAAGCAGCTGCAGTCGGAAATCAACAAACTTGCACCAGGCACACAAGCCTTCATCGAAAAGTCGAAGCAACTCCAGCAGGTGAACACCCGCATCCGTCAGCTGACCAACGAGTTCAAAGGCTTGGTGGTGGAGGAGAAGCAAGCCGTGTTCTCGCTGAAAGACCTGGCCGACCGCTTCAACAAGTACTTCGGCATGATTACGGCTGGCATTGCCGCCGTTACTGGCCTTTCTATGGCCTTTCGTAAGTCCGCTCAGGATGCTGCAGCCCTTGACGATACTTACGCAGACGTTATGAAGACCACGGGCTTGCTTCACGAAGAGGTGGAAGAACTAGACAAGGAACTGATGAAGATTGACACCCGTACAAGCCGCGAGCAGTTGCTATTGCTTGCCAGGGATGCCGGCAAGTTGGGCATCCAAGGCAAAGAGGATATCCTTGGCTTTGTCCGCGCTGCTGACCAGATTCAGGTCGCGCTAGGAGAGGATCTTGGCGAGGGCGCTATAAAGAACTTGGGCAAGATTGCCGATGTTTTTGGCCTCACCAAGGAAATGGGTATAGAGAAATCATTGCTGTCCATCGCCTCAGCTGTGAATGCCCTCGGCCAGGATTCCACCGCAAGTGAAGCCTACCTCGTAGAGTTCACACAACGTCTGGCTGGTGTTGGTGCGATGGCTGGGCTATCTGTGCAGAATATCCTTGGCTTTGCTTCCGGGCTTGACCAAAGCGCCATGAAAGTGGAAATGGCGGCGACTGCATTTCAGAAGTTTTTGATGAAAATGTACGAGGACACCGCCACGTTTGCCGGATATGCCGGTATGAAGGTGGAGGAGTTCTCTGAGCTACTGAAGAAAGATGCCAACACCGCCATCACCACTGTAATGAAGGCTATGAATGGACAAGACGGCTTTGCTTCTCTCGTGCCGATGTTTGACCAAATGGGACTGGACGGTGCCCGTGCCGTGACTGTGCTTGCATCAATGACAAAGAACCTAGAAGCTGTCACCGAGGCACAGGCCTTAGCCAACAAAGAATTTGCCAAGGCGACCAGCGTCACGGAGGAATACAACACCAAGAACAACAACATGCAGGCGCAGTTGGAGAAGGCCCGCAAGGAATTCCAGAACGCCAGCATCGCCCTTGGTCAGTCGCTCAATCCGATCATGCTTAAGTCGACGAAGGCCACCACCTACCTGATTAAGGCTTTGGCTCAATATGGCAAGGAAATCAAGACCGTGATTGTCGTGATTGCTGCGCTAACTGTGGCCTTGAAAGCCAAAGCCATTTGGATGAAAGCGGTGGCGGTTTGGAACGCCACCCTCAGGACTGGCTCACTTGCCTTGGCCGCTGCACAGGCTTTGCTTGCTGGCAATGTTACCCGTGCCGCCGCGGCATGGCGGCTGATGAACACGGCCATGAAGGCTTCGGTGTTTGGCTTAATAGTTGCTGCGATATCAGGAGTTGTGATTTGGATTCAGCGCTTGAATAAGGAAACAAAGCAGCTGACCGAGTACCAAAAATTCGAAAAACAACTTATCGAGGACGTGGCAAAAGCCACGAGTGAAGAGGCCGCAAGGGTGAAGGCTCTGAAAGCGATAGTCGAAGACTCAAACCAAGCCTATCAGGAAAGGAAGTTGGCATTGGAAGAGCTGAAAAGGATCGTCCCTGACTATCACGCTGATTTGACAGAAGAAGGTGTTCTCATCAACAACAACACCGAAGCATTAGACAATTACATCAATGCAATGCTAAAGGCCGCGAAAACACAGGTCCTGCAAGATAAATTGAGAGAGAATGCCACCAAGCAGTTTGATCAAGAGCAATATCTGATGGAAAACGCACCTGCTGAATTCCGTGATGCCTTGGGAAATTGGCGACGTTCTTATTCAGAAGCTGGACCCGAAAGAGGAAATGGGAGTTCGGGAGTCATAACGCATTGGATTAGCCAAGATTGTGAAGCCGCAATAGACAGATTGGAAGAGTTTAAGAAAGAGGAAGCATTGATTCTCGACATGATTAGGCAGGCTGGAGAAGAAGGAATTGCGTCATCAACCAACACGAGCAGCGGCGGTGAAGGAGGTAGCGGTGGAACCAGTGGAAACGGAGGGAATAGCGGTAGTGGAAATTCAAAAACCAACAATGCCTACAAGTTGGAACTGGAGGCCCTTAAACACCACATGCAGGAGCGGAAGAACCTCGCTAAGGAACTCTACACCCAAGGCCGAATCTCCAAGGAAGAGTACGACCAGAAGATGATCGAACTTGACATGAATTATCTCATGCGCCAGGTAGAACTGGCCAGGGAATATGGCCAAGACGAGACACAGGTAATGTCGGCCTTCCTTGATGCGCAGATTGCCGCCAACGACAGAGCCTATGCAGAAATCACCAGGCAAAAAGAAGAGTGGGACGCCGCCAACCAAAAGGACTTCGAGAGGTGGCAGAAGCAGTTCGAGGAGATGCAGGCGCAAGCCAAGGAAATCAAGGCTCAACTCAACCCAAGAGGCGCAAGGATGCAGCAGATGGACGACGAGCTGGCACAACTCGACATGCTCCACGACGCCAAGCTGCTCTCGGAAGAGGAGTATGAGGAAGCCGTTAAGCAACTCCGAAAGAAGTATGCCGAAGAGAACCTGCAGGAGCAACTCGGCAACATAGCGGACTACGTCAAGCTGTCCTCCGCCATGATGGAGCGAGCCTCCAACTTCGTCACCGCCCTGAAAGAGGCTGAATCAGCGAAACTTGAAGCCGAATATCAGGCACAACTCACTGCTGCCGGGGATAATGCCGAAAAGCGCGAAGAGATTGAAAACGAGTATGAGCAAAAGCAACTCGACCTAAAGAAAAAATATGCCGACACGGAAATGGCTATCAACATTGCCAAGACCGTTGCCAGCGGTGCAGTGGCCGCCATCAAAGCCTATGCGGAAGGTGGTCCATATCTTGGTATTGCTCTCGCTGCACTTATTGCTGCCACAACAGCTGCCGAGGTAGCGACGATTATCGCCCAGCGCAATGCCATCAAAAACACAAGTGTCAGCAGTTCTTCCTCTTCCTCTTCAATTGAAACTGGCAAACGTACATTGACTGGCTATAGTGAGGGTGGTGATACCCCGTGGGCGGCATCAGATGATACACCTGTTGGAATAGTTCATGCCAATGAATGGGTTGCTCCAGCATGGATGAAGAGGAGGGAACCCGTTTTGTTTGCCAATCTTGAACGCTATCGAAAGGCTGGCAGTCATGGTCGAAGCGGCTCGGCAAGTCGCGGCTTCGCCGATGGTGGTAACACTGGAAACGGAACGCACGGCGGGAACAGGAGCAAAACAAACAGATACAGTGACGACATTTACCATATTGTGAAAACGGCTGTGGTTGATGTTTTCGAAAGTGGTGCTGTCCGTGTTGTGTTGGTAAGAAAAGACTTGACAGAACTTGACAATCAGAATGAACGCTTCAAAAACATGACTTCAAGATGAAACTCGTAACTTCAAATGGACAACTTGATTTGTCGCGTGACTTCGGCCTAACCATTGAACGCAACAACCCATTTCTTTCAAACGAGGGAGACGCCAGTATTCCGGCTTCGCTGCCGTCATCCTCAAAAAACCTTGCAGTCATTAACCATCTCGAAAGAATTGACCGCTTCAACCCCTATTTGAACAAAACAGATGCAATTCTTCAAGTTGGGCCGGTGCAAAAACGCGGCTCGTTGGTCATAGACACCGTGCATCGCCGTGAAGGTATCGCTGCGAGTTTTGCCATCGACAGCTCTGACCTTTATGTGAAAAGCAAGCAAAAGAAGCTGAAGGAAATCTTTGCCGACTGGAACGGTGGTGAAGGCTACAAGGAAACTTTTGATAGCGTGGATGAAGCCTGTAGAATCATGCAGACCATCTATGCCGATGGCAACGAGAACGGAGATTACCTGATTTTCCCGGTGGCCATCGCTCCATACGAGACTGGGAATGGTGACGATAAAGTGACAGAATACCAGTTCAATAATGAAGACAGTAACGGAACATTGGTGTATGATGAGCGTGTTGTTAGGGAGGGCGATATCAACATGCTTGTGCCGCAAGGCTATGGTGTTGCTCCATTCCTGAAGCTAAACCGTATGCTCCAAAGGCTCTTCGAATGTCTTGGTTACACCGTCACCTATAATTGCTTTGACGAAGAGTTCTATAATAATTTGGTTATTGTCCACAACTGTAGCGATTGCCTCGTTCGCCCTGAACTGCATTATGCCGACTTGGTTCCGAGTTGCACATTAAGTGAATTTTTGGAATGGCTATTGGCAAAGTTCCATGTGCAGCCGATTGTCAATTCAGAAACGAGACATGTCCGCATCGTAAAGATGGATGCCGTATTGAACTACATCACGGGCAACTACGACATGGACATAAGCGGTTTGGTGGAAGGAGACTGGACTGTGCAACTGAACCCATCAAAACGCATTGTGCTTACTCCCACATGCGAAATCGAGGGGACGGAACCAGCCGCAGAGACTTTTGACAAACTGATTGCTAAATATGATTTCTTCGTTGATTGCAATGAAAGCCAGTATGCATCACTGACAGGAGCCAACCCAGCAGTCCAAGACTGCCTCATCCGTCGAAAGGCCACGGGCATGTTCTACCTTCTGGAACGCCGTCTCGACAATGGCGAAATAGATTTACACAATCTTGGCTCCAACTATTTCACCTACGACCGAGAAAACAGTGATGAAACCGAAGCCTTCAGCCAGGCTGATGTGATGCCGATGATGTGGATAGGAGAGAACCAAAAGACCGCTCCGTTCATTGGTGAACGCATCCATCGACACACATCCTACAAAGGGAGTACAGATGACAGCGAACAAAAGATTATTGTCGTACAAGCGTACACTGCTCAGAAATACTTGGCTTTTCATACTTCGGCAACAACACAAAAGTATCTGCCTTACATGGGTGGCAACACTGGCCATGAGTTTGCTTTCGGATTGGATAATTATTCCATGCACTTCAATTTCTGGAGCAGATACAATTCGTTGCTTCTCCATAACCCTGTTCATCTGACAGGCAAAGTGAAACTTAATATTGCACAGTTTTTGGGCATGGATATGAGCACTTTGAAGCTTTGCAACGGACAACGGTTGTTGCCAGTGAAGGCTTCAGCTCGAATCGGTGATAAGATTGGATTGACAGAAGTTGAGTTTATCAATTCCGAATTCGCCCTTAGAGGTGGAGACACAGCCATCCAGCCTTCACAAGCCCCAAGACTAAGGTGGTCAAGGGCGACATACGACCAAAATGTGCCTTTCGATGAAGCGGCCTTTTGTCAAGGTCTTTACAATCAAATGATCATTGATTATCCCTATTATGTCAATCCAGGCTATATAGGATATGAAGTGGAATATGAAGGCTTGAACGCAAAAACCATTTGGCTTGGAACACCGCTTGAACTTGGAGAAACAAGAACATTTGTGTCCACAGGCCACTACAAGATTATCTATGAATATGACTACACGGTTAATGGTCAATTCGTGAGGCGAGAGCGTGCCGTAATTCCAAATGAACATACGGTAAATCCAGAAAACTTTGACCACGATGTCACCGTCATATTTACAGCAGTACAAGTGTGATTTTGTCACTCATTCCTTAACCCCAAAATATACCTTTACAACTATCATGAGCGTAACAATTACACAACGGCCAGAATATCATGGCTACTATGCCAAAAACACCGTTCCGAAATTCATCATCACTACGGATGAAGTTATTACGGCAACACTGACCATGCAAAGCCATACATTCACGGCAAGCTATGTTCCAGACTTTGACGGCAGAATAGAGATTGACTTCGGGCAACTCTATGGTGATTATATAAAGACCATAATGCCAAATGGTAACTCAAACAGCGTAACACAATCATACGCTTTGATTGGTTGCCAAGCATCGTTTACAGGCTCTAATACAGGTCAAATTGCTTATCCAAGTGGCTATCCGTGGGAATGGTATGTTTTCAACGCAAAACTTAATTCTGACACCCCATTCCAAACATGGATACGGCAAAACTTCCTCACCAACCAGCCACTTGAAAAAAGCACCACATACGACAGCCCCGAATGGCTCACCTGGGCTGATGCGGACACGCCCGCCGGCAGAAAGCTGAAAGCCGTGTTCTATCCAAACACAGGAGGCAACGAGACCCAACTGATAACCCAGAAAAATGTAGGTGGCTGTTTCTCAATCGATGTGAGTTACCAAGTCATCATTCAACTGGCAAGCAATCTACCAAGATATTACAAAGGCTATTATGATATAGTCTTAACCGACACCAGCGACAATATATTGGCGCGGCAACGCTATATCTACAAAGAGCGGTCGGGGAAAGAGAAGTATTTCCTATTCGTCAACGCCCTTGGAGGAATTGATACGCTGATATGTGATGGAGAGAATGTGCTACAGCCCGAAACAACGCATAATATAGGACGCTTCGGAAAAGAATATTGTGCCATTGACGATACGGATGACAACCGCGAATGGTTACAACAGACGGGAATGGTCCCTTATCGTTGGCGCGATTGGATGCACGAGGTGCTGACGATGAAGCAAGCCGTGTCGCTGTACAATGCTAATACCAATAAATACTTGCCGATTGTCATCACAAAATCGGAAATCAGCATGAGCGACAACGGACAACTGGCCTCGGCATCATTCGGCTACATTATGACTGAGGTCGATAATGTTATGGCAGATAGCGAACGCGCTGCCGACCGTAGCCTTCATGCCTCCGTGGCCGAACAAGCTGAAGACTTAATCGATGAAACCTTACAAGTCACCCTTGCCTTCGCTGACGATGGCAACGGCGGCTATGAAACCGAAGATGTTACACTTGCGGCCACAAAACTCTATGTGGAGTTTGAGCCGACATCCGAAAAGACTACAGTTTACTATTCCATTGACGGCAAACTGGTCGGCGATTTCGATCCGTCAGAAGATACCAGCCCCGTCATCATCACCAAGAGCGCAGATGAAAGCATACAGTTCTCTTCACAGGACAATGTGCTCGATGCAGTAGTTGTCAGTTATTATCCAGTAACCATTCAAGCAGTATAAAACTATGGCAAAAGCAGTATTTAGAGCAGTCGATTGGTATGTACACCTCGCAATGATTGTATCAATAGGATTGGGTATTGCCGCATTCTGCGTCCCACCCTATGCCGTCATCGACCGAAGTGTACTTGCCCTCATTGCAGAACTCACAGGTGCAGCGGCCTTTCTAACCTTCCTCGTGAAATTACCTGAATACATAGAAAAGGGCGCGACCGCACGCTTTCAGCGAGGAAACATATCCGTTGAAGTTGGAGGCAAAAAGAAAACCAACCAATACGAAATCCCTAACGAAAACGATAACCCAGAAGAAATTGAAGAATCATGATCGAAAGAGAAGTAATAGCGGGCGACACGTTCAGTCTGACATACAAATATATGCCTGAAGGTGTGCTGACGGATATGCCTGAGGCATACAACATCAAGGTTGGATTGCATACCGAAGGGGGCTCATTAGTGAGAGTCTACAGCTACTTAGCCGGAGAAATCAAAAACCCAGATAAGGGGATATACCGCTGGACGATAGATTACGACACGTCGAAGAACCTCAAGGGCTACATCATCGCTGAGATGATGCTTTACAGCAGTGATAAGTCTGTGGTAGTGCATTGCTCTGAGCCAATCCGTATCCATGTCATCCCGAGCCTTATGAACAGCGAGATTGAGAATGATTGAGATCGAAATCGATATTGACGACCTGTCGGCGAACGTTACCGGCGAAGTGGATGCCGCAATCCCGATGGACATTGAGATAGGGATGGAACGCTCCATCGTGGACATCCCCGTCGAAATGTCGCAGTCGAGAATTATCCTTTTCGACGGCAGTTTCGTAAGGGAAGGCTCGCCGTGTGAATGGGAACAGGAGATTGAGGCGGTGTCGGGCGACACAGCCTTCATGTATTCTGGTCCAGCATTGGACGAGTTGGAGGCCGACTGGTCGTCGGATGCCTGGTTCCCGTCGGACGGCTGGTTCTGGAGCGAAGGATGGTAGTTGAATTTTGAATCTATAAAACTTGAATCTGAAACAATATGGCAAGGAAAGTAATTATACAAGGCAGCGAACTACTGCAAGATCTCAATGACAAGATGGGTGGCATCAACGACACTGGCGCTACCATCATCCCTTACGCTGACCGAGGGGGTACGACCGAGGTGCCGCCTGGTCTTGAATGGGGTATGAACCGAAGGGAGGTTGAACGCTTCCTGAAGTCGCTCTTCCGCAGTCACGACACATCCTTGGGGAGCCTGCAAAATGCGATGACTTCCCTGGCTGGATCAGTGACCTCGAAGTTTGGAGCCCTAAGGGTCGCCCAGGTCAACAACTACGTCCACATCTACTGCTTCGCCTCGGAGGCGGACGCCACAGAGTACATGTCGGACCCGTCGGCACACACTTCGCTGCTGCTTCAGGACCTGAATACGCAGATTAGCATGTCGACCGGAACGACTTACGCGGCAAGGCTGACCCTGCTCGACATCAGAGAACCTGAGCACGTTGCCACGCTTGACGGCGACTTGGCCATTGTGGCTGTAGAACAGCAATATAATATAGGTGTGCGCTACAGCGCCATACAGAACGATAGCGGTGAAGTCAGCAATGCCGGTGAGAGCGGCACGCTGACCGTGCAACGCTCTACCGACGGCGGCAACACATGGACCACCGTCGGAACGGCACAGCTGACATCGCTCAACTCTGACTCTTCGTCGTATGTCACCGTCAATATAGGGCAATGGTTCACCACGACCAACCCCCAGCAGCTGCGCATGAGGGCTTCGTTCACCAAGAAGGATGACAACGGCGAAGTGATTGCGTCGCCCACCAGCGCCTGGCAGGTGGTCTCGAACATCACCTACACCAGACTTGCGGTACAGAACATGCATGACTGGACGCGCCCCATCCAAGCCTCGGACGGGGCTTTCCCGTTGCGCTTCGCCGTGACGGGAACCGTCAGGAAGTGGCTGCATGTGACCGTCAGCGGTGCCCTTGGCACCTATACCCATGTGGAAGAGATTGGGGCAGAAACGGAGTACCCATCCACAAACCCGCGCTCGTGGAATGAGCCGGAGAAAAGCAACATCGGCATCCTGACGCACGGCATCCACACTGTGACAGCCTGGCTGACCTGTGACGACGGCAGCGGCCATCTTGGCGACGACGGATATCCCGACGGCCTTTCGTCTGAAGTGGTGGTGAACCGCTTCATGGTGGTGAATGCCGAAACCCAAGGCGCAGACCTCACCAGACCGTATCTGATACTTCAGCAGCCGATGACCACGGTGCAGAACTACGTCCGTAACGTGCTGACCCATTATGCCGTGTGGGTGCCGGATTCGGAAAACACAACGGCGGCCAGCAGCGAGCCACTGCCCATCTCCATCCGCGTGACCGATGAGGCCCAGAACGACACCGACTACACCACCGAATACGTCCGCAACGAACTGTCGGTGTTGAGCGGAACGGAATATGCCATCGACACAACCATTGAGATCGAGGACGACGGCAGCAGCCAGCATATTGACGAATACCTGGCTTACCTTCGCATTTTCAGATACGGGGAGAACGACGCTGCCGTCAACTTCATGCGCGAGAGTGTGCCGACGATGCGCTTTGTCACCATCACCGTGGACAACTCACAGGACTTTTCTCCGGTGTCGGGAGCCTGGTTCGTGCTGTCGCCAAAAACGAGGAACAACAGCGAGACGAACAAGTTCACCATCATCAACCAGGTGACAGGCCAGACGGTGCAGGCCACCTTCACTGGATTCGGTGGCGTCAATGACCTGTGGACAGAAGACGAGAACGGGCAGAAGGTGCTTCGTGTCCTGGCGGGGCAGCTGCTTGAGATTGAGATAGACCCATACTCGCATTTTGCCAACGATGCCCGCGCCCAGATGACTGCCGAATTCGACTACGCCGTACACAACATCACGGCTGAGAACGAGCCAGTCATCGACATCACACAGGAAGTTGGCGGCGAGACCCTCGGACTGCGGATGCTGCCCTTGGAGGGGACGGTGAAGTGCAAGGGACATCAGGAAACCAACGACCAGGACTTTGGATGGGGAGAGGACGAACGCACTCATGTGGTTCAGACCATTAACCCCTCCGTCATCGCCAAGGCTGATGACGAACTGACTTGGCAGCAGACCTTGAACGGTGCGCCGAGCCTTCCTCTTTCGCTTGCCAAGGTCTATATCAACGGCGTTCCGCAGAGAGAGATGGACTACACGCCGGCTGCCGGAACCTGGGTGAGCGGTGACGGCCACATCGTAAGGATAGGCAACCCCAATGCCGACATAGACATCTACGGCATCAAGTTCTACCGCACGGCACTGTCGGCGGAGCAAGTCCGCCAGAACCGCAAGGCGGCACTCCCCACTGCGGAAGAAAAGGTTGCCTTTGAGAACCGGAATGCCATCACCACAAACGGACGCATTGACTATGACAAGGCCAAAGCCAAGGGCTTCCGTTGCCTTACCCTCGTGGGACAGGACCAGTACAAGCTGAACCAGAGCAAAGACCCCGGATATCCATGCTATTGGAGAATAGACCACGATGACCCCAACCTGAGCGGCACCATAGGCAAGGCGGCCTACCTTGCCTACATGGCCAACGCCCTGGGCGGCAAAAAATGCCTCATGGTGACACCACAAGGCTCGACCGCCAACACCTACTGGGACAACAACGAGCAGACCAAGGTGGACAAAATCACCTTCGTCATCAATATCCCCTTCGCGAAAGTCCACGCGGACTTCGGCTGGAAAGCCGCCATGAGCACGGGTGAGAACTGCACGAACCCCATGTACCTTGACGGAGAACGCATAGAGGGAACCGCCTATGCCGAGCTGACCGACGAGCAGAAAGCCCGTGTCACCATCGACGTGGTGGACGGCTGGTTTGACGGCAACGGTTGGAGTGAGAATGTAGGCGAAATGGGCATGTACCATGGCCAGTTCTACACCACTACTGTAGGCGGCCCCAAATGCCAAAAGTTAGTCAACAAAATCAACTACGCTTCGCCGATGCAGAGTCACAAGA
>Ga0265298_10008288_pt1 | contig 12506 bp, 8 predicted proteins | sample AusTroGonzalo_MG_3_FD_193486 | JGI IMG/M metagenome (GOLD analysis project Ga0265298, IMG submission 193486) | Bovine rumen microbial communities from tropical cattle in Woodstock, Queensland, Australia - Gonzalo_01 | ecosystem: Host-associated > Mammals > Digestive system > Stomach > Rumen ... | reverse complement strand
GGCCCACATCGCCGGACTGGTGGCCGCGGGCGAGCATCCCAGCCCCGTACCCTTCGCCGATTTTGTCACCACCACCACCCATAAAACCCTGCGCGGCCCCCGGGGCGGCATGATCCTGTGCCGCGAGGAGTACGCGAAAGCCATTGACAAGGCCATTTTCCCCGGTACCCAGGGCGGCCCCCTGGAGCACGTGATCGCCGGCAAGGCCGTGTGCTTCGGCGAGGCGCTGAAGGAAGAATTCCGTACCTACCAGCACCAGATTATCCTGAACGCCAAGGCCATGGAGCGCACCTTCCGGGAGGAGGGCATCCGCATGGTGTCCGGCGGAACGGACAACCACCTGCTGCTGCTGGACTTCACGGGCAGCGAAATGACCGGAAAGCAGATGGAGGCGCTGCTGGAAGACGCCAACATCACCGTGAACAAGAACACCGTGCCCAATGAGACCCGCAGCCCCTTCGTGACCAGCGGCATCCGCGTCGGCACCCCCGCCGCCACCACCCGCGGCCTGAAGGAGCCGGAGATGGCCAATGTGGCGAAGTGGATCGCGAAGGTCTTCCGGGAAGGCGAAGCCGCCGTGCCGGAGATCCGGAAGCAGGTTGAGGCCATGATGGCCGGGTACCCGCTGTACTGAGAATAAGCAGACCAAACGGCTGCCGGAATGAATCCGGCAGCCGTTTTACATGGCTTTGATTTCCTTTTATTTCAGGAGCAGGTCCAGGAGGTTTTCGGGTTTGGAGGTGAAGCAGATGAGGTAGAGGCCATCCTCCCCGGAGACAACCTTGGCGTAGACATCCTCCTCCCCGACGCGGAGCATCAGGTTCAAAAGGGATGTCAGGTTCTCGTCCGTGGCGAGGAGAGCATAGCGCTCATCCCCGGTGATCCGGACCAGGCGGCCGGAAAGCTGCCGGTCGGTAACGGTTTTCCCGTCCAGCGCATAGAAGGTGATTGCCGGCTCCCCGGCCAGGTCCTGCCAGGCGGAGGTTTCCGGCCGATTCAGATGCAGGTCCCCGATACCGCTGACCTCATAGAAGGCGAAGGACTCCCGGGCGCCCTTGGGCATGACGGATTTTTGCTCCGAGAGGACCAGGTCCTCTTTGACCAGGGCGCAGGTGGCCGCGGAAACCAGGATCTGCCCGCCGACGCTGCCCGCCTCCAGGCGCCCGGCCAGGTTCACGGTTTCACCCATGCAGCCGTATTTCATGCGCTTGTCCGAGCCGATATTGCCCACGGCACACACGCCGGTGTGGATGCCGATGCCCATTTCCAGCTCCGGCCAGCCGTGCTCCCGGTTCCAGGCGTTGACCTCCTCCATGGCGTTCTGCATGCCGATGGCGCAGGAAACGGCATGGGCGGGGTGGTCCGGCTCATCCTTCGGCGCGCCGAAGACGACGAAGATGCCGTCTCCCAGGAACTCGATGATTGTGCCGGAGTAAGCATTAATCACCGCGGACATGCACTCAAAATAATGGTTGAGCATGGTGATCAGGTCGGCGGAGGAAAGGCGGCCGCTCATGGCGGTAAACCCGCGCAGGTCGCTCATGAGGATCGTGACTTCCTTATCCCGGCCGCCCTGCTTTTCCCCCTCCGGGGTTTCGAGCACATATTCCGCGATTTCCGGGGAGGTATAGCGCTCGAAGGCGGAATGCAGCCGGCGGACGCTGGTGAGGTCGTTGACCACCAGCAGGAACATGCCGGCGTCGGCGCTGCAGGTGAGGCTGACATGCAGGTGGAACAGTTTTCCTTCCCCGTTGACATAGTCCACCACGGAGTGGAAGGACTTTTCCTTTTTCATGATGCTGTTGATGAACATCTGGATCAGTTCATCGTTCTGCTCAATCAGGGGAATGGCTTCCCACAACTTTGTTTTTTTGCGGACGGACAGGCCGAAAAGCTTCTGCGCCGCGGGATTGGCATAGAACACCTCGCCGGTCATGCGGATGGCGCAGACGGCGTCGTCCATGTTTTTGAAAACATATTTCAGCTGGGTCGCGTTGAAATCATTCGCCATGGGAACCTCCGGAATTTTCGGGTTGTGAAAGCTGCCGCAGCCAGGCGATATCCTCCAGGAGCGGGTTGCCGTGGTAGTCGGGCCTGGTATACTCAATGACCCGCATGGCATCCGGCGTGAAGCGGTTGATATGGGACAGGAGGGCTGTGAAATCAAGGGTGCCGTCCCGCAGGCGGTTGTGCAGGTCCCGGGCGCCGTCGTTGTTGTGCAGGTGGTAGGCGCGGATCTGCAGGCGGAGATCCCCGATCAGCTTTTCCAGGTCCCAGCCGTTGGCGTTGGCGTGGCCCACGTCGATGACGACGGGGAACTGCTGTTCCCGGCACAGGGCGGTGAACTCCTCCTGGTTCAGGAGCTGAGTGCCGCAGGAGCGGAGGCCGGTGTTTTCCACCAGGAGGGTTACGCCGGGGAACATCTCCCGCGTTTCCGCCAGGTTTTCCAGGGAGGTGCGGAGCATTCGCTCCCGGTCCTCCGCGGGAACGGGGCAGTTGTTCAGGTGGTAAACCATGGCGGCGGGGCGCAGGATTTCCGCGTATTTCGCGGTGAGCCGGAGATGGTACATGCCTTTTTCCCAGGCGGAGCTGCCCCGCGGGGCGGTGTGCTCCACGCCCCAGACGGGCTCATGGAACAGGAGGGGACCCCCGGCAAAAAGATCCAGGTTCTGCTTCAGGTTCTCCTCAAAATCCGCCAGGTCGAACATGGCGAGCAGCTCAAAGCCCAGGGAAGGGCCGTACCGTTCCCGGTAGAGGCGGCCTTCCTCCAGCCGCGAGCGCGGCAGGACACAGGTGTCGATATAGATGCCCAGTTTGGATCGCTCCTTTATTCTTGATGGGGGAAACAGAAAACCCGGGAATCCGGAAGGGTCCGGGTCCCGGGCGGAAAGAACCGGGGGATCAGGCGTCGGCGACAGCCTCTTCGCAGGCCGCAACGTAATCCTTGGTGAGCCGGCGGAGACGGTTGGAAAGATGGCAGAGGATCATATCCACTTCGATCGGGTTGGATTTGAACAGTTCTTCCAGATCCGCCGGCCGGATGACCTCGATAATGGTGCCGTCTTCCTCGGCCACGGCGGTGGCGCTGCGGGGCTCCAGGTCCAGCATGCCCATTTCACCGAAGAAACTGTTGGCGTAAAGCGTGGTCAGCTTCTTTTCCAGGGCGGTGCCGTAATTGGTGTAGATGCCGACGGCGCCGCCGTGGACCGCGAACATGTATTCGCCGGTTTCACCCTGGCGCACGATGATGGTGCCCTTGCCGTACTCTTCAATCGGCAGGGGGGAATCCGCGGGCCGGCCGAATTCCCGGAGGCGGATCTCGGTCTCGGCGGTATAAAGCGCGGCGTTCTTTTTCGCCATGGCGTTGAGTCGGTGGATTTTCTTCAGACGGGCGAAGAAACCGTCGTTCTTCGGGGCCGCGTCCTCCCGCTTTTCCTGCAGGAAGGCGGCGACCTCCTCATATTCTTCCGTCAGCGAGCGGATACGGCCGCTAAGCTGTTTCATGAGAGCGTAGATTTTATCCGGCTGGGCTTTGAAATACTCGTTCAGGTCGGATTCCGGAATCTCGAGCACGCGGAGCTCGTCTTCCGCGACGATGGTGGTGCTGCGGGGCCAGGCTTCAATGACGGCCATTTCGCCGAAATACTGGCCGGGCTTCATGTCCGTGAGCTTCTGCTCCTCCGGCGTGCCGTAATTGACATAAACGCCGGCGGTGCCGCTCAGGATCTGGTAGAAGCTGGTGCCCTGGTCTCCTTCACGGAATATGACTTCCCGGGGGGCAAATACTTTTTCTTCCATGGCATATGTTCCTTTCTGTCCGGATGCTGTTTTCGGGAATGGAAAAAACAGATTGTTTCTTTACCGGAAATTATATGCGTGATCCGGCGCCGTGTCAAGAATCCCGTTGTGTTTTGCCCGGCTTTCATCTTTTTCTTTTGTACGGGAAAGGTTTCATGCTATAATACTTCCTGCCGGCAGGATCGGAGGGTTTCTCCGGGCCGGCAGAGAGGATAACCGATGGAAACCAACGTTTGGATCATGATCCTGAGAATGTCAGTGGCGGTGCTGATTTATGTCCTGATTACGGCAGGGCTGTGGCTGGTCTGCCGGAAAAGGGAGATGACGGCCGGGCTGAAACTGCTGGCCGGCCTGGTTTACGGCGCCAGCTGCGTGGCGGCGAACCATATCGGCATTGATTACGGATCCCTGATCCTGAATGTGCGGGATATCGGCCCGCTGACCGCCGGCCTGTTTTTCAGCCCGGCCGCGGGCATCATCGCGGGCGTCATCGGCGGCGTGGAGCGGATGATCGCCGGCGAAGTGTGGGGGATTGGCCGGTTTACGGAGGTCGCCTGCTCGCTGAGCACCTGCCTGGCCGGCATCCTGGCCGCGATCCTGAACCGGAAGGTCTATGCGGAACGGCGCCCTTCCATTACGCACGCGTTCCTGATCGGCGCGGTGATGGAAGTGTTCCATATGTACGCGGTTCTCTTCACCAACCGGGAGGAGATCCAGATGGCCTATTACGTTGTGGAAGTCGCCGCGATCCCGATGATCCTCTTTACGGCGATCGGCGTTGCCCTGTGCGCGCTGGTGAGCAAAAAGATGAACGGGGAAAAGGTGCAGTTCCGCGTACCGCAGGAAAAGCAGCCCATCGACATGCAGTTCCAGCGCTGGCTGCTGGTGGTGACGGTGATCCTGTTCCTGTTCAATTTTATCCTGGACTACACGTTCCAGACCCGGCTGGTCACGGAAACAGCGATCAGTGATATCAAGTATGTCAGCGGGGAAAACGCGTCCGTTTACCATGAAAGCGGCAGCATGAACATCCTGCTGAGGCACCTGGAGGAACAGCACAGCACGGATCATTTCTTCCTGGTAACGGAGATCGGGAGCGGCAAAGTCCTGGTGCGGGAGGGTGCCGAAGAGAATCCGGAAGAGGCATGGAAACTGGGAATCGTCCTGACGGAGAAGGACCAGGAAGCCGTTCTGGAACACCTGGACGGGGAACCGTTTACCTTCGACATGGAATCGTTCTCCAATTTGAATGTGATGTGCTACGCGGTGCGGCTGAATGAGGAAACGGCCCTGCTGACGCTGCGGACGACAAGCGGCATCTATGAGGGCAGGGACGCCAAGATGTATGAAAGCACGCTGTCGGATATCCTGCTGTTCACGGTGCTGTATGTGCTGATCGCCATGCTGGTGGATTACCTGGTGGTCAGGAGCCTGGACCGGGTCAACGTGTCGCTGAACAAAATTACCAACGGAAAACTGGACGAGGAAGTCTGGGTCCGCTCTTCCTCCGAGTTCTCGGAGCTGAGCGATGATATCAACAAAACCGTCACGGCCCTGAAGGGATATATCGGCGCGGCGGAAAAGAAGATGGAGGAGGAGCTGAAGTTCGCGGCGCAGATCCAGGACGCCGCGCTGCCGAGGAACTTTATCCTGCCGACGGAAAGCATCAAACTCTACGCGCTGATGACCCCGGCGAAACAGGTGGGCGGCGACTTTTATGATTTCTTCTATATCGACAACCACCAGCTGGCGCTGGTGATCGCGGACGTGAGCGGCAAGGGCGTGCCGGCGGCGCTGTTTATGATGCGCGCCAAGACCGCCATCAAGAATTTCGCGCGCAGCGGCCAGGGCCCGGCGGAACTCCTGCAGAACGTCAACAACGCCCTGTGCGAGGGCAACGACGCCGAGATGTTTGTAACGGTGTGGCTCGGGATCCTGAACCTGAAAACCGGCCTGATGCGCTGCGCGAACGCGGGGCACGAGTATCCGGCGATCCGGCGCGCCGACGGGGACTATGAGCTGCTGAAGGACAAGCATGGCATGATCCTTGCGGAGTTTGAGAACATCAAAATGAAGGAATACGAGGTGCAGCTGGAGGCCGGCGACCAGGTGTTCGTCTATACGGACGGCGTGCCGGAGGCGGTCAACGAGAAGCTGGAGCAGTACGGGACGGACCGCATGATCGAAAAGCTGAACAAGCTGAAGATCCTGTATCCCCAGCAGATCCTGGAGAGTATGCTGCGGGATATCCGGAACTTCGCGGGAGCAGCGGAGCAGTTTGACGATATCACCATGCTGGGATTCACGTACAACGGCAATAAAGAAACGATCGGCTGAAACCGATACAGCGATAAAAAATACAGGATCCTGTCAAAAGGCTGCCGGAAGGCGGCCTTTTTTGCCCGCGCAGTGAGGAATTTCCACGCTTCCGGCGCCGCGCCAAAAACCCTGAACATTTTGGCCGGTAAGGGGTAGCGCTTTTTAAAAAAGTGTGCTATACTATTTCCAAGTGTGAGCTTCATATCGTTTCTCAGTGAAGACGCGCGGACGTATGCCCGTTGTCTTTTTGTGAAGTTTATGAGTTTTTGTACGGAAGGAGGGTCATCGTGAGCACAAAAAAAGAGAAGGAAGCCAGCAGGCTGCGGATTGTCTCCCTGGGCGGCGTGGATGAAATCGGCAAAAACATGTATGTTTTTGAATATGAGGATGACATCATCGTCGTTGACTGCGGCAGTGTTTTCCCCAAGGAAGATATGCTTGGCGTGGATCTGGTCATCCCGGATATCACGTACCTGATGGGAAAGCGGGACCATATCCGCGGATACCTGTTCACCCACGGCCACGAGGACCATATCGGCGCCACGCCCTATATCCTGAAACAGGCGCCTGCCCATATATACGGAACGAAACTGACCCTGGCCCTGGTGGACCTGAAGCTGAAGGAATACCGGGTGGAGGGCATCCCGATGCATGTGATCCAGCCCCGGGATGTGGTCCAGCTGGGCCAGTTCACCTGCCAGTTTATCCACGTGAGCCACTCCATCGCCGGCGCCTGCGCCATTGCGATCACCTGCCCGGCCGGCACGGTGATCTGCAGCGGCGACTTCAAGGTGGACTATACCCCCATCGACGGTGAGATTACCGACCTGCAGACCTTTGCCCGTTACGGGGAGCAGGGCGTGCTGGCCATGCTGTGCGAATCCACGAACGTGGAGCGCCCCGGCTATACCATGAGCGAGTTCAAGGTCGGCGAGACCTTTGAAAACCTGTTTGCCCAGGCGGGCGGCCGCGTGATCGTGGCCATGTTTGCCAGCAACATCCACCGCATGCAGATGATCATCGACAACGCCATCCGCTACGGCCGGCGCGTCTGCTTTATCGGCCGCAGCATGGTGAACGTCAGCCGCGTGGCCATGAGCATCGGGGAGCTGAAGATTCCCGAGGGCTGGCTGATCGATATGGACGTGCTGGACGATTATCCGGACAACGAGGTGCTGGTCATGACCACCGGCAGCCAGGGCGAGCCCATGGCGGGCCTGACCCGGATGGCCTACGCGGAGCACCGCAAGCTGCAGATCCGGCAGAGCGATATGGTCATCATCTCCGCCACGCCGATCCCCGGCAATGAAAAGTTTATCTCCCGCGTGATCAACCAGCTGTACCGCCTCGGCGCGCAGGTGATTTACAGCGCCATGGCCGAGGTGCATGTTTCCGGCCACGCCTGCCAGGAGGAACTGAAGCTCCTGCACGCGCTGATCCGGCCGAAGTATTTCATCCCGGTCCACGGCGAGTACCGCATGATGTGGCAGCACGCCATCCTGGCGGAATCCATGGGCATTCCGAGCCAGAACATCGTGATTCCGGAACTGGGCCAGGTCATTGAAATGAACCAGGACATCCTTGCCCTGGGCGAGCAGGTGCCCGTGGGCGGCGTGCTGGTGGACGGCCTGGGCGTGGGCGACGTGGGCAACGTGGTGCTGCGCGACCGCAAACACCTGAGCCAGGACGGCCTGCTGATCGTGGTGCTGGCCATCGACCGGGACGAGCAGAAGCTGGTTTCCGGGCCGGACATCGTGTCCCGCGGCTTCATCTATGTGAAGGAGAACGAGGATATTATCGACAATACCCAGGAGCTGGTCCGCGAAATCCTGGCTGCAAACAGCCTGGACGGCGACAACTGGCCGGATCTGAAGAACCTGATCAAGGACGAGGTGCACCGGTTCATTTTCGACAAGATCAAACGCAACCCGATGATCCTGCCGATCATCCTGGATGTCTGATCCCCCGGCGGAATCGCGTTTCGTTGCGCTTTGGGGAAAAAATGGATATAATAACGGTCAGGAGGAAGCATTGCGGCCTCCTGACCGTTCATTATTGATGGAGGGAGAAAGGAAAATGGATTATTCTTCCACCTACCGCCTGGCACAGGATATCCGTGACAGCGAAGAGTACAAAACCTATCATGAACTGAAAGAATCCGTCATGGGCGAGGAGACGACCGCGGCACTGATCAAGGAATACCGCCGGCTGCAGATGTCGATCCAGATGTCCGCCATGAGCGGGTCCCAGGCCGGGGAAGAGGATATGCAGCGGTTTTCCGGGATTTCGACGCTGCTGTTTTCCAAACCGGAGGTGTCCCAGTTCCTCCTGAGCGAAATGCGGCTTCAGCAGGCGCTGGCGGACATTTTCAAGATCATCACGGAAGCGGCCGACGTGGACATGGCCATGCCGGAGATTGAGGGCTGACGATTGAACGAAGAGAAGGATTACACCTACCGCAGCATGCGGGACGAGCGGCAGTACGGGCTGTACTGGTACAGCGGCCTGTGGCATATTCTCCGCCCGATCCTGGTGGGGCTGACCGTATTTGTGCTGGTCCTGGGCATCGGAATGACCGTATGGAATACGCTGTACGGCCATTTTATCGCGCCTGTGGACGAGGCGGATACGCAGGAGTATCCCTTCGCGATCAGCAGCGGGCAGAGCCTGAACCGCGTGGCCTCCAACCTGGAGGAAGCGGGGCTGATCCGCAGCAAAAGCATTTTTAAATATTACTGTGATTTTGCCGGCATGAGCCAGAAAATCCAGGTCGGCGAATATAAAATCAAAAAAGGCATGACCATGATGGAGATCGCGGATCTCCTGACCACCGGCGACGGCAATCCGCTGGTGCGGAATATCACGCTGATTCCCGGGGAAACCATCGAGGAGTTCGCGGCGAAACTGGTCAAAAACGGCGTCCTGGACAGTCCGGACGCGTTTCTTGCCGCCTGCCGGGACGGCAAGAAATTCAGTGAGTATTACTATGTGCAGGATGTGCTTTCCTCCGGAAAGGCGGACCGGCGGAAATATGTGCTGGAAGGCTACCTTTCCCCGAACACCTATGAGGTCTATGTGAACGCGACGGAGGAGGAGCTGATCCGGAAGCTGCTGAGCCAGACGGAGTCCATCTATACGGAGGAAAACCAGGCCCGGGCGGAAGAGCTGGGCATGACCATGGATGAGGTGCTGACCCTGGCCAGCATGATTGAGAAGGAAGCGAAGACCGCGGATTTCCCGAAGGTCAGCGCCGTGTTCCACAACCGCCTGAAGGAAGGCATGAAGCTGGAAAGCGACGTGACGATCCACTATATCACCGGCGTGCGGAAAATGGCGCTGGAGGACGCGGACCTGACCGCGAACAGCCCTTACAATACCTATAAGGTGACCGGCCTGCCCGCCGGCCCGATCTGCAATCCGTCCCAGGCGGCTGTGCAGGCGGCCCTGTATCCGGATGAAACCATGGTGAACGAGAAATACCTGTATTTCTGCGCCAAGGAGCCGGAAAGCGGGGAGCTGTATTTCTCCAAAACGCTGGACCAGCACAACCGCGCGGTGGAGGTCTATGCCCCCATGTGGAAGAAGTATGACAAGGACAGGGGGATCAATTGATGGCGCTGCCTGAGCTGCTGGCCCCCGCCGGGAATATGGACGCCCTGCGCGCTGCCCTGCATTTCGGGGCGGACGCTGTTTACGGCGGCATGCCCCGCTACGGCCTGCGGGCCTATGCCGGCAACTTCGGGCCGGAGGCGCTGGCGGAGGCGGTGGACCTGGCCCATGCCGCGGGCAAAAAGTTTTACGTCACCATGAACGCCTATCCCTTTGACGACGAACTGGATGATTTTGTGTCCGCCGCGGCCCTGGCCGCGGAGACGGGCGTGGATGCCGTGATCGCTGCGGATCCCGGAGCGATTGTGACCCTGCGGGAAAAGGTGCCGCAGCTGCCGGTGCACGTCAGCACCCAGGCCAGCACCGTAAACGCGGCCGCCGCGCGGCTGTACCGGGACCTGGGCTGCAGCCGGGTGATCCTGGCCCGGGAGATGAGCCTGGAGCGGATCCGCACGCTGAAAAAGGCGGTGGGGGACAGCATTGAGCTGGAAACCTTTGTGCACGGCGCCAGCTGCATGGCGTATTCCGGCCGCTGCCTGCTGTCCGCTTACCTGACCGGGCGCAGCGGCAACCGGGGCGAGTGCGCCCAGCCCTGCCGCTGGCAGTATACCGTGATGGAGGAAAAGCGCCCGGGAGAGTATATTCCCGTGGAGGAAGACGAACGGGGAACCTACCTGTTTTCCGCCCGGGACCTGTGCCTGATGCCGCTGCTGCCGGACCTGTGCGAAGCGGGCGTCTCCAGCCTGAAAATCGAGGGCCGCATGAAAACCGAGTATTATGTGGCGGTGGTCACCGGCGCCTACCGCCGGGCCCTGGACCTGCTGGAGAAGGGCAGGGAAGCCTTTGAGGCGGAACTGCCGGCCCTGATGGAGGAGCTGCGGTCTGCCAGCCACCGCCTGAGCGACACCGGTTTCCTGCTGGGAATGCCGGAAACCCCGGGCGAAGCGGAGGGTTTCTGGCAGGAGAAGGAATATATCGCCCGGGTGATTGAGGACGCGGGAGCGGACGGAACGGCCCGGCTGCTGCTGAAGAACCGTTTCTTCGCCGGGGATGAGCTGGAGCTGATGACAGCCTCCGGCGTCCGCGGGGTGCGGGCAGGACGCTTCCTGCGGGAAAAAACCGGCGAAACGCTGGATACCCTGGGGGTGGCCGGGGAAGTGATCCGCATGGCGCTGCCGGGCAGCCGCCGCGGGGATATGCTCCGGGGCCCGGTGCGCAACCACCGCACCGAAAAGACGACAGACTGAGGAAAAGGCATGGCAAAGCTGAAACGATATGACCTGTACGAGGGTGACGACGACCTGATCGAACCCTCGCTGCCCGGCAAAATGCCCCTGGGCAGGGATGAGGAACTGCGGGAAAAGGCCGCGCACCAGCGCCGCGCCGAGGCGGAAGCGCGGAAAAGGCGCTATTTTGCCTCCAACGAGGAGGACGACGGCCTCGGCGCGCCCTCAACGCTGTTTGACGATTTTGACCGCTTTGAAACCCAGGCGCCGGACCGGCAGCCGGTGCCCCGGAAAAAGAAAAAAAAGAAAAAGCACAGCGGCGCGTGGGCGGCCGCGGCATTTGGCTGCCTGGCGCTGCTGGCCTGCCTGGCGCTGGCGGCCCTGCCCCAGCTGACCGGGATCCGTTACCGCTTCCTGCCGAATTTCGCCTTTGTCAACGGCAACCTGATCCGCCTGGACCATACGCAGTATGAGAATTTTCTCCGCTGCCGCAATGAAATCTATACCGACAAAATCTACCAGGGCGTATTCGTTGACAACGTGAACGTGGGCGGCATGACCCGGGAACAGGCAACAGAGGCGGTGAAGGCCGTGCACAACGACGCCGAAACGGCCTTTGATATCACGGTGTCCGTGGGTAATGAAAGCTGGCACGTGAACAGCGAGCGGGTGCCGGTTTCCCGGAATGTTACAGAAACGGTGGAGCGTGCCTGGGCCACCGGGCGGGGCATGACCTCCGTTTTGCTGACCGGCGCCGTGACGCCCTTCCAGGCGAGGATCGACCGGGCTTCCGATATGCGTTCCCATCCGGAAACCCTGGCCACGAAGCAGGACTATGACCATGAAGCCCTCCGGGCGCTGACAGACGGCATCGTGAATTATGTGAACCGGGACCCGGTGAACAGCATGGTGCAGTCCTTTGATTTCAACACAGCCACTTTCACCTTCACCGAAGACGTGCCCGGCGCGTATATCGATCCGGACCTGCTCTATGCCCAGGTGGCGGAAATCCTGGACAGCGGCGTGGCCCGCAAGGAAATCCGCGTCGTGCCCGAAAAGAGGATCGCGGCGCTGACCCGGGCGGAGTTCATGAATTCCTTCGGCCTGATTTCCGAATTTTCCACCACAACCACCAAGGATAACAACCGGAACACGAATATCCAGCTCAGCGCCCAGGCCATCAACGGCAAAACGGTGCTGCCCGGGGAAATTTTCTCCTTCAACGGCGCCACCGGCGAACGGACGGCGGCCCGGGGATACAGGGAGGCGCCGGCCATTTCCGGCGGCCAGAGCAAGGACGAGGTGGGCGGCGGCGTCTGCCAGACCAGTTCCACCCTGTTCAACGCCGTGGCCCGGGCGGACCTGGAGATCATCGAGCGGAACCCGCACGCCTGGCCGTCCCATTATATTGACAAGGGACTGGATGCCACGGTCAACTGGCCGGGGCTGGATTTCAAGTTCAGGAACAATACCGACCAGCCGATTTTCATTGTCGCCGGCTATAAAAACCGGAAGGTGACGGTGAAGATTTACGGCATGAGCCTGGGGGCCGGA
>Ga0265298_10008287_pt1 | contig 12507 bp, 5 predicted proteins | sample AusTroGonzalo_MG_3_FD_193486 | JGI IMG/M metagenome (GOLD analysis project Ga0265298, IMG submission 193486) | Bovine rumen microbial communities from tropical cattle in Woodstock, Queensland, Australia - Gonzalo_01 | ecosystem: Host-associated > Mammals > Digestive system > Stomach > Rumen ... | reverse complement strand
TGCTCCAAAGCAAATCAAAACCCCGATAAATGGACCATTTTTCAATTACAATAGTGGGGGAAAATTGAAATACTATCTACAACAAGTACGAGGAGTTCAACGAGACCTTCCGTTATAAGATCATCCTCTTCTATCCGGGTGAGCAGGAAGGCAACTCCTTCCGTCTCTTCTCCAAGTTGGAAGACCACCATACCTACCGTGCCATTGTTTTGATGAATGAATAACACTATGATACAGGAACAGATTTACAAAAAGAGCATTGACCGTCCTCTGAATCCCGCCGTCTCTGTCGGGGATAACCGACAGAATACCATCGACGTTGAAATAGGCGAATATGTCTTCACCGCCGAGATCATCAACGGTCTATATTCACTTCTCAGCGCTGTCCGCAATAAGTCCGTCAGCCACAATGGCATCTGGATCAGCGGATACTATGGCTCTGGTAAGTCCCATTTCCTCAAATTCCTCAACTTCTGCATCGATAAGCGCTATCAGGAGAAGGCGCTTGCCCGTCTGGAAGAAGCCGTCGTAGAATTCGACCCGCTCCAGCATCCGGAGAGCAAGTCCCAGGTCGAAATCTCCGACATCCGCGAGCTTTCTCTCTGGCTGAAGAGCGCCCAGATAGACAGCATTCTCTTCAACATCGGCGCTAAGGTCGACGGCGGCAAGGGTGATTCTTCGACTTTTGCCAAGGCGCTTTGGGAGGAGTTCAATGCCTTCCGTGGATTCAACCGCTTCAATATCGCACTGGCCCAGTATCTTGAAAGACCGTTGGCCGAACATGGAAAGCTTGAGGCTTTTCATCAAGCCCTGGAGGCCAAAGGTTACGACTGGGAAGACGACGCCCAGACCCTCGCTGTCACGGCGCTTGGAAAGCTCATTGACATTGCCAAGTCTGTTGAGCCGGATCTCTCTTACGATGTGATCTACGAGAACATCAGGAAGAACGCTGTCACATTGACCCCCGAGACCTTCTGTGCTGAAATTCGTCATTTCCTCTCCGACAAGGCCGATAACTATCGGCTTCTCTTCTTCGTCGATGAGGTCAGCCAGTTCATCGGTGATCAGACGCGTCTCTTGCTCCAGCTCCAGGAGATTGTCTCTGGCCTCAGCCTTGCCTCCGATGGCCGTGTCTGGGTCGGATGTACCGCCCAACAGGATCTTTCTGAGTTGCTCTCCAACCATCAGATCCTTCAGTCGGCCGATGAATACGGCAAGATTATGGGCCGTTTCGAGAAGAAGGTCACCCTTCAGGGCACCAATACGGAGTACATCACCCAGAAGCGTATCCTTGACAAGGATGAAGATGCCGTTGTGGCCCTAGGTAAGCTCTATGAGGAGAAGAAAGACGCCATATCCGCTCAGTTCAAGCTTCCTACCGGTTACAAGAGCTATGCTGGCAAGCAGGAATTCATAGACTATTATCCCTTCATTCCATATCAGTTCCAGCTCATCATGCAGGTGTTTGACGCCTTCGTGAAGCTCCAGTACGTGGATACCGAGGTCAAGGGTAACGAGCGTTCTGTGCTCAAGATTACCCACAAGACCGCTCAGGAATCCAAGGCCGAAGAAGTCGGCCGCTTCATTTCTTTCGACAAGTTTTTCAGCTCGATGTTTGAAGCCGGCCTCAAGAATGCCGGCCTCAGAGCGATTCACAACGCCACCGCCATCATCGAAACCTACAAGGACAAGGCCTTCGGCCAGCGTGTGATGCGCGTCCTCTTCATGCTCTGCAACCTTTCTGCTCCGGACCAGAAAGTCTTTCCCGCAACCATCGACAACATTGTCACCTTGCTGATGACCAATGTGGACGAGAACAAGCTTCAGCTTCGCAACAACACGGAAGCTGTTCTCAAATACCTGGAAGAGAAAAGCGTCGTTCGGGTGGAGCACAATTCGGGTTCTCCGGACGTATATTTCTTCCTTTCAGAAGACGAGTCTGAAGTGGACCGCCTGATCAAAGGCACCAAGGTGGACAACAACCGGATGGCAGACGAGCTTCGTGCCATCTTCTACCGCCATCTCGGAAATCCACAGCCGAAAGCTCTCTTTAACGGCAACAACTTCTCGGTCAGCTGGACCATTCAAGGCCGTGTATGCATGGGAACCAACAATTCGCAGCTTCCGGTAGAGTTCCTTATCGATATGGATGACCACTCTCCGGAAGAGATGGCTTTCCAGAACGACCGCAAGAAGATGCTCATCCTGGTCAATCAAGAGTACGCCAAGGATACCCGTCTGCGCGACGAATTTTATTGGTTCTGCCAGGTTCAGGAGTATGTCAGCCATGGGGCAGCCACGGAACAGCGGGCTAAGACCAACGATGAATTCAAGAAGCGTGCGGCAGACCTCTATGCCAACAGCATCCTCCCGGGTTTCAAGAAACTGCTCGATAAAGTTCCTGTCGTAACCGGCCAGTCTGTTCTTCCCGCCGGCGCACTGGGTACAAAGACTGGGGCTGACCGTTACAACGAAGCCCTCCGTCAGCATTTCGACCAGCTGTACTATTCTTCCAAGCTGGTTGCCGTCCCTGAAATCCCCAAGACTCCCGACGAATTGAAAAACAAGATCCGTCGCCCCATCAATCCGAACGAGTATGCACTCAAACCGCTTTCCCCGGCCGAAGAAGCTGTAGAAAACAAGTTGAAATGGAAAGGACACGACTACACGCTGTCCGACCTGATCGCAGATTTCCAGGCGGTCCCGTATGGATGGAACGAAGTGGCCACCATCTATATCGCGAATGAATTGGTGCGCCGTCATCTGCGGGCCTACAAGTATAAGGGCGATCCCAATGTGGACCGTAATCGGGTGGCCGAGACGATTGTGAAGGAGCGTACGAGTTATGAGATCACCTCAGCCCAGAAGATCGATCCAGCCCTTATCGAAGATTTCCTCTCCAGCTGGAAAGATATTTTTGGCCAGGTGGGTACGACCTATTCTCATGATAGTTCCGAGCTCTTCCATCAATGCCGGGAAGAAGATGCTTCACCGCTCAATAAGATTGCCGCATATTATCGGACCTACGCAAGTGATCTCTCCAAGTGCAGTGCATTTACCTTGGCCCAGGTCCTGGAAGATGCCATCGCTTTGATGAGCGACAAATGGCACGCTGAGCATGATCCCGAGAAATTCTTCAGGATGATCATTGCCGACCGCCAGCTGGGGAAAGACACCATGGACAAATGCAAGAAGGTCGTGGACTTCCATCACAACCAGAAGGATCTCTACAAGCAGATTGTGGACTTCGTGAAGGACAACGAAGACAACTTCACGCACCTTCCCGAAGAATGTGCAGACGATATCTCCTTCATCAAAGGCATCCTTACGGATGAATGGCCGGTGGATACGATGCCTTCCTACAAGAAACGGATGAACATCCTCACGATGAAGATGACTGAGACGCGCAGCGCCCTCAAGCAGGAAATTGAGCAGGGCTACGCCAAAGTATACGAAGAGTTTAACCAGTTTGCTGCTGCGAATAATGTCCCCACGACGATCTTGCCTTCTATCACCAGCCAGGTGACTACCAAGACCAGTAGCGGCGTCATCTCCACGCTCAAGCTCAACCTTGCGGGAATCGACGCTTTCCGTGATGAATGGATGGCCAGAATTATTGAAGCCAAGCCGAAAGGTGGCGGAAAAGAGCAGAAGGTTCGCAAAGTCGGGGTCAAGGCCGTATGCCCGACGCCTCATACCATCAAGAGCGAAGCTGATATCGACGCCTACGTGGCTTCGGTCAAGGCCAAGCTCCAGGAGCAACTCTCCGGCAACGACGAATTGGTGATCCTGTAACACACACAACGCATATCCGATGAATACCTCGCAGATAAAGAACTTTGCTACACAATCCCGGAACCTGCTGAAGGCCGGCGTGATGCAGCGCATACAGATTCTGGGCTTCGATGCCGATGGAAATCCCACCAAAGGAGAGCCCTCCCGGATTGATATCCGTGGTGGCGCTACGCTCTTCGGTGGTGAGGTCTATGACGGTGCGTTCTATGATCGCTGGATGAGCCTGCGCCAGCGTATCCAGGAGAAAGGCGTGAAGGAAGTCTATGAAGAAGCCGCATATACCTGGTTCAATCGCTTGATGGCCATTCGGATTATGCAGAAGAACGGGTTCATCGATCCGGTGCTTGCCTATACGAATGAACAGACGCGCATCCCGCGAATCGTGGCTGAAGCCAGAGCCGGCCGTGTCGTGCAAATGTCTCTTGCCGACCGCGAGAAACTCCGGGAATTGATGAGCGATGATGCCCGCATCAATGAGCAGTTCGCACTCCTGATTGACAATTTCTGCCGAAACAACGCGGTTATTTTCAACTGTTTTGGCGGTATTGAGGAATACATCTCACTGCTGTTGCCCAACAATATCCTGGCTCCGGGCGGTTTCATCGATCTCCTGAACCACACCGACTACATCACAGACGAGGACTACAAGCAGTCTGAGCTCATCGGCTGGTTGTACCAGTTCTACATCTCTGAGAAGAAGGATGAGGTGTTCGAAGGTTTCAAAAAAGGGAAGAAGGCTGAGGCAGAGGACATACCGGCGGCAACGCAGATTTTTACACCCAACTGGATTGTGAAGTACATGGTCCAGAACACCATCGGGCGCATCTATCTGGATAACAATCTCTGGGCAACGGAGATCAAGGATTCGATGAAATATTTGGTTGAACCCGCTGAGCCTACACCCCAGGAAGCCATCCTCAAGCTGGAGAGCTTGGAGGACTACAAACTACTGGACAACGCCTGTGGCTCCGGTCACATTTTGGTTGAGGCTTTCAGTCTCTTCTACAAGTTGTATCTGGAGGAAGGCTACTCTTCCCACAATGCTATAGAGAACATCCTGCGCAAAAACCTCTTGGGTATCGACCTTGATACCCGTGCCAAGCAGCTGGCTTCCTTTGCTCTTTTGATGACGGCCGCCATGATTGATTCTTCCTTCTTGAACTGCAAGGTAATGCCGCGCGTGCTGGATATGCCTGGGCATAGTTTTTCTCAGCCGCTTCGAACACTTTTGCACGAATTCTATATGGGAGAGGACCGCATCGTAATAGAGGAGACGATAAATGCTTTCGAACTTTTGGAGAAGGCGGATAATCTGGGTTCCATTATGAAGTTTGAGCTATCGGCAAAAACCAGAAAAGAGATGTCGTTGAGGTATAAGGAGTGGATGGCAGTGGAGAATGGTTCATCTTCGGTGAAAAGTATATTACCATCTTTGGAACTCATCCTTGTTTTGACAGATAAGTATTCTTCAGTAGTTACAAATCCTCCCTATATGGGGTCAAGTAGTTTTAATTCATCACTAAAAAATTATGTTGATGCAAATTATCCTGTAGGGAAGTATGACCTATTCTCCGTTTTTATGCTCGCATGTACGAATATGCTTTCTGCGGGCGGCAAAATGGGTATGATAAATATGCAGAGTTGGATGTTCTTGTCCTCATTCCTTGAACTTAGAACGATAGTCCTTGATGAGTACCATGTAGATAGTTTACTTCATTTAGGTTCGCGTCTGTTTGATTCGAATAGTGTCGGAACGATAGTAATGAATGCGGCATTTGTCATTACAAATATTCAAACTGCACCAGGTTATTCATTAGGTCGCTATTATGACCTGACCTCAGGAACAAGTGGCGAAGAAAAGAATAAGCTATTTTTACAGGGGCACAAGATCTACAAGGTAGAGCAAACTGCTTTTAAGAATATTCCGGATAGCAATCTTGCATATTGGGTATCTGATTCAACCATTCAGTTTTTACAAAATGCTCATTTTAAGTCCTTTGTCGCTACTCAAGGAATGGCGACATGTGATAATAAGCGGTTTGTAAGAATGTGGTTTGAAGTGGATTTGGCTAAATCATTCTTTTCATGCGGGAGCATTGAAGAGGCTAAACAATCAAATAAGAAGTGGTTCCCTTACAACAAGGGTGGAGAAAAACGTAGGTGGTATGGCAATCAAGATTTTTTAGTAAACTGGGAGAATGATGGCGAGGAGGTAAAGCAGTATGCTGCTTACCTATACAAGAGTTTTACCAGGACAATTAAGAATATCAATTACTACTTCCGCCCGAGTATAAGTTGGACGGATATTACTGACGGCGCGAACGCATATCGTGTTTATCCAAAAGGGTTCATCTTTGATGTTACAGGGATGAGTTGCTTTGCAAAGGAAGAGAGCATTTTGACTTTATTGGGAATTCTAAACACGAAATACTACACTCAACTATCACGTATTATTAATCCAAGTTTTCACTTCCAAGTAGGCGATTTTAGAAAGTATCCTTTCCCCGATATTAATCAAGTATCATTTGAGGGTATTGTCAAGCCATGTATTGATATTGCAAAAGGAGACTGGGATGCCCATGAAACTTCTTGGTGCTTCAAGGAAAATGAACTGATTCGTGTGTACAAGGAGAATCACGGCGAAGGCGTCTTTATGGATGCTAATCGGCTGAAGGACATCGTATCTATGTACAAAGAGTACTGGACAAGGCAATTCAACCAGCTCCACGCCAATGAAGAGGAGTTAAACCGTCAATTCTTAGATGTTTACGGTCTTCAGGATGAGCTCACCCCGGATGTTCCGATGGAGGAAATTACCATCCTTCAGCAGGGTGAGGTTTCGATTGAAGACGGTCATTTGGTCTGGCACAATGACGTGCTAGCCAAGCAGCTGCTTTCATATGCCATTGGCTGTATGATGGGTCGTTACCGTCTGGATCGGCCGGGCTTGCACATTGCTTATCCAAATCCTTCTTCGGCAGACGTTGAGGCTTACGACTTTCAGGGCGAGAAGTTTGAGATTGACGATGACGGCATCATCCCGCTTCTGAGCCGTGATTGTCCTTTCGAAGATAACGCATATAATCGTGTGGTCAAGTTCGTCCGTCAGGTGTTTGGCGAAAACCTCCTCAACGAGAACCTAAACTTCATCGAAGCTTCGCTGGGCAAATCGATTGAGGACTACTTTGTCAAGGACTTCTGGAAAGACCACAAGAAGATGTACTCCAACCGGCCTATATACTGGCTGTTCTCCTCAAAGAAAGGCGCGTTCCAATGCCTGGCCTATATGCATCGGATGACGCCATACACCGCCGAGAAAGTTCGCTCCAACTACCTCCTTCGGTACATCGATTTCCTTAAAGGCAAGATCGCCGCCGATCTGGAGCGGGCCTCTTCGCTCTCTACGGCCGAGCGCCGCAACCTGGACAAGATGCAGAAAGCCCTCGACGAATGCCTCGAATACGAAGAACTGCTCCATGACGTAGCCGACCGCCAGATCCGCTTCGATCTTGATGACGGTGTAGTAAAGAATTACGCCCTCTTCGGCGATGTTTTGGCCCCAATCAAGTAGCTTATGGTACAGGAGTTTGATAGTATTAAGCATCTGCTTGCTTCCGTGCAATCTATAAATGAGAGATACGCGGCAGTACGTAAGGTTTATGAAGAAAGTGGTGTTCAATACAATATCTTCAACGTGTTGGGCCTTGCTTCTTCAGAGGTTCGCCTTCATTCCTCGATACTTGCATCTTTGTTTAATTCGAAAGAGCATGGAGCTGGGGATGAATTCCTTCGGGCTTTTTTGAAATTGCCATCACTGAATCTTCCAGAGGACTATATGACCGCTGGGCCTGTAAAGGTAGAAGTCGAGAAGTATCTCGGTCGAAAGACTAAAACCAGAGGAGGACGGATCGACTTATATCTCACGGACGGCAAAGATAGCCTTGTTATTGAGAATAAGATTTATGCAGGAGACCAGGATCACCAGTTGTATAGGTACCACAATGAAGTGCCCACAGCAAAGTTAGTTTACTTGACTCTTGATGGGAAAAAACCGTCAGATGATTCATTGGGGGATCTAGATCCGGAAATCGTAACCTGCCTGTCATACCAATACGATATCATCGAATGGCTGAAGGACTGTGTAAGATTCGCAGCAAACCTTCCTTTCGTTCGAGAGACTATCAACCAATATATCAGGATTATAAAGCAATTAACCAGTACAGATATGCCCAAAAATACTGAAATAATTGAACTGATTTCTAAAGAAGAGAATCTTGCAGCCGCATTCGCCGTAAAAGAGAATTTGGACGAAAGCATAAATTCCATCATGAATGAATTCATTGCAGAATTGAAAGTTAGATTGAATGGTATTGGCTCTCCCTTTACTTGCATAACTGAGCCTAGGAACTGGTTTGAAAGTTATACGGGAATGCAATTCTCTCATTCAAAGTGGAGCAACGTAGTGTTTGCCACAGAGTTCGAGACAGTTGGACTCAGACAGATGATAGTGGGTATTCTTAAGCGTTCACATGTTAAGAATATTCATGAGTTGGATGGAGCCGTTGAGCTTTCTAAATCGCTGGGATATCCAGATAGACAGAAGAATTATTCATGGTTTTATGGTAATCCGCCACAATCAATTCCCGTGAATTGGAATAATGCGGAAGTGATGAGGTCCCTAATAAACGGAACCATGATTTCGCGCTTCATAGAGATGCTCGAAATTGTTGATAAAAGCTCCGAAGGACTGGAATTATGATTCAAGACAAGATATATACCTATTTCGACGGGAACGAGGCGCTTCGTGTCCTCTTTGTTTTCGACCAGATGTTCCAGATAGAATCAGAGTTGAAAGGCTGCACCTGGCGGGAGGGGTACCACTATGAGATCTTCGATGGCCGTTGGTTTACCACGAAGTACAAGATTGAGCACGATTGGGTGGATCAGAAGGTCGTCTTGCTCTTCCCGAACATGATTGAGCCTTCCGGTGACACCTCGAAGGATTTCTTCCCGCTGTTCGGCGAAATGACGGCCAACATGGTCTTCCACAACGAGAGCTATCAAGCCTTCATGCAGCTTAGAGGCATTCCCGCTACCAGAGAATATGCGACATTCGTGAGCCTTCATGTAGCGGAGCTGCAACTTTCAAAAGTGGAGAAGGTCCTATCGACCTATTACAAGCCGGGATTGCTAAGTCTGGATGTTCTGCAGCGAGGCCTGCTATCATCGTGGGTTTGGCAGGAGAGGCTGCTCTCCTGGGGCGACATTCTTATTCGCGCCGTCGTCGTTCTGGGTGTTGAAACAACGAAGAAGAGGGAATCCCTTGCGCGTTCCTTACAGAATAATCCGGATATTCTCTCTGCGTTGTCATCGCATTTTGAATCTGTCTTTGGCCGGCCGCTCAATCTCAATAGCGAGGAGCGGATCAAAGAGCCCGTCGAATCCTTCAAGTACAACGCCATTACGCAGCATCTGGTGCCTGTTTCTGCAGACGATTATAAATACTACAAGATTACGGGAGCCCTGGCTTTGCAGTCGCTGAACAATTTCATCCAGACAAGCCTTCAGCATCCGCTGAAAGATCGTTTCTATTCGGCGGTCCATTCGCTCGGCTCTGCTATCCTTGAGGACAACATCATCAAGTGGTATGGCCCTGATGCAGAATATGCGCTGATCACGGAGTCGCTCTGCTTTCCCATCCTTGAGGCCCTGGTCCCCAGGATAACGACGAATCCCGAGTCCTGCAGCGAGCGATTAAGCAGCATTTCCTTGAAACTCTCACCGGAGTCCTTGGTTCAGGTCGCAATCAGGTTTTTGACCCAGACGAGTCAGTACTATGCCCGTCGCAAAAGTTTCGGCTCTTTCAAACTCAATAACCGTAAGGAGTTTATCTATCGATATAAGAGCGAGTTCTGCATGATGGACATGGCCTACCGGAAGGCTGTACTTGAATTCAGGAAGGTTTCTTCGACGTGTCCGATTTATGAAAGTTTAGCCTTCTTCAAAACCTCTTTTGACTTCGATTACGCGAATGCCGTCAACGAATTCAATCTGGAGTGGATGAGGTGTGTCCGTGAAGAAGGGAACCGCCTCAACGATATTGAAGGAATCCTTCACCAGCAAGATTTCTATTCCACTCATATCGGTTCTTCGGCGACAAAGGTGGCCATCATCATCAGCGACGCCCTCCGCTATGAGGTTGCCGTGCAACTGATGCAGGAATTCTCGGAGAAGAAGCACACCGCAACGCTGGACGCGGCCCTGGCGATGCTGCCGACCGAGACCAAGTACTGCAAGGATGCGATGTTGCCGCATGACGATCTTCGCCTTCAGGAAGACACGATGTTTGTGAACGGCGGTATCCTGATTGATACCAACGACCGTGATGCGCAGCTGAAGAAGTATCATCCTGACTGTCTCTGTATCTCTTTCTCGGAAATCAAGAACAGGACGGTCATGGAGAATCGCGAGATCCTACGACGGCCTGTCGTGTACATCTACCACGACACCATCGACTCGATTAGCCACAACCATCCGGAAAAGACCCCGCAAGCGTGTGAGGATGCCGTGGACGAGCTCAAGGACTTCATCGCGCAGCTCCACGCTTCCTACAACTTCACCAATGTCATCCTCACGGCCGACCACGGTTTCCTGTACAACGATCTTCGCTTCGATGACACGAAAAAGCATAAGGTTCCGGAGGAGAGTATTGAGTTGAAGACCCGCTACTATCTCACTGAGAACGCTGCTCCTGCAGCTTCCGGCTCTATCGGAATCACGAAACTTCCGCTCGAAAAGGTTTCGGGTATGGATCATCCCGATGGTGTTTTTGTAGCGGTACCCGACGGTGCCAACCGGTTCTTTGCGCCAGGTGGCGGCTATGAGTTCGCACACGGTGGGGCCTCACTGCAGGAATTGGTAATTCCAGTCCTGTTCAGCTCCCTGAAGCGGGTACAGACCAAGCAGAAAGTGGAAATGAATCTGATGGAAACGAAACTGGATATTGTGTCCAGCAGGCTGTCCTTCAGGATAATCCAATTGAATCCCGTGTCAGTTGACAGGCAGGAGCGCAAGATCTCGTGCGGTTTGTACCAGGGTGAGAACCTGGTTTCCAACGAGAAGATATTTACACTCTCCAGCACCAATGATGTCGACTATAACAGCCGTATCTATCGTATAGACCTATCTTTGATGAAGCCGGTCACCGATCCTGTGTTGGAACTTCGCATTTACGACGTCGATGATCGCATCAACCCACTTATCAAGATGCCGGCAAACAACAGAACCCTCATAGAACAAGACTTTTAACGCTATATGGCAGAAGAACTCCAAACCAAGATCATGCAATCATTCATCGGGAAGGTGGTTCGCAAGGACCTCGCTTTCCTCGTGAAGGGAAACCTCCCGGTTCCTACTTACGTGCTGGAATACCTGCTGGGCCAGTACTGCGCCACGGACGATGAGGAAATCATCGCCCAGGGACTGGAGAAAGTCAAGGACGTCATCCGCAACAATTATATCAACCGGGCGGAGTCTGAGGAGATAAAAGGCAAGATTCGCGAGAACGGCCGCTTCCGCATCATCGACAAGGTGAACGTCATCTTGAACGACAGGGGCGACTTCTATCAGGCCGACTTTGCGAATCTCACGCTCACAGGAATCCGTATCAGCGATGAGATTGTCAACAAGAATCCCAAACTTCTTTCTGGCAACGGAGTATGGAGCATAGTGACGATTGCCTATCAGACCGGCGATGATGTTCGGGAGCGCTGGTTGATTGAGACACTGAAACCTATCCAGATCTCGAATGTGGATGTAGATGATTTCATTGCTCAACGGGCCAAGTTCAGCACGGATGAATGGTTGAACTTTTTGATGCATACAGTGGGTCTGAATCCGGATGCCCTCAATCGTCGTGAGAAGTTCATCGTTTTGTCGCGTCTGTTGCCTTTTGTAGAGAACAACTTCAACTTCATGGAGCTCGGCCCTAAAGGTACAGGTAAGTCCCACGTCTTCCAGGAGCTGTCTCCATACGGTGTGCTGGTCAGCGGTGGTGATGTGACTTCCGCCCGCCTATTCGTGAAGATGTCTGGCAACAAGGAGATCCTCGGCCTGGTCGGCTACTGGGACACCGTGGCCTGGGACGAGTTCGAGCAGCAGAAGGGCAAGTCTGTGGATGCCGTAATGATCGACACCATGCAGAACTACTTGGCCAACAAGTCCTTCAACCGTGGAAAGGCCACGCACGAAGCATCTGCCTCCATGGCCTTTGTTGGCAACACCAAGCACACCGTGGAATACATGCTCAAGAACAGCCACCTGTTCGAGTCCATCCCCACGGCCTTCATAAAGGGTGCCTTCCTGGACCGCATCCACCTCTACAACCCGGGCTGGGAGATTAAGATGCTCAAGAAGGACTCCTTCAGCAAGGGATATGGTCTCATCACAGACTACATCTCCGCTATCCTCCACGAGCTCCGCAAGAAAGACTTTTCACCGTTTCTGGCCAATTACGCAAAGTTCAGCGGCTCTCTCTCCGAGCGAGATCACCTGGCTATCCGCAAGACCTTCTCCGGCATGGTTAAGCTGCTGTACCCGAACGGCGTCTTTACCGATGAGGAAGCATACGAGATCATCAATTTTGCTGCAGAAGGGCGCAAACGTGTCAAAGACCAGCTCTATCTCATTGACGAGACGTTCAAGGCTGAACCC
>Ga0265298_10008286_pt1 | contig 12507 bp, 10 predicted proteins | sample AusTroGonzalo_MG_3_FD_193486 | JGI IMG/M metagenome (GOLD analysis project Ga0265298, IMG submission 193486) | Bovine rumen microbial communities from tropical cattle in Woodstock, Queensland, Australia - Gonzalo_01 | ecosystem: Host-associated > Mammals > Digestive system > Stomach > Rumen ... | reverse complement strand
ACACGCGGGCGTTGGAACGGTCCGACACGCTGCCCATCAGGAATTTGGACAGGGCATAAGCGGCGGCGTTCAAACCCAGCACGAAGCCCAGCTCCGTCTTTTCAAAACCCAGTGCTGCCATGGCAGGGATGGCCATGGACAGGTTTTTACGAACCAGATAGAATCCGGCGTAGCCCAGGAAGGCGCCAAGGAATACTTGCAGGCGAAGACGTTTATACTTCGCGTCGGCCTCCGGGCCGGTCTGAGCCGGCTGGTAGGCCGGCTGCTGAAGGAATTTTAACATATGTGATTATTCTATTGCTTCCGCTAAGATAGAGATGGGGTTCATCACGGTGTAACCGGTGCTCATCTCGATTTGCCATTTGCAGGTTTCGCAGTCGCAGGCGACCACCTCGGGGTTCACGGCGCGAATCTGGGTGAACAGCGCCTCGCCGATGGCTTGGGAAACCTCATAATTCTCTTTCTTAAAGCCGTAGGTACCCGAGATACCGCAGCAGTTGGTGTCCAGCAGAGTGAACTCCACGCCGGGAATCATCTGCAGCAGCTTCTGGGAGAAGATCCCCCAGCCCATCTTTTCCAGGTGGCAGGGCGTATGGTAGGCAATCTTCTTATGGTAGCCGGGCTTGAACTTGAGCTGGGCGCCCTTTTCCAGTTTCTCGTAGATGAAACGGGTGGCCAGCAGCAGGGACTCGCGGACGTCGGCATTATCTACACCCAGGAGGTTGGGATATTCGTCGCGCATGGTGAGGGCGCAGGTGGAGGAGGTGGTGAGCACCTTCAGACCTTTGTCCACCACGGCCTGACGAAGCTGGCCGATGTTGTGCACGGCGTGCTTGCGGGCTTCGGCCGACATGCCGTTGGTGATGAGGGCAATGCCGCAGCACTTCTCCTTCTCCAGGAGCTGCACACCTACGCCCAGGGCATTGAGCACCTTCACCAGGTCCTTACCCAGCTGGGGGTAGTTGTAGTTCACGTAGCAGCCGTGGAAGTAGGCCACCTGCTCCGGGAATTCCGCCTGTTCCTTGCGGTGCAGCTTAAGCCAGGACTCGAAGCCCATGCCGCTGTATTTGGGGAAAGTACGGTGATGGTCAATCTTGAGGGTGGCGTCCAGCACGGTCTTGGTGATACCCAGGCTGGTGACGCCGTTCACGATAGGAGCGAACGGACGGGCCAGCTTGCCCATGAAGTCGGTGGAAGCCAGGATGCGGTCCCTGAGCTTCGGGGGCGTATGGTCGTACTTGATGCGGGCGCTCTGGATTAGGTCGGCCACATTCACGCCGGAAGGGCAGGCCACTTCGCAGCGCTTGCAGTTCAGACAGTACTTGAGGGCCTGATTGAAGAAATAAGGATCCTTCAGGCGCAGACGTTCACCGTCCGGACCGGCCTGCTTGGGGCCGGGGTACAGCGGATTCGCCTGCAGCACGGGGCAGTATGCGGTGCACACCGTGCATTTCATGCACTCCTCAAAGTTGTGCTTGGATTCGGTATATTCCTGTAACTTCATTTCTTTAAAATCTGATCAACAGCGTGGAGGGCGGTGCGGATGGCCTTGCCAGCGGCGGTGCCGAATTCCGGACAATTGTCACCCAGCACAGAGCCGGCCACGTAGAGGTTCTTCAGCGGTTTGCCGTCCTTGAGGGCGTGCAGGTTGGCATCGGCCTTAACACCGAAGTGCATGTACGGCTGGTCCTCCTTGAAGGCGGGGTTGTACCACTCGTTACGGTCTTCCTTGAATTCCACGTCCAGGCCGAAGATGGGCTCGAACACCTCGAAGGGATTGGATACCAGGCCTTTGGAGAAGAAGGAACCGGTAGAGAGGATGAAAGAATCGGCCTCTACATAGTGGTTGTCCAGGTTCTTGGTGGCCACGGAGTGCACCACGCCGCGGTGGGTGTGGGCGCGGACTACCTCGTCTCCCATCAGGTAGGTGCCGCCCAGCAGCTGGTAGCGCTGCTTCAGGAGGATCTGCGTGCGCAGACCGGGGACGGACGGCGGAAGGGTGCCGGCGAAGATGACGCGGGCGGGGATGTTCTGGCGGATGCGGCCGGGCACCGACGTGTCCTGCAGGCCGAAGACCTGCGGCAGAATGACGGTATCCTCGTCCTTGAGGAGCACACGCACCTCCTGAACCACCTTTTCCCAGACGCGGTCCATGGTGCGGGCAATCTGCACCGAGCGCATTTCACTGGGGCTCTGCTCGAAGCGCTCCATTTCCGGGAGGTTCAGGAAACGCACGCGGCAGCTCATCCCCTGCTTTTCCAGGCCCTCGGCCAGGAAGGAGGAGAAGAAGTCGTGGTAGCCCGTGAAGTTCACGATGAGCACCTTCTTCGCAAAGGCGGGCGTCGGGAACAGGTCCACGTCTTCCAGGGAAAGGGCGCTCTCCTTGAACGTACCCAGCGGCATCAGGCGCACACCAGGCGTGTAGTGCAGGCGCACACCGGCCTCGGCGAAAAGGTCCAAGACGCGCTGCTCGGGTTCCTGCATGGATTCAAAGCTGCCGGAGAAGAAATGCAGGGCATTCTGGCCGGTGCTGATGATGGCGGTGCGCTGCCCCGCTTTCTGCAGGGTGATGCCGGCAATCATGCCGGACAGGCCGCCACCTATAATAACTGTATCGAATTTCATAGACCCAACACGTGTTTATAGACCCACTGCGTATATTCCGCTTCGCGGAGGGTGTCGCCCCAGCCAATGGGGAAGTTGCCCTTCCAGCGCTCCTGGAGGAAGTCTTCCAAGTCGGTTCGTTCACTTTCTACACAGCCGTGCGCTTTGGCCAGCAGGCCGGCGGCGCGGCAGGCGCAGAACTCGCCCTGGCAGGTACCCATGCCCACGCGGGTGCGGCGGCGAAGGTCCGTGAGGGTGCTCACCTCCAGCCGGTCGATGGCGGCGTTGATTTCGCCCACAGACACCTCTTCGCATTCGCAGATGAGGGCGTCGTCGCGTTTATTTCCGGTGCGGATGCGCGCGGCGCTGGTGCCCATACGGGAGGCAGCGGCCTTCTGCGCGGTGGTAGGCGCTTCCCAGATCTTCTGGGCAACCGCCTCGTAGGATTTCTCTTCAGAGCCCGGGAGCGGGATGTCGGCCGTCTGGCAGGCCTTCTGAACGGCCAGCTTACGGCACACGGCGTCGGTGGCAATCTCGGCCATCAGACGGTAGGTCATTAGCTTACCGCCGGTGATGGTGATGAAACCCTTGAGGCCGTCGCGGGTCTCGTGGTCCAGGCACACGATGCCGCGGGAGATGTTGCGGCCGGAAGGGTCGTCGTCGGCGCTCACCAGCGGACGCACGCCGGCGTAGGCGCGCAGGATGCGGGTGGACGAAAGGGACGGCGCCAGCTTGGCACCCTCGGTAATGAGGAGGGTCACTTCATCGGGCGTCACCGCTACATGGTCGCACTCCTCGAAGGGGATGCGTGTAGAAGTGGTGCCGATGACACAGACCGTATCTCCGGGCACTAGAATATCGGCGTTGGAAGGCTTGCGGCAGCGGTTAATCACAAGATTGTTCACGCGGTGGGCGAAGATGAGGAGGGCGCCCTTGGCAGGGAACATACCCACCTTCACGCCGGCCATCTCTGCGATGTGCTGGCCCCAGATGCCGCAGGCGTTCACGGTGACGGGTGCGTAGTAGTCGCATTCCTCGCCAGTCTGGCGGTTCCGGGTGTGGACACCCTTGATGGTGTCTCCCTCCTTGATGAAGCCGGTGACCTCCGTGTGCAGGCGCACCTGGCCGCCATGGAGTTTGGCGTCCAGCATGTTGGCGGCGCACAGGCGGAAGGGGTCCACGCTGCCGTCGGGCACGCGGACGGCGCCAATGAGGTCCGGGTTCACGGACGGCTCCAGACGGCGGGCCAGTTCGGGGTCGATGATTTCGGCCGATATGCCCGCATGGCGGCACGCATCTACGAAAGTCTGCTGATAGCCCAGGTCATCCTCCGGGAGGGTGATGAACAGGCCGTCGGTTTCGTCGATACAGTGCGCGGCGATGCGGCGCAGGATCATATTTTCCTTGATACACTCTTCGGCGCTTTCTGCGTCGTTCACGGCATATCGTGCTCCAGAGTGCAGCAGACCGTGATTTCGGCCGGTGGCACCGGTGGCAATGTCGGAACGTTCGATCAGGAGCGTCCGGAGACCGCGCATGGCACAGTCCCGCTGGGTGCCGGCTCCCGTGATACCTCCGCCGATAATGATTACATCAAATTCGTTTGCGTTCACAGCAGTTATTAGGTTTGCAGTGTGCAAATTTACTAAAAATTACAGGGAAAATGGCTATATTTGTAGAAATACAGAACACAATGGAAGAAAAGAAACCCATCTCGCTCCCGGAGAATGCACACCGGGAACTGAAACCCGGTGAAACCTACCAACCTATCCTTGCTCCGGGTCAGAAATACGCAGAAGCCACGCCGTATTCGGTGGCTGTCGGTATTCTCATGGTTATCCTGTTCAGCGCCGCCGCTGCCTACCTGGGCCTCAAAGTGGGCCAGGTGTTCGAGGCCGCCATTCCCATCGCCATCATCGCGGTGGGCCTCACCGGCGCCCTGGGACTCAAGCAGGGTCTCAGCCAGAACGTAATTATCCAGAGCATCGGCGGCTGCAGCGGTGCCGTGGTGGCCGGTGCCATCTTCACCCTGCCCGCCATCTATATCCTGGGCGTAGAGGTAAGTTTCTGGCAGATGGCCCTGAGCTCCCTGCTGGGCGGCGTGCTGGGCATCCTCTTCCTCATTCCCTTCCGCAAATACTTTGTAAAGGAGATGCACGGGAAATATCCTTTCCCGGAGGCTACCGCCACCACGCAGGTGCTCATCAGCGGTGAGGGCGGCGGCTCCAGCGCCAAGACCCTCATCACGGCCGGTCTCATCGGCGGTCTGTACGACTTCATCGTCGCCACTTTCGGCGCCTGGGCCGAAACCCTCTCCACCACCGTCATGGGCTGGGGCGCAGCGGTGGCCGACAAAGCCAAGCTCGTCCTCAAGATGAACACCGGCGCCGCGGTACTCGGCCTGGGTTACATCATCGGCCTTAAATATTCCTTCATCATCTGCTGCGGCTCCTTCCTGGTGTGGCTGGTCATCATCCCCCTGATGAACCTCATCTGGGGCGGCGACGTGCTTGACCTGATGGGTACCGGCATCACCGCCACCGTCGGCCAGATGGCTCCGGAGGAAATCTTCAAGACTTACGCCCGCCATATCGGCATCGGCGGTATCGCCACGGCCGGTATCATCGGCATCATCAAGAGCTTCGGCGTCATCAAGAGCGCCGCGGGCCTGGCGGTGAACGAGTTCCGCCGCAAGCCCGGCACCCTGGACGAAAAAGCCCTGCGCACGGAGGAAGACCTGCCCATGAAGACCATCGTCTTCGGCGTGGTCATCGCCCTGCTGTGCATCTTCGCGTTCTTCGCCTTCGGCGGCGTGGTGAACAATGTCTGGCAGGCGCTTGTGGGCCTGGTCATTGTGGCCGTCGTGAGCTTCCTGTTCACCACCGTGGCGGCCAACGCCATTGCCATCGTGGGTTCCAACCCCGTGAGCGGCATGACACTGATGACCCTCATCATCGCTTCCCTCATCCTGGTGGCGGTGGGCCTGAAGGGCAACACCGGCATGGCGGCTGCGCTGGTTATCGGCGGCGTGGTCTGCACGGCCCTTTCCGTGGCCGGTTCCTTCATCACGGACCTGAAAATCGGCTACTGGCTGGGCTCTACGCCTAAAGTGCAGGAAGGCTGGAAGTTCCTGGGCGTGGCGGTGTCGGCCGTCACCGTCTGCGGCGTGATGCTGGTGCTCAACAAGACTTACGGTTTCGTGGGAGACCAGGCGCTGGTGGCCCCGCAGGCCAATGCCATGGCGGCTGTGATCCAGCCCATGTTCTCCGGCGGCGGCGCACCCTGGCTGCTGTACGGCATTGGTGCCGTGATTGCCCTGGTGCTCAATTTCTGCAAGGTTCCCGCCCTGCCGTTCGCCCTGGGTATGTTCATCCCCATTGACCTGAACCTTCCCCTGCTGGTGGGCGGCGCCATCTCCTGGTACGTTTCCACGCGCTCCAAGGATGCTGCCCTCAACAGCGCCCGCATGGAAAAAGGCACGCTCATCGCTTCCGGTTTCATTGCCGGCGGCGCCCTCATGGGTGTAGTGAGCGCCATCCTCAAGTTCGCCAATGTAGACCTGTACATGAGCGACTGGGCTGCCAATTACGGTGAAGCCGTGGCCATTGTGCCGTTTGTGGCCATCATCGCCTATATGATTTACGCTTCGATGAAAGTGAAGAAATAGATTCTTCGCTTCGCTCAGAATGACAAAATAGAACCTATAATGGAAAAGATATTAGACCGTTTCCTGCGCTATGTGAGCGTAGACACCCAAAGCAACGAAGAAAGTGAGACCCAGCCCTCTGCGGCCAAAGAGTGGGACCTGCTGAAAATGCTCAAGGACGAGCTGCAGGCCATGGACGTAGACGTCACGCTGGACGAATATGGATATGTAATGGCTTCCATCCCCTCCAACCTGGGAAGGGAGGTGCCCGCCGTGGGCTTCATCGCCCATGTAGACACCGCTCCGGACGCCAGCGGCGCCAATGTGAAGCCGCAGATCATTGAGAATTACGACGGCGGTGAGATTCCCCTCAAGGGCGTGCCCGGCCTGGCGCTGAAGCCTTCCGAGTTCCCGGAAATGCTGCACTACGTGGGCCAGACCCTCATCACCACCGACGGCACCACCCTGCTGGGCGCCGACGACAAAGCCGGCGTGGCCGAAATCATGCAGGCCGTGCAGTACATCGTGGAGCACCCCGAGTTCAAGCATGGTCCCATCAAGATTGGCTTCACCCCGGACGAGGAAATCGGCCGCGGCGTAGTCAAGTTCGACGTGCCGCGCTTCGGAGCCGACTTTGCCTACACCATGGACGGCGGCGAAGTGGGCGAGCTGGAGTTCGAGAACTTCAACGCCGCATCGGCCAAAATCCACATCCAGGGCTGCAATGTGCACCCCGGCTATGCGAAGGGAAAGATGCGCAACGCCATCCACATCGGCCAGGAGTTCGACGCCCTGCTGCCGGAAGGCTGGCGCCCGGAATGCACGGAAGGCTATGAGGGCTTCTTCCACCTGATCTCCTTCAAGGGAGCCGTCGAGGAGGCCGATTTCGCCTACATCATCCGCGACCACGACCGTGCGAAATTCGAGGAAAAGAAGGCCATCATGCAGAAGGCGGCCGACACCATCAACGCCAAATACGGCGCCGGCACGGCCACCCTCGTAATGAAAGACCAGTACTACAACATGCGCGAGCAGGTGGAGCCCCACTACCACATCGTCGAGAAGGCGGTAAAGGCCATGGAGATGGCCGGCGTCAAGGCCAAGATCCAGCCCATCCGCGGCGGCACCGACGGCGCCAACCTGTCCTTCAAGGGCCTGCCCTGCCCCAACATCTTCGCCGGTGGCCTCAACTTCCACGGCAAGATGGAGTTCGTGCCCCTGGAGAGCATCGAAAAAGCTTACCAGGTGGTGTTGAACCTGGTAAGCCTGTTCGCAGAATAAATTTCTGTAATACTTATTTAACCTTCCTGGATCTCAAAGAGGTTCAGGAAACCCGTCATCATAAATACCTGACGGATTTCATTGTTGATATCCTTCACAATCACCTTGCCTCCCTTGGCGGCTGCAGCCTTGCGGACGGTGAGGAAGATGCGTAGTCCCGAGCTGGAGATATAACTGAGGTCCTTGCAATCCAGAATCAGCGTCTTGTCGGCCTGGTCCAGCATGGGCTGGAGGGCGGCGGAGACTTCGGCGGATACAGCGGTATCCAGACGGCCGTTCAGCACAGCAGTGAGGACGTTGTCCTTTTCAATGATTTTTACTTCCATAATTTATAGTAGATTTTTTGACATCGTGAGAATATTCTTACCATCCAGGCGTTCGTAGCGGACGCTGTCCATGATATTACGCACCAGGAAGATGCCCAGGCCGCCGATGGGGCGATCCTCGACGTCCAGCGTGATATCGGCCTCAGGGGCGGCTGTCGGGTCGAACGGCTTGCCGCTGTCGGTGATGATGAACTGGACTTCGTCCTTGCGGATAATGGCTTCTATGTCTACCAGGCCATCGGCCCCCTCCGGGTAGGCATACAGGATGACATTGGTGACGGCCTCTTCCAGCGCCAGGTTCAGGCTCATGGTTACGGAGCTGCTGAGGCGGGCCAGTCCACCTACGGTTTCCACAAATTCGGCCAGCTGGGGGATTTGCTGAATGTCGTTGTGGAGGATCAGATGACGCTCTGTCTTTTCCATAGGAGTGTCGTTCAAATAACGAATATAGAGCATGGTAAGGTCGTCGCTCTGCGGCGCTTCGTTCACGAAGCCGTGGACGGCCTTTTTGATGTTTTCAATCATTTCGGTGGCCGATACATCGGCCTTCAGGGTCTTCATCATGCGGTCCTCGCCGAAGAGGGCGTGGTCGTGGTTCTCGGCCTCGGTGAGACCGTCGGTGTACAGGAAGATGCCGGCCCCGCAGGTTAAGTCGGCCTCCTGTTCAACGAAGGACATGTGCGAGAGCACGCCCAGCGGGAGGTTCGGCACCACGGGCAGCGCGACCGAGTTTTCCGCCGTAACGATGACCGGGGCGTTGTGACCGGCGTTGCAGTAACGCAGGTGACCGGTCTGGAGGTCCAGCACGCCGCAGAAGAAGGTGACGAACATTTCGGATTCGTTCATCTCCACCAGGTTTTCGTTGATGGTGTAGATGATGCGCACGGGGCTCTTCTCGTGGCCGGCGACCGTACGGAAGAGGCTGCGCGTCACGCTCATCACCAGGGAGGCGGGCACGCCCTTGCCGGAGACGTCGCCGATACAGAAGTACAGGCGTTCGTCGCGGATAAAGAAGTCAAAGAGGTCGCCGCCCACTTCCTTGGCCGGAATCAGGCTGGCGAATATGTCTACGTCCTTGCGTTCGGGGAACGGCGGGAACAGCTTGGGAACCATGGCCATCTGGATGCCACGGGCCACCTGCAGTTCGCTGTCGATGCGGTGCTTCTTCTCATTCGCGCGCATGAGGCGGCGCTGGTTGGCCACCGTCGTGAGCAGGATAACCACGAGCATGATGATACCCAGGAGCTGGATGCCCAGCACGCGGCTATTCAGGTGATCCACCTCCGAGAAGATGTCTTCTTCGGGGATGCTCAGGGACATGGACCAGCCGGTGCGCTTGATGCGGTCGTAGAAAACGTGGTATTTCTTGCCATTGAGTTCCACAATGCGGGTACCTTCTTCACCGGCGAGCATACTGCGGTTCACTTCCGTGAAGCCTTCGCCGTAGGGAATATCTTCGGCTACGGCAACGATGTTCTTACCGGTAAGGCCCACGTTGGGCGGGTTGGTGGCCATGATGCTGCCGGTACGGGTGACCAGCATGCCCAGGGCGTAAGGATAATCTTCAATGGCCACGAGACGGTCCGACACCCAGTCCAGGGACACGTCGGAGGTGAGAACGGCAGCTACGCGGCCGCGGTGGTCCCGTACGGGCACGGAATAGGTGGTCATGAGCTTGTTGCCGCCGCCTTCGTCGAAGTAGGGTTCCGACCAGTAGCCGGAAGCATCGGCCTTCAAGCCCTCCACGAACCACTCCTGGTGCTTGTAGTCGTATTCCTTGGTGGCCAGCTGGACAGAGATGATCTGGTCTCCGTCGCGGTAGGCGTAAGGAGAGAAATCACCGTCAACAAGGGCCATGGCTGCGCCGAAGATGACGGGGTTGTCCTTCACGATACCCTGGGTAAGATTCCAGAGGCTGTCCGGCTGGGAAACCATGACGCCGGCGCTCCAGAGGTTGTTGCGCACGGCGCACTCCACCAGCTCTGCGACCACCGTGAAGTCCTGCTCCAGGTTATCAATATTCTGCTGGGCCTGGCGATAGGCGCTCTTTTCCACCATGTCGCGCATGCGGAAATACAGGGCCAGCGAGCCGACAGCCAGCGTAACCACAGCGATGACTACTATCATCACGCCGTGGAGGGCGCTGATCATATCGGTATTTTTAATGCGGAATGTACCCATTAGATGATACCTTTAAGGGCGTCCCGGAACTCCTGCATGGGGCAACGGGTATCGCGTTCTACGATCAGGGTTTTGAGACCGGCATAAGGCAGAATCTCGGCTTCGATGTCCTTGAGGGGACGGTCGGCGCCGAAATAGACAGGGGCGAACTCTTCCCAGAAGCGGATGGCGGTAGCCTTCTTCATGTGGAAAGTGGGTTCGATGAAATCTTCCAGGCTGAGACAGCAGCAAAGGTAAACCATACCTACGTCGAAGAGGTGGTTGCCGTAGCAGAAGTCTCCCAGGTCGATGAAATAGCGTTTGTCGCCCACGAAGATGGCGTTGGAGTACTGCAGGTCTCCGTGCACGGCGGTATCTTCGTCGGGGGTGTCGGCGATGAACTTGCCGAGGGCGTCTTTCTGGGCCGATGTAAAGAAGGGATTTTCGGCCAGGAGACGGTAGTAGCGGTCTTTTACGTTTTCGAACTGGGTGGTGTCCACGTGCGTAGCGTGCAGCTTCTTGCACATCTCGGCGAATTCGGCGGCGAACTGGGCCACTTTTTCGGGCTCGTCACCGGTGGCGCGGGAGTAGGACTTCTTGCCCCGGATGCGGCGGAAGCGGATGCCATATCGGCCATCTTCCGTAACGACGTATTCGCCGGGTTCGGGGGTGGGAATGCCCAGCTCGTAGACCTTCCGGGCCAACACCATCTCGTCCAGAGGCTGCTGGATCTTTCCCGGGAGGTAGAGTTTGAGCATTACGTCGGGGTCACTGATGCAGTCGTAGCTTTCTCCGTTGGCACCGCCGCCGGAGAGCACATAGTCCGAAATCTTGATGGGTTTGGCTTGTTCCATAGTGTTATTGGTTCATGAAGGGAAGGTCTTTCACCTGGTCCAGGAGGAATTCGGCCATCATTTCGTTGCCCTCCGACTCCCCGTTAAGGGCGTCGAACAGGCGTTTGATGTCCCGCTTGCCACCGCCGTTCTTGACGATGGCGGCAATGCACAGGTCCTGGGGACCCAGGGAAGAGGAAATAATATCCAGGTCGGTGAGGCCGATCTGATAACAGGCGATCTGATAGGCGCCTTCGAAATAATTCTTGATCAGACGGGCTACGTCGCCCAGGGTTTTGCAGTTCATTTCCTTGAACACAGTGAGGTAGGGCATGAGGTTCACGTCCTGAATCTCGGCCTGGTTCACGGCGGCGATGCGGCTGTTCAGCTTGTCGAAGGGACGCAGCTGCAGGTAACTGCGGAAAGTGTCGCCGTCCAGCGGGACTTCGTCCAGGTTGCCGGAGGCCACCAAGCCCTGCACGCGGCGGCGGTAGTTGGTGAGGTCGTTGCGGATCTGGCTGAACTGTTCATCGGCCAGTTCCAGCACGCCCGCCAGGCGGGAGAGGTTGCGCAGGTACTCCTTGGGCACTTCCACGCCGGATTTGTAGCCGGTGTCGTGATTCATGTTGGCCCAGGCGTGCTGCAGGATGGTGCGCATCTGGATCTCGAAGCGGTAAGGGAAACCCCCGGTGCGGCAGATATAGTGCAGCGACATGTAGCCGAAACTGTCGATTTCGTGGATTTTACGCTTGTCTACGGAGTTTTCCCAGTCGATGTCGAAGAGGCGGTCTACGGCCGATGCCACTTTGTCTACGTCATCGCTGTAGAAGGTGATGACGCGGACGCCGACAATATCGGTGATATCTGCAAGGGAAGTATATTTGGCGCCTTTGAGTTCCAGCTTGCCGGCCAGGGAGGCCTCGGTTTTGACGCGGCCTTCGATGGAAGCCACGATGAGACCGGCCTCGTCAAACACGGCCTTCAGCTGATTAAGGACCTGATCCTTCACCTGTTCGAACTGCGGAAGATGCTCCCGGTATTCGTCCAGAATAGCCTCACAATGCGCGTCCAATTGATACTTGTTACCAGACATAGCGTGTTACCAATTCCTAAAATGCAAAAATAGTAAAGTTTTTTTAGAAAAAAATAACCTTCCCCTTGCGGATTCAGAAAAAAGTCGTACATTTGCAGTCCCGTTCGCGGGGTATCATTGAGATATGGTGTAATGGTAGCACTACAGATTCTGGCTCTGTCAGTGAGGGTTCGAGTCCTTCTATCTCAACAACAGTTTTGGCGGGGTAGCTCAGCTGGTTAGAGCGTCGGATTCATAATCCGGAGGTCGTGGGATCGTGACCCACTCCCGCTACCACAGAAGCCAATACTTAAACTTCTATATATTTCTCCGGCGCTATGCTTAGCGGCGGTTTTTTTGTACCTGGCGGGTTTATATTTCATTGAAAATTGCGTATCTTCGCAAGTTTTTTAGTGAAAAGCCTATGGACAATAACCGTAAACTTCTGTACGATCCTCCTGTTATTGAGTTCGTTGATGTAAAAACCGAAGGCCTTGTCTGCGCCAGCAACACGTACACGGGATTCGGAGAAGAGGAAATATGGTAAATCAGGGAGGACTGAACAAGTGAAAAAAACTTTATCAA
>Ga0265298_10008283_pt1 | contig 12513 bp, 23 predicted proteins | sample AusTroGonzalo_MG_3_FD_193486 | JGI IMG/M metagenome (GOLD analysis project Ga0265298, IMG submission 193486) | Bovine rumen microbial communities from tropical cattle in Woodstock, Queensland, Australia - Gonzalo_01 | ecosystem: Host-associated > Mammals > Digestive system > Stomach > Rumen ... | reverse complement strand
TTCGAGTTTAACCAATCAATACAAGCTACGGCATTCTCATATCCCTTATCCGCATAGTCCTTCAAAAAGGATATTGCAACATCTACTTGATGCCTGTCTTCTTCTGTCCAATGAGGCTGGGGACGGATGGATTCAACTCTATCGGCTAAATTCTTGATATACAATTTGGAGTTTCCACCTTGCACATAATTATCTGCATAATCCCTCAACTTTTCTGCCGCTTCTTGAATATCTTTTTCATCTTCCTCGCTCCACTTAGCGGGCTTCTGCTCTTTCTTTTGACCAGCAATAAATGCCGCCTCAATAATTTTATGGAGTTTATATTCTTCTTCATTTTCCCCATAGGCAACGCTGGTTGGAAGAATAGCATCTGCATAATCCGAGGCATCGCATTTTTCCTCAAGTGTATAATCTTTTTTTGAGATGATGAATGCTTTTTGTAGCGCAGTGCCTTCTGCGGGCTTTTGCTCTTGAAAGTCAATAGACTTCGGCAATCCCAACTCTTTAGCCGGAATATGTGCGTTCTTTCTGCCTTCAAGATAACCTTTGTTCCACCATTCTCTTTTTATATCATCCTGCTTCTGCTCTTTCTGCTTTTCTTCAACAGCGGGATTACCCTGAAAGTGCATTCTCTCTCCGTCGTAAAAGTATATACCCGGATAGCCAAGCATGACATCTTTTACAAATGGGAGTTCTTTCTGCTTTTCGAGGTAGGCAAGTAACTTTTCTTCAGTTAAACCCTCTCCTGTGAATGTCATTTTTACCCCGTACTTACTACAAGCACGTTTTACTATATCAATCAATGTTTTCCTTACCTTCTCATCCTCGCTTTCCTTTGGTCCAATGACAACCTTGTTCCCCTCGATTCTGGCTTCGTAGCCTTCGGGGATTTCTACTATCTTTTCCATATTCTATTCAGTTTTATACATTCCTTCTTTTGTCATATCAATACCCTTCTCCAAAAGATAATTCTGTTACCTTTTCACCGTCCAATTTAAGTACGATGTAATATTCTCCATTTTTGTATTCCCAAGACAATTTCAGATTGTCCTTTATGTATTTTTTAACTTCTTCTTTTGTCATAGCGATTCAGTTATTTATACATTCCTTCAGGTGCTACAAGTGCAAGCCCTTTTGGTACTAGTCCGCGATAATCTATATGAATTGAATTCAGATAATCATATGCTTCTGCAACATTTTCCACCCATTTTCCTGTCGGGAAAAAGAACTTTATTCCTAAAGCATCATTGATTTTAATCCAATCTTCATCGTTTCCGTCTTTGTCAACATGGAGAATATCGAATAGTTTATCCATTTCTTCATCTGTCATTGAAGAAACAAGACGGAGATAGGGCTTGATTTCATGTATTTGCCAACTGTCAAATAACGTAAAATCATCATCAAGAATTACATTTTCTACAGGTTGAGGTGTTCTGTTGTCATATATAACCTGATATTTAAATCCATACGGCAACCTTGCACAAAGGTCTTTAAGTAATAGGTTTTTATCTTCCTGTATCATATCTTATTTACTTTAAATAGTGCTCCCAATGAGACTCGAACTCATAACACCCACCTTAAAAGGGTGGTGCGCTACCAATTGCGCCATAGAAGCAAACCTAATGCGTTTTAACAATTGTTTAAACGGTTTAATAGTCATAATACAACGCATTATTTTATTTATTATCTTCTGTTATTATACCAAACAGAAATGCCATTAAAAATAGCCAAATTAATAAAGAAAACATAATTAACATTGTTTTATTGGCACAAACACATCAATTCCTTCCTCATTATCGTCCTCATAATGATTGATGGTCTGTTCAAACTCAATACCAAATTTGTATCTTTTATAATGGAACTTTTCTCCATCCCATGTAGCTTTACTTGCATTTCTGCAATGGCCGTCATATTCTTGTCCGACAACAAGTTCGTTTTTGGCTATTGGGATTATATGATTTTTTACATACTCGCGAAACCCAACAATACCCATATTGTGATATTCTTCGTAAGTTAACTTACCCATTAAGTAAGTACAACATATGCGAAATAATTCATTTTGTGTCATATTTCAAGTTAATTTTATTTTGTCCCCCAGGTGGGAGTCGAACCCACACGGGCATTGCTGCCCAAAGGATTTTAAGTCCTTTGCGTCTGCCATTCTGCCACTGGTGGTAATAATTTTATCTGTCTTTATAAATCTTTAATAGTTTTTCGAATAGTTCTTTAGGTGTTCTACCAACCTCACGCTGATAACGTTCGATATGGTCTAATGTGCTTTCTGATATACAGTCAAATAATGGTAATTTCTTAACATCTACTAAACTGTATAATATAAAGTCATTACCAAAACTTGAACACCCTCTTGATGACTCTGGAAAATGTATTACTCGTACACTACATTTAGTTGGAATATTGTTTATTAATGTATAGACTTCGTCAAATACATCAAATTCTGAAGTATATGTCATAATTTAAATGTTTAATTTGCGAACAGAGTGAGATTCGAACTCACATAGATAATACCTCAGCGATTATCCGTCCCAAGACTATCTGTTCAACCGTTAACTTAAAACTGTGTGCCTGTAGATGGGATTCGAACCCACAAATCGTTTAAATTACTAGTGCTATATCGCACGGATAACGCCGTTCTCCGTAGGGAGCCACACCAAGCTACGCCCTTCGCATCGCTCAGGCATAAAAATAAAAAAATAGCCCTTAGCCGTCCTTTTTAAATAATTTTTTGGGTTAAACTTAATAATAATAAAACTAAAGGCTATTTTCTTCCGTCTTAATCAATATGATATATCATGGTTTTTGGGTAGGGGTGAAACACTCGTATCTTTTCTATAAGCTAATAATACTATTGTTTCAATATCATATTGATAGGATTTGCACCAAAGAACTATATATTATAAAGAGTAGAGAGTAATAGTTCCGGATAAATATTACTCGTCCTCCATATAATCAAAATCATAATCGTGACCTACTTGCTTACTGAAAATAAGCAATGCACGATGCCTCGTTGAATCACCATTGTTGGCAATCTTTCTCTGTTTGGTCTCACAGCCAAACACCCTGTATGCTATACTATCTATAGTATTAGCAATACTTCTCATAACTCTCTTTAACATAATACCTGAATAAATTTAGTTGTTTCTCTAATTCCCAAATGTCTGAATAACCAATGGTAGCACCAATCTCTAATCCGTAATCATTATCAACAGCAACAATGAAGTAATCGTCTTCAAGAATTACCCCATAAGATAACTCTATCCGCTCTATGAACTCCCTCAACTCGTGCTGTTTGAAAAACTTTTCAATACCTTGGTGATACTTCTGTAAAAAAAGATGAACCTCATCTTCTTTACCAAGTATTGAAGCATATAACTCCAATAACTCGGTCTTAGCTCTTTTATCTGTCATATCTGTTAGATTTGTGTTATCTACTTTAAAAAATAATCACCGCGCATCATCACGACGAGCGGTGATTCTTCCCACAACAATTACTATAACTACAATTTACCAACTATGGTGTTGAAGTGCAGGGATTCGAACCCTGACTCTAAGAACCAAAATCTTATATGCTACCATTACATAACACTTCAATGAATCTAAACAATATCAAATCTATCACATACCCTACGGTTTACCATTTTGGGTTATGAGTGAACTTCATTACACTTTATTTGCAATTATTACTGTAACTTATATCGCTTCCACCAAGTTTATAGCTTCTGATTGCGCAATACTCCGCGCTATAAAACATATGACGATTCTTCGCAAGGTCTATTCAAACCTAAGTGCCCTTCGATATTAATTTAGATTATTCTAAAAAAAAGAGATATCCCCTCAGTTACTACACTTTCAGCCTGGGTTCGCCTACCATTTTAAATGTGGTTTATGATTAAGAAAGCTCCACTTATCATATTGAGGATATCTCTTTGACGCACTATATTAAAAACTTAAAATTCCTAAGCTATGTTCAACTTTAATATAGTGCATTACAGAAAATGAAAGAAAACCTACAACCGTTTTTAGTTATACTTTATCCATCAATAATTTTTTATCGAGTCTCGATATCAACTTATTCAAAGGAGATGTGGATTACAGCCAACAAATAACAGTAATCTTTTATCGTAAAACGATAATAATTTATCAAATAATGATAAAAGATTATTGTTATGAGATAAGAGCGAGTGTAGCGAGCCACTGATACGAGAGACCATAAAAAATATCCCGCACCACATAAGATGCGGGATATTGGACACGTCGTATATCATATAGGACACGGGATTGATATTTGAAATATCAGATACGACGTGTTAGGTTCGTAGCTCTGGACTACTTCACCTCGATACGATGGATGTCTTCATCGCCTTCGCGACCGAGGGTCACGACATTGGTCTTGGTGACATCAATCTCTTCACCGTTGGCAACAGCGCGAGAGGTGTTGCTCAGGGGGAGATACTTGGTACCGCCAGACTTGAGCGTCATACAGACACTCTGGCCGAACTCACTAGGAACGACGACTGCGGACTTGACATCAGCGGCATCATTGGCATCGAACTTGTCGATGGACTTTACCTGCCACTTACCACGGTAAAGCCTCAGAGCATTAAGAATACCCATAAGATTTTAGATTTAAGATGTTAGATGTTAAAAACTTGACGAGCGGAGCGGGAACACCAACAAGGGTTAAACCCAACTCGCGCAACGCCACAAGATGAAGGGAAGAGTAGTTGCCGTGAGACGAGACCACAAGAATACCAGAGACAAGATACAGACACAACATAATCTGACACCAGATACCAGGCTATATATAATATATAAGGTATACCACACAACATACAACACACAACATACCAGACACCAGACGTAGCAAGCCATTCAGACACAAGACACAAAAAATAACCAGGCACAGCCACTAAGACACAAGACACAAGAAACAAGACACGCCACTCATGCAGGGAGAGTAGAAAAAATAAGGCTTGCCGAAGCAAGCCCTATTCATATAGTGTCAAGTTAGATGTTAGTCTTTGAGTGGTTCTCCTGAATACAGGAGTTTCTCAGTGGTAGCATCACCTCTCTTGAGGTGAATAACGGTACAGAGCTTGGGGTCAAGTTTATCCCCAACGGCTAACTCCACGCTATCTCTGTGGATAGGATAGAATGTATCACCATCGGCCATCTCAACCTTAGCTGAGATACCAAAGTTACCAGCTACAACCTCGATTGATTCAATCATTTCGAGGTCTTCTTCCGTGAAGGTTTCACGATAGTCCTCTGTCCAAACCTTGTTGTAGAGGACACGATTTGCTAAAATACTCATAATGTGTGTTGTTTGAAGTTTGTTGTTTGTTGTGTGATGTATGTTATTATTAGAATAATTGTAGTTGTTCAATCTGTTTGTTGAGTACATCAATCTTGGCTTTACGCATGATTCTCATCATAACAATCTTATCTCGATTGGCTTGTACCCAACAAGCATCATGAATGAGATTGAGGTCATTGTAATCTCTTCTAATACAATAATAGTGTAAGAGTTTTCCTCTAGAATTAGTCTTACTGAACACGAATACCTTAGCATTAGTAATTGTTCGTGTTTTGGAATCTTTAGTAAGAAAGTCCACGATTGACTCATCAATGTGAAACGTAACCGTTGTGTAGAATGCATAATCATACAATTTGAGATTGACATAAGCTGGTATTACAATACCGCATCTAATTTGTGTTCTTTCCATAGTTATTTTGGTTGAAATACAGTAAAACCATTATCCACATAGTAATCAATCTCATTAGGATTGATGTAGAGCTTTTTGTCAAATATCATGACAAATGGGCGTTTATCCGTCTTATCGACAGGAATCTTCTCTAGTACACCAGTATTACGCTGGATAGTAGACTTCGTATCGGTGCTCCTAGCAACCAACACGGCATTAGGTTTAATTCTTGGTCTCATTATTTACAATTGAGGTCATACCATTCTTCAGCGGCTATTAGGTAGGCATTATGTGCTACATCATAATTACCGTATAATTCTTTAGCGAATTCACAGTATTTCTTGAATAGAGGTAGGTCTACATCAAACTCATAATAAGCTTTCTTAGACCACTTGTCAAAAGCTTTACGTTCTTCACGTTTTTCAATCTCTGGCATAAAGACACACAGCATGAAGAACACAACGAGGATAATCATTAATAACAGTGTCATAACTCTTTAGAGAATTTTTGGTTGAACATTTTCTTTGATAATGATGTGCCATGCTGGCAATCCAACATGTATTGGATATTATCAGCGTGTCTCTCCCATGATTTACGGAGTGTTGGGAGTTCTACTCCGGCTAAATTGAAGAGTATTCTCTCCAATTCAACGATGATGATTTTGAGCATAATGTTTACTAATTTTGAGGAGTAGTATCACTCTCTCCATAGGGATTGAGCGATACTTCTCCATGTTGCGAAGGATGTCTTGTGTAGTCATCACTTTACTAGATTAGGATTACGTTTCATGATGTCTTTGGCTATAGCCTCGCCATCAGGTAGATAGTACTTGTAGTCCTTACCAGTTTTCTTGGACTGACGGATGACGTAGGCTGTCCACTGTCCAGCTTTGTCACCCTTGGAATACTTGTGGAGATAGATGTCGTAACTGACATTATCTTTAGAATTAGACCAGGTATACTCGGTCTTGATGTCGTTGTTCGTGGAAGCCCCACGAGTGGATTGTGACACATAAGTTGTGCCATTGAGATTTGTTTTGTCAGACACTTTGGTAGTCTGAGCACCCGCGAAGTATGTTCCCACTAGGAGCATAATCGCCAGAAGAATCATTTTCTTCATAGTGTTGTTGGGTTGTTATTGACAGTTCATAATGTAGCACTCATTGTAGCATTCACTCTCGTTGGGGACAATACCAATCCATCTATCTGGATTATCGATATCAATATCACCAACATGGTTGCCGAGAGCATCTTCAAGCCAAATGTTATCGTAGTCTTTGAAGACAATAATCTCATCATCTTCGATTGTTGGTCTTGGCTGTTCGAAGTGATATGGATGGCGAAGCCTGATGCGGAAATACACAGTAGCATCATCTGGTTCATAGAATTTGATGTATTTCTCCTTGATACCAGCATCAATAAGAGCCTGTTTGATTAGTATCGCCCATCTTGTATAGGCAACATTGAGAACGTGCTCATCGTCCATAAAGACGATGTTGCGTAAACGCTGAATCCCAATGATTGGGTCAGCCACAGAGAATTTGATGTGTTTCATAATTAAAACCTCCCTTGTAATTTAAGTGTTTGTAATTCTTTCTGTGTTTCGCAGTAGACACCTTCAGGCAGCTCGACACCATCGATGTAACAGACAACGTCTAGGTCGATACCGAGCGCCAGAAATGCCTCGTAGAGAGTATCGCGCATTACGAACATACCGTGGTCGTCGCACGCGACATAAACAGTAGTACATCCGAATGGACCAAAGTCCACATGGGTCGGCTGGATGTAGCCAAGGACACTCCCGTCCTTAACTACCTTAGTCATCACCTTGCCTCCAGCTGGTCCAGATGTGACATTGACTGTAGTGATTTGTAACATATTGTGATATATTGTGGGTTTATTATTAGCAGTATTCTGGTTCTTTCTTTGATTGGTCTACATTATGTATGGTATCGTGGAGGTTATCCATAATCTCCATAACCATCATATCGTGGAATGAGTCTAACTCACCAATTCTACCACCAAGTAGTCCAGAGCGAACGTATGTCTCAACATCAATGCGGCATCCAATATTGCCAAGTCTAACAGCAAGAGACAAGTCACCACACCAATATCTCAACTCAACAACAAAGCAATCATCAATGTTATTGACAAGTCTCATGCAATGGAATGATGGATATCTGGGTTCATCCATGTCTTTGAGCCACCTGATGAATCTAGGTGTAGAGAAATACTTACGGACAGCATCAAGATAACGCTGATACTCGTCACTCCACTCCCGAAGTTCACGAGCAATGAAATCATAATTAATCATATCTTTAATATAAAATGGTTTCCATTTCCAAAGGACGGGGGTATCACCCCCATCTGGCGAAGCCAGGGGGAGAGGTAGAGTAGTATCCTCCATATATCCAAATCTCAAAATTTTCAAAAAAATTTTAAAAAATTATTAAAAAAAAATTAAAAATATTTGGAATTGTCAATTTTTTTGCTTACCTTTGTATTGCTAATGAAATTGTGATATCATTATCTCGTCCAGAGCCTCAGCTTGGTTGCCATGAGCTGGACCGGAATTGGGTGGTGGCGATAGTGCCTAGAAGGATAGACCCGATGCAGCAACTGACTATAGATATAAGGAGCGTGGCCAGCCAATCACATGAGAAAAGGGTTGAGGGTAAAGTGGCCTTTAGAGTAGTCCCGCCGTGAACGAAGTTCTATAGTTAAACCTACTGGTGACAGCAAGGTGGGCTGAGTCAATTCAGCCTAGGGACCTATTATGTCTATATATTAATAAGGTATGACTGATAAAAAATTTACTATTTTTGGTACTAAGTACAAGATGAAGTTCATGGATGTAGTACCGAATGATGACCCTGAACGATTTACTTGGGGTGACACGGATGGAAGGATTCACGAGGTTCGAATAGCAACGAAGGATATCAATAAGAAGGATTTAGATGATGACGAGTTAGATATAACGAAGTTGCACGAGTTGATGCATGTTATATTTAGTGAAGGTCAATATTCGAGTTGCAACAGTGATGAGCCATTAGTTGAATGGTGTGCGAGGTGTTTACATAGTTTAAAGAAGCAGGGTGTTTTATGAAAGTTATATTAGATGCTGGACATGGGATAAATACCCCTGGTAAAGGTAGTCCATATGCTTTAAATGGTGTTGAGCCTGGTTTATATATCAGGGAGTATCAATATTGCAGATGGATTGTTGATGCCATTGCTAGGGAATTGAAGTTACGCGGAGTGCAGGTTGAGAAGTTGGTTAAAGATGACAATGATATGAGTCTTGTTGAGCGTGTATCGAGAGCTAATAAGATTTATTCGAAGGATAAGGATTCATTTTTGGTCAGCGTTCATTTAAATGCTAGTGGTAATGGTTCGAAATGGATGCCTGCTAGTTATTGGTCTGTGTGGACTTCGATTGGCCAGACGAGGAGTGATATCATAGCTGATTACCTTTTTACTTCAGCGAAGAAGACTTTTGTTGGGAAGAGGATTGCTTCACAAAGGTCAGATGGCGACGATGATTTTGAGAATAACTTTTATATTTTAAAGAATACTAATTGTCCCGCTGTATTAACGGAGAACTTCTTTCAGGATAACATTGAGGATGTTAAGTATCTTTTAAGTGATAGGGGGATGCATGCTGTGGTTGACGCTCATGTTAATGGCATAATGGAATATATTAAAGCTTATAATAATGACAAGAAAAGAACTCGTTAGATTAATGCTTGATAAGCAATACATCTTAGAGATGGGTAGTGGTAAGTTAGCAAAGCGTTATAAATGTACTAAGGATGACATTTACTTTGCTAAGAATGAAGTAAGGAAGATGTTAACATCTAATACCAAGAAGAGATTACCTAAGATTCTTATATTAGACTTAGAGATGGCTCCTATGCGAGCTTATTGTTGGCGCAGATGGAAAGAGAACATATCGTTAGACCAGACTATTACTGATAGTTTTATACTTTGTTGGTCCGCGAAGTGGTTATACAGTAACGAGATTATATCTGCTGCATTAACTCCTAAAGAGATTTCTTGCGAAGATGACAGTAGAATAACACATATAATGTGGTCTTTACTTAACGAAGCAGACATCGTTATTGCATATAATGGTAAGAAGGCTGATTTACCGTGGTTAAACAGTGCTTTTTTAAGAGCGAAGTTACCTCCCTGTAAGCCATTCTTTATAGTAGACCCTTATGAGGTGGTAAAGAAAGTTTTCGGATTTACTAGTAATAAGATGGATGCCATAGCTGGTTATCTTGGTATTGAGCATAAGTTAGAGACCAGTTTTGAATTATGGAAGGATTGTATGGAGGGTTCTTCTGAGGCCATGAGATATATGGTTCAATATAATCAGATGGACGTTAAGATTCTTGAAGAGATTTATTTAAGGATGCGTCCATGGATTCCAAGACATCCTAATGTTGCCAATATTATTGATGAGGATGTATGTCCATTCTGTGGACTTCCTAATTATGAAGAGTTAGTTGGTCAGTATTATTATACTACAACTGGTAAATATAAGTTATACAGATGCATCGAGTGTGGTGCAATCTTTAGGTCTCGTTTCGCTGAGAAGAGAGACGATAGTGTTAATAGTATTATTTGTGGACATTGATTATGCCAAATAAGAATTATTTTGCTCAGCTTTCTCCTAAACAGAAGGCTGAGCTTTTTTTAATATATACTAGTAATGGTATGTATAATCTTGATGAGATTATGAACCATTATAATTCAGAGATGGAAAGGGCTTATGGCTCTACCGAGAAAGATATGGTCGCCAGAATGCATGATGTTAATGCTCCTTATTTACTTGATGAAGACGGTAATAAGATGACACACATGATGGCCTCTGGTGATGGATATGTGTTCCCAACTATTCAACGTAACGATAATGGTGATTTAGAAGACTATGGCAATACTGATGATTGGGGCGCAGAAAGAGCTATTGAGCGTAATGATACATTACAATTCAGATTACCAACATTAGCCGAATACTTTTCTGAGAACTATAAGACCCATCTTGATAATCCTAATATGCGAGATGAAGATGGAGATTTAACTGATGAAAATTATAATGATGATTATAATGGTAATAATCAAGATGATAAGGTACAGATGAACAACAGATTGACAAATTAAAACAAGAATATGAATCTGCTGTTCGAAACAGAAAAGAAGCGTGGAGAAAATATGATGAAGCTGATGAAGCATATTTTGATTATGCGGAGACTGTGTGGAATAGAAATGGATGGGCTTGGTATAAAGACCCTAAAGCAAGAAAACTTGTAGCCGCACAAAACTCAGCTAGAGATAAAGTAAGTTCGACAACAAAAGAATATTGTAATGCTGGCGAAAAATTGGCAAAAGCCACATTGTTAAAATACGCTGGGACTTCTCACGACCCGATGGGATATCAAGATTGGTCAAGTTCGGAAGCATCTTCAAGAAAATATTTAATTGATGGCAATATAAGAGAATCTGCTGGCGCTCAAGAGGTCGCTGATTTTTTTAATTCATATGTTAATTCAAATGGATTTCAAAGAATAGTTGACAATCAGGCGAAATGGGGACATGACAGGCATCCGTATCGAAGAATATATGATTTTGGAAATTATGGCAGAAAGGGGTTTACGCGTTCTGCCGAAGCAATGAGAAAAACTCTTAAAGAAAGTCCAATGACAACTGATGGTGTATTTGATATGTCCTTACGTGGCGAATTGGGATTTAATTATACGAACTATAATCCATATAATCATATTATAATAAATACTGCCGGAAATCCATTTGAAAATCAATATAAAGTACGTTATCCATATTGGGATACATTGACACATGAAATGCTCCATGATTATAATTTTATTGGTGGCGGTCAAGGTGAGGCTCTTGACCAAAATACAAATACGGAACCAGGTCATGATTCACAAAGAATAGAAAAACATAGCGACCTTGAGGCGTTAAGATTTATGCTGTTTAAAGAGGGTATATATGATTCTCGCGGAGAAGAAAATGTTACGCCAGAACAGGTTGGTGAATTAAGAAAGTTATATCCAAAACTTCGTCAGTTTGAACAAATGACAGACGAACAGGCTGCGTGGATGCTTAATCATGTCGCTGATACGAGCGAAAAGGTTGACATGTCAAATATTGCCGCAAATGGTGGTGGTTTAGAGAGTCCATTTAAAAAACCATTGCCAGAGGTTAGATATGAAGATGGTGGCGATAAGAAGTACAATATCTTTGAAGATAAAAACTCTTATGAAGCAAGGGATAAACACAGAGAGTCTCTCGATAAATTTATTAAAGATAATCCTGAATTATATGGATTAAAGACTGCTGATTTTGCTGAGTTTTTATCTCAGATTGCTGGTCTAGAGAGTTCTTATAAAAGTGATGCTGGCAAGAACATGACATATAGTGGTTACTATGGTCTTAAGGGTGGTCGAGATTTAGATGCTAATGCTCAACATAAAGCTGCGTTTAAGCATCTTAAATCATTATTCAACGAGAGTATTGTTAAAGAGGACTTAGATAAAGGAGCACAATTAGGTTATACTGCCGCTCAGGTATTAGCGAAATATTGGAATCAAGGTAATAGGGTTACTAATTATCTTTGGAAAGATATAGATAGTAGAGATGGTTTAGGTACAAAGATATCAGATTATGGTAATAACATAACAGTTGATATGGATTATAGCGGCTACTTAAGCGATGCTATAACCGATGATTATATTATTATCAATAATGCCAAGGCCATGTCTGATGCC
>Ga0265298_10008282_pt1 | contig 12513 bp, 11 predicted proteins | sample AusTroGonzalo_MG_3_FD_193486 | JGI IMG/M metagenome (GOLD analysis project Ga0265298, IMG submission 193486) | Bovine rumen microbial communities from tropical cattle in Woodstock, Queensland, Australia - Gonzalo_01 | ecosystem: Host-associated > Mammals > Digestive system > Stomach > Rumen ... | reverse complement strand
TCGATCGCGATGTCCATCGGCTTCGGAAAGGCCGTATGCCTGATTATTTTCGCACCGATCATGCTGCTGTTCAACTATACCAAGATTCCGAAAAACAAGACCGTGGGCATGCTGATCCCCGTAGCGGGCATTGTGCTGATTGCGCTCCTCGGCGTACAGGGTATTTACCAGCTGGTCGCCATCGCGCCGATCCCGAAAATGGACGGGGCAAAAATAGGCGAAGCGCTGACAACGGTCTTTACCATGATGGCAGGACAATGATCGTGAGCATCTCATCAATCATTTGCAAAGGGTAGACAGGTCGATGAAAAAGGTAGCGAAAAAGAAAAAAAAGAACAGAAGCTTCAGTATTGCGACCATCGCGGAGATGTTTTTCTCCCTGCTGATGATCCCCGTAGGGCTTGCCGCCGCTCAGGCTCTTGACGGGACGCTGGAAAAAGTGGTAGAGATACTGGCGTTTCTGATGCTTTCGGAATTCGTGCTGCTTTCCCTGACCAATCTCCTGCGGGCGATAGCCCGGAGGTACAGGAACCGGATCCCGGAGAGGAGGAGATTGGACTTCATCTTTTCGGGAGTGTTCCTGGCCTGCGCGGTGGCCATTTTTATCTGGCCGACTTTGCCGGTCATGGCAATCACCGGGTGCGTTTTCATGCTTTCGCTGATCCCGGGCCGGGTGTTTGCCATTCTGCAGAACCGCAGGTGGTTTAACATTGTGCTGAACGTCGCCTTTATCCTGCTGGTGCTTTTTTCTATGTGGGACTTGTGGGCTGATGCGGAAACACAGGTGTTCTTTATTGTCGTAGTAATGCTGGTCATCGCGCTCCTGAGCCTGATCCGGATCATGTCGGTGACCTTTGCACGGATGCGGCTGGACCTCTTGCGGAATATCGTGCAGAAAACCTATGCCGCAGAGATCATCTTCGGCCTGCTGCTCCTGATCGCTTCCTTTTCCTTTGTATTGATGTATACAGACACGGAGAGCTTTAAAGGAGAATACACAAACGCCCTGTGGTACTGCTTTGCCGTTGTGACCACGATCGGCTTCGGCGATATGACGGCGGTGTCGACGATCGGCCGGGTCCTGTCCGTCATCCTGGGCGTATACGGAATTGTCGTGGTTGCGTTGATCACATCAATCATTGTGAACTTCTACGGCGAAATGAAGAAATCCAACAGCGATGATGACGACCCTGAGCCTGAAGCAGAACCGGAAACGGAGCGGGAGGCACTGGAAAAAGGAAGTGCCAACGGGAAGCAGAACGAGTGAGCGACGCGGTCATCATCACAATCCCTGCATGAAAACCGGACGCAAAACCGACGGGAAATTTTCGTTTGATTTTGCGTCCGTTTCATTTTGCACTTCATTTTTCGTGTCGATTAATCGTGTTACGCTTTTGCAACGTTTGGTTTGTTATAATACTGTCAATGCATTGAGTGTCGGGATTGACGTGCAGCAGCAAAATCTTGTGTTACCCTGTAAAAACGAAATAGAAAGGAGAATTCACTTATGGCCGAAGAAAACAGCCGCATATTCAGCGAATTCGACAGCTTCCTGTTCCATCAGGGGACAAACTATGAGGTTTATCAGAAACTGGGCGCCCATCCGGATGTGGTGGACGGCGTGGCGGGAACGCGTTTCGCCGTCTGGGCGCCCAATGCGCAGTATGTCTCCGTGATCTGTGCGAAGACCGGCTGGGAAAACGAGCAGTGGATGAGCCGCAGCATGTGGGACGGCGGCGTCTGGGAATGCTTTCTGCCGGAGGTGGGCCCCGGGGACGCCTACCGCTATGTGATCACCGGCGCTGACGGCATCCGGCGGGATAAGTCAGATCCCTATTCCTTCTGGTATGAGCGGCGCCCCGCCAACGCGTCCATTGTGTATCCGCTTGATTCGTATCAGTGGAATGACTGGGATTACCAGAATCAGCGGGACAACACCAAAGTGCTGGAAAAACCCATGGCGATCTATGAAGTGCACTTGGGTTCCTGGAAAAAGGGATATCAGGGCGACTGGGATGAGGACGGCTTCCTGAATTATACCCAGCTGGCGGACGACCTGGTGCAGTACATGCAGTATATGGGATACACTCATATTGAACTGATGGGGATCTGTGAGCATCCCTTTGACCTGTCCTGGGGATATCAGGTGACCGGATACTACGCCCCGACCAGCCGCTACGGAACACCGAACGATTTCCGCTGTTTTGTCGATAAAATGCATCAGGCCGGTATCGGTGTGATCCTGGACTGGGTGCCGGCCCATTTCCCGAGGGACGGCTTTGCCATGTCCTGGTTTGACGGCACGCCGCTGTATGAAAGCTGCGATCCGCTCCGTCGGGAATTTCCGGTCTGGGGAACGCTGGCTTTTGATCATACGAAGCCGGAAGTCCGCTCCTTCCTGATCGCCAACGCGATCTACTGGATCCGCGAATTCCATATCGACGCCCTGCGGGTGGACGCGGTAGCCTCCATGCTGTATAACGACTATGACCGGAACGAATGGCGGCCCAATATGTTCGGCGGCCGGATGAATCTGGAGGGCATGGATTTCATGCGCCAGCTGAATACGGAAGTCTGCGGCCGGACCAGCGGATTCCTGATCGCGGAGGATTCTTCGGCGGAATGGGGCATTACGGAAGACGTGCGAAACGGCGGTCTCGGTTTCACCTTCAAATGGAACATGGGCTGGATGAACGATACGCTGCGTTATTTCAAGCTGGACCCGGTTTACCGGAAATGGCACCACGGCCAGCTGACCCACATTGCGGATTATGCCTTCACGGAAAATTACGTCCTGGTTCTCAGCCATGATGAAGTGGTCTACGGGAAAGGTTCCATGGCCATGAAAGCTCCGGGCAGCAAAGAAGAACGCCTGGGCGAACTGAAGGCGATGTATACCTGGCAGTTCACCTTTCCCGGCAAGAAGCTGATGTTCATGGGCCAGGAGTTTGCCCAGGAGCGGGAATGGAACGTGAAGGACAGCATTGACTGGCATCTTGTGGACGATATGGGTCACCGGGATGTGATGCAGTGCGTGCGGAATCTGGTGGGCCTGTACAAAATGTATCCGTCGCTGCATTCGGACAGCAGGGATTCCCGAACCTTTGAGTGGGTGAACCGGGGAGACGCAGACCGGAATATCCTGGCATACATCCGCCGGAACCCATGGGATTATTCAGGCGCGGTGCTGTGCGTGCTGAATTTGTCTCCGGTGTCCATCTATGATTACAGCGCCGGTGTACCCTTCGGCGGGCTGTACAAGCGGGTATTCAGCACCTATGACAGTCTGCCGGGCCAGGGGAATCCTGCAGAGGTAGAGGGCGGTATTCCGCCGTTAACGGCAGATTGGAAAGAATGCGACGGGTATTCCCACCGGATCACTTACAGCCTGAGGCCTTTTGAGTGCATTGTGGTGGAATTCCCGAGATAACCGTTGGGGTTTCTGCTCGTAGATCCCTTGCCGGAGGTGAAACATAACATGAAAATCGGCATCATTTCTGATACCCATGATCTTCTCCGGACTGAAGTGATGGATGCGCTTCAGGGCTGCGATTATATTCTTCACGGCGGGGATATCAGCAGTCGGCGTATCCTTGATCAACTGGAACAGATCGCGCCCGTGAAAGTTGTTCGCGGAAACAACGACAAGGAATGGGCTGAGCATCTGCCGTTGTCCCTGGATTTTGAACTGGGCGGACTGCATATTTATATGACCCATAAGAAAAAAGACCTGCCCGGGGATCTGACTGCCTATGATCTGGTGATCTGCGGCCATACCCACCAATATGCCGAAACCTGGCAGGAAGTTGCCGGAAAGAACCGGACCCTGCTGTTCAATCCCGGAAGCTGCGGTCCGCGCAGGCTTATCCAGCCGATCACCATGGCAATCCTGAGGATTGATCCGGACGGGTGGGTTATAAACCGGATCCAGATTCCGCACCAGGCGAAAGAGAAAACGCCGAAGATCGACAGCGGAAACATTTACAAACAGATCGAAGCGGTTATGCGGGATACGCAGAAGGGTTTATCAGCCGATTCCATTGCGCAAAAGCATGGACTTGATCCGGAATTCACGGAACAGATTGTCCGGCTATATGTGACTCATCCGGGTGTGACTGCAGATGGTATCATGACAAAGCTGGGCCTGCTGGGGAAACTGTGACGTTTTCGATGCTTTTCCTGAATTGTTCATCTGTCATGGGAGAATTGCGGGTTGCCGGGAGGCTTCCTTTCCTTTTGCGCCTCGTGTCTTCAACGTTCTGAGATATGCTTTCCGCTCGTCCGGGATCCGATAACTTTCGCATGCTTTCTGGATTGCCTTGTTGTGAGTCCATGGATCGAGCCGGCGCGTTTCAAGATATTTTATTGCCGTATCCCACTGCTTGGTCAGCGCCTCGGCAAACAGCCAGGCGGTCATGATATTGACATAGTATTCATCCGAGCGAAGATCCGCCGGCAGGTCGAGATACTCCGGCCTGAAATCCTCACCGAGATAGTTGGCCATCAGTATCTTTATTCCGCATCGGCGGGTATAAGGCGCGGGAGAAGAAATCCATTTTTGCACGTTGTGGATCAGTTTTGCACGGTGTTTTTTGAAGCAGGCGGGATTGATTGCGTCATTGACAGCCCAGTTATCGATATAGGGCATAAACTGTTCCAGCGCTGATACGCACGTGTCATAATCCCTGATCTGATTGATCAGTGCCGCATGCAGGCAGTTCTCCTCATGCCAGGCATGGGGGAGTGCGGAGAGAAAGACCGGAATGACGGGATCATCCCTGATCTGCCTGATGATCTTTTTGTATTCCGGAGAACGGATACCGATGAACTTTTCCCGGGGAACAGTCGGAATCAGTTTTGCCGAAAAATCAGCGTATGCCGTGTCCTGATGCTGAAACAGGATCTGCTGCAGATCGTTTAGCGTCATGGCGTATTTGCCTCCTCACCGAATCAGTTTTCCCCGGAATTGATAATCCCGCGAATCGTAAGTCTTTCCCAAAAGTGACCTTTTGTTCACAAATCTATTATATCGGCCCGATGTTCACTTGTCAACAGGAGGTGGGAAGGCCTGACAGGCAGAAGAATCCGCATTTTTCAACTGATCAGGAGGAAGAGAACAACCACTGGCAGGTGGAAAAACAATCATAATACATTTGCCCTATTGACATAGTAGGTAAATGGTGATATCATGCAGTCAATCCAAAGAGAGAGGAGGTGCCCGGGATGTCCGCCAGGCTCAGTCGTAAGGAGCGGAAAACCATGTGTTGTCGAATGCTATTCTCCCGGGCGGGCTCCGTGAAGAGGTATCCGGCTTTGTTCCGTTGCGCCTCATGATGATACGGAGGAACAGATTGTTTAAAACTCAGTCTGTGCACTGCCCGGGAGCTTTCAGGCCCCGGTTTTTGTTTGCCCGAAAAGAATGAATGAAAGAAAAGGAGATTGCAGTCATGAGTCAGTATAAATTCGAAACCCTTCAGCTTCACGTAGGTCAGGAACAGCCCGATCCGGCGACGGATGCCCGCGCGGTGCCGATTTACCAGACCACATCCTATGTTTTCCGGAACAGCCAGCACGCGGCGGACCGTTTCGGCCTGGCGGATGCCGGGAACATTTACGGCCGTCTGACCAACTCCACCCAGGACGTGTTGGAAAAGCGCGTCGCGGCGCTGGAAGGCGGCAGCGCGGCGCTGGCGGTGGCCTCCGGCGCGGCGGCCATTACCTACACGATTGAAGCCCTGGCAGCGAACGGCGGGCACATCGTGGCCCAGAAGACCATTTACGGCGGCAGCTTCAATCTGCTGGAGCATACGCTTCCGCAGTACGGCGTGGAGACGACATTTGTGGACGCGCATAATCTGCAGGAAGTGGAGAGCGCGATCAAAGAGAACACCCGGGCGATCTACCTGGAGACCCTCGGCAACCCGAACAGCGATATTCCGGATATCGATGCCGTTGCGGCGATCGCCCATCAGCACGGACTGCCGCTGGTGATCGACAATACTTTCGGGACGCCTTACTGGATCCGCCCGATCGAGCACGGAGCTGACATCGTGGTGCATTCCGCGACCAAGTTTCTCGGCGGCCACGGCACGACGCTGGGCGGTGTGATCGTGGAATCCGGCAAATTCGACTGGAAAGCGAGCGGGAAGTATCCGAATATCGCGGCTCCGAATCCGAGCTATCACGGGGTTTCCTTCTATGACGCGGTGGGACCGGCGGCGTTCGTGACCTATATCCGGGCGATCCTCCTGCGGGACACCGGCGCCTCCATCTCTCCGTTCAACGCGTTCCTGCTTCTGCAGGGCGTGGAAACGCTCTCTCTCCGGCTGGACCGGCATGCGGAGAACACGAAGAAGGTCGTCGAATACCTGCGGAATCATCCGCTGGTGGAGAAGGTGAACCATCCCTCCCTGCCGGACCATCCGGACCACGCGGTGTATCAGCGGTATTTCCCGAACGGCGGCGCTTCAATCTTCACCTTTGAGATCAAAGGCGGACAGAAGGAAGCCTGGGCGTTCATCGACCATCTGGAGATTTTCTCCCTGCTGGCCAATGTGGCGGACGTGAAGAGCCTGGTGATCCATCCGGCTTCCACGACGCACTCCCAGCTGTCGGAAGAGGAACTGCTGGATCAGGGCATTAAACCGAACACGATCCGGCTATCCATCGGGACCGAGCATATTGACGATATTCTTTCTGATCTCGAGAAAGGATTTAAAGCGATCAGCTAAGATTTCGCAGCTACGACTGCGACCAGGACTTTCCGATCGCCCTGGACCTTCGGTAATAATGTGAGAGGATGGCATCAGCGTGGACTGGGAATATGTGGCGAAGATTCTGCCGCTTTACGGAAAAGCGGCGGTGCTGACCGTCCGGATCGGTGTGCTCGGCATTATCTTTGCCATGCTTGTCGGCCTGCTGTGTTCGGTGGTCCGCCACATGAAGATTCCGGTGCTGAAGCAGCTGGCCTCGGTCTATATTGAACTCAGCCGGAATACACCGCTCCTGGTCCAGCTGTTCTTCATCTACTACGGGCTGCCGAAGATCGGTATCAAAACCGACCCGGAAACCTGCGGCGTCGTGGGTCTGGCTTTCCTCGGCGGAAGCTATATGGCTGAGGCTTTCCGCAGCGGTCTGGAGGCCGTCGGGAAGATTCAGCATGAAAGCGCGCTCAGCCTCGGGCTGACGGTGCTGCAGACCTTCCGGTATGTGATTCTGCCCCAGGCATTTGCAATCAGTATTCCCGGGATCACTGCCAACGTGATTTTCCTGCTGAAAGAGACCAGCGTGTTTTCCGCCATCAGCCTGATGGACCTGATGTTCACCGCGAAGGACCAGATCGGCCTGTACTATAAAACGACAGAATGTCTGGTACTCCTGGTGGTGTTCTACCTGCTGATTCTGCTTCCGGTTTCCCTCCTGGGAAGCCTGCTCGAAAGGAGGGTCCGGTATGCAGAGTTTGGGGCTTGAAGTCCTGTTCAAGGGGAAGAACTTCGCCCGGTTGCTGGGCGGCCTGTGGACAGCGCTGCAGATCAGCCTGATTTCCATTGCCGTCAGTATGGTTCTCGGAACATTGCTGGGGATCCTGGTAGGCAGGAAAAACGGGATCGGCCGGGTCCTGATGCGGTGTTATCTTGAGTTTATCCACATTATGCCGCAGATGGTGCTGCTGTTTATCGTTTTCTTCGGAACGGCGAAGGCCTTCGGATGGAACCTCTCCGGCGAACTGTCCTCAATCATTGTGTTCTCCCTGTGGGGAACGGCGGAGATGAGCGATCTGGTTCGCGGGGCTGTGACCAGCGTACCGGCGATTCAGTACGAGAGCGCGATGGCCCTCGGCCTCAGCCGGCCGCAGGTGTTCCGCTTCGTGATCCTGCCCCAGGCGCTCAGACGACTGATCCCGCAGTCCATTAATCTGATTACCCGGATGATCAAGACGACCAGCCTGGTGCTGATGATCGGCGTGGTGGAGATCCTGAAAGTGGGCCAGCAGATCATCGAGGCCAACCGGAAATCCAGCCCGAATGCGGCGTTCGGTGTCTATCTGACAATATTCCTGCTTTATTTCCTGCTTTGCTGGCCGGTGAGCCTGCTGGCCAGGAGGCTTGAGAAGCGATGGGGGTGAGACGATGGCGGAACCGGTCCTGACGATCGGGCATGTGACGAAGAAGTATGAAAGCCAGACAGTGCTCGATGACGTCAGTTTGCAGGTGCGCAAGGGAGAAGTCATTGTGATCGTCGGCCCCAGCGGCAGCGGGAAGAGCACCCTCCTGCGCTGCATCAATGCCCTGGAGGAGGTCCAGAGCGGCGAGATCCGCCTCGGAGATCAGCAGATCAGGGCAGACGCGAAGGATCTGCCGCAGATCCGGCAGAAAATCGGTATGGTTTTCCAGAGCTATGAGCTGTTTCCTCACCTGACGGTGATGAACAATATTCTGCTGGCGCCCATGAAGGCCCAGCACAGGCAGAAGGAGGAGGTGAAAGCAGAAGCGATGACATTGCTGACACGCATCGGCCTTGCGGATAAGGCGGACAGCTATCCCAGACAGTTGTCCGGCGGGCAGAAACAGCGGGTGGCGATTGTCAGAGCGCTGTGTATGCACCCCGAGATCCTGCTGTTTGACGAGGTGACGGCGGCGCTGGACCCGGAGATGGTCCGGGAGGTGCTGGAGGTCATTCTGCAGCTGGCGGATCAGAACAAGACCATGCTTATTGTGACGCATGAGATGCAGTTTGCCAGAGCGGTCGCGGACCGGATTATCCTGCTGGATAAGGGAAAGATCCGGGACGATACAACCCCGGAGGAATTCTTCGACCATCCGAAGACCGACCTGGCCCGCAGATTTCTGCAGTCATTCGAATACTCAAGGACAACCAAGGAAAAAGATCGGGGGCTTTCCGATCGCCCCCGAACCCCTTCGGCCGAATACTCTTAATATGGAACAGTTGATTGGTGAACACAAAAAATGGGCAAAGCCCGAAAAGGAGATTATGATTATGAATAATACAGTGAAAAAGATTACGGCGGTACTGGTTCTTCTGACAATGGTTTTTTCCCTGGCGGCTGCGAATGCCGAGAGCGGTAAGGTATATAGGACACTGGACGAAATCAAGGCGAGCGGGACAATCAACATCGGCGTATTCTCTGACAAGAACCCTTTCGGCTATGTGGACGAGAACGGCGACTATCAGGGCTATGATGTTTACTTCGCGAAGCGGATCGGTGAAGATCTGGGACTGACGGTTAACTATGTTTCCACCGAAGCGGCGAACCGCGTGGAATACCTGGAGACCGGCAAGGTGGATATCATCCTGGCAAACTTCACGGTGACGGCTGAGCGGGCGGAGAAGGTCGATTTCGCGCTGCCTTACATGAACGTCGCGCTGGGCGTTGTTTCTCCGGACAGCCGGGTAATCAAAGATCTGAGCGAAATCAAGGAAGGGGATCAGGTGATCGTGATCTCCGGTACAACGGCGGAGGATTACCTGATCAAGAATAACCCGGAAATTACACTGCAGAAGTATGACACCTATGCCAATGCTAAGAACGCGCTGGAGAACGGCAATGCGGTGGCCTGGGCGAACGACAATACGGAAGTGATTGCCTATGCGCTGGAGAATACGGGCTATACGGTCGGTATTCCTTCCCTCGGCAGCCAGGACACCATCGCGCCGGCAGTCAGCAAGGGAAATGAGACGCTGCTGGCCTGGATCAACGATGAAATCAAGGCGCTGGCGGCGGAGAATTTCTTCCACAAGGACTATGAAGCCACGCTGGTGGACACCTACGGCCTGGATTATGAGGAAAGCCTGGTGCTTGAGGGCGGCGGCGTGAGCGAGTAAGACAGGACGGACAGGACAAAGGATGGGCTGTGCTCATCCTTTGTCTGATTTTCAGAAAGGATCATCCGCAATGAGAATTTCCACCAGAGTTGAATACGGAATGCTGGCGCTGGCCGATATCGCACTGTATGCGGAAAACGGAAGCAGCGTATCTGCGCCGGATATCGCGGAAAGACAGAATATCTCCCAGAAATATCTGGAACAGATCCTGACGCAGCTGAAACAGGCCGGTCTGATCCGTTCCCAGAAAGGGCTGCGCGGAGGATATGCACTGTCCAGGGCGGCAGAAAAAATCAGCGTAGAGGAGATTCTGAACGCGCTGGATAACAGCATTCTGGAAGAGACCGGCGGTTCCGGGGATGAAAACGGACGAAGCCTGCGAAGCGCTGTCAATGCCTGTCTGTGGGAAAGAATGAACGGCCTGCTGATTGATTTTGCGAAGAACAAAACGCTTTCCGAATTCATCCAGGAGTGCAGGGACCGCCTTTCCGATGAATGGGATCTGTATATTATCTGACACTGTCATCTTATCGGTTTCTTTTTCGTTCCAATGGTTCCGGCGCATCCGAAAAACGAATAAACAGGCGCATGAATACCCTGAAAAAAGAATCGACTTGACTTCATGCCGCCTTTAGGGTTTATAATAGACGGGAACGGATGCAATTGAAAACGGAACACCATACGGGAGAGAAATGATAAGATGAAACAGTTTCAGACAGTCTATCGAGAAAAAGCAGCTTTTCAGGAAACCGTGTCCGAATGGAAAGCCCGGCTGGGCGCCGGGGCAGTCCTGATTCACTTGTTTTCCGACGGCGCGGAGGAAAGCAATATAGCGGAAGCCTGCGCGGTGATTGACGAGATCATTCCGGAAGCGGCGTATGTGGGTTCTTCCGCTTCCGGCTGTATTTATGACGGCAGCGTATCCGCGGAAAAGCTTGTGGTTTCCTGTATGGTTTTTGAAAAGCAGGACAGCTTTGCGTACCCGAAATTCTTTCCTGTGAATGAGGGAGATACTTCGCTGTTCCGGGAAGGCCTTCGTGAATGCATGGAAAACCTGCGGGATGTGAAAGCGATCGAGGTCATCACGACGATCGATACGGTCCCGATCCGGAAGGTCTGCAAGATCATTCAGCAGGAAATACCGGAAGATATCCCTGTCTGGGGCGGAGGCGCTTTCGGTGACAATACATTCAAGGCTTTTCTGTTTGCCAAAAATGTGCCTTTTCACTCGGCCGGCGTTCTCATGACATTTATCGGCGGGTCGGATTTTCATATTCAGTACGCGTATGTCAGCGGGTGGAAACCGCTGGGATATCCGCTGAAGATTACAAAGGCGGACGGCAATGTGGTTCATGAGCTCGACGGCCATCCTGCCTATCAGATTTATCAGCATTATCTGCGCATTCCCAATGACGACCATATTTTCTACAATGCGCTGGAATTTCCGTTCGCGGTTGAGCATGACGGCCGGACGCTGCTGCGCCATGCCCTGTCCTGTGATGAAAACGGCGCGCTGACGATGAGCACAATGATTCCGGAAGGCTGTATCCTGCACGTGACATACGGCGATCCGGAAACCATCATGCAGGATGTCATGCAATGCGCGCAGAAGATCGGGGAGTTTGCTCCCGAGGTGATCTCTGTCTTTGACTGCTTCGGCAGAAAAACGTTCTGGGGCAGAACGGATGCTACCCGGGAGATTATCCCCTTTCATCGGATCGCGCCTACTTACGGATTCTGCACTTCCGGGGAACTGATCCGCTGGGAAGGCTGTATGGATCATCATAACCTGACGCTGATTATCGCGGGAATGCGGGAAGGGGAAGCTGCCGGGCAGAAAGAAGTGGAGGTCCGTAAGGAACCGGAAAACAACGAATCGACCATGTCCATGATCAACAGGCTGGTCAACTTTATCAATACCGCGACCGCCGAGGTGATGGAGGCGAACGATACCCTTTCCCGGATGGCGATTACGGACCAGTTGACAAAACTGTATAACCGGGGTGAGATCCAGCGTCGGATCACTCAGCGGGTTGAGGAGAAGAGTCAGGATCCAGAAGGGGAGAATGCGACCTGCCTTGTGATGATTGATCTGGACGATTTTAAGCATATTAATGATACTTACGGCCATCAGGAAGGCGATCTGGTGCTGATAGAACTCTCCGGCCTGATCCGCCGTACGGTCCGGAAACTGGGCAAGGGCGCTCCGGCCGGACGGTGGGGCGGTGAGGAATTCATGATTATGCTGCCCGGCATGACGGAAGAAGAAGCTGCGGCATTCGCGGAGGAAATGCGGATCGAAACCGGGAAACTTGAGTTTGAAAAATGCGGAAGTATATCCGCCAGTTTCGGGGTGGCCCGGGCTCTTCCCGGAGAGGATTCCGATTCATTGGTGGCCAGAACTGACGCCGCCCTGTACAGGGCAAAGGCCGCGGGGAAGAACACGGTGCGTTGTGCCGGGGAGACTGGGGAGATCGGCAGCCTGCATGAAGAAACTGCCCAGGCATCAAACTACCGCAAGATTTATGTGACAGAGACGGATAACGGGGATCTTGATTGAATATACGCCGCCTGCAGGCGGAAAGATGAATATAGAAAAAAAGACTTGACATGTTAGTCTCGTATAACTATACTTCATAGCGGTTAGATTACACTGAGCGCTACCGGGAG
>Ga0265298_10008281_pt1 | contig 12514 bp, 8 predicted proteins | sample AusTroGonzalo_MG_3_FD_193486 | JGI IMG/M metagenome (GOLD analysis project Ga0265298, IMG submission 193486) | Bovine rumen microbial communities from tropical cattle in Woodstock, Queensland, Australia - Gonzalo_01 | ecosystem: Host-associated > Mammals > Digestive system > Stomach > Rumen ... | reverse complement strand
GCTGGCCCGCCAGTTAATATCGTATGCCAGTTTTATTGAGACAAAGGCATTTGACGAAACGGTGGATGTGGACGACCTGATGCAAGAGGCTGAGGGGGCGCTGTTTGAGTTGGGACAGCGCAACATGAAGAAGGACTACACGCAGATTGACCCCGTCATCAAAAATGCCATCGAGGTCATCCAAAAGGCTTCTGCCAATAAGGACGGTCTTACGGGTGTGCCTACCGGCTATCACAAGCTGGACGACATCACATCAGGTTGGCAGGCCAGTGACCTGGTCATCATTGCCGGACGTCCTGCCATGGGTAAAACGGCTTTTGCCCTGTCTATGGCGAAGATTATTGCTGCCGACTACAAGTTGCCGATGGCTTTCTTCTCGCTGGAAATGTCCAATCAGCAACTGGTGAACCGTTTAATGTCAAACGTCTGCGAGATTGAAGGTAAGAAAATCCTGAACGGACAGTTGCGTCCTGACGAGTGGGACCGGCTGGACAAGCGGGTAAACAACCTCTTAGGAGCACCGCTCTATGTGGACGATACCCCAGGACTCTCGGTCTTCGAGCTGCGCACCAAGGCACGCCGACTGGTACGTGAACATGGTGTGAAGATTATCATGATTGACTACCTGCAGCTGATGAATGCCAACGGCATGCGTTTCTCCTCACGCCAGGAAGAGGTCAGCACCATCTCACGGTCGCTGAAGGGACTGGCCAAGGAACTTGACATTCCCATTCTGGCACTCAGTCAGCTGAACCGTGGCGTAGAGAGCCGTGAGGGCTTGGAGGGTAAGCGTCCCCAACTCTCTGACCTGCGTGAGTCTGGAGCCATTGAGCAGGATGCCGATATGGTGCTCTTCGTTCACCGTCCTGAATACTACCATATTTACCAAGATGACAACGGCCGAGACTTGCGAGGCATGGCCCAGATAATCATTGCCAAGCATCGTAAGGGTGCTACAGGTGATGTGCTGCTGACCTTCCGTGGTGAGTTCACACGTTTTGAGAACCCAGAGGACAACCGCATCGGAAGGAAAGTAGGCAATGACGGTGGTGGCGAAATCTTAGGCAGCAAAATCAATGGTGAACAGCCGCCCATAGACGCTCAGTCACCGTTTGGTGATGACCGGCCGATAGGACCTGTGCCGTTTTAAGTAATAGGCAATAACAATTACTTCGAATACTTGTCGATAAACGTCTGGGCTTGGCTGTTGCCAAGCTCTTTCGCTTTCGTCAGGTTATCCATGCCCTGTGTCTTGTCACCCTTCATGCACTGTGCAATGCCTTTCAGCAGATAGCCTTCGCTCTGCTGGTTGTCTAAGCCGATAAGTGCTTCGGCAGTCTTCAGGGCATCGTCTGCCAAGCCTACACGCAGTTCCACATTGGCCTTCTCCACATAGAACAACGGTTCGGAAGGAACCATAGTCACCGCCAGACGGATGTCCTCAAGAGCCTGCTGATACAGGTGCCCGGCAAACTCAGACTGCTCACGCAGGTAATAGAAGTCTGCACTAAGCTGGCTGGACATCAGCTGCTCATAGTCGTTGTAGTCAACGACCGCCTGACGATATTTCCCTGCCTGATGAAGTGCCTGTGCACGAGCCAACAGGAAAGGGGCTGCTGTCTTGATGTAGGGCTTAGTGAACAGGTTGACGGCGCTGTCGAGCAAGGCCAACGATGCCTGCTGATCTTCCTGCTGCAGCTTGCACATGGCAGCAGAATAGAAGGTCTCTGCCGTGCGGAGTTCACCCTTTGAGAGCTCGTCGTATATGTCAAAGGCCTCGCCATACTTCTTTTGGGCATAGAGAATCTGTGCCTGCATCTGCCGATAGAGAGGCTGGGCACTGCAACGGTAGGCCACCTGTGCCTCCTGAAGGGCCATGTCCAATGACCAAGGCTCGAAAGGCTTGTCGCTCTTGTAAATCTCCTTCTGGTAGATCATCTGGGCGTACTGGTAGTGGGTGTCGTCGTTCTTCTCAGCTACTTTGACAGCCTGCTTCATGCCTTCGTCAGCAGCAGCAAAGTCATCTTTGGCAAAAGCCAGACGGGCACGATAGATATAGCCGTCGGCAGCAGTGGGGAACTTCTCTATAAAGCGGTCAAGATAGGCTGCATACTGCTCTGCATCCAGTGCTGTCGAAGCCACAATGAGTGAGAGCATTGCTTCGTCATACTTGTCAGGCACGGCTTTTGCAATGTCCGTGGCACGCAGGGCTGTATTGTTCAGACTCAGTCCGTTCATGTTCATGTCGGCTACAAAGCGTACACTGACAGCGTAGCTGGAGGCTGACTGCGAGTCGGCTGCTGGCTGTAGCATGCCGATGACTTCGCCCTCGTTGTTGAGTAGAGGACAGCTGATGTTCTGTTCGTCTACGGTCATGTTGAGGGTGTAGTAGGTGTATTGCTGGTCAAACTGCTCAGCACTGCTGACCGTTCCCTGTGTACATGCTGGAATCTTCTTGACTGCGTAAGGCAGCAGCCACACCGTTTCGCCATTGGCGGCAGGGTTTGCGGCAAGGGTCAGGGCAGCAGTCTTCTTGACTGCCACCTGGAACTTGGCAACATCGTACATGTCGTTGGCGCCGATGATGCACTCCACAGGCAGTTCCTTTCCCTGAGCATCGATGACGACGGCTCTTTGGGCACCCTTGAAGGGAGTGAAGCTGCTGACGGCCTCACCGTTCTCACTGATAAAGAACCCGTTGCTGCTGGTCAGCAGATTGCCGTCGGCACTGAACGTCTTGAGGGTGAAGACGGCTCCTGCTGCTTTCTTGGCCCACGGTGTTTGAGCAGATAAAGGTAAAAAGGTAAAAAGGTAAAAGGGTAAAATCCCTATTACCATCCTTAATCCCTTTATTGTAATTCTCTTTTTCATATTCTATTTTTACTCTTTTACTTTTTACTCTTTTACCTTTAAAAGCTGCATTGCGTTAGCGATAGCAGCCTCTGTCACATCGCTGCCGCTCAGCATCTGGGCAATCTCACGGATACGCTCATCGGCTGTCAGCTCTTCCATGCGGCTGGTGGTGCCCTGTGCCGTTTCTTCTTTCGTCACGCGGTAGTGGTGACTGCCCTTGGCAGCAATCTGCGGCAGATGGGTGATGCTGATGACCTGACGGCCACCCAGTCCCATCTCCTGCATCATCTCGGCCATCTTCTCCGCTATCTTGCCACTGACACCAGTGTCTATCTCGTCGAAGATAATCGTGGGTAGCTTGACAACTCCGCTAATCATGGCCTTCAGCGACAGCATGACACGGGCTATCTCACCTCCTGAGGCTACCTGGGCAACAGGTTGGAGTGGGGTAGAGGTGTTGGCAGAGAACAGGAAGCAGACGTTGTCCTGCCCGTACTTACCCATGTCTTCCTGTCTGATGCTGACCTCAAAGCGTACGTTAGGCATGCCTAATGGTACCAGTCGCTGTTGCAACTGCTGTTCTATCTTCTTGGCAGCCTGCTGGCGCAGCTTGGTCAGGGTGTCGGCCTGCTGCTGGCAGCTGGCTTTCAGCTCATTCACTTGTTGTTGAAGCGCCTGAAGCGCTTCATCGCTGTTTTCGATGTTGTTCAGCTGCTGTGCCAGTGTGTCACGCATGGTGATGAGTTCCTCCACCGTCTCTGCATGGTATTTCTTCTCCATGTCGTAGAGCTTGTCCAAACGCGCATTGATATGGTCCAGTTCTGCAGGGTCGAAGTCAGTGTTCTCCAACAGCTGGCTCACTTCATCGGCAATGTCTTTCAGCTCAATGTGGCAGCTGTCCAGACGTTCAACCAAATCACCTGTTCCTGGTAATACCTTGCTGATGCTTTTCAGGGCGTTGATGGCTGTCCTGACATTGCCTACGGCACCCGTTTCCTCAGCATTGAAGGCATTGTCGGCCTCATACAGGGCGGTCTTGATGTCCTCTGCATGGGTCATGGTCTCGCTCTGCTGTTCCAGCTCCTCCTGTTCACCCTCCACCAGACCGGCATTGGTCAGTTCGTCATACTGGAACTGCAGGAAGTCCCTGTTCTGACGGTTTCGCTCAATGTCATCCTTCAGTTCCTGCAACTGGCTTTTGGCTTTTTGCAGTTGGCCGTAGGTATGTTGGTATGCGTTCAGCTGCTCCTGGTCCTGTGCAACGATGTCCACCACGCTTAGCTGGAAGTTCTGTTTGTTCAGCAACAGGTTCTGGTGCTGAGAGTGGACGTCCACTAAGCGTTCACCCAACTCTTTCAGCATGGTCAGCTGCACTGGTGTGTCGTTGATGAAAGCGCGGCTCTTGCCACTGGCTGTCAGTTCACGCCGGATGATGGTGTCACAGGCATCATACTCTATTTCGTTCTCATCGAAAAAAGCCTGTAAGTCGTAGCGTGTCAGGTCGAAGTGTGCCTCAATGACGCACTTGTCAGCCCCCTGCTTGAGGGTCTTCGAGTCAGCCCGCTGTCCTAACAGTAGCCCGATGGCACCAAGTATGATGCTCTTGCCTGCTCCCGTCTCACCAGTCATGACTGAGAACCCTTCGTGCAGCTCAATGTCAAGCACGTCTATCAGTGCAAAGTTTTTGATATACAGTTGCCGAAGCATATAACCACCTGTTTTCTTGTTGCTGTTTTCTGTTAATCGGCTGCAAAGGTACTACATTTATATGAGAAAAGTGTCATGACTCCCGTTAAAAATTCATGAAATCACCAATAAGAATCCTTTTCTGACAAAGAAACCCCTGCTACTCTCACGAGCGGCAGGGGGAAAAAATATAATGTTTCGACTATAGCCTATTTGTTTACTTGGAAACGGGTGTCGCCATCCTTGAAGAAGGCGTTGATCTGACGGGCGGCAGCAATGCCGGCATTGGTGTTGGCCTCTGCGGTCTGGGCACCCATCTTCTTCGGAGTTGAGAAGTAACGTCCCTCAAACTGCTGGAAGTCGGCATTGGCATCGGGCATGATGTCAGTAACAAACTTCAGGTCCTGACGCTCTGCCATCAGCTTGAGCAGCTCTGGCTCGTTGATGACTTCCTTACGGGCGGTGTTCACCAAGATACCACCTTTCTTCATCTTACCTACCAAGGCGTAGTTGATACTCTGCTTGGTCTCAGGAGTAGCTGGGATATGCAGTGATACGACATCGCACTGCTCGAACAGGGCATCCTGATTAGCTACGGCATGAACACCAGCGGCTTCGATGATGTCGGCAGGACAGTAGGCATCGTAGGCATAGACATCCATACCGAAGCCCTTGGCGATGCGTGCCACATTGCGTCCAACGTTTCCAAAAGCGAGAATGCCGAGTTTCTTGCCTAACAGCTCCGTACCACTCTTGCCATTGTAGAAGCCGCGGACAGCCATAACCAGCAGGCCGAACACCAGCTCGGCTACGGCATTGGCATTCTGTCCAGGAGTGTTCTCTGCTACAACATTGTGGGCAGTGGCAGCGGCGAGGTCGATATTGTCATAGCCAGCACCGGCACGAACCACTATCTTCAGCTGTTTGGCAGCATCAAGCACTTCGGCATCGACCTTGTCTGAACGGATAATCAGTGCATCGGCGTCTTTTACGGCGTCTAACAGTTGTGCCTTTTCAGTATATTTCTCCAGCAGTGCCAGTTCATTGCCTGCTGCTTCAATTTCTTTGCGAATGCCTTCGACAGCAGCTGCTGCGAAAGGTTTCTCTGTTGCAACTAATACTTTCATTTTATTCAATGGTCAATGATTATTCTCAAATTCCTTCATGCAGGCAACGAGGGCATTGCAGCCTTCGATGGTCTGTGCGTTGTAGCACGAAGCACGGAAGCCGCCTACGCTGCGGTGGCCCTTCACGCCAACCATACCCTTAGATGTTGCAAAGTCGAGGAAGTCCTTCTCAAGCTCCTTGTACTCGTCAGCCATCACGAAGCAGAGGTTCATGACAGAACGGTCGGCCACTTCGGCAGTGCCACGGAACAGCTTGTTACGGTCAATCTCACCATAGACGATTTCAGCACGCTGCTGAGCCAGCTTGTCCATAGCTTCCACACCACCGTTGCGCTTGATCCAGCGCAGGGTTTCCAGTGCTGAGTAGATGGGTACTACAGGAGGAGTATTGAACATAGAACCCTTGTCGACATGTGTACGGTAGTCGAGCATGGTAGGAATCTCACGGGGAGCACGGCCTAACTTCTCGTCCTTGACGATGACGATGGTGACACCGGCCATGGCCAGGTTCTTCTGGGCACCGGCATAGATGGCATCGTACTTCTTCACGTCGATAGGACGGCTGAAGATGTCAGACGACATATCGGCAATCAGGGGAACGCTGACGTCAAGATCCTTGCGGATCTCAGTGCCGTAGATGGTGTTGTTGGTGGTGATGTGCAGATAGTCGGCATCTGCAGGCACCGTCCAGTCCTTTGGAATGAAGGTGTAGTTGGCATCGGCTGAAGAAGCCACTTCTACCACTTCGCCGAACAGCTTGGCTTCCTTCATGGCCTTCTTGGCCCATACACCTGTGTTCAGGTAGGCAGCTTTCTTAATCAGGAAGTTGTAGGGAATCATGCAGAACTCGAGGCTTGCACCGCCGCCGAGGAAAATGACAGAATAGCCCTCAGGAACGTCGAGCAGCTCCTTGACGAGAGCGACAGCCTCGTCAACGACAGGCTGGAAATCCTTGGCACGATGGCTGATCTCCATCAGGGAGAGACCGGAACCATTGAAGTCTAAACACTGTTGAGCGGTCTTTTCGATGACCTCGCGTGGAAGCATCGAGGGACCTGCGTTAAAGTTGTACTTCTTCATTGTTTGAAACCTTTTTTATTGTTTACTTTTTTGCTTTTATTGTTGCTGTTTCATAAATTCGGCGCGAAATTACACTTTTTCTTTGAAATAGACAAATATTTAAGCATTAATTAAACATTTTATGCCGTTTTGCTTGCTTTTTATCACTTTTAGGTGCCTCATCTTATCCGTCAGAATCGAAGTAGTGAGACACCTTGGCTCGGCAGGATTTCATTCTTTGACCGTTTCCTGACCTCAGGTATATAGGAAGCGCTTGATGCTGCGCTTGGGCGTCTTCTCAAATTCTTCCTTGCGGATTTCAATCTCCGTAATCTTCTCGTAGGCGGGTAGCTGCTCGTTCAGCTGGTTGCGGTTCTGCTCCATGATGTTGCGGATGTCGTCATCGTTGAAGCGCATATTCTTGGCCTCGTCGTAGTCAGGATAGACCAGTCCGACGAGCTTGTTGTCGCGCTGCACCACCACGCTCTCCACGACCATCGTCATCGAGTTCAGCTTGTCCTCAATCTCCTCTGGATAGATGTTCTGTCCGCTGGGGCCGAGGAGCATGTTCTTCGAGCGGCCGTTGATGTAGACGTTACCGTCATAGTCCATCGTGCCCAGATCGCCTGTGTGGTACCAGCCGTCCTTGTCGAGTGTCTCAGCCGTGGCCTCTGGATTCTTGTAGTAGCCTAACATGACGTTCGGCCCCTTGGCCAGAATCTCTCCAGGAATGCTGGCAGGACTGGTCGAGTTGATCTTCACCTGCATGTGGTAGGCGGCCTGTCCGCACGAACCCTGTGCAAAGGTGTGCCAGTCGCGGTAGCAGATGATGGGGGCACACTCAGTGGCGCCGTAGCCCACGGTATAGGGGAACTCAATGCGCTTAAGGAAGGCTTCGACCTCCTGGTTGAACGCTGCACCGCCGATGATGACCTCGTAGAGCTCGCCGCCGAAGGCCTTGATGACCTCCTGGCAAATCTTCTCGCGTACCTTTTTTGAGATGACGGGCATGGCCAGCAGCAGGCGCATGCGGTTGTTCTGTATCTTGGGGAAAACCTTCTTGCGGATAATCTTTTCTATCACCAACGGCACGGCAATGATGATCTTCGGCTTCACGTCGGCAAAGGCCTGTGCGATGATGGCCGGCGAGGGGATGCGGTTCAGGTAGTAGACGTGGCAGCCGTGCAGGAATTCGAACACGAACTCGAACGACATGCCGTACATGTGGGCCATGGGCAGGATGGAGATGACGCGGTCGCCGCGCTTGATGGTCTTGCCCAGCACGTGGTCGGCAAAGTCGAAGTTCGACCACATGGCGCGATAAGGTATCATGACACCCTTCGAGAATCCCGTTGTTCCAGAGGTGTAGTTGATGACGGCCAGTTCGTCGCCGTTGGCTTCATGGTAGTAGCTGACGTGCTCCTTGCGGAAGTATTTGGGATACTTCTTGCCGTAGAGCTCGTTCAGGTGCTCGCGGGCGTAGGTCAGCTTGTCAGTGCGCGAAATCATGAGCGAGTAGTCAGGGTTGTTGATGATTCCCTCCAGCTTCGGCATCTCTAACGGGTCAATCTGCGTCGCCACGTGGTCGCCCACGAACAGCAGTTTGGCGTCCGAGTGGTTCACGATGTTATGAATCTGATCGGCCATGAACTCATGCAGGATGGGTACGGCTACGGCTCCGTAGGTCAGCGTAGCCAGGAAAGCCACAGCCCACTGGCTGGAGTTGCGTCCGCAGAGGGCAATCTTGTCGCCCTTCGCCACGCCGCTGTTCTCGAACAGGATGTGCAGCTTCTCAATCTTGCGGGCCACGTCGTGGAACTGCAGGGTGGCTCCCTTATAGTCGGTCAGTGCGTCAAGGTCCCAATTGTCGATGATGCTCTGCTCTATGATTTGGTTAAAACTCGGGTAGTTTTCCATAATACCTTATTTATATATAATAGATCTTTTATTTTATGTTATTGGTACAGGTAGCGCTTGATGCTCTTCTTCGGCGTCTTCATGAACTCCTTCTCCTGCAGCTCGAAGGCCTGGATCTTGCTGTAAACGGGCAGCTGGGCGTTCAGGTCCTGACGGTTCTGCTCCATGATGGCCACCAGGTCGTCCTTCGAGAATCCCATAGACTTGGCCTCGTCCATATCAGGATAGACCAGTGCCACGAGCTTGTCGCCACGCTGCACCACTAAGCTCTCGCTGACCATCGCCATCGAGTTCAGCTTGTCCTCAATCTCTTCTGGATAGACGTTCTGGCCGTTGGCGCCCAGGAGCATGTTCTTCAGGCGTCCGCGGATGAAGATGTGACCGTCGGCCGACATGGTGGCCAGGTCGCCAGTGTGGTACCAGCCGTCCTTGTCGATGGCCTGCTCCGTAGCCTCCTGGTTCTTGTAGTAGCCTAACATGACGTTGGTGCCGCGCGTGACGATTTCACCCTCCACGCTGTTGGGATTCGACGAGAGAATCTTCACCTCCATACAGGGCAGGGGCGTGCCGCACGAGCCGGGCACGAAGTTGTGGTAGTCGCAATAGGAAATCAGCGGCGCGCACTCTGTCGTGCCGTAGCCCACAGTGATGGGGAAGTCGATGCTGCGCAGGAACTGTTCAATCTCCTGGTTCAACGGTGCACCACCCACGATGACCTCGTAGGCGCGTCCGCCGAAGGCTGCATATACCTCCTGGCAGATGCGTTCCTTCACCTTCTTCTGCACGACAGGCATCTGTAGCAGCAGCTTCACCGCGTTGCTCTGAATCTTTGGGAACACACGTTTGCGGATAATCTTCTCAATGATGAGCGGTACGGCCACCACCACGTCAGGGCAAACATCCTTGAAAGCCTCCGCAATGACGGCAGGCGAGGGAAGACGTGTCAGGAAGTGGAGGTGATAGCCTGAACAGAAGGGGAACAGGAATTCAATGGACATGCCGTACATGTGTGCCATCGGCAGGATGCTCAGCGTGTTGCTGAACTTCGGCATGCGTGGAGCCAGCTCTTTCTGACAGAAATCCACGTTGCCCCACAGTGCACGGTAGGGGAGCATGACACCCTTCGAGAAACCCGTCGTACCACTGGTGTAGTTAATCATACACAACTCCTCGGCAGTATCCACGTGCCACTTCACGTCGTCGCGGCGGAAGGCGTTGGGGTACTTCCTGCCAAACAGCTCGTTCAGCCGTTCGCGGGCATCCGTCAGCTGTTCGTTATGCGACACGTAGAGCGAGAAGTCAGGCAGGTTGAAGATACCCTCCAACTGCGGCATCTCTTTCTCGTCGATGATGTTCACCACATAGTCGCCCACAAACAGCAGACGGCTCTCCGAGTGGTTCACGATGTTGTGGATTTGCTCGCCGTTGAACTCATGTAGGATGGGTACGATGACAGCACCGTAGGTCAGCGTCGCCAAGAAGGCCACCGCCCAGTGGGCTGAGTTACGTCCGCAGACAGCCACACGGTCACCTTTCTGAATGCCGGCAGCCTCCATCATGATGTGTAACTTCTCTATCTTACGCGCTACGTCGTGATACTGCAACGTAGCGCCCTTGTAGTCCGTCAGCGCATCGAGCAGCCAGTTGTCCTTAATCGTTTTCTCGATGTAGGAGTTAAAACTTGGTATATCGTTCATTGCACAATATTCAAAATTTTGTGCAAAGGTAATATCTTTTCTGCACATCCGCAAACTTTTTGTGCAGTATTTTACATGTTGACTGAAAAAAGCATCAAAAATAAAAATAAATGGGATTTTATTTTGTGTTTTGCTCACTTATTTGTACCTTTGCAGCCGATTTCGATAAAACTGGTTAATGAAGAACGACAAAATGAAGAATCAGTACCGTATCAACGAGCAGATACGAGTACGTGAAGTGCGCATTGTAGGCGACAGTGGGAGCACTGTTGTTCCTATACGTGAGGCACTTGAAATGGCTCATGACGAAGGTGTCGACCTTGTTGAGATATCTCCTAATGCCAATCCCCCCGTATGTCGTCTCATTGACTACTCAAAGTTCCTCTACCAGCAGAAGAAACGTCAGAAAGAGATGAAAGCCAAGCAGGTAAAGGTAGAAGTCAAGGAAATACGGTTCGGCCCCCAGACCGACGAGCACGACTATCAGTTTAAGCTGAAGCATGCCAAGGAGTTCCTGGAAGAAGGCAATAAGGTGCGAGCCTACGTGTTCTTCCGTGGCCGTTCCATCCTGTTCAAGGAACAAGGCGAGGTGTTGCTGCTCCGTTTTGCCAACGATTTGGAAGACTACGGTAAAGTAGAATCGATGCCATCGCTCGAAGGAAAGAAGATGTTCCTCTATCTGGCTCCCAAGAAAGCCGGTGTTGCCAAGAAGAGCCAGCAGGCACGTGACCGTGAGGCTTCAGGTGCCGAGGCCAAGGAAGAAGCCAAGCGTCAGGAGCCCGTTGTCAAGAGTCAGGAACCAGCCAACGGCGGTCTGTTCGCCAATGCCAAGATCAGTGCCGATGCGCTGAAGAAGCTGACCGACTCTGTCGACGATGAAGCATGATGCATTAAGCATTAAGAATTAAGCATTAGAAAAAAGGTGGCGCGCCTGGTATATGCGTAGCTGCCGAATTTAATAAATTCAATATTAAACATTAAAAAATTAAAAACAATGCCAAAAGTAAAGACAAATTCCGGTGCCAAGAAGAGATTCTTTTTCACCGGTACAGGTAAGGTCAAGAGACATCACGCTTACCACAGTCACATTCTGACTAAGAAGACCAAGAAACAGAAGCGTAACCTCTGCGGTTATACTACTGTTGACGATTCAAACTTGAAGCAGGTTCGTGACTTGCTGTGTCTCCGTTAATTCACCTATTGTCAAACATTAAAACAGTAAAACTATGCCAAGATCAGTAAATCATGTAGCATCAAGAGCTAAACGTAAAAGAATTCTCAAGCTCACCCGCGGTTACTTTGGTGCCCGCAAGAATGTTTGGACAGTAGCCAAGAACACTTGGGAGAAGGGTCTTACCTATGCCTATCGTGACCGTAAGAACAAGAAGCGCACCTTCCGTGCTCTGTGGATTCAGCGTATCAACGCTGCAGCCCGTCAGGAGGGTCTCAGCTATTCAGCCCTCATGGGTAAGCTGGGTAAGGCTGGCATCGAGATCAACCGTAAGGTGCTCGCTGACCTCGCCATCAATCATCCTGAGGCCTTCAAGGCCATCGTCGCTAAGGTTGCTGATAAGTAAGCAACTTCGAAGCGGAGGCTCAAGGTGAAGTAAGCTTTAAGTAGCCGAAGTCATCAAAAGAGGCGTTGCCACGTGTGCAATGCCTCTTTTTGCTGTTGCTGTCAGCTCTGGTGCCAGATAGACAGAGGTGCGTTTGATGACATACGATTAGGTAGCACGCTATTTACATCTATGCATGCACTTCTAAGTTACTTCTTCGGAAAAGAATCTTCTATCACCACACTGCCCTTGTGAACTGCGTCCATTTTGTTTCTTGTTATTTAAATAGCAGGAAAGAATCATTACAATCGCTTAGAACGATCAATAAATGTTAAAAGTGTGCGCGGCTTATGCACACAGTGTGCATGACTTACGCACACTTTACGATTAAGCTGATCAAATTTGACCGTTAAGTAAAAGTTCTGTACCTTTTGTACCGATTTTCACGAACTCATACCAATTTCAGGATTAATAGGGTTAGACATTTCGTTTATTTTATGTGATTTATTGGATTATTCGAAAATAGGGTGTCCAATTTGATGTACCCGTTATGCGACAAGTAAATTTCTCCTTTTACTCATAGGATTAGTCTTGATGTGCTCAGTCTTCCATTGTTTCA
>Ga0265298_10008280_pt1 | contig 12514 bp, 6 predicted proteins | sample AusTroGonzalo_MG_3_FD_193486 | JGI IMG/M metagenome (GOLD analysis project Ga0265298, IMG submission 193486) | Bovine rumen microbial communities from tropical cattle in Woodstock, Queensland, Australia - Gonzalo_01 | ecosystem: Host-associated > Mammals > Digestive system > Stomach > Rumen ... | reverse complement strand
CCATCTCCTGCCTGGGATATGCCACCATCACCCGTGAACTGAAGTTCGAGAGGAACCTGGAGAACGTCAAATTCCAACTGGAAATAGATAACCTCACCCTTTCCGGCGCCGTGGTCACCGCCAAGGAGAACGACGCCGCGGCTACAACCTCCCGCACCGTGGACAAGACCGCCCTGGAGCACGTGCAGCTCATGAATGTGGGCGACATCGCCAGTCTCCTGCCCGGCGGCGCCACCTCAGAAAATAACCTGGTTACCAGCAAGCAGTTCAACATCCGCGCAGGCGGTACCAGCGAGAACGGTAACGCCTCCTTCGGCACTGCCGTGGAGGTGGACGGCATGCGCCTTTCCAACAACGCTTCCTACGGGGATATCAAGGGTGTTTCCACCAACAGCATCGCATCGGCCAACGTGGAATCCGTGGAAGTGATTACCGGCGTGCCCTCCGTGGAGTACGGAGACATTGGCGCCGGCGTGGTCAAAATCAACACCAAGAAAGGCAAGACGCCCTGGATGGTCACCATGTCCACCAGCCCCCGCACCAAGCAGGTATCCTTCAGCAAAGGTCTGGGCCTGGGAGAAACCGCCAGCGGCCAGTCCCGCGGCGTCCTCAACACCAGCGCAGAATACACCCGCTCCGTGAGCGACGTCATGTCCCCCTATACCTCCTACGACCGCAAGCAGCTGTCCCTGTCTTACAGCAATACCTTCTCGCAAGGCTTTTTCGCGGGCAAACCGCTCCGCTTCTCCGTAGGGGCCACCGGCAACCTGGGAGGACTGGACAACAAGGCCGATCCGGACAAACTCATAGGCACTTTCTCCACCGCCCGGGACAATACCATCCGCGGAAACCTCACCGCCAACTGGCTGCTGAGCCTCCCCTGGATCACCAACCTCGAGCTCAACGCATCGGCCGGATTCAGCGACAAACGCACGCGGGAAAACAAGAATTACACGTATTCCGTCAGTTCCACCGCCCTGCATGCGCGGGAGGAAGGCTATTATATATCGGCCCCGTACGTGGAAGGCGGAGAGAATCCGGCGGTACTCATCGCCTCCGGTTCCCGCTACAACGTGATGGCCGTCGACGACCGTCCCGTCACCGCCAAGGTCTCTCTCAAGGCCAACTGGGCCGCACACCTGGGAAAAGCATCCAACAAGGTAAAGCTGGGGGCCGATTGGAACTACGACTACAATCTGGGCATAGGACAATATTCGGAAGACGAGGCGACGGCACCCTCCTACAGGGTCTACCGTTATTGCGACAACCCGGCCATGCACAACCTGGGCATCTTCCTCGAGGACAATCTCAGTCTCCCGGTGGGGCAGGGTCACCTCAACCTCATCGCCGGCTTACGCTCGGACAATACCTTCATCAAAGGATCGGCCTACGGCTCCACCTCCAGCCTGAGTCCCCGCTTCAACGCCAAGTACACCGTGCTGGACCCTAAAAAGCGGAGCAACAGCATCCTCAAGGAACTGGCCTTCCGCGCCAGCTGGGGCGTGGCCGTGAAACTCCCTTCCTTCCATGTCCTGTATCCCACTCCTTCATACCTGGACATTGACGTTTTCAGCTCCTCCGCCTCGCAGGGGACCAATACGGTTTACATGGGGTATTATACACTGCCCCGGACCATGGAATACAATCCCTCGCTCCGGTGGCAGCGGAACCAGCAGGGTGAGGTGGGCGTGGACGCCAACATCGGCGGTACGCGCATTTCCCTGGCCGCTTTCTACAACCGCACTCTGGACAGTTACTACACCCGTGACACCTACAACGGGTTCAAATACACCTACACGGGACTGGAATCCACGCAGACCGTGAGCATCCCGTCCGAAAACCGGACTTACGTGATCGATCCCGTCTCCGGAGTCGTGACGGCCCGGGACAAGACCGGAGTCCTTCCGGACCAGACGCTTTCCAGCGAACCGCGCCAGCGTTTCACCTACAGCAGCCGTCCCGACAACGCCGGATACATCACCAACCGCTGGGGCCTGGAATGGGTGATTGACTTCCCCCGCATCGAAGCCATCGGCACCACCGTTCGCCTGGACGGTAACTATTATCACTACAAGAGTGTCAATACGGACATGATGGCCTATACTTCCCTCACCGAAATGGGGGTGGACGGCCGTCCGTACAAGTATTTGGGATATTACTCCGGCGGACACAGCGTGACCAACGGCAACCTCTCGCATAACCTGAGGAACAACCTCACCCTCACCACGCACATTCCCAAGGTCCGCATGATCATTTCCCTGAAACTGGAAGCCAGCCTGCTGCGCTACTCCCTTGCCCTCAGCGAGAAAGACGGGGCGGAACGGGCCAAGGTAATGGCCGACCGCAGCAAACTGCTGGAACTGCTGCCGGACCAGTCCATCTATTCCGGAAACTCCTTCACGGTAGTGTTCCCGGAGTATTACGAGAGCATCGACCAGCCCGGCGTCCAGGTCCCCTACCTGGAGAAACTCGCGTGGGCCAAGACCAACGATCCCGCCCTGTACAACGACCTGGCCAAGCTGGCGGTCACCTCCAATTACCTGTACACTTTCAACGAGGACTATATCTCCCCCTATTTCTGCGCCAACTTCAGCATCACCAAGGAACTGGGTGATATTGCGTCTCTCTCCTTCTACGCCAACAATTTCTTCAACAACATGGGGCAGGTCTTTTCCACCAAAACCGGAAACTACAGCTCCGTGTCCTCCTATATCCCGTCATTCTATTACGGACTTACCTTGAGACTCAAATTCTAATTCTTACTATTATGAAAAAGTGTTTCTACTTACTGAGCATCGTGGCCGCCGGTATTTTTGCCGCCGGTTGCACCGAAAAGGTTGAACCCCCTGTGACCATCGCCATCCAGCTCCAGGACGAAGCCGGTGAGGCTTTCTCCGTGGCCGATGTAACCGTGGAACTCACCGATGCCTTCGGCACCGTCACCTTGGAAGCAAAGACCAGCGCCACTGGCGTGGCCGGCTTCACCGTTACCCCGGGCACCTATGTAGCCAGCACCACCTATGTCACGGCTGCAGGCGGCATGCGCCTGACCTACACCGGTGAGAGCTTCGTTACGGTTACCAGCGCCTCCACCAGCCCCTTCGCACTCAAGCTTCATGAAGTGGCTGTCCGTCAGCTGGTTATCAAGGAAGTGTACAGCACCGGCTGCCCCAAGGATCCCAGCGGAAACTACTCCGATGACGCCTACGTTATCCTGTACAACAACTCCGACGTAGAGGCCGATGCTACCGACATTGTCTTCGGTATGCTGTTCCCTTACAATGCCCAGGGTAACAACAAGTACTATAACGAAAGCGGCAGCCTCATCTATGAGAACGAGAACTGGATTCCTGCCGCCAGCGCCCTGTGGTCCTTCTCTTCCGAGGTGAAGATCCCTGCCTACTCCCAGGTAGTCGTGGCCCTGTTCGGTGCCATCAACCACACCGCCGTCCAGCCCGCTTCCGTGGATCTGTCCAATACCTCTTACTATTGGATGTCTAAGAACGACCAGTTCAAGGCCAACAAGTATCAGGTGGTTGACGGCTTCCCCTCCAGCCACTACCTGACCTGCAAACCGTTCAACACCGGTACCGCCTGGCTGTTCTCCAACTCCGCCCCGTCCCTGTTCATCGGCAGCATGCCCAAGGCCGAAGCCGAAGCCCTGGCCACCGATACCGAGGGTTATGACACCACCCAGGGTACCGGCGCCGTGAACCAGGCCGTCAAATTCCCTCAGGACAAAGTGCTGGGCTGCGTAGAGGTGTACAAGGCCTCTTCCGTCAGCGACAGCAAGCCTCGCTTCCCCGCTTCCCTGAACACGGGTTACGTCGCCGTTACCAACGGTAAGGGTTACTCCGTCTACCGCAACGTGGACAAGGCCGCTACCGAGGCTCTCCCGGAAAACGAGGGCAAACTGGTCTATGGCTATGCCATGGGTACCGCCGATGTGGAAGGTTCCACCGATCCGTCCGGCATCGACGCCGAGGCCTCCATCGCCAACGGCGCCCACATCATCTATGTCCAGACCAACAACTCTTCCAACGATTTCCACCAGAGAAAACAGGCTTCCCTGAAGAAGTAATTTCCTATGGCTCTGCACCGCTATTTAACCGCATTCTGCCTGCTCTGCTCCGTCTTCACGGCTGCAGGGCAGACAGAACCTGTGCGGGATTTCCGCTTCACCGTGGACAATCACCCTTTCCTGTCGCTTTCCAATCCGGCCATGCTGGATAGTTTCGATGGGCTGATGGCCCGCGCCGAGGCGAATTTCCGGAAAGACAACGGAAAACTGATTTCCCTTACGGAATCCCCGGACAGCTGGCAGGCGGGCGCAGGGGCCGAAGCCTACAAACGGACCGGAGAACGCCTGGCCTTCTATGGTAAGATGGCCTGGCAGCACTTCTCCGGCAAGGATATGGGCGGGCAAGTCCTGATGGACCCCGCCTACAATCCTGTCAATTTCCTGGAAAGCTCCCCGCTTACCAAGGGAAACAAGAACCGGGAAAGGTATGAGCTGGCTTGCGGGATGTCCTGCAAGCTAAGCCCCCGCTGGGTCCAGGGCTTTCAAATGAACTACACCAGTGCCGACCAGACCAAGGTCCGGGATCCCCGCTTCTCCAACGTGTGGATGGACCTGGACATAAACGCCGGCACCAGCTTCAAGGCGTCCGACAACCTGGTGCTGGGAGCTTCTTTCCAGTTCCGGAATACCCTGGAACAGGTCAAGGGCGGCATTTACGGCGTCACGGACCAGCAGTACTTCGTCCTCACGGACAAAGGCGGTTTCTTCGGGACCATATCGGCCCTGGATGGAGACAACAACCACATCTCCGTAACCAATCCCCGGCCCATGATGAACTACTTCCTGGGCGGCGCGCTGCAGGTGGTAGTGAACAACCGCTTCTCCAACGAGCTGCGGCTGAGTTACCGCACCGGTTATTACGGACGCAAAAGCTCCTCTACCGCCACTTTCTATGAATTTGACGGTCTCCGGGGAGGCTATACAGGAAAACTCCTTCTCCCTTCCGGAAAGAACCTCCAGGTCGTAGCTTTGGAAGCCAATCTGGAAAGCCTCTCCAACCGGGAGAACAAGTTCCAGTACGTAACCCCCACCGGTCAGAACACCGTGGTGAATTATACGGGACAGGACGCCATCCTCAAGCGCACCCGCCTGGATGCCAGCCTCTCCTACAAATTCCACAAGGGAGTGGACAACCAGGGCGCATCCCTTACGCTGGGCGCCCGGCTGGACGGCCGGCTTACCGACCAGACCACCACCCTTTTCCCCTTCGTCCGCAAGCAACAGGTAATTGCATACGGGGCCGATATTTTCGGAAGCAAGCGCTTCCAGGCCGGCCCGGTGAGGCTGACGGCCGAAGTGCACGCTCTCCTCGGCGGCGGCTTTGGCACGCCCAAGAAGGATAGCGCCACCGCAGAGGCCAGCAGCACCAATATCAAGAGCTACGACGACTACCTCAACCAGTATTTCGAGTATGAGACCGCCTTCCGCGCCGGTGGCCAGCTGGCCCTGACCTGCAGTCTCCCCTCTTTGGGCCGATGCCTCCCCTACTTGACGTTGTGGGACCGCTACCTCACCCTTACTTCCGCCCCCTCTTTCCTGGAAGGAGCCGGAAGGAATGTAGCCGGCATAAGCATCGGCTGTAATTTCTAATCTATGAGAAAGTTTCTCTGTCTCGTCGCTGCGGCGATGTCCCTGGCCGCGGCGGCGCAGCCCGTCCCGGCCAATCCCGACATGCGGGTGGGCCGGCTGGACAACGGCCTTACCTATTATATATGCCCCAACGGGAAACCGGCCGGTTGTGCCGATTTCTATATTGCCCATAACGTCGGGGCCCTTCAGGAAGAGGACAACCAGGACGGCCTGGCCCATTTCCTGGAGCACATGGCTTTCAACGGTTCCAAACATTACCCGGGCAACTCCCTCCTGACCTTCCTGGCCAAGGACGGCGTACGCTTCGGGTATAACGTGAACGCCTACACCACCCGCAACGAGACGGTATACAACATTTCAGACGTGCCCCTGGTGCGGGAATCCTTCGTGGATTCCGTGCTCCTGATCCTGCACGACTGGTCATGCGACATCTCCTGCGAGCCCCGGGCCCTGGATGACGAGCGCGGAGTTATCAGCGAGGAATACCGCATGAGAGACGATTCCCGCGCCCGCATAGCTGCGCTTCAAAATGCCCTGGTATACAAAGGCTCCAAGCATACGAAACGCTCGGTGATAGGTTCGCTGGACGTCATCAACAATTTCAAGCGGGAGGAGATCCTGGACTTTTACCACAAGTGGTACAGGCCCGACCTGCAGGCCATCGTCATCGTAGGTGACTTTGACCCGGACTGGATGGAGACCCGCGTCCGCACTGCTTTTGCCGATATCCCCATGCCGGAAAATGCTCCTCAGAAAGAGACCTGCTTCCCGCCTCACCTGGAGGAGCCCCTTTTCGAGGATATTGCCGACAAGCGCGTGAATTTCCACGCCCTCAAAATCTTCTGCAAGCAGCCCTATCCCAGCCGGGACGAGCGCGCCACCGTGCCCTTTTACAAGGACCTTTACTGCCGGAACATCGTGTCCAGCGTCCTGAGCGAACGCCTTAAGAAGGCCGCCCAGGCGTCATCGGCCCCGGTACGCTCCGCCGTGCTCACCACCAACGAGTACGAGCCGGAGTTCTACGTTTCCCTCTTTACGGTGGTTCCCAGAGACAAGTCGCTGATGGGCGCCGCCCTGGAGTTTACCCAGCGGGAAATCCGCCGGCTGCTGGTGCACGGCATCAGTCCTGCGGAATTCGAGGTGGCCAAACTGTCCGTTGCGCAGCGCTTCCACCTGGACCGCCCCGTCACCCGCGAAGATGTGAAAAACAGCGAGATTGTGACCGGTGCCATCGGCCATTTCCTGAAGAATCATCCCCTGGCGCATCCGGCCGATTTGCATGACCTGCAGGCCAGTGTGCTGGGAGAGATTGCTTACGAAGACATCCTATCATACCCGTCCCGGATGTTTCAGGAAAGCGAAATCATTTATTCCAACTGCTACAATCCGGAGAAAGACCCGGGCATCGCCCCTTCCACGGAAGAGATGAAGGCCATCCTCAAGAAGGTGGAGGCCGAAGATGTGCAACCTGCCTTCCTGGAGTACAAGGAACCCGACCTGCACGTAGAGGCCGTGGCGGGCACCATCCGCAAGATAACATACAAGAAAGACTACGAGGTCTGGACCCTGTCCAATGGGGCCAAGGTCTACTACAAGCAGGTGGACCCTCTCTCCTCCCATCAGCACCTGGCCATGACCTACCGCTGGAATACCGGCGTCAAGAGCTATGATCCGGAAGCCGTCACGGCGTCCCGCTTCGCCGCCAGCTACCTGTCCCGTTACCTGGGCTTCCGCGGCCTGGAAAAACCGGAATACCGCAACCATCCGGAACTGGCCGGTCTGGGCCTGCTGGTACACCCGTTCCGCACCGGGTCCTCCATGTCCCTGCTGGTGGACAAGGGCAAGGAAGAGAACGCCTTCAAAGTGGTTTACCTTACCCTCACCGAGCCGTTCTTCGGTACGCAACTGGAGAAGACCAGGGAGAACCAGCTGAAATCGCTGGCCAAGGAGAAGAACCCACAGCTTCTCTTCGAGGAGCGCTGCGACCGCGAGGTCTATGGCAACCATCCCTGGCTGCAGCCCATTGATTCCGCCGCCGTGGAAGCTGTAGACGCCCCGTTGCTGGAGGACGTCTTCCATCGCGCATTCTGTGATTACAAGAACCTGTCCGTCTTCCTCTGCACGGATTTGGACCGCACGCTGATGCAGGATTATGTCTGCCGCTATGTGGCTTCCCTCGGAGGCGAGTATCCGTATAAGAAATCGGCCCTGAAAGAACCCGCACCGCAGGTAAAAGGCTTAAAGGAAATTGAGGAGGTTCACCCCAAGGAAGGCGAACCGGCCACCAATATCTATTACGCCTTCCTGCAAAAAGAAAAACTCTCTGAACGCACTCTGGTGGTATCCGATTTCCTGGACTACATCCTGAGCGCCCGCTATCTGGCCCTCATCCGCGAGGAGCGCGGCGGTGCCTATCACGTGGGCTATGCCACTGAGATTCCGGACAATCCTTCCCACCCCTGGCGCGGAGTGGTGCAGTTCAAGACGCGTCCGGAGCTGAAAGACATCGTCCTCCAGGATGTAAAGGATGTGATGGACCGGATGTGCGCAGAAGGACCTACCACGGAAGAAATGGAGATGGCAGCCCGCTATCTTAAGAAGCGTCACACGGAGGTGGAAAACCGCGTGAAAGGCAGCGTGGCCGCCCAGAAAGACCGCCTGGAAGAAAGCGTCCTGCACGGCCGTCCCTATGGCTTTGATTACAACCAGGTCATAGAAAGCGTCTCTGCACGGGACGTCCAGAGAATGGCCCGGCGCTTTAACGCAGGCGCCCTTCTCAAAGAAATCTACACGGAAGAATAATGAAAAAGATTGTTATATCGCTGTTCCTTTGCCTGGCGGCCTTCTCCGCGCGAGCCGATGAAGGGATGTGGCTCATCCAGTGCCTGGACCGGGCGCTGGAAAAGAATATGCAGGCGCGAGGCCTCAAGCTGGGCGCCCGGGAAATCTATAACGAAGAGGCGGGCGGTTTGGCCGATGCCATCGTGTCGCTGGGCTTCTACTGCAGCGGCAGCATGATCTCCGAAGACGGCCTTGTCATCACCAACCACCACTGTGCCTACGGCAATGTCTCCAAGCTTTCCACTCCGGAGCACAACTATCTGGAAGAGGGTTTTTGGGCCCAGAACCGCTCGCAGGAGATTCCCCTCCAGGGAGAAGAGTTCTTCTTCCTGAGGAAGGTGCTGGACGTTACCGAGGAGGTGGAAAACACCCGCGCCTCGCTGGAAGCCCAGGGAAAGCCCGTCGGTATGCGCCGCCTCAACGCCACCCTGGAGAAAAAGTATTCGGAAGAATATGGCATGGAAGCCTCCCTGGCCAGCATGTGGGACGGCTCCAAGTATTATATCTGCCTCTACGAGAAATACACCGACATTCGTCTGGTAGCGGCACCGCCCGTGACGGTGGCGGCCTTCGGCGGCGACGAGGACAACTGGGAATGGCCGCAGCACAAGGCCGATTTCGCCCTGTACCGCATTTATGACAACGGCCAGCCCCTGCACCCCCGGCGCCATCTGAAGATCAGCCAGAAAGGGTACCGGAAAGGGGACTTCGCCATGGTGATGGGGTATCCGGGCAGCACGGACCGCTACGCCAGCGCCGCGGAGATGAACCAGGAAATCAACGTGGAGAGACCGGTGGTAAACCACCTGAGGAGTTATCAGATGGAGGTTTACCGCAAATGGATGAATGCCGATCCTGCCATCCGCATGAAATACACCAACAACTTCTTCAACCTGTCCAATGTGGCCGAGCTGGAAGAAGGGGAAGGGGAATGCATGCACCGCTTCGGCGTCATCGAGCGCCGTCGGGCATGGGAAGAAGGCCTGCGCGCCTCCAGTGAAGGCAACGCAGCCATGCTGGATAACCTCAACGCTTCCTACGCGGCCGTAGCCGAAATCGAAAGTCTCAAATTATACTACCGGGAAATGCTGGTGCGCAGCATGCGTATCGGTACCTGCCTCATGCGTGTGGGTGGTAATACCCGGGATGGCCTGGACCAGCAGCGGAAACTCCTGGCCCAGGGCCTGGAACAGAACGATCCCCGCGTGGAAAAGGAAATGCTGGTCTTCTCCTTGAAGGAGTTCCTTACCCATATGCCGGAGCGCTTCCTGAGGCCCATCCACCGGCAGCTCATCCAGGACTTCGGAACCGACTACGAGGCCATGGCAAACTGGATTTGGGAACATTCCTGCGTGGCGGAATGGGGCCAGATCCCGGACGAAGAAGTAGCAGCCCGGTTCAACGGTGAAGTAGATCAGGACGCCCTGTACCGTTATGTCCGGGAACTGAGCATGGCCGAGCTCAACAAAGAGGAAGACGCGCTGGCCCCCAATCTCCGGGAATTACGCCACAACTATGTGAGGGCCCGCTACCAGTACCTGCGGCAGCAAGGCATCCCGCAGTATCCGGATGCCAATTCTACCATGCGTCTTTCCTATGGACGGGTCCGGTCCATGGAGCCCTGGGACGGCGTTTACACCCACTGGCAGAGCACGGCGCGCGGACTGCGGGAAAAGTACAACCCCGCCAACTATGACTTTGCCTACCCCGAGGCCTTTGCCAAAGTGCTTCCTCCGTCCGACTTCCCGGTAAACTTCCTCACCGACCTGGACATCACGGGAGGCAACTCCGGCTCTCCGGTGCTCAACGCCCGGGGCGAGCTCATCGGCCTGGCCTTTGACGGAAACAAGGAGTCCCTAGCCAGCAACTACGAGAGCGTGGACGGCTACAACATGTGCGTGTGCGTAGACATCCGCTATGTCCTGTGGGTTATCCGCCACCTGGGACAGCAGACGTACGTGCTTAAAGAATTGGGGCTATAAGAGGAAAAACAGCGCCACACCTACCATAGATACGGTTACGCCCAGGATTTCGCGTGGCCGTATCTTTTGCTTATAGATAAAGGCGTAGGGGATGAGGATGAGAACGGGCGTGAGGGCCATGAGCGTTGAGGCGATGCCCGCATTGGTGTATTTCACGGCCATCAGGGACAGCGACACGCCCAGCACCGGGCCGAAAAGGGTCATGATGAGCGCATAGCGCATACCGGTGGCATCGTGCACGGCGGTCTTCAGGCGACGCAGGTCTTTCTGGAGGGCCATCAGAGCCAGGAAGCCCAGGCTTCCCACAATGGCGCGGATCATGGTGGAGGCGAAAGGCAGCATGGTTTCCATGGCACCGGGCACATCGGCCGGAAGGGCGGCGGTATAATGGGTCATGCCTATCTTGCTGAGCACCAGGCCTACGCCCTGGCCTACTCCGGCGCCCACTCCCAGCAGGATGCCCTTGAGCGGCAGGGTCAGTTTGACCGTATGCCCTTCCCCACGGCTGAGGATGGAAATGCCGATACCCGTGAGCGTAACCACCATGGCGATGAGGGACTTCCAAGACAAGGATTCTCCCAGCAGCATCCAACCCGCGATGGCTGCCATGGGCGGCGCCAGGGTCATGAGGAGCTGGCCGAAGCGCGCCCCGATGGACAGATAGCAGTTGAACAGACACCAGTCCCCGAAGACGTAGCCTACCAGGGCCGACAGGGCAAGCCACATCCAGGCCTTGCCGTCTGCATAAACCGGATAGGGATGGCCGATGGTTACCCATAGCAGGAGCGCCAGGAAGACCACGGCCATGCACAGTCTCAAGACATTGGCCGTCATGGAACCCAGCCGGTGGCTGGCTTTGTCGGCAAAAAGGGCGGTAACCGTCCAGGAGGCGGCTACAATGAGGGAAATGATTTCACCAAGGTGTTGCACAATCTACTCTGTTGCAAGAAATTGTGCAAAGATAATAAAAATTTTTAAAGACGTTCGATGTCCGCCCATCCGAATCTTGCCGGATAGAGCCAGGCGCGTTCCGTGTGCTCCATGACACCGTAGTCCAGGGAAACTTTGGGGCACTCGGAATAGGCACGCTCCAGGAAAGCACGGTCCCCTATCTGGGTCTCCCAGCCGCGGAAGAGTTCCGTCACCTCAGGAACGTACTTTTCCATTTCGGCACAGATGGTAGAGGCTTTCCAGATAAAGATACCGCTGTTCCAGAAGAACTCTCCGGTGCGGATGAAAACCTCGGCCAGTTCTGCTGAGGGTTTCTCCGTAAAGGTTTTCACCTGCAAAGGACCGGCCATCAGATGGGCGTTGCGGCCTTCTTTCACCTGGATGTAACCGAAGTTGACATCGGCCGTCTTGGGAACGATGCCCAGGGTCATGAGCACGTCGTTTTCCTTAACATACTGGCAGGCATCCCCAATGGTTTGGGCAAAGAGGGATTCGTCGCGGATGAAAAGGTCCCAGGGGGTGGCCACGATGATGGCCTCGGGGTCACGGGTGAGGAGAGTATAGGCCGCATAGGCCATGCAGGGGGCCGTCTTGCGGGCAACAGGCTCTATCAGGAGGTTCTCTTCCGGGAGGGAAGGGAGCATCTGGCGGGCCGTCTGGGCAAAGCGGTCCAGGGTGATAACCAAAATATGGCTTTCCGGGAGAAAGCGGTTGAAACGGTCATAGGTCATCTTAAGCTGGTCCGGAGTACCGGTACCGTCGGCCATGATGACGCAAAAAATGTGCTGATCCATAAATTATACGTACATGGGGATCCAGGCCTGGGGGAAGTAGCGGACCACCGCCTCTTCTCCGTTGAACAGGACTGAGACGATATCGAAGAAAACTTCCTTCCCCTCCATGTGCTTTTTGTTCAGGTATTGTCCGGCTGCGGCCGAAATACGTTTCTGTTTGACAACATTCACTTGATCCAGAACGGTGGTGGTGACAGGGGCCGTACGGGCCTTGACCTCCACAAAATGCAACCCGTCTGCGGCTTCGGAGATGATGTCCAGCTCCAGATGGCCGG
>Ga0265298_10008279_pt1 | contig 12516 bp, 7 predicted proteins | sample AusTroGonzalo_MG_3_FD_193486 | JGI IMG/M metagenome (GOLD analysis project Ga0265298, IMG submission 193486) | Bovine rumen microbial communities from tropical cattle in Woodstock, Queensland, Australia - Gonzalo_01 | ecosystem: Host-associated > Mammals > Digestive system > Stomach > Rumen ... | reverse complement strand
GGAGATCCTGAAAAGACTCCAGGTGTTTGAGGCATTCCGCGACTCCCGCAAGCGTGCGGAGAACAAGCCGGAATGGATGATCGTGAAAATCATCCCCGTCACTCCGCCCGAACTGCGTCCTCTCGTTCCCCTCGATGGCGGCCGTTTCGCCACCTCCGACTTGAACGACCTCTATCGTCGTGTCATCATCAGAAACAACCGTCTGAAAAGACTCATCGAAATCAAGGCTCCCGATGTCATCATGCGTAACGAAAAACGTATGTTGCAGGAGGCTGTCGATTCCCTCTTCGATAATTCCAAGAAAACCAACTCTGTCAAGACCGAAAACAACCGTCCGCTGAAGTCCCTCTCCGACAGTTTGAAGGGCAAGCAGGGTCGTTTCCGTCAGAACTTGCTGGGTAAACGTGTGGACTACTCCGGCCGTTCGGTTATCGTGGTCGGCCCCGAGCTGCACATGAACGAATGCGGTCTGCCGAAAGACATGGCTGCTGAGCTGTTCAAACCCTTCATCATCCGCAAGATTTTGGAAAGAGGCATCGTGAAAACTGTGAAATCTGCCAAGAAGATTGTGGACCGCAAGGATTCTCTGATTTGGGATATTCTGGAAAACATTCTGAAGGGTCACCCGGTACTTTTGAACCGTGCTCCTACCTTGCACCGTCTCGGTATCCAGGCTTTCCAGCCCCGCCTCGTGGAAGGTAAGGCCCTCCGTCTGCACCCCCTCGTCTGTACGGCATTCAACGCTGACTTCGACGGTGACCAGATGGCTGTTCACGTACCGCTGGGCAACGCCGCCGTGCTGGAGGCTCAGATGCTGATGCTTTCTTCGCACAACATTCTGAACCCCGCCAACGGCTCCCCGATCACCGTGCCTTCACAGGACATGGTCCTCGGTCTGTACTACATCACCAAACCCCTCAAATCCACCGAGGATATGAAGGTCCCCGGCGAGGGCATGTGCTTCTACTCACCCGAAGAGGTGATCATTGCTTACAATGAGAAGAAGATCCACCTCAACGCGACCATCAAGTGCCGCGTCAACCTTGAAGGTGATGGCAAGATGGTGCTTACCGAGACAACTGTGGGCCGCGTGCTCTTCAACCAAGTGGTTCCTGAAAACTACGGTTACATCAATAAACTTCTCACCAAGAAAGCATTGCGCGACATCATCGGCAGCGTGTTGTATAAATGTGGCAACGCCGCTACCACCAAGTTCTTGGACGATGTGATGAGCATGGGCTTCCGTATGGCTTTCGTGGGTGGTCTTTCCTTCAACTTGGGCGATGTGCTCATCCCCGAGGAAAAAGCTGAATTGATTGCCGAATCCAACGAGAAAGTGGATGAAATCCAAGAGCAGTATGAGATGGGTATCATCACCAACACCGAGCGTTCCAACCAGATCATCGATGTGTGGACCCATACGAATGCTAACTTGAGTAAGGTGTTGATCAAGAAGATTGCCGCCGACCGCCAGGGCTTCAACCCGGTATATATGATGCTGGATTCTGGAGCTCGTGGTTCTGAAACTCAGATCCGTCAGTTGGCTGGTATGCGTGGTTTGATGGCAAAACCGACCAAGGCCGGTGCTTCCGGAGGTGAAATTATCGAGAACCCGATTCTCTCCAACTTCAAAGAGGGTTTGTCGGTGTTGGAGTACTTCATCTCTACGCACGGTGCTCGTAAGGGTTTGGCAGATACCGCTTTGAAGACCGCTGACGCTGGTTACTTGACCCGTCGTTTGGTGGACGTCGCTCACGATGTCATCATCACCGAAGAGGACTGCGGTACACTGCGTGGTCTGACCATCACCGCTTTGAAGAAAAACGAAGAGGTGATTGAGACCTTGGGTAACCGTCTGTTGGGTCGTGTAACCTTGCACGATGTGTATAATCCGAAGACCAACGAGCTCATCATCAAAGCTGGTGAAGAGCTTACGGAAGAATATTGCGCCAAGATTGAAGAGTCTGGTATTGAAGAGGTGGAAATCCGTTCGGTTCCGACTTGCGAATCCCGTCAGGGTGTGTGCCAGAAGTGCTACGGCCGTAACTTGGCCACCGGCAAGCTGGTGCAGATTGGCGAGGCCGTCGGTGTCATCGCTGCACAGTCCATCGGTGAGCCTGGTACGCAGCTTACCCTCCGTACCTTTCACGTGGGTGGTGTGGCTGGCAACGTGGTCGCCAACAGCCGTATCCAAGCCAAGAGCGACGGTCTGTTGAGCATCGACGAGCTGCGTGCTCTCGAAAAGACCGACGAAACCGGCAAGCCGTATTACATCGTTATCGGACGTTCGGCCGAGATGAAGATTATCGACGTGAACACGTCGGTGGCCCTCTTCTCCGCCAACATCCCCTACGGTGCGAAACTCTACTTCAAACATGGTGACAATGTCAAGAAAGGCGACATCATCGCTGATTGGGATCCGTTTAATGCTGTGATTCTCTCTGAGGTGGCCGGTAAGGTTGACTTCAAGGACATCATTGAAGGTGTGACCTACCGTGTGGAGACCGACGAACAGGCCGGTACCCACGACCGCGTGATTGTGGAGAGCCGTTTGAAGACCAAGACTCCTATGATTCTGGTCAACGACGACGAAGGAAACACCATCAAGACCTTCGACATTCCGGTCGGTGCACGTCTTTCCGTGGAGCCGGGCGACAAAATCGAGGCAGGTGCCATCTTGGTCAAGATTCCGCGTTCCTTCGGTAAGTCAGGCGATATCACCGGCGGTCTTCCGCGTGTCACCGAGCTCTTCGAGGCCCGTAACCCCTCCGATCCGGCTATCGTGGCCGAAATCGACGGTGTGGTTTCCTTCGAGAAGAAGCTCAAACGTGGTAACCGTTGCGTGAACATCACCTCCAAGACGGGTGAACAGAAACAGTATCTCATCCCCGCATCCAAGCAGATTCTGGCACAGGAGAACGACTACGTGAAAGCCGGTACGCCGCTTTCCGAAGGTGCGCTCACCCCGTCCGACATCTTGAACATCAAGGGTGCCATGAAGGTACAGGAGTACATCGTGAATGAGATTCAGGAAGTTTACCGTCTGCAGGGTGTGAAGATCAACGACAAGCACTTCGAGGTCATCGTGCGTCAGATGATGCGTAAGATGGAAATCGAAGATCCGGGCGATACCAAGTTCCTCCAGGGCGAGTTGATCAACAAGGTCGATTTCCAGGAAGAGAACGACAACATTTGGGAGATGAAGGTGGTGACCGATGCTGGCGACAGCACCGAGTTCATCAAGGGTCAGATTGTGACGCCGAAACAGCTCCGCGACGAAAATTCATTGTTGAAACGCCGCGACCAGAAGCTGGTGGAGGTGCGCGATGCCAATCCTGCTACCGGTAAGCCGATCCTGCAGGGTATCACCCGCGCTTCACTGCAAATCCGTAGCTTCATCTCAGCCGCCTCCTTCCAGGAGACCACCAAGGTGCTCACCAATGCCGCTATCAACGCACAGGCCGACCACCTGTTGGGTTTGAAGGAGAACGTCATCGTGGGTCATCTCATCCCGGCGGGTACCGGCTTGAAACGGTACCAGAACCTCGAGGTAAGCTCGATGGAAGAGTATGAAAGCCTGATGGCCTCTAAAGAGTAAAAATCCTAAAGGGTCAGTGAACAACTGACCCTTTTTTTGTTTTATAAGAAAACCCAATATCATGCAAGAGCAAAAAATCGACATCAACCTCAGCGAAGAGGTAGCCAAAGGAACCTATTCCAACCTGACCATTATCACCCATTCTGATAACGAGTTCATCCTTGATTTCGTGGCCATGATGCCTGGTATGCCCAAGGGGAACGTTACTTCCCGTATCATCATGACGCCCCAGAACACCAAACGGTTGTTGGCCGCGTTGGGCGACAACATCCGCAAATTCGAGGAAAAAAACGGCCGTATCGACGAGCGCCAGCAGGGTGTGATTCCCATGATCGGCGGCGACGGCGGATTGGCGTAAGGGCCGTTTCCGTGAATGATTTTATCGTGTAATTAACGTGTAGAGACGGTGCATGCACCGTCTCTACATTGTTTTAAATCAGTAAATATGTACGAAACATCGTGTTTCTACCGGTCTTTTTCTACAAAAATGATAAAATCCCAATCAGCGGGATTCCCACCTCCTACACTCGGTGTGTACAGGAATACTGCGACTTTTTTGTTGGTCTTGCTATAATAATGCTGAAATTCAGGCTGCTTGGATATGGTTCCCCAAACGTTTTCAATCATGGTTTCATCTACAAGATTATAATTCCAGGGGAGCGATTGTTGTGCACCAGAATAATCAATGAAACAGATTTTGTCGTTTCCTGGGTAGGGGAGTCCAGAGGTTTGGGCAGGTAATTCCATGAAGGAATTTGGGAAATGGAGATTCCCGCACCCCATCCAAATAATACCTCCATAAAAAAGGAGATGGCTGGGGTTCTGATAGAATAATTTAATATATCCAAAATCACTAGGAGGACAATACGTTGCCAAAAAGGGGATGGTGTCAGAGGAATCATTAACACTATCAACATTCACAGTGGTATATCCCTCATAATGAAAGGTTTGGTAATCCACTTTCATAATCAGAATATTGCTGTCAGCTCCCGGAATATCAATTTCTACAGGGCCTGGTTCGGGAGTGACAGGATCAACGGGTTCTTTTTCACAACTGAATGCAAGAGCAGCGAGGAAGAATATTCCTGTCATTTTCCATAGATGTTTAAACAGAAAATGTTTCATTTGTTACAGGGATTTTGTGCTCGCAAAATAACGGAAATATTGTTTGTTCTTACGCCTTCTCCACTGCCGCCGCGAAGTCTTTCGCGCGGGCCGCTCCCTCGCCGGTGTTGATCAGCACGGTCTCGCCATCTGCAATCTTGCCTTCGGCCAAGGCCTGGTAGAAGCCGGCAAAACAGACCACTGCCGCCGGACCGAGCATCACGTTACGCTCACGCTGCGCGATTTTGGCATAGTCCACCAGCTCCGATTCCTTCACGCGCACGAAGCCGCCACCGCTCTTACGCACGATGGGCGCCACAATGGGGAACATGCCGGGTGTGCCAGTAGAGAGAATGGAGACCATGGTCTGCGGATTCGGGATGGAAGGGAAGTTTTTCTCGTAACCCTCAGGAAATCCAGCCTTTTCGGCATTTTCCCACCCCTGCACCATCGGGTCGCAGGTGTCCTGCTGCACCAAAATCATTCTGGGCAGACGAGCCTCGGGAAAAACATCCTTGATTTCGCGCACGCCTTTGTCCACGGCAATGGGGCCCGTGCCGCCGCTCACGGCCTGCACATATACATCGGGCATCTTGCCCATCTGCCGCAGGAACTCAAACACCATGGTTTTCTTGGCCTCCACACGGATGGGGTCGATGTTGCCGCCGGAGATGAGGAGGTGGTGGGCTTTCTTATACTCCGCCGCCTCTTTCTTGGCAGCCCCGTAGTCGCCTTCCGAAATCACCAGATTCTGGCCGTACGACTGAATCTCCTCTACCGTGTCTTGGCACACGCAGTTCGGCACGAAGACGTTGAGCCGGATGCCCGCCATCGCCAAGTATTTGCTGAAGGCCGTGGCCGTGTTGCCCGTCGAAGCAATACAGTACTCCTTAATGCCATTTTCTTTCATTATGCCGGCGGCCATAGCAGCGGCCACATCCTTGAAAGTGTTGGTGCCGCCGTTGAGGTCGTTGCGGTAAACCATTACCTTACAGTTGATTCCGTATTTTTCTTTGGCAAATTTTTCCAAGAAATCCCACTCTTCAATCGGGATGGCTCCTTCGTTGCAGGTCACGATGTTGGTCTTGTCTTCCAAGGGCAAAAAGTCGAAATAATGCCAGAAGTTGGCAGGTTTTCCTTGCAGCAGCTCTTTCAGTTTGTGGTAATCGGTATGGTAGTGAATCTCCACGTGGGCTCCGCCGCAATTCGGACAAACCTGATCGTTTTCAAACCATTCTTTAAAGGATGCAATTTTATGCCCGCATTTCTGGCAAATCATTTCGTATTTCATAGTTGCAAATTTTTCGGTTATTGGTTTTTCTTGATGATTTTTCTGGCTTCGTCGGCCACTTTCTCTTTGATGGAGGCCGGAGTGATGATTTCGATCTGGTTGCCGAAAGTCATCAGGTCGAGGATGAAGTCGGTGGTGGGTTTGAGGTTGAGGTAGAAGATGGAATGGCTCTTTTTGTTCTCCAACTCTCGTTGGGAGGGGTGAATGGGGAACTGCTTGATTTGCTGGGCGATGGCGGCGGGAACCTTGAGGGTGATTTCCTCCGTTGGAATCTCTTCCAGCCGGCTGCCGTAGTTCTCCACAAGGAGTTCCTGTACAGGTGCGTCCGTCGGTTCCGCAAAGGTTTCGTTCAGCGGAGTAATTTCGTTCGTGTAGGCGAGGTTGACATACACAAATTGGCCGCTGACAAGTTGTCCGAGCAGGTACCAGCAGTTTTTGTATTCCTTGATTCCCAATGGTTTAACCTCGGCATATGTTGTCTTTTCACTGCTGTTGGAGAAGACCACTTTTAACATTTTTTTGTTCTGAATGGCGGAGGTGATGGGGGCAAGGAAGCCTTCACCACCGGTGCAAGGCGTGTAGGAGATGCGGGCGGAAATGTCGCTCCCTATGGTTTGGTTGATGCCAATCAGTCCAAGCACTTTCATCATCAGCTGGGCAGCCGCCTCGTTGTTTTTGATATAGTAGCGGTTGGTGTTCTTGCGACAGCGTATGGCGATGTTGAAGGTGTCGAGGATCTCCTTCCGATGGTTGTGGAACGAGCGGAGGGGATAGTTCTTGCCCTTCGACAAGCCGCTACTCTGCCATTTTTGGCAAATCTCTTCAAAGGTGAGGCCTTCTGTTCCGGCTTGGTAGATGGTGTTAAGCATCCATAAATTGCGATTGAAAGAGGGTCTGTTCATGGGAATGGGATGGGGGTTAGGTGATTATTTCATCAAAATGTTGTCGTGGAACTGTTCGATTTTGTGCCACATCTGCACGCGGTCGAGGCCAATCACGTTGTGCTCGTGTGTTGTGTAGGGGAAGTAGTTGATCTGAACGTCGTCCAGCACCGACTGGTGCAGCAGTTCAAGGCTATGTTGCTGAACCACAGTGTTGTCTTGCTGTCCGTGCATGATCAGCAGGGGGCATTTCAGCTTTTGGATTTTGTTGATGATGTTGGCGTGCTCGTAGCCTTCGGGGTTCTCCTGCGGGGTGTCCATGTAGCGCTCGCCGTACATGATTTCGTACCACTCCCAGTTCACCACCGGACCGCCGCAGGTGGCAGAGGCGAAGATGTCGTTGTGCTCGGTGACCATGGTCAGTGTCATGAAGCCGCCGAAGCTCCATCCGTCGATACCCATGCGGTTTTTGTTGACGTAGGGCAGCGAACGCAGATAGTTGATACCCACCATTTGGTCTTCGCTTTCCAGCACGCCGAGCTGACGGTGGATGCACTTTTCAAACTCAGCCCCACGGTTGCTGGTGCCGCGGTTGTCGAGCACGAAGATGATGTATCCCTTCTGGGCCATGTAGTGCAGGAAGTGACCGGCCGCCATGAATTCGTTCGTAACCAATTGGGAGTGAGGACCTCCATATACATACACCAAGCAGGGGTATTGGTTGTTTTTGTTGAATTTGGGCGGGAAGATCATGTTGCAGTAGAGGTCATCGCCGTGCGCATTTTTCAGCGAGAAGATGGTGTCGTAACCCAGCTCGCAGTCGCGGTAGGGGTTGCGCGACTCTTTCACCTTGCGCAAATATTTTCCGTCGGTGGTGCCGGCATATACAATCAGGGGTGTGTGGAGGTTGGAGAAGTAGTCGAAGAAGTTCTTTTTGTCATCGGAAAGGATGATGGTGTGCGTGCCGGAGTCGGGGGTGAGGTTGGTGAGCTTGCCGCTGGCGATATTGACAGAGTAGAGGTAACGGTCAACAGGGTTGTCTTTGTTGGTCATGAAGTAGATGTTCTGCTGGGCATCGTCCATGCCGAGGTCTTCAATCACGGGCCAGTTGCCCTTGGTGATCTGTTTCACCAGTTTGCCGTCGAAGGTGTAGAGGTAGAAGTGGTTCCAGCCGTCGCGGTCGCTCTGGTAGATGAAGTTGCCGTTGGCGAGGCAAATGATGCGATGGAGGGGTTCCACATAGCGGCTGTCGGTTTCTTCAATCAGCACGGCCAGTTTCTTGCCGGTGGCCACCTCGTAGCGGATGAGCTTGGAGTGGTTCTGTTCTCTATTCAAATGCGTGATATACAGATATTTTTCATCGGGTGAGAAGGTGACGTTGGTCAGGAATTCGCCGTCAGCGGGATCGGTCTGAATGTAGTGGTACACGCATTTTTTCTGTTGGAACGACTGGCGGGCATCAAAAATACCGACTTTCACTTGGTGACTGGTACGTCCGGCCATGGGGTATTTGATGTTCTTGAAGTAGGCGATATGGGCGGCACCGTCCTCCTCGCTGGTCTGCAGCAGCGGGTAGTCCTCCACCATCGACTGGTCCATGCGGTAGAAGGCGATGTAGTTGCTGTTGGGGGAGAAGTACCAGCCCTCTTCAATGCCCCATTCGCTGCGGTGTACGGGTTCGCCAAAGACCACATCCTTGGCGGTGTCGGGACAGAGGATGATTTTGGCTTTCACCGGGTTCTTCAAATCGTTGACAAAGAAGCCGTCAGACTCTTCGTCGTGATAGATGTAAAGCGAGTTGTTGGCATCTTGATCCACAATGTCAATGCCGTCGGTCGGGTCGGCTTCTGTGGAAAATGATTGTGACGAAAGTTGGCAGGTGACATAACCAGCGTCTTTGCCGGGCATGATGGCATAGATGCGGAAGCTGTTCTTGTCGGTCCATTCCCAAGCGGTAGAAATCCGTCCGCCAGCAGCTTTGAACTCGTCTTTGGTGGCACTGCTTTTCCCAAGTGCATAGCCATAAAGTTTGGAGAACTCAAACAAGACTTTCTCATTCCCCTTTTTCATGTCCACCGACAGGATGGCGTCTTTGTCCGCATCGTAAAAAGTATATTCGGTGGTTTGCGGCCGCCATGTGAGGGACTGCACGCGGTCGTAGCGGTATTTTCCTTTGAAAATTCCTCGTAAATCAATGGTTTCAGATTGTGCAAAAATGAAATTTGCCCCTAAAATCAGCAGAAAGATGATGAAAAATTTTTTCATAGTTGGATATTTTTTTCAAGCGGCAAATTTACGCAAAATCTTAATTAGAAGAGTAGAAAATTTTATGGATTTCGGAGACATCTTACAGGAACGGTTTCGTTATAACCCTGTGAATGCAGCGAGAAGCCATTTTGGCTTCGTTGTACACTTAAAGATTGGGCCACGTTATTTCCGAAATTGTCGGTTACCATCAGGTTAAAACCTCTATAGAAAGCACTATAGCGACCACCTTGTATCATGGAGAATTCTGACCAGTCACTATCTTCGACGTAGAGGGAGCAGCTGTGTGTGAGCCAATGGGAAATGGGAATGTTGGAACCGATTGTACTGTTGGAAACAACGGGAGCGGGAGAGATGACCAGTGTTGGGTCTTTCTGGTGTATGACATATTCGGCGAGCGTGATGCACTCTTCCCAGCTGGGAATGTGCCATCCTTCAGGGCAAATGCCTCTCCAGCTATCCCCTAAATCAATGGCATATAGAGTGTTGTAGTTGGTGTCTATTGCAGCTATCCACGTGTAACGGAGACCGTATTGTTTAGCCCCTTCTGGATTGTAAACATTGTCGTAATAGTGAGCGCGTATTTTGTTGTCGTTGGTGATTAGTTCGATTCCCGAAGGTGTGTTGGTGCAGCGCATGGACTGTCTCATCCAGCACTGACTTCCGAACTGTTTGATGATGTACCAGTTGCCTTGATGGTCTTGGATGGAGTCCAGCACCCACACCCCATTCTCCAAATGTGCACTTTCACTGGGTCTGGGTTCTCCGTCAATAATGCAATGCCTTACTCTGGGCCCGACGTGAATGGATTTGTCAAAGGAACATCCGTAACTATCTGTGTACCACAGAGTGTATTCTCCAGTGGGTAGGGTTACCGAAGCCGTGTTGGCTACGGTGTCGTTGTTCTCGTTTACCCAAGTGTAGGCGACAATATTTCCGCTACACGATACTTGGTTTATGAATTCTTCGCTACAACAGGAGCAGGTGGATGGGGTGCGGACGGCAAAGTTTGTTTGTAAATAAAGGGTGTTCGGTGCAGCAATAGTGTCTTCTCCAACGACGATGCTTGCGGTGACGGATAGCCTGGTGTTTTCTTCCACATGTATGGTAAGGTTGGTGTCATTCATGGTACCCACGCCTACGTTAAAGTCCCATAGTATTTCTGCTTGCTCTTTTCTCGGATCTTTTCCCGAGATGGCCACATAAAAATGGTAGTCCTTTCCTGTAGGCGGGTCGCAGCTGTAAGTTTCAGGGGGAGTTCCTTGATAGACCCGAACGGATAAATCCGTAGGGCATGCGACTTGCGTGTGTAAAGCGATAGTGTCTTTGGTATTGGTTACTGTAGTTTCCAAGAAATATGAAGTTCCGGGCAGTGTATTCGCAAAGTAAACGGTGGCGGAAGGTGCCATGGTTGGGGATATTTCGTGGCAAGCGAATAGTTCCGTGTGGGCGGCATCGGTGTAAGCGCAAATTTGGCCACTTACGGGAGCACCGCCATTGTCTAAGATGGGAATCCGAACATCAAAATAGTCGGTGGCCGCCTCCTGGATTAGTTCTCCCAAAACAAGATTTCCAATTTCTGTCTGTATGCTGAGCGTGTTTCCGTACCCGCATCCGAATTGGTTGTTGGCAAAACTGCGATAGTAATAGGTCTGGTTCGGTCTTAAATTGGAAATCTGCCCATGGAAACTTCCTAAACCACTGCCGATTGTGATTGCGGTCGCATTGGTGAAATTTTCATTGTTGGCATACTGAAAGCCCCGGCTGGTCACATTTCCAAATCCATCATCCATCACGGTCCCAAAAAGATCTGCGTAATCCATGCCGTGCAGACTGGCGCTGTCGGTTGTGACAGTTGGGGGATACGTGAGGAGCTGTCCGAAACGATTCAACCGTGGCCGATGGCATTCTCCGCCGTGTTGGTTGATGAAGAACCCTCCGGTATGGCTTTGGTTCCCATTACGGTCCACCCCGACGGTTTGTCCCCACCCCGAGGAGATGAAGCAGAAAAGGAGGAGCAACAAAGTGTGGAATTTTTTGATCATAGTGTGCTAATTGTGAGAGTAATAGATTTGGATGCGGTCGCCTTCGGCTAAAGCTTTGTTGCCGTTGTAGTTGTAGCGGTAGGTCAGCGTATTCCCCGATATGCTGATGGCTTGTGTGCTGATGAACACACCGTTGATGAACATGAGCACAGGGTGGTTGGGGAGGGGCGTGTGGGAAAGGGTGAACGAATTGGAGGGAGAGGAGGGCACCGTGAACATCTCCACGATTTCTCGCTGGGCTTGCAGCTCGTTAATTTGGTTCTGAAGGTTTTGTATCAACGAGGGGAGGTCTCCATGGTTGGCGATCTGTTGCAGCGAGTCCAGAAATTCCTGCCGGGTCACCAGCAGTCCGACAGCGTTGTCCAGATCTCCTTGTTGGACGTAGTGGCTGAGGGAGTCAGCGAGCTCCTGCCGGCCCACCAGGGTGTCGATGGCGGCAGAGAGTTCTTCTGGCGATACCGTGTGCGCCATCGAGTCCGTGAGTTCCTGCCGGGTCGCCAACAGGCTGATGTTGTTTTGCAGTTCCTGATGAGTGGTATATTGCAACAGAGAATCCTGTAGCATGTTGATGGTCACCAATTGCGTGCTGCCCAAATGTTCTTCAATAGCAGACAGTGGTATCTTGTCGGCATAGCAGGCGTAGGGCACGGCCGATATTTTCTGCGTGTCAACCATCACAACACTTCCTTCCAAAATGTATTGCGTGCAAAGGTAACTGTCGCTCCATGTTACCTCCTCCAACGTGCCGCTTTGTCCTGTCCCGCCACCGATCAGTACGCTGATGAGGCCATTCTGATTGCTTCTTGTGGTATGTTGTTCCGCAAAAATTGGCGTTGTGTAAGGCGAATGGTTGTGCAGATGGAAGATGATGACCATTTCTTCATTCACAAGGAGTTGGTTGTCGTTGTTGCGCACAACGGACTGATACGACAGCCGCACGTCGCTTTGTGCAAATAGTAAAGCGGCAGAGAGGATTAAAGTTAAAAAAGCGAGGATCTTCTTCATTTTATTAAAATAATGATTTTCAGTTTTTTATACATCTAATGCTGCATCCATTGAGGGTGGGGTAATTTTCAAGGTAAAAGTCGTTGCAGATATTGGGTAGGGTACCTACAATTCCGGTGTGGTTCGACTCCCTTTCGCTGGTCCAAAAGCGGGCGGTGGTTCCAAGGTTTTCGAAGAACCCCGTCCGGTCGTCAAAGTCTCCGGCGGGCATGGCGGCAAATCCTGTGAGATTATCGGCTTCTCCCAGCCAATATTCCCCAGTGATTCTTAGTGATTTGGCATCCTCAAGCGAGAGTTGTGCCATCTCTTCTGCCAGGGGGATGTGCC
>Ga0265298_10008277_pt1 | contig 12517 bp, 10 predicted proteins | sample AusTroGonzalo_MG_3_FD_193486 | JGI IMG/M metagenome (GOLD analysis project Ga0265298, IMG submission 193486) | Bovine rumen microbial communities from tropical cattle in Woodstock, Queensland, Australia - Gonzalo_01 | ecosystem: Host-associated > Mammals > Digestive system > Stomach > Rumen ... | reverse complement strand
TTTTGGATTTTGTTTTTAACTCATTGATTATTAGTGATATCCTGAACTCTTTCTGTCCCTTATGGGACAGAAAGACGGAGGAGCGATGGGGGTCTTTCTGTCCCGCGAGGGACAGAAAGACCGAAGGGGAGGAGGGCTAGAGGTCGAGGGTGAGGGTATGCCGGCCCGGAGCGTAGGGGATGAAGGTGCGGACGCCGGGATTGCCGCTTAGGTGCAGGGTCAGGTCGTACTGGGCGTCACGGAAGCGGCGGCGGATGCGATAGCTGCCCACGGGGATGCAGGGTTCAATCAGCAGCCCGTCGAACTGCGGTTTGATGCCGAGCAGGGCCTCGCTCACGGCCTTCCAGGTCCAGGCGGCGGTGCCGGTGAGCCAGCTGTTCTTGCCCTCGCCGGGACGGGCGGCATCCTTGCCGGCCACCATCTGGCAGAACACGTAAGGCTCCACCTTGCGCAGCGACTGGTCCTTGCAGAAGGCCGGGGTGATCTTCCGGTAGTGGCGCCAGGCGTCTTCGGCGCGGCCCGCCATGGCTTCGCCGATGATGACCCAGGGGTTGTTGTGGCAGAAGATGCCGGCGTTCTCCTTGTATCCTTCAGGATAGGAACTGATCTCGCCGTAGTCCTTTATATAATGGGTATAGGCGGGATTGTTGAGAACCAGGCCGTGCTCACATTCCAGATATTTCACGGCGGAATCGAGGGCTTTGTCGCACAGGCCTTCCTCCGCGCCGATGCGGGCCATGGTACACCAGCCCTGGCTCTCGATGAACACCTTCCCTTCCTCGCACTCGGCGGAGCCGATCTTGCGGCCATAGTAGTCGTAGGCGCGCAGGAACCATTCTCCGTCCCAGCCATGCCGCTTCACGGCTTCTTCCATCCGGGCCACCTGCCCGCGCACCTCCTTCGCCAGCGGATCGCCGATCCGGTCGAGGAGTTCCGCGAAGTCGCGGCCCTCGGCCACGAACAGGCCGGCGATCATCAGCGACTCGGCCTTCGTGCCTTCCGTTTTATTCTCGGTGGTCTGGAACGATTCGTCGGGGTTGTCGGAGAAGCAGTTCAGGTTGAGGCAGTCGTTCCAGTCGGCCCGGCCGATGAGCGGCAAGCCGTGGGGGCCGAGGTTGTCGGTGACGTGCCGGAAGCTGATCTTGAGGTGCTCCAGCAGCGACACTTCCGTGCCGGGCTTGTTGTCGAAAGGCACCTGTTCGTCCAGGATGCCGAAGTCGCCGGTCTCGCGGATATAGGCCACCGTGCCGAAGATGAGCCAGAGCGGATCATCGTTGAAGCCGCCGCCGATGTCGTTGTTGCCCCGCTTGGTGAGGGGCTGGTACTGGTGGTAGCAGCCGCCGTCGGGGAACTGCGTGGCGGCGATGTCGAGGATGCGCTGCCGCGCCCGGTCGGGAATCATATGGACGATGCCGGCCAGGTCCTGGTTGGAGTCGCGGAAGCCCATGCCGCGGCCGATGCCGCTCTCGAAATAGCTGGCGCTGCGGCTGAAGAAGAAGGTGATCATGCACTGGTACTGGTTCCAGATGTTGACGGTGCGGTCGAGTTCCGGCACGTCCGATTGCACCTGGAAGCGGCCCAGCAGGTCGTCCCAGAAGGCGCGCAGCGCCGCGAAGGCGGCGTCGACCTGCGCCGGGGTCGCGAAGGCGTCCATCATGGCCCGTGCCCGTGTCTTGTTGATGATGCCGGGTCTCTCGAACTTTTCTTCAGCGGGATTTTCCACGTAGCCCAGCACGAAAACGAGTTCTTCCGTGGCGCCGGGGGCCAGGGTCAGGTCGAAACGGTGCGAGGCCACGGGGCTCCAGCCGTGGGCGAGGGTGTTGCCCGATGTCCCGGCGAGCACCTGCTGCGGCGCCTCGAAGCCGTTGTACATCCCCAGGAAGGTTTCCCGGTCGGTGTCGAAGCCGTCGAAGGGGCGGTTCGCCCCGAAGAAGGCGTAGTGGTCGCGGCGTTCGCGGTATTCGGTTTTGTGATAGATCACGCTGCCTTCAATTTCCACCTCGCCCGTCGAGAGGTTGCGCTGGAAATTCTCCATGTCGGTGGAGGCGTTCCAGAGGCACCATTCCGCGAAAGAATACAATTGGACGGTCTTGGGATCGGTTCCGGTGTTGGTCAGCCGCAGCCGGTGTACCTCGCAGCGGTGGCCGATGGGAACGAACATCAGCAATTCTGCCTTCAGCCCATCCTTTTCCCCGACGATGCGGGTGTAGCCCATGCCGTGCCGGCATTCGTAGCGGTCGAGCGGTGTCTTGCAGGGCTTCCAACCGGGGTTCCAGACGGTGTTACCTTCTTTGATATAATAGTAGCGGCCACCGGCGTCCATCGGCACTCCGTTGTAGCGGTAGCGCAGGATACGGCGGAATTTGGCGTCCCTGCAGAAGCAGTAACCTCCGGCGGTATTGGAGACCAGGGAGAAGAAATCTTCCGTTCCCAGATAATTGATCCACGGCCACGGCGTGTCGGGACGGGTGATGACGAATTCGCGTGCGGAATCGTCGAAATGTCCGAAAGTATTCATATCCATTTGTTGATTCACGAAGATACGCAAAATTTTCGTATCTTTGTTTGACGCATACTTAAATATCTTCTCTTTATGGATTACACACTCCCCCAGATTGCTTCGCAGGTGCGGAGGGATATCGTGCGGATGGTCACCGCAGCCGCGTCGGGCCACCCGGGTGGCTCGCTGAGCGCCACCGATTTCCTGACCTATCTGTTTTTCAAAGAAATGAACGTGACGCCGGAAACCTGGCGCCGCAGCGGAGAGGGGCTCGACCAGTTCTTCCTCTCGGCCGGCCACATCTCTCCCGTTCTCTACAGCCTGCTGGCGCGCCGCGGCTATTTCCCTGTGGAGGAACTGGCGACCTTCCGTCGCTTCGGGACCCGCCTGCAGGGGCATCCTTCCATCGAGCGGGGGCTTCCGGGTGTGAACCAGGCGGCCGGCTCGCTGGGCCAGGGCCTTTCCGTGGCCATCGGCGCCGCACTGGCCAAGCGCCTGTCGGGCGATCCCCACACCGTCTACGTCCTGATAGGCGACGGCGAAAGCGAAGAGGGGCAGATCTGGGAGGCAGCCATGTCGGCCGCCCATTACAAGGTCGACAACCTGGTGGCGATGACCGACTGGAACCACCAGCAGATCGACGGCACGACCGAGGACGTGGCGGGCTTGGGCGACCTGTACAGCAAGTGGAGCGCGTTCGGCTGGACCGTGCTCGAGGGCGACGGACACAATTTCGCCTCCGTCGAGGGTACCTTCAAGGCCGCCCGGGAGAAACTGGGCCAGGGCAAGCCGGTGATGATCCTCTGGCACACCGAAATGGGCCACGGCGTCGACTTCATGGCCGGCACCTGCAAGTGGCACGGCAAGAACCCTTCCGTGGAACAGTGCGCGGAAGCCATGAAACAACTCGAAGAAACGATGGGAGACTTCGCCTTATGAAAGAATACATAGATACCGGTAAGAAAGATACCCGTTCGGGCTTCGGCGCAGGCCTCGCCGAACTCGGCAACAGCAATCCGAAGGTTGTGGCCCTGACCGCCGACCTCAAGGGTTCCCTCAAGATGGACCAGTTTGCAGCGGAGCACCCCGACCGCTTCTTCGAGGTGGGCATCGCCGAGGCCAACATGGTCGGCATGGCGGCCGGCATGGCCATCGCGGGCTACATTCCTTTCATCGGCACCTTTGCCAATTTCGCGACCGCGCGCGTGATGGACCAGATCCGGCAGTCGGTGTGCTACTCGAAGACCAACGTGAAGATCGCCGCCTCGCACGCCGGCATCACGCTGGGCGAAGACGGCGCGACGCACCAGACCCTCGAAGACATCGGCATCATGCGGATGCTGCCCGAGATGGTGGTCATCAACCCCTGCGACTACAACCAGACCAAGGCGGCGACCCTCGCCGCCGCTGCCTGGAACGGCCCCGTGTACCTGCGCTTCGGCCGTCCCGGCGTGCCCAACTTCACCCCTGCCGACGCAGCTTTCGAAATCGGCAAAGCCATCAAGCTCAATGACGGCAGGGACGTGTCGATTTTTGCTACCGGACACCTCGTGTGGGAAGCCATCCAGGCGGCGAAGGAGCTGGAAGCTCAAGGCATCAGCGTCGACCTGATCGACATCGCGACCATCAAGCCGCTCGACCGGGAAGCCGTCATCGCATCGGCCCGCAAGACCGGCCGCGTGGTGGTGGCCGAAGAACACCTGATCGCCGGCGGACTTGGCGAGGTTATTGCAGGTGTGCTCGCGGCTAGCTGCCCGACCCCGATGCGTTTCGTGGCCATCGACGACCAGTTCGGCCAGAGCGGTAAACCCGCTGAGCTGATGGCTGCCTACGGACTCGACGCACGGCATATCGTTGAGGCGGCGCTGTCGCTGCGATGACCGATTCCGAGATCCTCCAACTCTACCGCCGTGGTGAGCGGGACAAGGCGTTCCGGGCCCTTGTGGCCAGTTACAGGGAACGCCTTTACTGGCATATCCGCCGGATGGTGCTCGACCACGACGACACCGACGACTGTCTGCAGAACACCTTCGTGAAGGCCTGGCAGTCACTCGACCGTTTCCGGGGCGACGCGCAGCTCTTTACCTGGCTCTACCGCATCGCCACCAACGAATCGCTGACCTTCCTCTCGCGGCAGCAGACGCGCGGCGGCCACCTCGAACTCGAGGCGGCCGGCCGCCTGTCGACAGATCCCTGGTTCGACGGTGACCAGCTGCAGCTGGCCTTGCACCGGTCCATCGCCAAACTGCCTCCCAAACAGAAAGCCGTGTTCAATCTCCGCTATTTCGACGAGATGCCCTACGAGAAAATCGCCCAAGTGCTGGAGACCAGCGAGGGCTCGCTCAAGGCCTCGTATCACCACGCCTACGAGAAAGTGAAGACGTGGATGAAAGAAGAAATGGACGCAAAATACTGACCGATTAAACCTTTGAGAAAAAACGGAGTCTAAAGAAACGTATGAACGAAGAGAAAGATATTTTGGAACTGGCCCGCCAGGAGGGAAATGCCTTCCGGACTCCGGAAGGATATTTCGATTCCCTGGAGGACCGCGTGATGGCACGCATCGCCGCCGAAACGGCGCAGACGCCGTCCCGGAGGCCCGTGTGGTCGGTGCTCAAGCCCGCCTTGACACTGGCCGCCATGTTCGCGCTCATCTTCGGCATGGGCTACGGCGTGCTCTCGCTCACCCACACCCTGGGCCGCGACGCGAACGTCGCCGCGACGGAATATGCGTCGGCCGAAGAGGAAATGATCACCCCTGCCTCGCTCATCAATTATTACCAGACAGAGCCCGCGGAAGAACCGGAGATCGACGAGGAAACCCTCATCAACTACCTGGCTTCCGAACTCTCCTTCGCCGACCTGGCGGAGATTTACGCACAAGCCAACTAGTCATGAAAAGAGTCATCGCTTTAGCCGCCAGCCTGCTTTTGGCAGGAACCCTTTTCGCCCAGCCGCAGGGCAACAAGCCCAGTGAGGAGCAGCGCAAGAAGGAGTTCGAACGCATCCAGTCCGAGAAGATTGCTTTCATCACCCAGGAGCTCGACCTTTCGCCCGAAGAGGCGCAGGTGTTCTGGCCGGTGTACAACCAGTGCTGGAAAGAAGCCATGTCGACCCACAAGGAGATGATGGATGCTTTCGGCGAATTCCGTAGGGAAAAGGCCGACGCCCTGTCAGATGCTGAACTCGAAAAGAAGGTGGATGCCTATATCGCCGCCAACCGGACCACCAACCTGGTGATGTCGGAGTGGTATCCCAAATTCAAGAAGGTGCTGCCCATCCGCAAGGTAGCCAAGCTCTACCAGGCCGAGGAGGCCTTCCAGCAACGGATGATCCACAACCTGCGCAAGCACGGACAAAAGCCGCCGCAGGAGAAGTAAGATGCCGGACCAAGTCCGGCATGACGAAAGAACGTCGTTCCGATGAAAGAACGTCACCCCGGGCCTTGACCCGGGGTCTTTTTTTGTTATCTTTGTGCCCAGTATGAAGAACATCCGCAACTTCTGCATCATCGCGCACATCGACCACGGCAAGAGCACCCTGGCCGACCGCATGCTCGAGCGCACGCACACGCTCGAAGCGCGGGAAATGGAAAACCAGGTGCTCGACTCGATGGATCTGGAGAAAGAGAAGGGCATCACCATCAAGAGCCACCCCATCCAGATGGAGTACAACCGGGGCGGTGAAAAATATATCCTCAACCTGATCGACACCCCCGGCCACGTGGACTTCTCGTACGAGGTATCGCGTGCCATTGCTTCGTGCGAAGGCGCGCTGTTGGTGGTCGATGCCACGCAGGGCATCCAGGCCCAGACTATCTCGAACCTCTACCTGGCCATTGAGCACGACCTGGAGATCGTCCCCGTGCTCAACAAGATCGACATGGAGGCGGCGATGGTCGATGTAGTGCGCGACCAGGTGGTCGACCTGCTGGGCTGCGAGCCCGACGACGTGCTGCTGGCCTCGGCCCGCACCGGAGAGGGCGTCGACGCCATCCTCGACGCCATCGTCGACCGTATCCCCGCGCCCAAGGGCGACCCCGAAGCCCCGCTGCAGGCCCTGATCTTCGACTCGGTGTTCAACTCTTTCCGCGGCATCATCGCCTATTTCAAGGTGGAGAACGGAAGCATCCGCACAGGCGACCGCGTGAAATTCGTCAACACCGGCAAGGAATACACCGCCGACGAGGTGGGCGTGCTCAAGATGAAACTCTGCCCCACGGGCGAGATCCCCTGCGGCTCGGTGGGCTATATTATATCAGGTATCAAGACGGCCGTCGAGGTGAAGGTGGGCGATACCATCACCCATGTGGCGCGCCCGTGCGAGACGGCCATCGCCGGCTTCGAGGACGTGAAGCCGATGCTCTATGCGGGCATGTTCCCCGTGACGGCCGACCAGTACGAAGACCTGCGCGCCTCGCTCGAGAAGTTCCAGCTCAACGACGCCTCGCTGGTGTTCGAGCCCGAAAGCTCGCTGGCCCTGGGTTTCGGCTTCCGCTGCGGATTCCTTGGCCTGCTCCACATGGAGATCGTGCAGGAGCGCCTCTTCCGCGAATTCGACATGGACGTGGTGACCACGGTCCCCAACGTATCTTATAAGGTATACACCACGCAGGGCGACTGCGTGGACGTGCACAACCCTTCCGGCCTGCCTGCCCCCACGCTCATCGACCACATCGAAGAGCCCTTCATCCAGGCGCAGGTCATCAGCAAGAGCGAGTTCTACGGGCCCATCATGAAACTCTGCCTCGACAAGCGCGGCATCCTTAAAAGTGAGCACTACCTGACCGCTGACCGCGTGGAACTGACCTACGAGATGCCGCTTTCGGAAATCGTCTTCGACTTCTACGACAAGCTCAAGAGCATTTCGAAAGGCTACGCCTCGTTCGACTACCACGTCATCGGCTTCCGCCCGGCCAAGCTCGTGAAACTCGACATCCTTTTGAACGGCGAGCCCGCCGACGCGCTTTCGACGCTCATCCACCAGGACCACGCCTACGAATTCGGCCGCAAGATCTGCGAAAAGCTCAAGGAACTGATTCCGCGCCAGCAGTTCGACATCGCCATCCAGGCCGCCATCGGCGCCAAGATCATCGCCCGCGAAACCGTGCGCCAGGTGCGCAAAGACGTAACTGCCAAGTGCTACGGCGGCGACATCACCCGCAAGCGCAAGCTGCTCGAAAAGCAGAAGGCCGGCAAGAAACGCATGCGCCAGATCGGCCAGGTGGAGGTCCCCCAGTCGGCCTTCATGGCGGTACTCAAGCTCGACTAGCCCACCCCTCCCTTCGGTCTTTCTGTTCCGCGCGGGACAGAAAGACAGAGGAATAGTGTTGATATACAGATGATTATGAAACATAAATTTCTACTGAGCCTCACAGCGGCTGCGATGATGATGGGACTGACGGCGGCGCTTGCGCAGCCGAAGCCGGCACCGCTGCCGGAAAACGTGGTGTTGATGCAACGGGGCAACGTGTCGGTCCAGTTCGGCGGGCCGACGCGGGCGGAGGGCCGCTCCTACAACAACGCGCCCACCTTCTTCATCTATCCCGACGGCAAGCTCGACCCGGCGGGTGCAGAGGCCCTGCTGGCGGCCCTGGACCTGCAGCAGGTGCTCGACGAGCACTTCGGCACGGCGTTCATCGTGAACCCTGTGGGTGAAAAATATGCGGAGACGGCCGACTTCGAGGCCTTTGTGGAACTCTTCAACAGGGCCCGCTCCGGCAACCTCAAGGTACTGGGATTCGGCGAAGGTGCGACCTTCGTCAACCAGGTGATCGCCCCCCGGGCGGCCGACCACATCGCCGGCATCGCCACGGTGGGCGGAAAACCCGCCTCCCTTCCCCCGCATTTCAACTCCTATGGCGTGCCGGCCTTTGTGGGCGGGAAGAATGCCGGCAAAGTAGCCCGGGAATACGAAACGCTCAACGAGGCACAGGCCTTCTTCGAGCCGCTGCTCCAGGTCGTCGTGTCGAACGCGAGCGAGCCGGGCGACGTGTTCGCCGAGGCCTGGGAAAAAGTCTTTTCGCGCAACTTCCGCTTCAACAACTACCGGCACACCCACTATGAAGGCGCCAAATTCGGGGAATACGGCCCCTACGAGCTGGAACCCTACGCGGACTGGGAGCGGCTCGACATCGAACGGACCGTCGTGGAGTATGGCGCCTCGTACCGCGGCCGGGATCTCAACGGCCCGAAGTACCTCTGGTACGAATACTGGCCCCGGGAACTGAAGGAAGGTGCCCCGGCGCACAGCGTGCCGGTGGTCGTGCTGCTGCACGGCAACACCAACGACCCGCGTACCCAGGCCGAAACCTCGGGCTTCCTGCAGGTGGCGGGCGAAGACCGCTTCTTCCTCGTGGAGATGGAATGGCAGGGCACGCCCAACTACCAGGCCATGGGCCACGACGGCATCGAGAGCGTGCTGGCCCTCCTCCTGGAAAAATATCCCCAGCTCGACCCTTCGCGCATCTATGCGCACGGGCTTTCGGCCGGTTCGATGACCGCCACGGCCCTGGGCATCAAGAAATCGCACCTGTTCGCCGCGGTGGGCGGCAACTCCGGCGCCCTGTTCACGGGCCATTGGATCGGTCCTTTCCCGACTTTCGAGGCCATCTGGGCCGAAGCTACCCAGAAACGCGGCTGCGCAGAGACGGCCTACTGCTCGGTGTTCGGCACGATGGACACCACCGTTCCCTACATGACGCCCGACAACTGGAAGGGCAACAGCTATCTCAACGCCTGGAACGCCTATGAGCAAATGAACGGGATGCCGGTCGTCGACCGGATGGATTTCGAAACCTATCCGATTTTCGGGCAGCCGCTCCGCGACCGCGAGACGATCCGTACCCACAAGGGCGAAGGCATCGTTGTCGAGACGGGCCTGCTCTACCTGGGCGACATGCCGCTCATCAAGCTCGTGGCTGTCATCGATTACGGTCACTGGAACTTCATTCCGGCCGCCCGCATCGCCTGGGATTTCTTCAAACACTACCGCCGCGACCCGGAAAGTAAAAAATTGCTGTATACCCCATAATTTTGTTGTTTTTTTACAAAACTTTGAACCCTTTTGACACGAGGACCCCTTCTTTACCCTAATTTTGCCGTTGAATTTGAAAGCGAAACAAATCAATCTTAAATAATCAACACCATGAAAAAGAAAGGCATTATTGTTTTGAGTTCGGTAGTCGGCGTTTGCGCCCTCGCCCTCGTGTTATCTTCTGTTCTCGACTGGTCGGTTGACACCCAGAACACCAGTGGTAACATTGGTAAATCTTCCCGCTTCTCCCGCAAGACTGCGGAAGCCGGTCTCAGCAACATGGAGGAACTTCTCCAGAGCGACGAGAATTACAAGAATTCGATGGTGAGTTCCTATTTTATAATGCAGACGCGCGCGGAGCAGTTCAACGCCCTCGTGAACCTGTCGAATGAAGTGGCCGGTGACATCCCGGAATTTAGCAGCGTGCTGAAAGATATGAACGCTATCCGTCCGATGATCAACAACGTCAGCGCTTCGCTGGCAGTGGCGGGCAACGACCTGAACGCAAGCCTGGGCGGTGAATCGCGTCCCGACCTGGCCCAGAACACCATCAACGCCTCGCTGGCCTACACCACCCTCCAGAAACAGAACAACCTGGCCAACCGTTTCATCGACACCACCGATGAATATCTGAAGAAATCCGAAGGCAGCGACGAACTCAAATTCGTCCGCGACCAGTGGATGAACTACCAGCACATGTCCGCCGCGCTCGAGAACGACACCAAGAGCACCGAGGAACTGAAAGCAAAAGGCTATCAGCTCTCGCCCGCGCAGAGCGCAGCTGCCCTCTGCGGCTTCGCCCCCCAGGATGTGGTCGGCCTCATCGTCAGTGACTGCGTTGCCAATACGCTGGATGTCGACAACTCGATGGCGGCCATTTACACCGACGACGCCCTCAACCAGATTTTCACCTGCATCAACCAGACAAATGAAATGGTTCAGATGCAGACGAACGAAATGGTCAACATGAACACGAACGACATGGTGAACATGAACACCAACGACCTGCCCGCCCTGAACTATGGCCAGTTTATGAATCTGAACACGAACGACATGGTGAATATGAACACCAACGACCTGCCCGCCCTGAACTTTGGTAAGATCGTTAAACTGAACACGAACGACATGGTGAACATGAACACGAACGACATGGTGAACATGAACACCACCGACCTGCCCGTCATGAACTTTAACGGTCAGATTGTCGGCTACACCAACGTGATGAACGCCTTCGGCGGCTTCGCCGAGTTCATGGGCGCCAACCCGCAGAGCGTGAACCACGACCTCACACTGGGCTTTGGCGGTCAGATCCTGGAACTGGCGGGCGGCCACGTGACCCTCTCCCTGTAAATCAACCTTTTTCAATAACATGCGTATCCGAATCACTTTACTGCTCCTGCTGCTGTTCCCCGTGGTCTCCCACGGACAGTTCCGGACCTACTACCAGTACAAGACCGATGATGCCCGACTGGTGTTCTTCGACAAAAACCTCTCGCGCTACATCCCCCACATGATACGCATGTACCAGAACGGCAAGGCGCTTCACAACCAGATCTGGACGACAGATTCCCTCTACATACCCGAAGCGCCCCTGCTCCTTCTGACGGACTGGGAAGACGACGGCAACGGCGGTGCAACGCCGTTGCCGCGTTCCCTTATCCAGATCGGCATGGCCCCGCTCAACATGTCGTATTACATCAACCCGTCGGGCGAGCGATACCGGCAGTTGTTCTGTCACGAGTACACGCACATCGTGATGACCGACAAATACAACCGCCTGGACCGGAACTGGCGGCGCTTCTTCGGCACCAAGGTGAGTGTCGACAACGCCCACCCCATCTCGGCCCTCTGGAGTTACGTAAGCGTCCCCCGCTGGTATTCCCCCCGTTGGTATCACGAGGGGATTGCCTGTTTCATGGAGACCTGGCTCGGCGGCGGCGTGGGCCGCGCCCTGGGCGGATACGATGAGATGTATTTCCGCAGCATCGTCGACGGCGGCGACAAGATCTTCTCGGTGGTGGGCCTCGAGACGGAAGGTTCCACCATGGACTTCCAGGTCGGCGCCAACGCCTACCTCTACGGTACCCGCTTCATCAACTACCTGGCCAAGGAATACGGATACGACAACCTCCTCCAATTCTACAACCGCACGGCCGACAGCCGCGTCTATTTCGGCAACCAGTTCAAGAAAGTGTACGGACAGTCGCTCCGCAAGACCTGGAACCAATGGAAGGAAGACGAGAAGCGGCACCAGGCCGAGAACCTGGCCGCCATCCGGGAATATCCCATCACGGAGACCACCCCGCTGACCAAAGACCCGCTGGGTTCTGTCTCCCCCTTCGTATACGACCCCGCCACGGGCAAGGCCTATGCCGCAATGAACGCCCCGGGCGGCTTCGCGCACATCACCGAAATTGACCTGAACACCGGCAAGCAGAAGAAAGTCACCGACCTCTACGGCATTCAGCTCTACAATCCGGCCTTCGTGGCCCTCGACCGCAACGCAGGCCGCCTCATCTACACGGTCAACAATGCCAAGATGCGCGGCCTGCAGGTCTACGACCTCCAGAAGAAGAAGATCACCCTGAAGAAAAAATTCCAGCGTGTCAACAACATCGTCTACGACAACGCCAACGACTGTCTCTACGGCCTGTTCTCCAACGGCGGTACGCAGTCGATCGTCCGTTTCGACAAGGACCTGGACAAAGCGGAGATCATCTACGCCTTCCCGTTCGGCGTGAGTGTGTTCGACATCGACGTGAGCCACGACGGCAAGTTGCTGTCGCTCACCCGCCAGGGCGACAACGGCGAGCATACGCTCCTGCTGTTCAATACCGAAGATCTGTCTCAGGCCATCTTCAATCCCGTGGAGCTGCTCACCTGGGAAGATTCGAACCTGGGGCAGTTCCGCTTCTCGCTTGACGACCGCTACCTCATCGGCAGCAGTTACTACACCGGCGTCTCCAACCTCTGGCAGATCGA
>Ga0265298_10008276_pt1 | contig 12519 bp, 11 predicted proteins | sample AusTroGonzalo_MG_3_FD_193486 | JGI IMG/M metagenome (GOLD analysis project Ga0265298, IMG submission 193486) | Bovine rumen microbial communities from tropical cattle in Woodstock, Queensland, Australia - Gonzalo_01 | ecosystem: Host-associated > Mammals > Digestive system > Stomach > Rumen ... | reverse complement strand
CCATCACGGGACCATATCCCGAGAACGACCTAATCAAAACCCGACATACTCCTCGTCGATAGTATGTCGGAGGTGTTTCGGAGGTATTTCGGAGGTTTATCGTGTTCAGAATAAAAGACAGAACGTGGTTATTTTATGGAAATAAAGTCGCTAAGAGGTTGAATGTGAGCAACTTGTGTGTATATTGAATTCTATATTTTCTCCAATAGTTCTGCAGTTGTCTGCTCCATACGACTAAATGCGAACCGTTTCTTACCAAGGTCTTTGAGATATGCGCCAATGTGATAGACCGTCTCGTCTTTTATTATCCACTTCTTGTTATGTGCAAAATTTGCACATGTGATATTGATATATATTTATTATTCCAATAAGGAGTTAAAGAAATCCTCATCCACTTCGTATGATTTGACCTCATTTAAGCCAATTCCATACTCTGCCAACTTGTTTATTAACTCCTCTCCATCCATCAAATCAATAAGCCGTTTGCCTTCACTTGCCGCCTCTTCTTTTGCGGCCTTAGTGAATGTTCCTGTTGTAATTAGGACTCCTTTTTCGATATTCGTACTGAGCGAGCCTCTAAAGTCTCGTATTTCAGCGGCTCCTACTTGTCCTTTGTATCGCTTGCATTGGAAAGCGACATTGAAACTAAATATACCTTGGATACGAAGTTTACCTGTGCCATCAATACCACCATCACCAGAGCGTTTTGTAACCTGTACATCCGAGAAACCGCACTCACGGAGCAACCGTTGTGCTAATCTCTCAAAAGCGTATGGGTCAAGATGTAGCAGGATGTCCGTTATTTGCTCTCTCCAATTCGTGCATTCAATTTTAACCAAATCTTCTTCGGAAGTCGCGGTGGTATTTCCACGTTTCTTCGAGGTAAAGACTGAAATCTCTTTGGCATCGATATTATTTTCTTTCAGCATTTTCGCTCCCTTTGCTGTTAGCGACCATACTCTGTGTTTGCTGTTTTCGAGGGCACCAAAGTTTTTCAGATAGGTTCTCGCCCACGCGAGACGATACTCAACCTCTGTCATTGTGAAATTGTGCATAATATCAACAACCTCGGTCGGCAACTGGGTAATGAGTAGCACCCGATTATAAATCTCTTCGTTTGAACCGGAACCTCCCAATTCATCTAAGGCTTTCAAAGTCGGACCATAGAAATAGGTGAATGGCGGGCATTTCTTCACCGCTGTTTGATTTTTAGCCATGTTATCGCGATTTTATGTTATTTTTTTTCAATGTATCTTCGAGAGTTATCATACCATGTTGTCCAGAAGGTGTCAGAATCATACTCTTCATATTCTTTCTCGTACTCCTCCTCGGTCATAACAGTGTGAAGACACTCTCCGCTACAATAGTGGTCAGCTCCATAGACTAGGAAACCATCTAACATCGGCGCGCCACAAGCGTCACATATTCTAAAACAATCTAATTCCTCTTCTAATTTATCCCAAAGTTCTTTATCGTCTTTGTGCTCAGCCAACTCCTCTGCCGAATATTGTGGCAGGTCGGGATAATAAGTCAGTTCTTCGCTGATGAACTCATACGCTTCTTGAGCGATGCTTTGGTCTTTTATATCTTTCATAATAACTCCTCTACTTGCTGTCGTGTGAAAATTCTGCTCGTATCAGTAGTGCTATTCATTTTATCGTGTTTTTTCTTTTCCGACGTTCGTTTTGTTTACTCGTATATGCGTCAGAGGGGTATTTTATTTTATAACCCGATGGCCGTGGCAAACTTTGCATTGCCCTGTACCGTTACATTGCGGGCAGCGCTCCTCATAGCCAGTATACATATTTTTATAATAGCATCTTCCTTTGCACATCGTGCAGACTCCCGTTCCTCCGCATCCCGGACATGTTCTCCCTGCAGAAGAAGAACTTGTGGTGGATGAGTTCGTTGAATAGGGATTATATGTGTTTGTTGCAGGTGTGGAGTAACCGGGCAAGACCGTTGTGTTTTGCTCACGCGGTTTTCCTGTGTGCGCAGAAACGGCGTTGGACGGCGGGGTAGTGCTTTTGTAATAATAGGTTTTCTTATCTTTCTCCGTTACTATACGAAGTTTGGAATAATCTTCCGAAAAATAATAGTACGCGAAGCCGAACTGGCTATCTCCGTAATAAACTTTTTGCCCGTTCTCATCTGCTTGCCTTCGCCGCAGTCCATTTCCTAAAGAGATACCTTTTTTATCGGAATCGTAGCAGGTTTTGCCGTTAATCTCTATAAAATGCCCGTCTCCTTTCCCGTTAGTCAACTCGTAATAATACGTGCCTTGTGCAAGTATATAGGATGCCGCCATGAGAAACATCCATAAAAACACATTCCTTTTCATCGTAATTACCACATTTGCGAAGGAGCACCGAATTTATCGGACTGATACTCCTCCAAGACCATCACTATCCGAGCATCTCTGCTATCGGGAACATTTAACCGCTTATAGTCAGGAGAGAAATAGATATAGCCCTCCACATCTTTACTTCCGCTCCTCAGATAATCGGCATAACCGTGGTAAATGAGTGCTCCGTTTTTTGTGCCCTTATAGGTATAGACAATGGGCGTACTTGACCATGTTTTCTTGACAACACCATTCTCGTTTGTCATATAACATTTACTCTTGTCCGAATTAAAAGTATAATAGTACACAAAATTTCCACCGGCTCGGTCTTTTGTTATTTTTTCGCCCGTACCGGTATCTACATCATACAAGTATTGATAAGCATACACGTGTTCCGCAAGGATGACACCTGAGCTGACAATAACAGCAAGGAATAGCGCGAAAAGTTTGAGTTTCATAATTGCAAAGAATTAAAATTTGTATTTGAAAATCGCCGCAAAATTACACAAAAAAAATGACATACGCAAGCACGCATGTCATTTTATCGGAATTTTTATGAATTATATTTCTGTTCGTTATTTCACCTCTGCGCCGAGGATGTTGAAGTGCTTGTCGCCACGCTCGATGAACAACTGACCGTCAATGATGCGCTTCACAGCTTTTGCGCCGACAGAGGTATTGTCGATAGCCTGTCCTTCTTCCACATCCTGCACAAGGCGGACAGACAGACCATAGTTGTTAAAGCGGCTTGAAAAGCCCGAATATCCCTGGTCTTGGAAACTGAAATTGGAACTCTTACCCGCCAGCAGCGAGGCAGTCCAGTACCATCCGCCCTCTTCAATGTCCGGCGTGGTATATTCGGCTTCGTGGCGGTATTGAGCAGCAGGCAAAAAGAGCGCACCGTTGGCCTCCATCTGCGCCCATTGGTCGGTATTATAGTTGTTGCTTGAGAAACGGGTCTCTCCCGTTCCGTCGGCATTCGAGCGGAAGGTCAATCCCTCCGGCAAAGTCCATTCGTCCGGCAACACAACAAATCCCTTGATACCGTTCACCGTAGCTTGTCCGCGCTTGTTCTCCGCGTAGGGTCTGTAATAATGGATATACTCCCATTCGACTGCACTCAGCGTTCGCCATAATGAATCGGCATTTCCGCCGTTACGGATGGCATTCGCACCCCATTCGCTGAACACATACAGTTCTTCGGTCGTGGTCGGGTTGTTTCCCGTTCCACCTCCAAAGAGGTCAATCCATCCGTCGTAGGTGTCGGAGATATTGGCATTGTCCGGTCCAACGAAATCGTACTGGTTTTCGGCAAATTGCCATGTTTGCGTCGAGGCTTGATACTGCAAGTTTCCTTGCGAGAAGACCACTTGTTTGCCTTGGTCATCGATAGAGAACTTACCGCTCAGAGCACCTTCGGTGGCCAACATGCTCACAGCCATCATTGCTCCCGCACAAAGAGTAAAGATTTTCTGCATAATTCAAAAAGGTATTTTTCTATTCCGCCGGCAAAGGTACAACATTTTTTTGTAATATGCAAATGTTTTTAACAAAAAATCAATCCTGTTTTTACATATTGTCTATAAAATCTTGCGTATATAAATTATTTTTACTACCTTTGCGGCGCGTTATGAGAATTATAAATCCGTATTTCCGTCAACACGGGCGCAAAGTACAATAAACACGGACATATTCACATAAAACCGATGGGGCGATGGGATATAACCGCCAACAATCATTATGAGAAAATTACTTGGATTATGCGCAGGAATGGCACTCATTCTCTGTAGCTGCTCTACCGTCAAAACCATTACATACACGGAGAGTCGCACCTTGGAACCGACTTCCAGTATCCATGCCGTGCCCCTTATTGCCGACTTGCAGGTAAGCGAAACACGTATCTCCTATGCCGAAAATGTGTCGGCCGACTTGTCCTCGTTGAGCGAAGCAGAAGCCAGAAGACTAACGGACGAACTCAAAGCTACGGTCTTGGCGAATGCCGTTAAGAAACATAATGCCGATGTGCTGGTTCTTCCCGTCGTAGAGGTACAAGGCAACGGACTGACGCAGATGACGATTACCGTCACCGGCTATCCGGCTATCTACAGAAATTTCCGCAATGCGAACAAAGATGACCTCTGGTTTATTGAGGTAGCGAAACCTATCCAAGTGGAAACGGTCGCTCCGCAACGAAGGACATTCAGTTGGTTCGGTAAATAAGCAAGCCCTATGAAAACAAGACTATTACTTATAGTGCTGCTCTGCTCGTCAGTAGTTACTTTCGCAGAGAAAAAGTCCACCTATCTCATCACGCGCATTCCTATCGTTATGAGTGAGGTCAATGCCTCAAAGGCGTCCAAAGCACCCAAAGCGGCTACGGTCACTACAACAAATACCGCCGAGCCGAAAGTGCAAGCGGAAACGATTAGCAAAAGTGCTGTAGAAGCTGAAACCATCAAAGCAACCCCGGCGCTGCAAGCGGAAGATGCGCAACTGAAAAAAGACATGGCCTACATCGCCTATTTGTGGAAAGCCGGACTTTTTGATTTCCGGAAAAGACAGGAACTCTCTGCTTCGTACGACCTCGACGCCATTAAATCTTTGTTCAACCAATATACCAAAGAGGAATTGGAGGCCATGTCAAAAGGCCATAGCAAATCCCTGCGGAAATACTCGTTGGATTAAAACAGTGCTATTTCTATCTTTTTGTTTAACCGTTTACAATAACGGTTTCGCCGCGTAAAGTGGCGGCAGAGGCGTCCAGAATACGGACATTGACGAGGTCGCCTATCTTCTGATTCGTGCGTGGGAAGACGACTGTCTTGTATTGTTCCGTGCGGCCGAACATGTCATCATGGCTGCGTTTGGAGAAGCCTTCGACCAGCACTTCGACCGTCTTGCCTATCTCACGCCGGTTGGACTCCAACGACAGTTGGTTCTGCAGGGCGATAATCTCATTGAGTCGTCTTACTTTCTCCTCTTCGGGGATATTATCCGGCAGATGTTTGGAAGCGAACGTGCCCGGGCGCTCGGAATATTTGAACATAAACGCGCTGTCGAAGCCCACCTCGCGCATGAGGCTGAGCGTCTGCGCATGGTCCTCGAGACTCTCGTCATGGAAGCCGCAGAAGATATCCGTGCTGATGGCTGCCGTAGGCAGTATACGCCGGATAGCCGCGATGCGCTCGAGGTACCACTCCCGCGTATATTTGCGATTCATCAGTTGGAGCATGTGATTCGAACCCGACTGCACGGCCAGATGGATGAACTTACAGAGGTTCTTATGCCGGCTGATGGCCTCTAAGGTCTTATCCGACATATCCTTCGGATGGCTCGTCGTGAAGCGGATACGCATGTCCGGCACCGCGTCTGCGACCAATTCCAACAGGTACGCAAAATCAATATCTTCGTACCTGTACGAATTGACATTCTGACCAAGGAGGGTGACTTCTTTGTATCCGCGCGCTTGGAGGTCTTTGACTTCATTCAATATCGACTCCACATCACGGCTGCGCTCGCGTCCGCGGGTATAAGGCACGACGCAATAGGAACAGAAGTTATTACAGCCGCGCATGATAGATACGAAGCCGCTGATAGAACGCCCGATGCGGGCAGGTATAATCTGACGATAGGTCTCCGTGGTACTCAACTCGACGTTCAAGGCCTTGTGTCCCTGCTCGCACTGCGCCAGCAGATTCGGGATATCCAAATAGGCATCAGGACCTGCCACGAAATCGACACCGAAATCGTTGATAAGTTCCTGCCCCATCCGCTCTGCCATACAGCCGATGACGCCGATAATTGGTGATTTGCGATTTTTGATATGCGCTTTGAGTTCGCGGAGGCGGGAACCGACTTTCTGTTCGGCATTATCCCGCACGGAACAGGTATTGAGAATAAGGATATCCGCATCCTCCCAACGCTCCGTGATTTGCGCGTCCGTAGTCTGCAAAATAGCCGCAACCACCTCGCTGTCCGCGACGTTCATTTGGCATCCGTATGTCTCAATATAAAATTTTTTTTGCATAATATTTGCACAATTCAAAAAAAAGCAGTAATTTTGCAGCCGCTTTCGTTAAACGAAGCAGGCGGGAAGTGGCGCAGCCCGGTAGCGCAACGGTCTGGGGGACCGGAGGTCGCGTGTTCGAATCACGTCTTCCCGACAAAAAGAACAACTTATTTCAATAGAGGCAGGTTTACTTCGGTGACTGCCTTTATTTTTATGCCTCTGAGGACCGACTGCATCTGCTCGTTCTGGCGAATGAGTCCTTCCCACCACTCTGCTTCATCCAAGTCGGCAAAACCGCTTACGCGCAGTGCACAGCCTTCTCCGAAGACCGGCATCTTCTGCAAGTCGAAATCGCGGATGAGGAACTGTGAGAAGTTGAACAGCGCCACTTCATACAGCAGTTCGTTCAGCGCCTCGTCGTCCGCCTTCGGCAGGATAAGCATTACGACAGACGGCATTTTGCGGTCGTCGCTCCATACCTGCGTAGAATCGGCCTCTTCGGCTGCGTCCGGTGCTTCTACCTCCGCACGCTTGTCTGCTAACGAACCTGTCGAACCGCCGGTCTTGCTCTCCATGCCTTGTCCCATCATCGCGAGCATGTCTTTCGCCATGGCTCCCAATTCGGTATCCGGATAGCGCTCCACCAAGTTCTGCAACTCACTCACAAACGCAGTCTGTCCTTCGGTGCGCGCCACGGAGACGGCGTTGAGGAACAGGAATCGCGGCATAAGCGTCGTCTGCGGGAACTGCTCTTCCGCGTAACGTTTGTTCGCCTTCACCTGCGCGTATTGACCTTTGGTATAGGCATCGTAGGTCGCGGCGTAGAGCGAGTCTTGCTCGGCCAACATACGGCGCATCTTGGCGATATACGCTTCGTCGTGCCGCAACGCCAGCAGTTTCTTCTCTTCGAAAATCTCATCGATACACGGATGTCCGGTGAAGCGCTCTATTAACTTGCGCAGCGTCTCTTCCGCCAAGGCCTCATCTTCCACCTTGTCGCGGTATATATAGTACAGCGCTACCAGCGCTTCGCGCCACAGACTGTCGCTGATAGCGAAGTCTTCCGGCGTACGCGGGATTTGCTGCAAGTAATACTCGGGTTTATGGATATCGGTCTCCAAAGCCGGCCGCGTGACGGTCGAGTCCGTTGCCAAGGCCGTAGAGTCCGTTACGCCTTCGAGGCCCTCTTCGGGAAGCGTAGACACCACTTGTTTGTTCTGCCTGCGCCAGTTATCCTCCAGCGGACGGTTGCCCCATCTGCGGCGCCATTCCTGCTGCCCTTGCTTCATCAGTTGCGGGTTGTAGAAATACCAATCGGTGTTCTGTACCCCGCCGCCGCCGAGCATGTTCGCCGTATTGACACTCCGCGGTTTGAGGTCACCTAACGCCACCTCGCGCTTCTCCTGTGCCTGCTTGATAGAATCGGCTTTCTCTGCCTCGATGAGGTCGGCGATAATCTTATCCACTATCGCTTTCTGCTCCGCTTCGCTCTTCCTGCTCAGCGCTTGCAGCGAGTCTTGCAGCTCTGCCTGCGTATAGGCGACGATTAGTTCGTCCAAGATATCCGAGCGGCGCTGTATACGGCCGTAATCGGGATTCTCCGAGCTGAGAATGGTGACGGCTTCGCGGTAACATGGCGGGGCGTCCACATACGCGCGCATCTCATAATACAAATCACCCGCGCGCACGAGCACTGCCGCTTTGGAAGGACCGGCCTGCGTAGCCTCTTCGATGGCTTTTTGGTACATCTCCAAGGCCTGCACGGTATCCGCCTGCGACAAGTAGATATTTCCCATCGCGCCGTAAATCTGGTCTAACTTGTCTTTGTATTTCGACTGCTTGGCCATCGTGCGCAACTGACGCATCGAGTTCTTTCCTCCCAATTCAGCCATACGCAGACGGGCATTGAACTCCATCTCCGTCGGCGGCGCGAGGCGCACTACCGATTTATAGGCACTTATCGCCTCGGAACGGTTGTTCTCCAACTCATACAACTGACCCAATACATACGAGAAACGCGGACGGTAAATCTTGCGCTTCTCATACGGGATGGCAATCTTCACAAACGGAATCGCGTCATGGTATTGCTTGCCATGAAGAAGCACATCCGCCTTGACGGCCGAATAGAGCCGCGCATGCTTCTTGCTGAGCGCATCGATATTGACGCGCTGAAGCATGTCTTCCGCCTCGTATTGCCAGCCCATCTCCGCGTACGAACGCGCAATCCATAACTGGCACTGCGCAATCATATCCGCATCGTTCTGGTAATGATTGATGATATAGTTGAAGGTACTGACCGCCCCTAAGAAATCGGCCTTATGGAACTCGGCCTCACCTAGACGAATCCATGCCAAGCCCATATTGGCATTGAACTCCTCCGATTTGAGCCATTCTTTATATTTGGGGTCGCTCGCCTTTTTCGGGTCGCGTTTCGGTTTTGCTTTGATAGAATGCAGCTTGATACACTTACGGCATTTCTCGATGGTCTTGTCCATCTGAGATGTCGAAGCTGCTGCCGCCTTATGGTTCGATACGGGATACAGGTACAGGATTTGACTGTAGTCATCCGTATTGGCATCGCGTATGGCCTTCAGGCCCTCTTCATACGCGAGATTGCCGTTATAGAGAATGTTATATTTGACTTTCGTCTGATGGAACGAACGCGTCGCCCATGTGTTCTTCTGCGTGGAACATGAGGAAAACAGCACAATCAGTGCAGACATCCAAAATACTATGTGCTTTCCTCTAAACACTAAACTCTAAACACTAAACTTTATACAAGTCCTTTCACATGGCTTTGCGCCGCAACAAATTCTTTCAGATAGTAAGGTTCGTAATAGGCTATTTGTTGGTTGGTAATGGGTGATTGGCCATTGGCTATTTGCCCCATATACCTCGCTTCCGGTACGACGTCCGGAATATAATGCCAGTTAGGCTTTGTAAATATCCGCGCGCATTTCTCTGCTCCGTCTCCAAAATAATATACCTCTTCGTCACCGTCATAGAGACTGGCTTCGTTCTCCACTACTACGGCGCGTGCTTTGCTATTCGCATCCGTCGTATAGACTTCCATACGCCGCGCATCGATTAACGGAATGAGAACACCCTTTGCGCCTCTCTCTTTCGCAGCCTCCTTCAGCACTTCCAGCGTCGGCACGGGAATAAGCGGTATATTCAGGCCGTAGCACAGGCCCTTTGCGGTACTGGTGCCAATACGCAGGCCGGTATAACTGCCGGGTCCTTCGGAGAGCGCCACCGCGTCTATAGAGAGGTTTTGCTCCCTTGCAAACGAGAGCAATTCCTCTATATAGCGAGGTAGCAACCGGGCATGGTTGCTACCTTCACGGCTTATACATTGCCTGCCCGGCACGCCATCCGTACAGATGGCGGCCGAACAAACCGATGTACTAGTTTCGATACATAGTATCGTCATAATGCCTTATTCTGCAGCCGGAGCCTCAGCAGGTGCCAATTCAGCAGCCTCCTCAGCCTTTGCAGCTTTCTGCTTCTTCGGGAAGTTGAAGTGGTAAGCCAACTTCACACCTACGTCGAAGAAACCGGTGCTCTTAGCATAGGTGTCCGTAACAGACAGCATTTCCAGAGATGCAATGCTCGACTCGCTCGGAGGAGTGATGTTGAGCAGAGATTCGCTCTTGCGGGAATCCAAGGTCTTGCGGGTATTGAATACGCTGTAGTCAGCATATACACCCAGACCGAGCGAGTTGCCGCTCTTGAGGATCCACTCGTAACCAATCTCAGCAGTGAGCATTACGTGGAACTTGAACTGCAGACTGTTGTCGCCTTGAGCCTTCTCTCCGTTGTACTTACCGGTAACGATGTTATCCTGGAAAGTAACACGCGTGTCCGGATCGTAAGCGGTGATAGCCGGATCCGAAATCTTTTGGTTGAACGGAGTGTAAACCGGCATCATAAAGCGCGGACCAATGTTGAAGAACAAGCCCTTATGAATCAAGGAGAACATCAACGGAATCTCAACTTGCAGTTGGTGGTCAACCTCGCGGATATCATCAGCAGCGATGGTATAGTTGAGACCGCCCTTCGTGAACTTCGAGTTCTCAGTTCCCTTGAATGTGCCTTGTGCATAACCAACGCCAACGCCTACGATGAGACCGAGGTCTGTCGGACGACCTTCCTTGGTCCAGTAGTGTGCATATTGGAGGTCAAGGATAGCGTCGCCACCAATACCCCATTTAGCATCTACGTCGGGCACAGCCTGATCCAGTTGAGAAGCTACACCGCCGCGAACGCCAATGGTGAAGCGGTCATAACCGCTCTTGGCTTTCTTCGGAGCTTTAGCAGGCTCTTCTGGTTCTGGCTCTGGTTCAGCAGGTGCAGGTTCTTCAGCAGGCTCTTCAACAACCGGCTCTTCGGGAGCGGGTTCCTCGGCTGCCTCAGCAGCCGCAGCAGCCTCTGCCTCTTTAGCAGCTTTCTCTGCAGCTATCTCTTCCAGAGATTTGCCCTCTTCGAAAGCCTTCTTATCTGCAGCTTGCTCCTCAGCAGCTTTAGCAGCTGCCTCGTTAGCACGACCGCTGACATTGATTAAACAGTCCTCACACATCCAAGAATAGATATTCATAAGGAGGACACCATCTGCAAAGCGTTTCGTTCCTAACTGACGTACGGTATGTACTTTATCCCATACCCATACGGAAGGAGTCTCACCCGTGCAGTACTTTTGGCACTCACGCTTAATCATTACGGAGTCGCCAATAGCCACTTTAAACTCATGTTTCTGAGCAGGTGCCTGTTGTGCCGACATGGTCGATACAACCGTTGCGCCTATTAAGGTGGCCGCAATTAGAATTGATTTAATAGTTTTCATTGTGCTACCTCCTATTCTCATTTAACAATGTAACGTAAGGTTGTCTTCAAGTCATCAGCAGCATTCAGCTCAACGAGATAGAAGCCGTGGTCAGCCGCAGCCGGCATCGTGAAAGTCTCCTGACCGCGTACGATGTACGTAGCACGGAGCATACCGTCAGTAGCATAGATGCGAATCATCGTCTCCTTCGTCGGGTCGAGGTTGATGACATTGATATTCTCACCCGGCATTACCAAATTCGGTACAAGTGCCGGAGCAGCAGCATTCGAAGGCTTGCAAACGATTTCATTGGTGAAACCAATCTTGTCGCACTCAGCGCCTGCAATCTTCAACGTGAGCTTAGCCTGGAAGGTACCTACAAGCGGTGCACCCTTCGCATCATTGAAGAAGTAGTCTTCTGCGATGATGGTCTCAGGTTTGCTTACCTCGTACCACTCAATCTTCAAAGCGCCACCCTTCGCATAGATAGAGTCAGACTTGAAGCCGAGTTTCGCGTCGAGGTCGTCACGGTCGATTACCAACAGACGGTTACCGAACTTGCTGATAGCCTTCACATTAAATGCAATCGGACTCTTGATGGTTACATCGAGATAATGGATGCTCTTGCAGCCATTCGGCTCGGTTCCTTCAATCGAGTCAAGCGTAGTTACATAATACGTAGAGTCATTAGCAGCCCACTTGTACTCGTAGCAATCCGATGCTTTGAGCGTATCACGAACAGTGTTGTAGAACAAACCGCTGAAGAGCGTGTCATTCTCGCACTCCGTGATTGCACCGTAGCGCAGAACAATAGCCTCGTTCTTGAGTTTCGCTTCCGGAACATTCTTGAACTCGGTGTTAGCGTCATTGGTAGCAATCTGCCATACGATAGCGTTGATAGCCTTAACGGTATCATTTGCTTCGTGTGCTTTGTTGAGCGAATCCTTCAGCCACTTGGTAGCTTCGTCGGTGTATACAACAGCATCGATGTCCTCAATCTTAATCAGCTCAGGGCTTCTCAAAGCAAAGACAGTATGGTGAACGATAGAATCGCACTGGTGGATTCCTTCATCATCATTGCGAACAATCTCCCACTTCTCTTCGAACTTGATGGTATCCAACTCGGATGTCAAGTCGCTCTCGAAGTGCAGAACTTCGCTGTCAAACTCATAGTGACCCAAGCAAATAGCCTCCGTTACATATGTGTCGAACGTGTCGCGTTTGAGCGTATCAACGAACTCAGCCCAGAGGTAGTTAGCCTGCGAGGACTCGAACTCGATGAATACATTCGACGCACCGGCCAACAACGAGCGATCAATACGTTTGGTCTTCTTCTCACCCGCA
>Ga0265298_10008274_pt1 | contig 12521 bp, 10 predicted proteins | sample AusTroGonzalo_MG_3_FD_193486 | JGI IMG/M metagenome (GOLD analysis project Ga0265298, IMG submission 193486) | Bovine rumen microbial communities from tropical cattle in Woodstock, Queensland, Australia - Gonzalo_01 | ecosystem: Host-associated > Mammals > Digestive system > Stomach > Rumen ... | reverse complement strand
GTTCAATGCAGGCGGGAAGAACAAAACCGAGCGCATGGATGTGGTGGCCGCCCTGCCCCTCGATTACAAGGAAGGCTGGATGCACGTGATTCTGGTGGTGGACCGCGAAAAGCAGCAGGTTCGTATCTATGAGGACTTTGCGCTGGAAGGCTGGGGCGACATCCCCGCTGCGCTGCGCGATGTGGCCTTCGACGCCCTGCCCCTGCGCATCGGCCAGGACGGCATGGGCGCCTATAGCGATCACTTGGCCGCCCAGCTGGACGAATTCATCTTCACGGCCGATATCCTCTCGGACGAAGACATCGCCGCATTGAGAACCTTTTACCAAGCCTCGGAGAAATAGGAGTTCTCCAATGAAAAAACGTTTAGTATTTCTACTGATAGCCCTTGCTTCAGGCAGCTCGGTGGAGGCCCGCTGGTATAACCCTCGCACCGGTGAATTCCAGGAGATCGTACAACTCGTCACCACGCCGGACGGAACTCTTTCCTTACCCGAAAAACCCGATTCGCAGGACTGGGTCCTTGTGCTTAATTTGAAATAAGCATAAGATTTTTTTGAATGAAATCCCCTGTTTCTTATGATTCATCGTAAGAAACACACAATCTTTACCTGAAACAACACAATCTTTTTTACGATTGTAGGTTTTGTGTTTCTCGTATTCTATGTTTGTTGTTGCCGTTCAATGGTGATCGGCGATAATCAATACTGGAAAACATGGAACAACACAACCTGACCCCTGCGCAGATGCAGCAATTCCTGTCCGTTGTCAATGAGGTGGAACGGTATCGGGACCTTTCGGAGGAGGAAAAAGAGAACCTCATCATCGGTATTATTGACCGTCCTTATATGGACTTACGATCCGATTGGGCTTTCAAACATATCCTTCAGAATGCGGATATCCTTAAAATGCTTCTAAATGACTTCCTGCCGGAGGATATTGAGTCGGTAGAGCAACTTCCCAATGAAATAGACAGACTGCAGCCTGATGAAAAAAATGTCATCATGGATGTCTTATGCCGGACTACAGACGGACGAAGATTCATTGTGGAGATGCAGCGGAAGAAAAAGAAATCCTTCAAAAACCGGATGCTGTACTACGGGGCATCTATGCTCCACAGTCAGTTGAAACCCCGGCAGTCGTATTCCGAATTACAGCCTGTCTATGTCATTTGCTTCATGGATTATCGGATGAAGCATGAAACGGACCAGTTGGTATATCGCTACTCAATGCGGGAGCAGGAGTCCGGAGAACTGTATAACAGCCTCCTGTCCATTTACCTTTGTGAATTGACTCGGCTGAAAGAAACCTCCATAGAGGGTCTTGATCCCATCAGGAGCTGGTTTTTTATTCTGAAAAATATGCGTACATTTGCCGGTAAGCCGGAAGACATGGGGGAACGTTATGCTGCTATTGCAAAAGCCGCTCTAATGTATGGACTTCCGGACGAAGACAAGATCAAATACTTCCGCAATATGATTACCGAAGAAGAAAAGATGGAATTATATGAGACCGGCTTCGAGGATGGCATGGAGAAAGGTATGGAGAAAGGGGTAAGGGAAACGGCCCGGCGCCTTAAGAACTTAGGTGTACCTGCTGAAACCATTGTCCGGGCAACAGGATTGTCGTTGGATGAAGTGTCATTGCTTTAATTGGCATTTCGATTTTTGTAGAGCAGTTCCTGAATGGGGCTGCTCTTTTCGTATCATTTTTTACGATCCTTTGCGTATTGGACACTTTGTGCTAGCTTTGACTCTGGCCCTTGTTTTCGGCCCTTTGTGTTCATTATAGAATTTCTATTATAGAATTTGTATAATACGACAAAGTTTTTTCTGTTATTGGGAAATTTCTAAATAAATAATTTTGTTATTAATTATATAATTTTTACTTTTGTGACATGAGGGTGATTTCTATATCTGCGTTACGTGAGTATTGGGAGAAGTATCCGGATGCGGAACAACCTTTGAAGGAGTGGTATGTAAAGACTTGCCGTGCAACTTGGCATAATTTGTCAGAAATGCGGAACGATTTCAACTCGGTGGATTATGTGGGAAACCAGCACTATGTGTTTAACGTTAAAGGGAATCAATATAGGCTGGTTGTCGCTATTAAGTTCATGCCGGCGTTAGCCTATATCCGCTTTGTCGGAACGCATGCGGAATATGATAAGATAGATGTTTTAACCATATAGAAGAAAGGATATGGCACAGATTAAAGACGAAAAACAGTATCAGGCTATGATGGCTCGTATTGAAGAGCTGTTTTTCAGTACGGATGAAAACACGCCGGATGACGATCCCCGTTTGCTGGAGTTGGATATGCTCGCTTCTTTGGTTGAAGAATACGAACAGGAACATTACCCCATTAAACTTCCATCACTTACGGACACAATGAATGCCCGTCTCACCGACAATCACTGGACCCAGAAAGAGATGGCTTCGTTACTGGGAATGACAGCAGCTCGTTTAAACGCTATTTTAAGTGGGAAAGCAAACCCCACTTTTGAACAGGCAAGAACCATCTCGTCACGCCTTGGAATAGATCCGGCCATTGTACTTGCATAAGTATTATCCAGGGAACCCCTATCCAGGTCGTTGTCTTTGAAAAAAGGGTAATATTTCGTATCTTTCCGTTATGGGAAAAACGGAACTCTTCTTATTATTGTCAGCGTTCTTTTTTATGGCCGCGTGCGGCGGTACAGGGACCGAAGCCGAGACCTGGCGGATGACGGAACTGTGTTTTGAATCTGCGAGTGATTATAGTACCGGCGGGGGAGACCGTTTACGGATGGACGTTCGGTTCGTGCATGGGCAGGACACGCTGGTAAGACCTGCCTTCTGGGATGGTGAAAACGTGTTCCGCGTGCGTTTTGCTCCTACGAAAGCGGGGAAGTGGACCTGGACCACAACCTGTCCGGAAGACGCTTCCCTGGACAGCCATTAGGGGAAACGAATATCGTCTTGTGGCCTTTGTATTGTTTAAGATAAAAATGGTGTATGTCCGTTTTATCGGGACACATCAGGATTATGACAAATTATCAGAGGAACAAATTAAGCAGATATAACCATGGTGAGGATAGAAAGTGAAAAGCAATATGAGGCCGCAATGGCCCGTATCGATGAACTCCTGGAGATTGTCGATGACAGTACTCCGTCCGATGACAAAAACAGTGTAGAGTTGGTTCTTCTGTCCAGCCTGGTGGCCGATTACGAAGACATTCATTACTCGATAGAGAAACCTTCCCTGGTTGAAGTACTTAAACTAAGGATGTACGAGATGGGGCTCACACAGGCTTCTCTGGCCTCGCTGCTGGGAATGAATCCTTCCAAAATCAGTGAAATATTGTCCGGGAAGTCGGAGCCCACGCTCAAGCAGGCCCGGAATATGTCAACAACCCTGAATATTCCTCCGGCGGTGGTACTTGGTGTATAGGATAATTGTGGCTGTTGTGTTATCTTTGTAATGATAACACTAGCTAACCATGAAGCGTTTTTTTATCTTGGAAGCTGTAGCGCTGGCGACTCTGCTTCTCGTATCGGCCTGTACCCAGAAGGAGGGGAAAACCCTGAAGCTCATGACTCCGGTGCCGTTCTCCGATGTAAAGATCGAGGACGGCTTCTGGAGCCCTCGGCTGGAACGCCACAAATCGGAGACCCTGCCGGTTTGCATAGACCAGATAGAGAACCAGACGGACCGCATCCGCAATTATGAAAATGCGGCCCGTAGGGAAGGGAAGCACTCCGGTATCTTTTTTGACGACTCCGACGTTTACAAGGCCCTGGAGGGTATGGCCTATTCCCTCCAAATTCAGCCGGACCCGGTGCTGGAAGCCAAGTGTGACGAGTGGATTGACAAGTTTGCGGCGGCCCAGCAGCCGGACGGTTATCTGAATACCTATTACACCCTCACCCCTGCCGAGCCCCGCTGGACCAATATGGACCGGCACGAAATGTACTGTGCCGGGCACATGATAGAGGCTGGCGTGGCGTATTTCAAGGTGACAGGCAAACGCAAGTTGCTGGATGTGTGTATCCGCATGGCAGACCACATGATGAGCATCTTCGGCCCTCAGGGGCGACACTGGGTGCCCGGACATGAGGAAATTGAGCTGGCCCTGGTGAAGCTCTATGAAGTGACGGGGGAGAAAAAATACCTGGATTTCGCAGGCTGGCTGCTGGACCAGCGCGGTCATGGCTACGGTTCCTACGGGGATGACCGCCCTTGGCCCGGTATCTATTACCAGGACGAGGTTCCCGTGAGGGAGTTGGAAACCATCACCGGCCACGCCGTGCGGGCCATGTACCTGTACAGTGGAATGGCCGATGTGGCCGCCTACACTGGCGACACAGGCCTCACCGATGCCCTGGACCGCCTGTGGGACCATGTGGTGAACCGAAACATGTACATCACGGGCGGAATTGGTCAATCATCCCATAATGAAGGGATTACCGAAGATTACGACCTTCCCAACCTTACGGCCTACTGCGAAACCTGCGCTTCGGTGGGCATGGTATTCTGGAACTGGCGCATGCTGCAGCTCAGCGGCGATGGCAAGTATGCCGATGTGATGGAACGTTCCCTCTATAACGGCGCCTTGGCCGGCGTAAACCTGAAGGGTGATCGTTTCTTTTATGTCAATCCCCTGGAATCGTTGGGGAATCATCACCGTCAGGCGTGGTACGGCTGCGCCTGCTGTCCCAGTCAGATCTGCCGCTTCCTGCCTTCCATCGGCAATTATGTGTACGGAACCTCGGCCAAAGCCCTTTGGGTGAACCTTTATATGGGGAATGTGGCCGATGTGACCTTCGCCGGGAAGCCTGTCCGTGTGAGTCAGACTACCAGGTACCCTTGGGACAGCGGAGTGGTGATCCGGCTGCAGACGAAAGAACCTGTAAAAGGTCAGCTGCGGCTCCGCTTACCCGGCTGGTGCAAGGAACATACGCTCACTGTGAATGGGCAGGCCGTCAATGCTCCGGTCGATAATGGCTATGCCGTGCTGGATCGAAAATGGAAGGATGGAGATTCCGTGGAACTTATCTTCGAAATGCCCGTTGAAGTGGTGGCCGCCGATCCCCGCGTGAAGGAAGATGTGGGGAAACGGGCCATTCAGCGCGGTCCGCTGGTCTATTGCCTGGAAGAGGTGGATAATCCCGATGATTTCGATTCCCTTACAATTTCGGAGGAGGCAACGTTCTCGCTGGCTTTTCTTCCCGGGAAACTCCACGGAATCGTGGAGATCAGCACTTCGAATTTAACCTTTGTTCCCTACTACACATGGGACAACCGTGCCCCCGGCAAGATGAAAGTTTGGATACCTTTGGCAGAATAAAATTGTAAGATATTCAAATATTTGAGTCATGGTACACAGGTTATTTGCCCTATTGGCGCTGACGGTACTGACAGTGGCTTGTACGCAGAAAGAAACGGAGCTGGTGCTCTCAGAGCAAAGCGGGGTATTGGATTATCGGGCCGGATCCTGGCTCACAATGGTAACTTCCGGGGGAGACTGGACGCTTTCCCCGGATGCTTCGTACGATTGGATTACGCCTTCCAGATTGCAGGGAGAGGTGGGTAATATCATCACGTTTACCGTGCAGGCCAATCTCACCGGCAGCAGCCGCAGCGCCCTATATCGCGTTCAATCCGGATCACAGAATAAGGAAATTAGCATCCTTCAGGAACCCAAGCCGACGCCTGTCCTTCCTCCCTCCAAGGGCGCCTACAAGCATGTAGTGATTCTGGGTGTTGACGGCGGTGGCGATTTCTTCAAAAATACCTACACACCCAATATGGATGCCATTTTTGCCAATGGAGCAATCACTTATGACTGGAGAGCCGTTTCGCCCTCTATCAGCGCCCAGAACTGGGGCTCCATGTTGCACGGCGTGCTGCCGGAATTCCATCGTCTTATCCCGCCGACAGCCCTTATCCTTCCATCTTCCGGGTAGTGCGGGAGGCCATGCCGGAAGCTGTACTTGCATCCATCTGCAACTGGTCGGCCGTCAATATCGGCATCATCGAGGACGGTATCGGAGTGGAAAAATGGAATGAGGCCAATGATCCTGCCGTGGCGGCCCATGTGGTGGGGTATCTGCAAAAGAACGATCCCACACTGCTCTATGTCCATTTCGATTCGTGTGATGCCGCCGGACATGGCAATGGATACGGATCTACACAGCACCTGGCGGCTGTTACTGCCGTGGATGGCTTGATTGGAGAGATCTACGCTGTTCTGGAACAGCGGAACCTGCTGGACGATACGCTGCTTATGGTGGTGACCGACCATGGCGGAACGCCCGGTGGCAGCCATGGCGGAAACAGTGATGCCGAAATGATCATTTTCTTCGGTGCGGCCGGAAAAACAGTGGACTGGGATAATCCCATTGAGGACGGAGATAACCGGGACATTGCCGCCATTGCGGCCTATGCCCTTGGCCTGGAAATACCGGAAGCATGGACCTCGCGTGTCCCTACGGGCGTTTTCTGGGACGTGACAGGCGGCGGACACAAAACGCCGGAAATCCCGGTTTCTCCCAATCGGAGGCACCAGACGGAGGATACACCTCCGCTTAGTGAAGTACAGAACCTGCTCAAGGACCATAACGTCATCGCCTATCTGCCGCTGGACGACGGGGAGGCCGATGCCTTCGGCAAAGTGAAGACCACTACGGCGGGCAAACTCTACTATTACGATGCCTATTATGGAAAGGGAATCGCCCTGGACGATGGGTACATCACCCTGGAAGACGTAAAAGTGGGTATCGGTTCTTTCTCCGCAGCCTTCTGGGTCAAGACCAACGGTGTTACGGGAGACCCCTGCTTCCTGTGCAACAAGGACTGGCAGAGTGGCCTGAACGACGGTTTTGTCTTCTCCCTGCGGGAAAGCGACATCAAGTTCAATGCGGGTGGCAAGAATAAGACCGAGCGCATGGATGTGGTGGCAGCCTTGCCGATGGACTATAAGGAAGGCTGGATGCATGTAATCCTGGTGGTGGACCGCGAAAAGCAGCAGGTGCGCATCTATGAAGATTTCGGCCTGGAAGGCTGGGGCGATATCCCGGCCGCGTTGCGGGATGTCCCTTTTGATGCACTTTCCCTTCGCATCGGCCAGGATGGAATGGGCACCTACGGGGATCATCTGGCCGCCCAGCTGGACGAATTCATCCTTACGGCCGATGCCCTCTCGGACAAGGACATCGCTGCCCTGAAAGATTATTATCAAAACTTCTAATAATGAAGCGTTTATTTATTCTGGGAGCGGTGGCGCTGGCGGCGCTGCTCTCCTGCAGCAAAGGGGGTGACGATCCTCGATTGGTAATCATCACATTCGACGGCCTGCGCTGGCAGGAACTCTTCTCCGGGGCCGATGAAAGCCTGGTGGAGAGCACCCGTTTTGTCCCGAATCCATCGGCCTTGAAGCAGGCCTATTGGCGCGAAACGCCCCAGGAGCGGCGCGAAACCCTTATGCCCTTTATCTGGAGCTATGTGCCGCAGCACGGTTATTTGATCGGCAACCGGGACAAAAACAGCCTGATGCAGGTGTCCAATGCCATGCATTTCTCCTATCCCGGTTACAGCGAGATGTTCTGCGGCTGGCCCGACAACGAGCGGATCAATTCCAACGACCCCAATCCCAACCCTAATGTCAGTGTGTTGGAGGTGGTGAACCAGGACCCGCGCTACAAGGGGAAGGTGATGATGTACAGCTCCTGGGAGAGCATCCGTTTTGCCGTGAACAACGACCGTGGCGGCTTCCCCGGCAGCGCCGGACATGAGCCTTCCTATACCAACAGCGAGGTGGCCCGCATGATGCAGGACATAGATGCCGGCATTGCCGATGGCGGTATCGGCCCCACAGAACGCCTGGATTGCGTTACCTTCGGCATGGCCCTGGAAACCTTGAAGGCCCAGCATCCCAAAGTGTTCTATGTAGGTTTCGGCGATACGGATTCCTATGCTCATAAGGGCCGATACGACCTCTATCTGGAAGCAGCGCACTGGACGGACCTGTACATCCGCCGCATTGTAGAGTATTGTGAATCAGATCCTTTCTACAAGGGAAAAACCACCTATCTGCTCACCTGCGACCATGGACGGGGCAATGGCGCGGCTTTCCGCCATCATGGCGACCATATCCGTGGAGCCAAAGACACTTGGTTCATGGCTTTCGGCAAAGGCGTGCCGGTAAAGGGAGAAACGGCCGATAACGGCATTTTCTACACCAAACAGCTCGCTGCTACCATCGCCGATATCCTGGGCGTGGACTTCACTCCCGGCAATGGCGAAAAATGTGCTCCCTTCGACCCCACCTACCGCAGGGAAGAGGATTTCCATCCTGCGGGATCGGCCGTTTTCCCGGCGGTGCAAGCCACTCCTAGAGGGCAGGGTCTCCGCTATTTTTACAATGAGGGAGACTTCATGAGTTGTAAGGAAGTCCTGGCCGCACCTGTTAAAAAGACTGGTATAGCTCCTGTTTTTGGAACGGAAGCTGTCAAGCAGCGCGAAGACCATTTTGGCATTGTGTTCAAAGGCCTGATGAAGATTGAGAAGGAGGGCGTGTATTTCTTTACGGTGGATTCGGACGACGGCTCCAAGATTTGGCTGGACGGAGAATTGCTGTGGGATCTGGACCGTCCCGGAGGCGGCAGCAAAGAGATATGGGTTGAACTGGGCGCCGGTTATCACCGCCTTGAGGTTCAGTACTTCGAAACTTATGGCGGGGATTGGTTAGACCTGGGCCTGAAGGGGCAGGATATCGACGTCACCAACCTCCCGGCTTCCATGCTGTTCTATGAGTAAGCTACCAAAATAAACTTTGATTTCTGACAATCCCACTTTAGGTTTTGCTCAATCCCTGTTTTTTCTCAATCAAATATGTTATATTTGAATCACGCCTGAAACACTGGAAACATAATTCAAGTACTGATAACCTATGAAAAAAATTTTGACAGCAGCGCTGTTGGCGCTTGTGACGCTGGTATCCTGTAGCAAGGGGGATAACGATCCCCGCCTGGTAATCATTACCTTCGATGGTCTGCGTTGGCAGGAGCTCTTCTCCGGGGCCGATGAAAGCCTGGTGGGCGACACCCGTTTTGTCCGAAATCCTTCGGCCCTGAAAGCCGACTACTGGAAAGAGACTCCCGAAGAGCGCCGCGCCGCCCTCATGCCCTTCGTATGGAGCTATGTGCCGGAACACGGCTATCTCATTGGCAACCGGAACAAGAACAGTCTCATGCAGGTGGCCAATGCCATGAGCTTCTCCTATCCCGGCTACAGCGAAATGTTCTGCGGCTGGCCCGACGACGATAGGATCGATTCCAACGACCCCGTTCCCAACCCCAATGTGAGCGTGCTGGAAGTGGTAAATCAGGATCCCCGCTACAAAGGGAAAGTGATGATGTATTCCTCCTGGGAAAGCATCCGCTTTGCCGTGAACAACGAACGTGGCGGTTTCCCGGGCAGCAGCGCCCATGAGCCCTCTTACACCAATACGGATGCGGCTCGCATGCTGCAGGACGTGGATGCCGGTATCGCCGATGGAGGTTTCGGCGGCGGCGAACGCCTGGACTGCATCACTTACGGCATGGCCATGGAAACCCTGAAGGCCGAACATCCCAAGGTGTTCTATGTGGGTTTCGGCGACACCGACGAATATGCCCATGGCGGTCACTACGACCACTATCTTAACGCCATCCACTGGACCGACCTTTACATCCGCCGTATCGTGGAGTTCTGCGAGTCCGATCCTTACTACAAGGGTAAGACCACCTACATCCTCACCTGCGACCATGGCCGCGGTTACGGCGCAGCCTTCCGCAGCCACAGCGCCAGTGTCCGCGGGGCCAACCAGACCTGGTTCATCGCCTTTGGCAATGGCGTTCCTGCATTGGGTGAAACCACCAACAACGGTGTGTTCTACACCAAGCAGTTCGCCGCCACCATCGCCGATATCCTGGGTGTAGACTTTACTCCCGGCAACGGCGAAAAGTGCGAGCCCTTCGACCCCACCTATTACAAGGAGGCCGAAAAACCGGATGCATCGGCCACCTTCGCATCTGTAAAGGCCACGCCTAAGGGCCAGGGCCTGCGCTACACCTACAATGAGGGAGATTTCAAGAGCTGCAAGGACGTTCTGGCAACGCCCGTGAAGAAGAGCGGCATCACGCCCATCTTTGGAACGGAGGGAGTCAAGCAGCGCGAAGACCACTTCGGCATTGTATTCAAGGGCCTGATGAAGATTGAAAAGGGAGGCCTCTATGCCCTTTCCATGGCCTGCGACGACGGTGCCAAGCTTTGGCTGGACGGCCAGCTCCTTTGGGATGTGGATCGCGACGGCGGCGGCTTCCGGGAGGCCTGGTTCCAGTTAGGGGAAGGCTATCACCGCTTGGAGGTGCAGTATTGGGAGAACTATGGCGGGGAAGATATGCAAATAGGCATCGACGGCGAAGGAATCTGTTATGAGAATCTGCCACCTAGCATGCTCTTCTATGAATAGGCCCTTCATACTGGCTGTTTCGCTGGCTCTCGCCGCCTGTACGGGTGTGCGGGAGCCCGCCGATTATGTGAACGTCTTCAACGGGACCGATTTTGCCGGCAATACCTACCCTGGAGCCACGTTGCCGTACGGTATGGTCCAGTTGAGTCCGGATACGGATAACGACTGCGCCTCCGGCTATCATTACAGCCATAATTTCATCCTGGGTTTCAGCCACAATCACCTGTCCGGTACCGGTTGTCCGGACCTGGGTGACTTTCTGGTTACGCCCGGTATAGGCAAAGTGGTCCCCCTGCTGCTGGAACACGAAAACGAAAGTGCCCGTCCCGGTTACTATAAAGTGACCTTCCCGGAAAAAGGCATCACGGCCGAACTAACTGCCACGGAGCGTGCCGGCGTGCACCGCTATACCTTCAGCGGCCCGGGACAGCGCATGGTGCGCATCGATGCCCGCCACTGCGTGGGCGGCTGGTGCAGTGCATCGGACATTGTGATCGGCCTGGAAGGGGAGGAAGTGACGGCTTCACGCCGTGTCACCGGCTGGGCCCATGGGCGCGACACCTATTTCTCGGCCGTTTTCTCGGCACCTATTCTATCGGCCGAAGAGACTAAACCCGGCGAACTTACTTTCATTTTTGCCGATGACCTGCAGGAGCTTACGCTCTATGCGGGCATTTCCGGTGTTTCTGTGGAAGGCGCCCGCGGCAACCGCCTGGCCGAAACATCCGGTGCCAGCTTCGACGACATTTATGCCAGGGCGCAGGAAGCCTGGGCGCAGGCTTTGGGCCGCATCCGGGTAAAAGGCGGTCCGGCCGATGTCTTCTACACCAACTACTACCACACCTACCTCACCCCCAACCGGATCGACGATACCGACGGCCGCTACCGTGACCATCTGGCCCGGAACCGGCAGCTCCCCCAGGGACATCATTTCTATTCCACGCTGTCCATCTGGGACACTTTCCGCACCTGGAATCCTTTGCAAACCATTATGGATCCGGCCCTGGTGAACGATATGGTGAACAGTATGCTGGATCAGTACGATTGCACCGGCGAACTGCCCATCTGGCCCCTTGCCAGCGACGAAACCGGCTGTATGATCGGCTACCACAGCGTTTCGGTGATTGCCGATGCCTGGCTTCGCGGCATCCGTGGCTTCGACGGCGAGAAAGCCCTGGAAGCCATGGTGGTGTCTTCCAATAAGAACAACGCCAATGCTTCGGAGCTGTACAACGCCTACGGCTTCATTCCGGCCGATCTGAAGGTGGAAACCGTCTCCCAGACGCTGGAATTCGCCTACGACGACTGGTGCATAGCCCGCATGGCAGAGTCCCTCGGCAAGGCCGATCTGGCGGCTGAATACGATGCCCGTTCCCTCCGCTACCGGGCTCTGTACGACCCCACCACCGGTTTCTTCCGCGGGAAAAAGACCGACGGCAACTGGACGGAGCCGTTCTATCAGCTCACAGGTTCCCGCGACTATACAGAAGCCACGCCCTGGCACTACCGCTTCTTTGTCCCGCACGACATGGCGGGCCTCCAAGCTCTGATGGGTGGTCGGGATGCCTTGTACAGCGCCCTGGATTCCCTGTTTACCTATACGCCGGAAGGCCAGGCAATTCTGGATGCAGGCATCGGTGGCGTATTGGGCCAGTATGCCCACGGCAATGAACCCAGCCACAACATGGCCTGGCTGTTCAACTGGGTGGGCGCCCCTTCCCGTACGCAGGAGACGGTCCGGGCCATCCTCACCACGATGTATAGCACGGCGCCGGACGGCATTTGCGGCAACGAGGACTGCGGCCAGATGAGCGCCTGGTATGTCCTGGCCGCCCTGGGCCTCTATCCGGCCTGCCCCGGCACCGGCGAGTACCAGCTGGCAGCCCCGCTCTTCGAAGAAGCCGTAATCCAGCTGGGCAACGGCAAGAGCCTGGTGATTAAGGCCGATCATCCTTCCCGGCCGTATATCGCCAGCGTTACCCTCAACGGAGAACCCCTGCAGCAGCATTTCCTCACCTATGAGCAGA
>Ga0265298_10008272_pt1 | contig 12523 bp, 7 predicted proteins | sample AusTroGonzalo_MG_3_FD_193486 | JGI IMG/M metagenome (GOLD analysis project Ga0265298, IMG submission 193486) | Bovine rumen microbial communities from tropical cattle in Woodstock, Queensland, Australia - Gonzalo_01 | ecosystem: Host-associated > Mammals > Digestive system > Stomach > Rumen ... | reverse complement strand
AGGAGATGGAGAGTAACATGAAGAAAAGTTTTATTTTGGTTGGGATGGTGATAGTGTGTTTGCTTTTCCTTTCCTGCTCCTCTTCGCACTCTTCAAACGATTCCGACATTATTCCAGATTTCGACAATTCAGAAACCGTTACCGACAACGATACAGATTCAGAAGAAGATTCTGATTTTATTGATGATTCTGATGAAGCAGACGATACAGATTCCGCCCCCGAAGAACCCGACGAAACTGAAGAAGATGAAGAATATACAGAAGATATTGATTGGGCGGCCTGCTATGAAGATTACCGCAAAGAAATTCCGGACAAACCTTTATTTGATGAACTTCCTTCCATATGGGACCGCTACAAACGCTGCTATGACGAGATTCCTGATGACCCTTACGAAGGCTTTTTTGCCGACAAAAATATTGAATCACAAATCAAGAAAAGTTTGGGCTATGATGAAGATTATGAACTTAAAACAGAAGACCTTGAAAAAGTTGCGGAAATAGTTGTGTTTTCAAAGGATCTCAGGGGTTTTGAAAAACTAGTGAATCTTGAATATGTGAAATTTCAGGATACAGAAGGCAATATCTATGATTTTACTCCTTTGGCAAATCTGAAAAAGCTAAAAAAAATACGCATTTATTTCCGTCCGCCTGAAGAACTTTCACCGACGGAAGATCACGAAAATATGACCTGTCTTGACGGCTCGTTTTCTCTGCTCACGACTCTGGAAACACTTGAAATAGAAAATACACATTTGAAAGAAATTGATCCGATAGAACAGCTTGTGAATCTTAAAACCCTAGAGATTGATCACAATATGATCATGTTGTTACCTGAAAATATGGGAAATTTGCAAAAACTTGAAAAATTCACTTTTTCCCATAACAACGTGAAGGATATTAACCCTATATTTTCATTAACGAATTTAGAAGTTTTGGTTTTTACCGATAATCAAATTGAAGATATTTCGGCCATAAGAAATATGACAAAGCTAAGTGTAATAACCTTTTTAAACAACAAAGTTAAGGATATTTCTGCAATAAAAAAACTATGTAAGCTAAAATCGTTGGGGGCATCTTACAATAAAATAGAAATATTACCTGAATTCGAATGCTTTGGAGTATTACAATACATATATTTGAGTTTCAACAATATCACTAACATCCCGGAGATGGAAGGACTTGATTCCCTTATTGAAATGTGGCTTGACAACAATAAATTAGATGATGAAAATTTGACTAAACTTGATACCCTTGAACATGTAAGTTTTTTAGATGTTGCCTTAAACAAAATCACAAAAGTTCCTATTATGAAAAATCTGAAATCTCTAAAAGAATTGTACTTGAACTATAATTACATTACGGATTTATCAGGTTTTGCCGACAATGAGTCATTTCCGGCATTAAAAAGATTGGATGTAGGATCAAACAACATAAGCGATGTCGAAGCATTCAGAAACAGAAAAGGGTTAACAAGCCTTTGGGTTGATAAAAATTGCATCAAAGACTTTTCATCACTCGAAGAATTGCAAGAACGGGGAACTTATGTCGGTGGAATAAACGAGCAGCTTGAAAGCTGCGAAAGAAAAATAACAACTTTAGGGAAAGGAGAGTGAGATGAGAAAATTTTTTATTTTGCTTGTAATGTTGGTGCTGGCCTATTTGAATTTGTGACCTTGAAGTTTATGGCGATTCTCTTTTTGCCGCAACAAACGGCGGACTCTATAAACTCGATGCAAGTGATCCCGACGAGCTTTCACAGATACTTTTCGTTTCGACAGGCTCAACGAACCAGTATGAAATCGAACTTTACGACGGAAAAGTCTACGCCGGAGACGAGGACGGCATCAAAATCAGAGACAAAGAGACTCTTAGTGTCCTTTCTTCCGCAAACAGCGGTGCAGTTTACGATTTTGCGATCGAAAACGGCGAAATCGCGATGTTCAGAAGCTCTTTTCTCAATTCAGGAATCCAGTTCAGGGACGCTGAAACCCTTGTCGAAACGGCTTACGATTACACTTCATGCACTGATGCAGAAATCGAAACCTATAACGGCAAATTCTACCTTGCATGCGACAACTACACATACAGCTTTGAAGCTAACAACGGATATATTTACTTTACACAGCTTACAGGCGACAAACGCGAACTTCAGGAGGTTTATACTTACAACGGTTACACCTATATTCCCGACGGAAATACCATCAAACTTTCGACTCACGAAGATGTTCCCGCCCTTTGCGGAAACGGCATAGTCGAAGGAGATGAAGTCTGCGACGGAGGTCAGATAGACTGTACGGAATTAGACGTTTCAGGAAACGTCTCTACAAATTCAGGGTTCGTCAGCGGAATAGCAGCTTGCAATTCTACATGTGACGGCTATGTTCTCGACAACTGCTCCTCTGGAAACGGCGGCGACGGGTGGTAAAGAACAAGCATAAATCTTAAGAATTTTCAAACAGAAATTTGTCGGAAAACAGATCCTTTCCGTATCCGGAGAAGTTGTTTTTGAGGAAGGTAAGCCCTTTGTCGACGCTTTCAAGCTGGGACATAAGCGTCATTCTGCAACAAAGCAATTCTAAAACTTGTTTTCTGTTTGTTTATGTGTTACAAGAAAACGCTTTAATCGTAATTAGCGGGGTGAAATATGGCAAAAACTGCAATAAATCGCAAAAAAGCGGCTAAGGAATTTGCTGATTTCTGGAAAAATAAAGGTGATGAGCGGCAGGAAACTGCGCGTTTCTGGATAGGGCTTCTCTGTGATGTTTTGGGAATGGAAAATCCCGCAAAGCGCATTGAATTTGAGAAGAAAGTTCAGCTCAAGCACACGAGTTTTATTGATGCATACATTCCTGAAACCAAGGTTCTGATTGAGCAGAAAAGCTCCGATGTCGATTTACGGAAAGAGGCGAAACAGTCGGACGGAGCCATGTTAACTCCTTACCGTCAGGCAAAGCGTTATGCCGATGAAATGCCCAATTCACTGCGTCCGAACTGGATCGTTGTCTGCAATTTTCAGGAATTTCTGATTTATGACATGGAAAAGCCGCATGACGAGCCGGTTCAGGTTATGCTTAAGGATCTGCCTGATAAATTTGAATGTTTGCAGTTTATGGTCGACACTAAAAAGACTTCGGTTTCACTGGAAGAACAGGTTTCTTTAAAGGCCGGAGAACTTGTCGGAAAACTTTATGACGCGCTCATCAAGGAATACATAAATCCCGATGAAAACAGCTTTAGAAGCCTTAATATTCTGTGTGTCCGCATCGTCTTCTGCCTTTATGCCGAAGACGCCGGGCTTTTCGAAACGCGGACAACTTTTGAAGACTATATAAAATCGTTCAATTTACCTGATCTGAGACTTGGAATCATCAATCTTTTCAAAGCATTGGACACAAAACCGGAAAACCGTGACAAATATGACCTGAAATTAAAGGCTTTTCCTTACGTGAACGGCGGACTTTTTGCTGCTGAGGACATAGAAGTTCCCAATTTTAGCGATGAAATTGTCAACATTATAGTAAATCACTGTGCTCCTTTTGATTGGAGCGAGATTTCTCCGACGATTTTCGGAGCGGTTTTTGAATCGACACTAAACCCCGAAACACGGCGCAAAGGCGGAATGCACTACACGAGTATTGCAAATATCCACAAAGTGATCGATCCGCTGTTTCTGGATGATTTATGGAAAGAATTTTATGAGATTACGGGTAAAAAATGCCCCTCTAAGCTAGAGGGGCTGTCGCAGAGCGACTGGGGCGTGTGTCAAAACAAAAAAGCGACACACTCCACCGCCGCAAGCGGCACCTCCCCTAACTTAGGAGAGGAGTTAAGATTGACAGCAAAACAGCGTTCCCGTTTAGAGCAGTTTCGCAATAAAATAGCGAATTTAAAATTCCTTGATCCAGCATGTGGAAGCGGCAATTTCTTGACAGAAACCTATATTTCTCTGCGCCGCCTTGAAAATGAAATCCTTAAAAAGATTCACGGAAGCCAGCTGCTTCTGGGAAGCGATTTTTCGCCGATAAAAGTCAAAATTTCGCAGTTTTACGGCATTGAAATCAACGATTTTGCAGTAACAGTCGCAAAAACCGCACTTTGGATCGCCGAATCGCAGATGATGAAAGAAACAGAGGAAATTGTTGATGAAGACCTCAATTTCCTGCCGCTTTCGACAAGCGCGACGATCATTGAAGGCAATGCACTCAGAATGGATTGGAGATATTTGTGCGAAGAAGATAAAATCCCCACGATAAAGGCGAAAAAGACCAATCTTATTTATGAAGTGCATGAGCGCGAAGAAAAATACGAAGCGATAAATCTTATCACAGATGAAATAAATATCGGAAAACCGCAACAGAAAAAGACCGAAAATCATTACGACTACATCATGGGAAACCCGCCGTTTGTAGGCGCAAGTATGATGACAGCACAACAAAAAAAGGATGCAACAGATATCTTTGGAAAAATTCATTTTGCGAACAGTATTGATTATGTCGGCGCATGGTATCACAAAGCAGCAGAACTTATAATCGGCAAAAGCACAAAAGCGGCATTTGTTTCCACTAACTCTATAACGCAGGGCGAACAGGTTTTTCCGCTTTGGAATAAACTTTTAAAAAAAGGTATCAATATTGATTTTGCATGGCAAACATTCCGCTGGGATTCAGAATCGACCCGAAAAGCTCATGTTCACTGCGTGATTGTGGGTTTTTCCTGCCAAAAATGCCCCTCTAAGCTAGAGGGGTCGTCGCGGAGCGACTGGGGCGTGTGTCAAAACAAAAAGGCAACACACTCCACCGCCGCAAGCGGCACCTCCCCTAACTTAGGTGAGGATTCAAAGCGTATTTTTACTTCCGACGGCAAAGTAATCGAAGCAAAAAACATCAATCCTTACTTGATTGACACTCCGGATGTGTTGATTGAAAGCCAGGCTAAGCCGCTTTGTGATGTTCCAATGATGACCATGGGCAACAAGCCATCCGATAATGGAAATTTTATTTTTTCAGAAGAAGAAAGAGACAAATTTGTTAAGAATTTTCCTGAAGATGCCCGCTTTCTTCGCCGTTATGTCGGGGCAAAGGATTTTTTGAACAATAACGAGATTCGCTATTGTCTGTGGCTGAAAAATGTTGCTCCGTCAGAATATATTCATAACAAGGAAATTATGCGCCGTCTTGATGCAATCAAGGCTTTCCGGGAAAAAAGTACCGCCGAGCCTACTCGGAAATCGGCCGTGACACCGTGGAAATTTTTTTCCACACCGCATACAGATAAGTCATATTTGATTGTTCCAAGTACATCATCGGAACGAAGGACCTATATCCCAATAGGCTTTATGACTTCTGAAATAATAGCTGCGAACTCATGTAATATTATTCCAAATGCTACACTATATCATTTTGGTGTTCTAACTTCAAATGTTCACAACGCGTGGATGCGGCTTGTCGGCGGTCGTTTGAAAAGTGATTACCGCTATTCCGGTGCTATGGTTTATAATACATTTCCATGGTGCAGCCCTACAGATGCTCAGAAAGCAAAAATCGAGCAGACAGCGCAGGCGATTCTCGATGCCCGCTCAAAATATCCCGAAGTGACTTTGGCAGAACTTTACGGTGAGCATATGTATCTTTTTCCAGAACTTGTAAAAGCCCACAAAGAAAACGACAAAGCCGTTATGGCAGCTTACAGTTTCGATCCGAAAATGAGTGAAGCAGATATGGTTGCCGAGCTTTTCAAGATGTATGAAAAGCTGACAAAATAATTTTTACAGGCGAGCTGCCGGCACGCCGACAAAAGTCCCTCGCCATTATGGAGAGGGATTCAGGGTGAGGTCTGCTAAGAGTTTTCAAACAGAAATTTGTCGGAAAACAGATCCTTTCCGTATCCGGAGAAGTTGTTTTTGAGGAAGGTAAGCCCTTTGTCGACGCTTTCAAGCTGGGAGGCGCGGTGAAGGTCAGTTCCCAAATTGTCGATGATTTCCTTTTCCAGAAAGCGGATGACCTGCTTTTTCTTAATATGGAATGAGGCTTTGGCTAAAGTCCGCACCGAAGACTGGAAGAAAACTTTGTACTTTTTCTTCAGTTCAAGCCAGAATTCGTCATCCTTCAGGTATCTTTCGATATGCGCGAGTAGTGGGATGAAACCGCCTGCATTGAGCGAAAAGACGGAATTTTCGATCTCTTTTTTGCCGACAAACGGGGAAAATTCGACCATGATTATTTTGTAGCCGTTTTTTGTCCTTGAAAATTCTCTGTGGTCGGAAAGTTCCTTTATTTTCGGAATGTTGCACACATATTCGAAGCTGAAACGCCTGACCATCGTTTTGCCGATAGCCGAGATCCGCCCCATGACGATATTCGGATCGGGATTGTAAAGAGCATGGAATTTGTGCGGAGTCGGGACGATCTCGATGTAGCCAAGAGATGACATTTCCTTAATTATTTCAAGTGTTTCAGAAACTTCTTCGGGGCCGTCGTCCAGCCCCGGAAGAAGATGAGAGTGAAGATCGATCATTGATTTGAAGAACTACTTTTTCGAATTTTTCTCGGCAAATTCCCAACCTGCGTTGATCGCCGCGAGGTTTGCTTTGACGATCTCTTCGCCTTTGCTTCCGAAAATGACTTCGACGCCTTTTCTGATGACGTTGATGTCAAGACCGGTGAAAAGGCTTGCAGCGCCTGCGATTACCATGTTCATGCCGCGTGCGTTATTGACTTCTTTTGCGATTCCGTCGCCGTCGATAGCAATGCAGCGGGGCTGTTTTTTAAGCTCAGCCATAAGTTCGTCAACGTTCGGATAGTTGTCGATATTGATGAACGGGTTCGTGTTGGTGACGATCCAGCCTGTTTCCGGGTTGAGCCACGGAAGGTAACGAAGCGATTCCATCGGCTCTACGCTGATGATGATGTCAGCTTTTCCCATCGGAACGAGGTCGCTCCAGATCGGTTTGTCTGAAATTCTGAAGTGGCTCTGAACGTCGCCGCCGCGCTGGCTCATGCCGTGAACTTCGGCCTGTTTGAGATAAAGACCGCTTTCAACTGCGGCATAACCGAAGATCTGCGCGATCGAAAGAATGCCCTGACCGCCTACACCTGCAAGAATCATATCACATTTCATAAGAGCACCTCCTTACTTCTTTGCCGCTTTGGTTTTTCTTCTTAAAGTCTGCATGCATTCTCTCTGCGGAATGATTACAGAAACGCCGTTGTATTCGATCTCTTCGGTGATGACTTTGACCATTTCCTCGTGGTTCGCCTTGGTCGGAACGACTACGCGGATGTGGTTCTCGTCAACGCCCAAGCCTTTTACGATCTGGTAAAGTCTTCCTTCAGCGTGCGATTTCTGGCCGCCCGTCATGCCGGTGGTCGAGTTGTCGCTGATGAAAACGACGATGTTCGCCTTGTCGATGACTGCATCGAGAAGACCTGTCATGCCGCTGTGGGTGAAGGTCGAGTCGCCGATCACAGCGCAAGCCGGGAACATTCCGGCGTCAGCCGCGCCTTTTGCCATCGTGATGCTTGCACCCATGTCAACACAGCTGTTTACTGCCTGGAAAGGCGGAAGTGCGCCGAGAGTATAGCAACCGATATCGCCGAAAAGGTGACCGTCGCCGTATTTGTCTTTGACTGCTTCGACATAAGCCGCGTAGAAGTCAGCATGGCTGCAGCCAGGGCAGAGTTTCGGAGGTCTTCCTGCAACGAGAGCGGGAACATCTTTTCCGATCGTCTCTTTGAGGCCGAGAGCAGCTGCGATGAGGTTCGGGTTGAGTTCGCCGTCACGCGGAAGTTCGCCTGACATTCTTCCCAGAACTTTGATGTCCTTGTCGAGAAGACCGCGGAGAGCTTCTTCGACCATCGGCATACCTTCTTCGAGAACGAGGACTTTCTCACATTCCGAAGCGAGACGCGCGATGAGTTTTTTCGGAGCCGGATACTGGCAGACTTTGACTACCGGGTAGGGGCAGACGCCGTCGAAATTTTCCATGAGGTAGTTGAACGCAAGACCGCATGCGATGATGCCGAGCGACTTGTCTGCGCCGTCAATGTATTTGTTCCACGGAGAGTTTTCGGACTCTTCCATGAATTTTTTCTGGTTTTCGAGAGTTCTTCTGTAGCTCTTTTTCGCAAGTGCCGGAAGAAGGACGAACTGGCGTTTGTCTTCGGGCAGCTTGAGTTCGTTCGGAGCGATCGGGTCTCTGAGCTCTACACCCGAGCGGGAGTGCGAAAGACGTGTCGTGACACGCATAAGGACCGGAGTTTTGTATTTTTCGGAAAGTTCGTAGCCGTGGAAAACCATGTCGTAAGCTTCCTGCTGGTTCGACGGTTCAAGGATCGGAAGAAGGGCGAATTTTGCAAGGATCCTCGAATCCTGCTCGTCCTGGGATGAGTGCATGCTCGGATCGTCAGCAACCGTTACGATGCAGCCCCCGTTCGCGCCGGTAACGCCGGAGTTTACGAACGGGTCCATTGCGACGTTGAGGCCGACGTGCTTCATCATAGCCATGCTTCTTTTGCCTGCATAGCTCATTCCGAGAGCGCCTTCAACAGCGGTCTTCTCGTTTGCCGACCAGGTTCTGTGAACGTTTCTTTCAGCTGCGACTTTGGAAGCCTGAGCATACTCCATGATTTCTGTCGAAGGAGTGCCGGGGTAAGCGTAAAATCCCGAAATACCGGCATCAAGAGCCGCCTGGGCGATAGCTTCATCGCCGAGAATCATCATTTTTTTCTTTGTCACGATAACCTCCAGAATATCAAAAAAATAAACCGAAACTTAAATCAGCTTAAAAAGCGCGGCCACTCTAACATCTTGAAATAGGAATGGTCAAATTTTTTATGCTGTCGGGTGTGAAATTAAAAAAAATGTCGGATTTTTCTTGTCTTTTTGTTTAAAATTTTAATAATTGACGAGGTTTTTATAAAAGGAGGGTCGCATGAAACGTATTTTTTGTCTGATTATGGTTTTTATTGCGGTTTTCGCTGTTTCGTGCAGCGGCAAGAAAAAAGTGGAACCCGATGAAGGTAACAAACCGTTGCCTGAAGAAGAAGTGACGAAAGAAGTCTCCGCAGAAGAGGGCGGAACAGTTACGAATGAGGATGGATCGGTTTCGATTGAGATCCCTTCCGGAGCTCTTGAAGATGACACAACGATCACGATGAAAATTTACGATGCTAAAGACTATCCTGGAACGGAAGGCGAAACCGTGATCAGCAAAATCGTAGAATTCGAACCGTCAGGCACGATTTTCAAGAAACCTGTCGTGATTTCTATGATCAGCACCGGAACAGAGGAGATCACCAGAGCGGTTCAGAAAAAAGTAGTTACCGCAGCGGTCTACAGGGAAACGAAAGGTGAGTGGAGCTACAGCCCGACAGGTGCTGCCGTTAAAATCTCAGGTCACAACGAAGCGGGCGATCCGATCATGACAACTGCGGCCGGAGATCCGATCATGCTGAATGCTGCGGGCGATCCGATCATGCAGAGCACGGGCGCGATGCTGAGCGCTGCGGGAGACCCGATTATGATTACTGCAGCAGGTGATCCGATCATGACGGCGGCGGCAGGTGATCCGATCATGATGACTACCGGGCATTTCACTGCCTATGCTTTCTTCTATATCGATCTTAAAGATGAAGAAGTCACGGATGACGATGCAGATATAACTGAAGATGACGACGATGTTATAGAAATAACGGATGAAGACGAGGACAATATCGAAATTCCGGATGAAAATGATGAAGATATAGAGATAACGGATGAAGACGAGGACGAGCCGACAGAGGACGTGGACGAAATCCCCGATATCGAAATTCCTGATGAAAATGACGACACGGATGTGATCGTTCCGGAACCTGAACCTGAACTTCTTCGTTCAAAGGTTCTCTGCACGGGCATGACTATCTGCACTGATGAAACAGGTTCCCAGATTTTGTGCCCTGAAGAGGAAAATGCGTTTTACGGTCAGGATGCACAGTATGCTGTCAGAGGATCGTGCGTTCCTGATCACAAACTGAAAGAAGTCGTAAAACCGGAAGCGCTTGAAAACGATTTTGTCGAGGTGCATGACGACAACACCGGTCTTACATGGCTTTATCTCGGTGGAAAGGGAAGTTACGAAGGAGTTAAAAACGGCTGTGACATTTCTTATGACGGAAAGGAAGACTGGAGATTCCCGACTCCGAAAGAACTTATGACTCTTGCATGGAACGACAGGCTTTTCCGCGGTATTCCGGCAGATCCGATCCTTTTTAAAAAGGTGATCGATGACGCAGTCGAAAGTTATTCCTACAGCGATAAATACGGCATTTATCTCTGGAGTTCGATCGAAAACTACATATATGCGCTGGAATACGGCATGACGATTCCTCCGAAAGCATACGAAAGCTACCAGAGCGTTTTTTACGATGGTATTCTTATGTGTGTAAGCGGTGAAGAATACGGAAAAGTCAATGCAGACAACTACGCTTCGATCACCAGAAGCGGTGACGAAATGGTCTTCGATTCATCTACAAACCTTTACTGGCAGAAGGATTCCGGCAAGGCTGAAACATGGAAAGATGCTCTTAACTACTGCGAAAACCTTGAATACGCAGGTTTCAGTGACTGGAGACTTCCGAACAAAAACGAACTTGTGACATTGATCGATCATTCAAAGCTCGGAACGGATGTCGTTTCTTCGTTCCCGGGCATGAAAGCCGATGTTTTCTGGAGTTCGACCAGCGCCGGTGAATACAAGTGGGTCGTCGATATGACTGACGGAACGGCTTACACCTTCAACGGTAAGACCGCCGGAGGATTTTACATCATGAGACACAGCGAGCTGCCGATCTCTGTCCGCTGCGTCAGATCAAAACTTGATGAAAAAACAGAAATCCCTGCCTGCAACGAAAGCGGAGTTGCACCGTGCAAGGCTGCAGACGGAACAGTCTGGTCTTCGGTCATATACCCCGAAATTTTTGTAGATTTCGACAAATCAAAGATCTCATCCTATAACGGAGGCGGATGCCTTAACTGCAGAAACAATACGCGCTCGACAGACGACGGTGTTTATTCGTGGGATATTGCCGAAATGTGCCGCAGCCTTAGAGAAAAGGACTCGAACAACTGGAGACTTCCGACGTTAGACGAGATCCGCTCGATAGTCACAACGGAAAAACTCAAAAAAGGCGGCTCCTGCGGTATAACGAATGAATGTTTCAAGGACTCCTGCGGAAGTGAAGAAACTTGCACCGACGAGCCGTCGCAAACGCTTTTCTATGATTACGGCGCTATGTTTTCTGCTACATTCAATCTTGAGCATTCATATCATGATGAGGAAAACGGAAGAGATCTCTATCCTGCGTTATGGGCTTTAACCACGGAATACGGCGTCATGGCGCAGCCTTCAGATCTTCCCGTTTCAATGCTTTTCCAGAGATGCGTTCTTGACGAAACCCTTGAGATCCATGAAACTCCGTATGCCGATCCTGAAACCGGTTTGACTTGGTCGGATATTTCTTCCGGCTATTTGATACTGCCGGATGCAGACGACTACTGCTACGAGCTTTCGAAAGGAGATCCTGAACACTGGTGGAGAATGCCTGCACTCGATGAAGTTAAAACACTTGTCAGGAACTGCAGTGAAGAGGAAGAGTGGTGTCCGGTTGATGTTACCGGCAAATATTCGGTTTTGGGTGACATTGACTATGTATGGGCTGCAGACAATGACGGCAAACTCTACTACGTTGACTTTTCGGAAGCCGGGATCTATGAAACCGGCAGTGATGACAGGAACAGAGTCCGCTGCGTTTCCGACGGTTCCAACCCGTGTGCATACGATCCGTGCAACGGGCTTGCGCGCTGCAATGTTGTTGAAAATGCAGGCGTAAGAACCTACGAGTGCGGCTGTCCTGATTTTTACGAGTGGAACGGTTCAAATTGTGAAAGCATCTGTTCTACTGATCCGTGCGGCTCGGTTCTGCATTCCACTGGACTTTGCAAACCCACATCGGAAACGACGTATGAATGCGGCTGCGCTTCCGGTTACTTGTGGAGCGGTTCGGCGTGCGTAAATCCGTGCGAAGGCGATCCGTGTGCAGATGATTCTCATGCAACCGGATGTGTTCCGGAATCTGCCGAGGAATATTCCTGTGTATGTGAGGAACACTACACATGGAACGGCGACGACAAGGTATGTAAGGCAAATACCAAAACTGAGAACTGTACCGCTGAACTGCCGGAAAATGCGGAGTGGTGGAGTGAAAGCATAACCCAGACATGGAGCGGAAACGCGTGGTTGCCTGAAATCGGAGAGGAAGCAGTTTACAGCGAAGAAGAGGTCACAAACGAATGCCGCTTCAAATGTAGAGACGGCTATGTCTGGGAAAGCGAATCACAGCAGTGTTACTAATCGTTCCAGTAGTAGTCAACTATAGTTAAAAGAAAAAGTCTTTTTATTTTTCAGCATCGAAAAGACACACCTTAAAAACTTATTGAAAACAGCGATTACAGCCTTTTTCCCATTCATGTTCTCTCGTATTTTTTTGTC
>Ga0265298_10008271_pt1 | contig 12524 bp, 10 predicted proteins | sample AusTroGonzalo_MG_3_FD_193486 | JGI IMG/M metagenome (GOLD analysis project Ga0265298, IMG submission 193486) | Bovine rumen microbial communities from tropical cattle in Woodstock, Queensland, Australia - Gonzalo_01 | ecosystem: Host-associated > Mammals > Digestive system > Stomach > Rumen ... | reverse complement strand
GATCACCTGCTCGTCGCCGGCAGCCAGGCCGGGGAACACCTCGTTCAGGTGCAGCGCCAGCGCGTTCCAGCGGCCCAGGGCGTCCTTGTATTCGTCGCTTTCCTTGTAGGCGGCCAGCAGCGCGTCCCAGTCGGGCTCTTTCCCTCCGCCTTCCGCGCCGTTTCCGGTGCTGCCGCCCAGCAGGCTGCCCAGCAGGGCCTTGCCCGCCTTCTGCAGCAGGTTCTTCAGCATCGCGGAGAGGTTCGTGCCGTCCCCGTTTCCGCCGCCCAGCAGGCTGCCCAGGCCGCTCAGCAGGCTGCCGGCGTCGCCGCTGTTCCCGCCGCCCGATTCGCCCAGGCCGTTCAGCAGGCTCTGCAGCCCGCCCTTTTCTTCCGTTCCGTTCTCCGCCACCGCCGGGATCACCGTCAGCAGCATGGCAATGGCCAAAATCAGGGAAAGTATTTTCTTCATGACAAAAAGACTCCTTCCATTGTGTCAGATCATATGCAGTTTGGAATGCACGCTCAGTATATCACACCTCCCGCTCCCCTGTCACGGAAAATGTCCGTTTTTCCCGTCTGTCCCGCGGCGCTTCCCCTGCTTTCGGGGATTGTTTTTTGCCGCTTCTTGTGGCAAAATAACTGTAAAGGAGTTGAACTGCATATAAAAGAAGATCAACAATTTCATCACCCGCATGAATCTCAAGTACAACAGAATTTAAGGAGAATCACTATGAGCAATCTGGAAAAAATCACCGAGCTCCTCCAGGCCAATCCCGAGCTGGCGGACAAGATTAAGGAAGAAGCCGTCCGCATCGCCGAAACCCGCACCAATGAGATCGCCCTCGGCCTGATTCCCGAGGCGGTCAAGAACATCCTGGGCCTGGAGCTCTCCGAGGAAGACCTGGACGAGTTCGTGGAAGCCGCCAGGGAAATCGACCCGGACGACGACGATAAGTAATCGCATTTGCGCCATAAAAGAAACAGGCATCCGCCCGTGATGTCTGTTTCTTTGCGCTCCTGATCCGCATCATAAAAGGGACTGCCCCGCGGGGCAGTCCCTTGTCAATTCCCTGTAATCTTACTGGAAGGGCGTGTAGTACCGTTCCACGCGCTTCAGCACGCCGGTATCCTCGTCAAACCGGATATACACGTTGTCCGCGCTGAATCCGATATCGTCCAGGTCCTGGATCATTTCCTTGAATTCCGCGGCCGTGCGGGTTACCGGCTCGTCCAGGGGCGTGCCGGTCTCCGGATCGATCCCGTCCACGAACACCAGGTCGTCCGCCACTTCCATGATCCCGCTGACCACCGTTTCGTACAGCGGCATGCTCATGAAGCTGGCCGTCAGTTCGCCGCCCCCGTCCGTATAGTCCAGGTAGTACATTTCGTTGATGCAGATGCTGAACTTGTCCGCCTGCAGCGTTTCCACCGTCACGGTCTCGTCGCCGATCTGGATGTTGGAGCCCACCTTCAGGCTTTCCGCTTCTTCCTTGTCGATCGTGATCCGGTCCATGATGCTCACGAGCACCGTGTTGTCCGTCGGGTCGTATTCATCCAGCCGCGCGTAGTAGTTCTCGTCCGATCCGTCCACCGGCAGCACATCCTGCACTTCTTCCGGTTCAGCCGCGAACTGATCCTCAATCAGGTCGCCCACGCCCATGGCCCGGGTCACCTGGATCCGCACGCTGTCCCGGGCGAAGCTTCCGTCGTCCGCCACGGCCGAGATCCGCACCGCGCCCCGCTTCACGCCGGTCACCTTGCCGGTCGCGTCCACCGTCGCGATGTTTTCATTGGAGGAATACCAGGTAACCGTCTGCACGTTCGCGCTTCCCGGGGCCACCTGCGCCGTCAGCTGGATGCTTTCCGTGGGCTCCACGTGCTTGACGGGGGCCTTGATCGTAACCTTCCGCACCGGCATGTACACGATCACGCGCACCGCCAGTTCCGCCTTCGGTTCCTTCTCCCGGATCAGGTGAACCACCGTCTGGCCCACTTTCTCGCCGGTGATGGTTGTGCCGATCACGCTGACGATCTTGTTGTCTTCGCTGTATGCGCTGATCTTCGCACTCTTCACGGTGCTCGGCTGCGTCGTGACGTTCAGCTTCATGTGCTTCTTGTGCTTGATCAGGATCACGGGCAGGTCCTCCTGTCCCGCGGGCGCCGGCTCGCCATACTGTGCCAGGATCGGGTCGTCAGCCCGGTAGTCCTGCATCACGTCCAGGGTCACCGCGGCGGTGCTCTCAGCCACGGCCGCCGCGCACGTCAGCAGCATTGCCATCGCTATCAGGAAAGCCAAAAATCTCTTCATTCCTTGGAACCTCCTTTATTGTTTCCGTCTCCGCATAATACAACGCGGACAGGAATCATTTTCTTTCGATCCGTATCAGTATATCCTATTTTTCCCGCAAAAGTAAAGTATAAAGTAGTTCCCCGGCGTTTCCGCCGGGGAACCCGTTCTGTCGAATTCAGTTCTCAGCCGTTTCCTTCGCGGGCCGGTACGTAGATGTAGTATCCGGTGGTGATGTCGTTCTTGTTCGGGATCACGTCCGCGTTCAGGTCCTGCAGGTGCATCCAGGTGGTGCCGTACTTCCGGGCGATCTTGGTCAGGTTGTCGCCAGCCTGGATCCGGTAGATCTCCAGTCCGAAGATGGGTTCCGGGGGCTTGCGGTATCCGCCGCGGCCGCCTACTGCCTGTTCCAGTTCGTTCACATTGACTTCATTGATATCCATATTTCTGATCTCCTCTCAATTATTTTCTTTCCTTTTGTCCGGTGTTTTCCGCCTGACACCTGTATATACGTAGCAGGTTGTCCCGGTGGCAGTAAATGGGTCCCATTTTCTGTAAAAAATTTTTTTACGCCCGTCCTCCCCCCTTTGCCAGTCCTTCCCGGTATTCCTCCACCATTTCGTGGATGTTTGTGATGATTTCCATCTTCCGGTCCACCGCGTCCTCGATGGTGGTCCAGGTGCCGCCCGGCGTCCCGTTGCAGTAGGCGATCAGCCGCCGGCAGTGGTCCAGCATCCATTCCCGCCGTTTCCGGAAGATGCCCTCATCCTCCGTCTTTGCTTTGGCGAAATATTTAACGATGTCCGCCTGCTCCAGCAGGAACCGGTACTGCACCTGCCAGATGAAGTTCCAGTCCTCCTCGTAGTCCGGCCAGGGCACCGCGCAGATCAGGTGCAGTTCCGGGTCCTTTTCCTTTTTCTCCCTTATGATCTGCGCCGCGATGATGTCCGTCCCCGGCTCTACTCCGCACAGGAACGTCCGGTATCCGTCCCCGATGGCCGCGTCAATCTGCTTCCGCAGCCATGCCTGCACCTCTTCCTCGCTGATGTCCAGCTTCTCCGGCCGGTGCCCCGCCAGGCAGCACCGGTGCAGTCGTTTCTCCGCTTCAGACGGCATGCTGATCCTTCCTCACACTCCGTAGTTTTCCGCCGCCGCCCGGATCTCCTCCCGGATCTCCTCCACCAGGCTCTCCGGGCTGGTCACCTTCACCATCGTGGCGAACTGGGCCGCCCAGTGCTTCATGGCCTCCCGGCTGGTCTTGATGTGGCAGCTCACCGTCCCGTCCCCCTTGTCGAAGAAGGACGCGTGCTTCCCGAAGAAGTCGATCACCAGGCTCACGTTCTTCTTCGGTATCTCGAATTCAACCATCTCCGGTTCCCCGGCGAACATGTTCACGTGCTGGTACACGTATTCCTGCAGCTTCAGCCCGTTCTCCAGGCCGGTCACCTGGTTCTTCGGCTTCACCGGCGTCTTCAGGATTTTCACGCTCATGATCCGGTCAATCCGGTAGTTGGCCACGTTGTCGTAGTTGTCCTTGTTGCAGATCAGGTAGTACCGCCCCTCGCTGGCCACCAGCTGGTACGGGTTCAGCAGCTGCTTCTTCACCGTCCCGTCCGGGTTCAGCGATTCGTGCAGCTTCAGGTCCGTCCCGTAGTATCCGTAGGAGATCTCGATCTGCCTCCCGTCCTGGATCGCCGCCTCCAGCTTTTCGATGTGGATGAACAGCTTCTCGTTCTGGGGCGAGTCCGAGTTCATGCTGTGCACCTTCTGGATCCGCTTGCTGAAGTGGGAACTGCACAGCTCGCTCAGCTTGTCGATCAGCGCCTTCCGCTCCTTGTACGGCACCGACCGGGAGAACAGCAGGCCGTCGATCAGCATGTGCAGTTCCGCCTCGGAGAATTCGTGCTCGTAGTAGAAGTTCGTGTTGATCGTGTTGTCCTCTTCCATCCCCGTTGCCCGGTCCTTGTAGCTCCGCGCCACTTCCTTGGACCGGATCCCGTAGTCCGCCGCGATCAGGTCGTCCAGGTTCCGCTTGATCGTCGCCCGGTGCACCTGGATGTCGTAGTCCTCCTGCAGCTTCTCCGCGATCTGCTGCTGCGTCATGGGATGGTTCCTGTCCGAGTATTTCCGCAGGATCGTCAGGATATACAGGATGATGATCTTCTTTCCGCATTCCAGTGGCATAAAACCCTTGTCCCCTTTCCGGCGCCGGGCTGCGTTATTTCACGTCGATCCCGGCCTGCTCGAATTTGTCCTGCATGGTCGGGTTGCCCTTTGTCAGCTTTTTGATCGACAGCTCCTGGGCCTTGTCGTTGGCCAGGCGGTACTGGTTCTCGGATTTCGTCAGGTAATCCTTCACCTTCTCCAGGTGTTTGATCGTCTGGTCAATCTCGTCGATGGCCTTGGTGAAGTGGCTGCTCGCCAGCTCGTAGTTCCTGCCGAACTTGTCCTTGAATTCCATCAGCGCCTGCTCGAACTGCTGCACGTCCAGGTTCTGCTGCCGGGTCATCATCAGCTCCCGCCGCGTCTGGATGTTGGACAGGGCGGCGTTCCGCAGCAGCGAGATCAGCGGGATAAAGAACTGCGGCCGGATGATGTACATTTTCTCGTACTGGTAGGCCATGACGATCCCGTTGTTGTACAGTTCGCTGTCCGCCTCCAGCATTGATACCAGCACCGCGTATTCGCAGTTTTTCTTCTGCCGGTCCTTGTCCAGCTTGTCCAGGAAGTCCTCGTTCCGGTGCTTCTTCTCCGTGTCGTCCGCTTCGTTCTTCATTTCAAACATGATGGACAGCAGCGGGATCCCGTCCTCCGTATTCTCCCGGTAGATGAAGTCCCCCTTCGTCCCGCCGATCACCTCGTTGTCCTTCTCGAAGTAGGCGTTGGGGAAGGCCATCATCCGCACCTGGTTGAAGGAGATCAGGCAGTGCTGCTCCAGGTCCTCGCCGATCATCTTCGTGGACTGTTTGAGCTTGAAGTCCCGGTAGCGTTCGATCTCCGCTTCCAGCCGGCTCACCTCGTGCCGGTGGTCCTCCTGCATCGTCCGGATCCGCTCGGCCGCCGTCTGCTTTTCCTGTGCCATCTGCACCCGCAGCTCCGCGATCTCCGTTTCCTTTTTCTGCACCGCCGTCGTTACCGCCAGCTGTTTTTCCGTGGCGTACGCCTGCGCGCCGGCCTGCAGCCGGGCGATTTCCTGGTCCTTCTGCGCCTCCATCTGCTGGTGGCGGCTTCTTTCCTCTGTGATGGCCGCCCGCTGGCGGGCTTCCATCTCCCGCTTTTCCATCTCCAGGCGGCCCGAAATTTCCTTCTCAAATTCTTCCGTGTGAACCTGCGCCACAATCGCCGCGTATCCGGCTTCGTCCACCTGGAATACTTTCCCGCAGTTCGGGCATTTGATCTCGTTCATCCTTCGGTCCTCCTTTGTCCTGTCTCCCCCGTGCTCCGGCCGTCGCCGGTTTTCACTTCCGCAGCGTCAGGTATACCGTATAGGTTTCGTCCGTCACTTCGTACAGGGGGATCAGGCGGAAATTCGCCGGCTGGTGCCGCGTCCGCCAGGTGTTCTGCATCCAGGGGAATACGTCATATGTATGCGGGATTTCCGGCAGGAACACCTCTTCCGGATGCTCCGGATCCGCCGCCAGCCCGCAGTCCCGGTCCACCAGCGCCGCCAGCACAATCGGCCCTTCCATGGCCGCGGCCATCTCCGGCGCTCCCTCCAGGGGCTCGAACCGGATTCCGGAGGGGAAGAACAGGTCCACCTCGTCCTCTTTCCACGCCCGGTTTATCTGCAGGTATCCGTCTTTGATCTCCGCCTGCGCTTTTTCGCCGTTCAGCAGGATCTCCGGCTTCCCGCAGCACCAGGCAGGCACCCGCATCTTCAGCGTGAAGGCCGCTTCAGCCTCCGCGCGCACCGTGAACCGCAGGCTCCAGCGGGAAACCCTCCCGCCGCTGTGCTCGTCGAACAGCACCTGGTTGTTGTAGTTCTTCATATGGACCGCCTGGGAGATCCGCACCTCCCCGCCGTCCAGCTGCATGGTCGCTTCCGAGGGGATATACTGCCCCACCGTGATATCCTTCCCGTCCGTGTACCAGATCAGGGAGGGATACATGGCCTGCGCCTGGATCATCGTCCCGAAGCAGCACCAGAAGTCCCGGGTCCGGCTGCCCCATGTCTTCCGGCTTCCCGGCGCCATGGGCAGGAAATAGGTCGGCATCCCGGTGTGCCGGTTCTGCTGCGCCAGGAATCCGTTGTAGATCGCCCGCTCGATATAGTCCGCGTACCGGGCATCCCCGGTCCACCGGAACAGGTATTCCGCCGTCCGCACCATGTTGTATACCGTGCAGAATTCCTGGTCCGTCCCCGTCAGGTACTGCCCGTGGGCATGCGGCGGAATCCAGAATTCCCCGGCGTTGGAGGCGGTGGTGGCAAACATGCCCCGGTCGGTCACCGCGTTCTTCCAGAAGGCTTCCACCCGCTGCATCCATTTCCCGTCCCCGGTAATCTCGTACAGCCGTCCGGCCCCGTGGGATACCGGGATCGAGGCGTTCGCATGGTCGTCGGACAGCGCGTCCGTCCCCGCGTCCAGCCGGTCGAACAGCGCGTTCCCCTCGTAGGCGTCAACCAGCTTCCTGTATTTCTCCTTCCCGGTCAGCGCCAGCAGGTCCGCCCATACTTCCAGCATCCCCGCCTGTTCGCCGCTGAATACCGCCGCCGGGTCCTCCGCCTGCACGCTGTCCACCCATCTGACGTACCAGTCCGCCAGCCGGTCCAGGATTGCAATGGCCGTCTCATTCCCCAGCAGGTCGTACACGTCCTTCAGTCCCATGATGGTTTTGTGCATCGTGTACTGGGGCGACCAGATATACCGGTCCGGCTTCATCATCGCGAAGTATTTCTCCGGAATCGATCCGACCCATTCCCCGCCGTTGAGCTGCTGGCACCGCGCCAGTTCCGATACGATGTGGTCGATCCTGGCCTTCAGCTCCGGCCGGCTTTCATTGGCGCACCGCATCGCGGCCGCGGAAAGCCAGTGGCCCAGGAAGTGTCCGCGCAGCTGGCAGCTGGGAGCCTCCCAGCCCCAGTGGAGCTTGGCCGCGGACGGATCCGGAATAATCTGCTGCCCGGGTAGGATTATCCCCGCCTCCAGGTAAAAGTTCTGCAGCAGGCATGTGGAATCCAGTTCCATCAGGTAATCTTCGTTCAGCTGCATCCGGTTCCGGAACAGTCCGGGCAGGATGCGTACTTTATCCATGGGGGCGCGTTTCAGCATTGCTTTTCGCTCCTTGCTTTTTAAAATGTCATCCAAAAAATATTCCAGCTTCATAATGCGCATAATATTGGGTTTTGTCAACCGATTTCATTTTTCATCCAAAAAATGTTGAACCAACCTCCTGACTCATGGTAAAATTGAATGATTTCATACAATTGCAAGAGAACACAAGGGGACGGTCCTTTTGTGTTTTGAACACGGAAGAAACATAATCAGACGCATCGCAGAAGGCAGGTTATATAAATGAAAAAGAGGAGCGGCACGCCCCTTATGCAGCAGATCAAATCGGTCTGGCAGGACCTGAATCAGTCGATCCATGTCGGTGACCGCCTCAGGGAGAACCTGGTGGCCCTGACCTTTGTCAGCATCTTTACGATGCTGCTGGGCCTGGTGCTCATCGTGTACAATTTCCTGATCCGCCGCCTTCCCTTCACGGATGTTGCGGTCCTGATGTCCATCGTCACCTTCGTCGCCGGCGCCGCCTGCGCCTTCTGCAGCCGGGTCCTGAAGAGCCGGGAAAAGGCCATCCTGATCCCGACCCTGTTCTGTATGGTGGTGTTCACCGTTTATGCCCTCACCGGCTATATGGAGGGCACGGGTATCCTCTGGTCCCTGATGCTGCCCATCGGCATGTGCTATTTCATCTCGGTCAAAAAGGGCATCCTTCTTTCCACGTATTATTCCGTACTTTATTTTGTCCTGGCGCTTACCCCCCTCGGCGCCCGTCTGGCCGCCTTTTACTCCCCCGCCTTCATGATCCGTTTCGCCCTCACGTATTTCAGCCTTTCGGTCTTCACCGCCATCGCCATGATCCAGTATCATCGCTATGTCCTCCTGGAGATCCGCCATACCGAGCGCCTGAACGCGGAAGTCGCCCGCCAGACCGCCGTGGCCGAGGAGCGGGCCCGGAAGATCGAGGAGATCTCTTTCCTCACCATCCAGACCCTGGCCAACGCCATCGATGCGAAGGATCCCTATACCAAGGGCCACTCCTCCCGCGTCAGCCAGTATTCGGTCCGCATCGCGGAGAGGCTGGGCTGGGATCCGGAGCGCGTCAGCGACCTGCGGTATGCGGCCCTCCTTCATGATATCGGCAAAATCGGCGTCCCCGATTCGATCCTCAATAATCCGAAAAAGCTCACGGATATGGAATATGCCATCATCAAATCCCATACCACCATGGGCGGCGATATCCTCCGGGACCGCACCATGATCCGTTCCGCCGAGAATGTCGCCCGCTGCCATCATGAGCGTTACGACGGCCGGGGCTATCCCGCCGGGCTGAAGGGCACGGAGATCTCCGAGGAAGCGCGCATTGTCGCCATTGCCGATGCCTTTGACGCCATGTCCTCCAACCGGATTTACCGCAAGGCCTGTGACCCGGAATACATTCTCCGCGAGCTGGAGCAGGGCAGCGGCACCCAGTTCGATCCGGATTATGCCGGGATCTTCCTCCAGCTGCTGAAGGAAGGCGCCCTCAATGAAATCCTCCGGGAGGATATCCCCGAGGACGCCGCCGGCAGCGCGGAATCCCCTTCCGCCCTGCTGCAGGAGGTCGTGGAGGCCTTTGCCGCCCAGAGCGCGGCGGACTCCGTGGATATCACCACCGGGGTCATGTCCCGCTCCGCCGGGGAAGGCGCCATCGCCAAGCGCATGCAGCAGGATTCCGGCTGCTTCGCCTTCGTGGATATGGATAATCTCAAGAAGATCAATGACACCCTCGGCCATGAGTCCGGGGATAAGGCCCTCCATCTCCTGGGCGAAACCCTTCGCTCCACCCTGGGCGGGGACAGCCTCTGCTGCCGCCTCGGCGGGGATGAATTCCTTTTCTTCCTCCCGGGCGTCACCCGGGAAGCGGCGGAAAAACAGATCCGGATCCTCATCAGCCGGTTCGACGAAGCCAAGGCGGACGACCCCGCCGTCTCCGTCGCCACCCTCTCCGCCGGCCTGGTCATGTGCACCCCCGCCGATACCTACCTGACCGCCTACAACCGGGCGGACAAAGCCCTTTACCATGTCAAGCAGAACGGCAAAAACGGCTACAGCTTCTTCAACGGGGAAACCGGGCTCGATACGGCGGATGTAAACCGCCTCGTTCCGGGCATCCGCTCCGCCGGCCGTTACAGCGGCGGCCTGAATGTGGAATACCGCCAGTTTACCAAGCTGTATGATTTTATTGAGAATCTGGAAAGCCGCTTCTCCCAGCCCTTCCGGCTGATCCTGATTACCCTCACCCCTTCCGAGGATACCGGCATCCGCATCGAGGAGCAGGAAAAAGCCATGTATTACATGGAACAGGCCATCCGCCAGACCATCCGCGGCGTGGATGTGCTCACCCGCTACAGCAGCCGGCAGTACCTGGTCATCCTCGTGGGCGCCAAGGAGGAAGGCGTCCAGGGCGCGGTGGACCGCATTTTCCGCAGCTATTACAAAATGAACGGCAGCGGAGCCTTCACCCCGGGCTATACCGTTGCCGATCCGCAGGAAGCCAAAGAGCGCGGCACCCTCTAATTTTCGTTCCGCCCCTCCGTCGTTTCCGTTATCTCTCCTGTATATCTTTTTTCAGTGCTTCCACACTTTTTTCACACAGGATCTCCGGGTGTTTTGCCCGGAGTTTTTCAAATCCTTCCGCCAGCGCTTCCAGCGAGTCGTATGTCGCCGTCACCGCGTCGTTGTACCAGCGTTTTTCCCCGCCGATCATGATCTCCTCGTGGCTCACGCTGCTCAGGTCCCCGTCCGCCACCAGCTTCCCGAAATCCACTCCTTCCGACTGCGGAATCTTGAACTGGCAGCAGTATTTCCATTTGCTCCAGTCGTTCAGCCCCCGGTCGTCCTCCACCACCTGGTCCAGGAACACCTCGTAGGCGCTCCGGCCCTGGCTGGCGGTCACCAGCGAGGTAATCCCGCTCCACCGGCTGTTGATGTCCAGGATGTACCATTCCCCGTTCACATAGAACAGGTCCAGGTTCACGATCCCCGTGAGCCGGAACAGGTTCGCCAGCCGCAGCATTTCCGCCCGCAGCGCTTCCGTGTTGATTTTGTCGCTGATCACCGGGCCGTATTTCAGCGTCGCCGCCCCCAGCGGGTCGTTCACCTCGCCCGATTCATAGCTCAGCTTCCGGTAGGGCGGGGATACGATGTACTTTCCGCCGCAGCCGTGGATTTCGATCCCGTACTCGTCCCCCTCCAGCAGCCGCTCCACGATCACGTTCTTGTCGAACGCTTCGCTCAGCAGGAATGCCTTCGCTTCTTCATAGTCCCTGAACACCCGGATCCCGACGGATCCCGATCCCGACGCGTTTTTGATGATCACCGGCATCAGCTTCCGGATCTTCCACAGGATGCTTTCCTGGTAGGCGTTCAGCGTGGATCCGCACTCCGCCCCCTTCACCGTGAACAGCTCGTGTTCGACGAGCACCGCGTTGGATACCCGGAACCGGTTGTCCCGCATCACCTGGAAGGTCTTGTTCTTGTCGAAGCACAGCAGCGCCGCCGGGTATCCGTAGCAGATGGCGGTAATCCCGTCGTCCCGCAGGCTTTCCGCGATCACCGCGTCCCGGATCCCGTTCCAGTCGTATCCGCTGATGGGGTGGGTGATGGCCACCGCCACGTCCGGTTTTTCCCCTTCGATCGCCCGCAGGAAGTCCGGGATCGTGGCGTCGTTGGGCAGCACCACCATTTTGATGCCCTTCGGGTATCCCGCCGGCTCCCCGTCTTTGAAGTCCAGGTAGTACCGGTTGTTCAGCTGCAGCACCACCGTGATCTCCAGCTCCGTATACCGCTCCGCCGCCGCTTCCCACAGCGCGTTCCATTTCGGGAACACCTCCAGGAAGTGGCTCTTTGCCCGGTTCCTGGTGTTGCTGGAATACAGCACTACTTTTTTCATTTCTTCAGCCCTCCCGCGTGAGGAATTTTGCCCGCAGCCTCTCCCGTTCGTCCGCGCCGATCCCGATTTCTTTTTCCAGATAGCCGGTGGCCCCGCCGTATTCCCGGTCCAGGTATTCCAGCGCGCATTCCATGTATCCGCGGATCACCCCGCCCGTCATGAACAGGTACAGGTCCGCCATGTCCCGGGGCATCTGCCATTCCGCCGCGGCCTTTTCCGCTTCCTCCACGATGTCCCGGTTGAATTCATTTGTCAGCAGGAAGTCATCAATCACCGTCTCCCGGTCCGCTCCCAGCGCGGACAGCAGCAGCATCGCCGCCAGCCCCGTCCGGTCCTTTCCGTCCCGGCAGTGCCACAGGATCGCCCGGCCGTCTTCCAGCTCCGCCAGCGCGCCGAAGAATCCCCGGATCGCGCTCTTTCCCCGCTCCTTCCGCAGGAAATCCACATACACCTTTTCGTCGATGATCTTCTTCCGGTAGGTCATCTCGAACTTTGTTCTTTTGTCCACCGCGGGGTCCGCAATCACCGCCACGTATTCCGGGTCCGGCGTGTTCATGTCCGCCGTCTCCAGCATGGGCAGGTGCAGTTTCCTGGCCCCGGGAATCTCCGGGTCCGGGCTTTTCGCCGTCTCCTCGCTCATCCGGAAGTCCGCGATCGTCTGCACCCGGTATTTTTCCGCCAGGTCTCTCCGTGCTTCCTCCGTCGCCCCGGTCAGGCTCCCGCTCCGCAGCAGGATCCCTTTTTTAATGGTCATCTCCCCGATCCGGTATCCGCCCAGCTCCCGGGCGTTCCGCACCCCGGGCAGGTGAATGCGATGCTCGTTCATTCCTGAAAAAACTCCTTGCTTTTACCAGTCCACGCTGCCGATCAGCCCGTCGATGATCGGCACCAGGTGCGTTTTCGCTTCGTTGATGTAGAACAGCACCTGCTCTTCCGTCAGGCTCTGGCCGATGTACGGCGCAATCACGTTGGCGATCCGCCCGTAGCCCATCAGCTGCTTTTCGATCCGCGCAATTTCTTCTTCGGTTTTGTCGGGGAAATACTGCTTCAGCGTTTCCTTCCACAGCCGGATGATCGTCTCCGGCGGGATCCCCAGGAAG
>Ga0265298_10008269_pt1 | contig 12527 bp, 10 predicted proteins | sample AusTroGonzalo_MG_3_FD_193486 | JGI IMG/M metagenome (GOLD analysis project Ga0265298, IMG submission 193486) | Bovine rumen microbial communities from tropical cattle in Woodstock, Queensland, Australia - Gonzalo_01 | ecosystem: Host-associated > Mammals > Digestive system > Stomach > Rumen ... | reverse complement strand
TGATGGCGCGGTTCAGCCGTCGGCGTATTCCAGGATCGCGGCAGATGATATTGGCCATCATGAGACCCGCGATGTTGAACGACTTCGATGGTGAGTTGAGGATGATGGCATCAGCGTCAACAGTGCCCATGGGACAGAAGGTATGGCCAGGCATAACGAGTTCACAGTGAATTTCATCAGAGACAATATGGACATGGTACTTCTTGCAGATATCGGCCATGTGCTGTAACTCTTCACGTGTCCAAACGCGGCCCGTGGGATTGTGAGGGTTGCAGAGCAGGAAGGCTGTGGTCTTCTCGTCGGCACACTGCTGCTCGAAGTCCTGCCAGTTGACCTCAAAGCGATTGTTGTTTTGGCAGAAGCAAAGCACGCTCTCGGCCACTTCGCAGCCGTTATTCTTGACGGAGGAGAAGAAACAATTGTAGTCGGGCGAAAGGATGAGCACACACTCACCAGGCATGGTGAGTGCCTTGATGGCGACAGACATTGCTGGAACCACACCAGTGGTATAGATTATCCACTCGCGCTGGATTTCCCAGTGGTGACGACGTTTGAACCATGAGATGACAGCTTCGTAGTAGTCATCCTGAACGTAAGTGTAGCCAAAGACAGGATGCTCGGCTCGTTGGCGAATAGTCTTCTGAATGGCAGGAGCTACAGCGAAGTCCATATCGGCCACCCACAGGGGGATGACGCCACAGTGAACATTGAATGTTGATTGCAACGCCACACTCGGCTCTGTCCGAGAACGTTGAATGTTGAACGTTGGCTCATCCCATTTCACACAGCCTGTGTTTCTTCTTTCAATAATCTCGTCGAAATTGTAGTTCATTTCCTTATTTCTATCACACAGTTATTTGGTTGGCGGACATTCTCGTCGATGGTAATGCTGCCGATGCTGTCGGCAATGATGTGTCCGCTGGTAGGATTCTTGATATTCTCAATGTGTCCACGGATGTCGGCCTCTACCGTAGAATATTCAAACATGCGGTCACAGGCTTTGTCGATGGTACAGTTTTCCAGCACAAGGTTCTGCGTATAGCAGAGCAGCTGTTCGCCTGCCAGATGGCAGTTGACGAGACGAACATTCTTGGAGTGCCACGCCAGATATTCGCCATCTAAGACGGAGTCGTAGATGGTGACGTTCTCGCACTCCCAGAAAGAGTCTTTGGTGATGATGTCAGCATGGTGTACCTCCACATTTCTGCAGTATTGGAATACGTATTTCGCATCGCTTTTGAGTCCGTCAACATAGATGTTATTGCTGAACATGAAGGGATAGGTGCCGCCGTGTAGTTCGACATTCTTCAGGCGCAGGTCATCGACTCGCCAGAACGTTTCGTCAGCATCCATTATCTGTATTTCCTGCAGTTCCACGTTCTTCATCTCGCGGAAGAACTTCGGCCCGTCAATGCGACAGCGTCGCATCACAAGGTCGTTCGTGTACCAAATAGCTGAGCGTGACCCTTCGGCAAAGTAGCAATCCTCGATGAGAGCACCATCAACGTGCCACCACGGATACTTGCCGTAAAAGCGGCAGTCGCTGGCCTCCATGTGCTGACATTGTTTAATGGCTGATTCACCGTCAGTAATGGTGATCTGTTCCAGGCGTAGGTCGTGAGTGGCAAACAACGGACGTTCACCCCCCAATTCTTTGTTCTTCACAATGTTCATATTAGTCTGTTAGTTTTTATGATGGATTTCCATATCCTTACCCTTTTCTTTCGTCGCACCCAGGCTTTGTCGTGAGCTTCTTTGACAGCAACCATTTGGCTGACGACCGTTGACGGCAGGTTGCGGGCTGAAACATATTGTTCGGCTACGTAGCGGAACAGGTCCATGCGTCCTGTGAAACGGGTGAGGTTCTCTAAGCACTCATCCGTAGGGGGTTGTGTGCCCAAGGGATAGAACTTCATGCGGTTGATGTCGATGACAGAGAAACGGTAGTGATCATCGGGCTGGGCATGATAAAGTACGTTGGTGGAGTTCAAGTCATTGTGCAGAATGCCTTTTTCATGTAACATGGCTGCAAAACGGGCAAAGTCGGCAGCCATTACCTGGTCGAAGTCTTGTCGTTCGTTCAATGGTCCTGCAATGGGTGGTGCACTGTCTACGTCAGTAACATAGTACCCGTCTACGAACAGTCCTCCCTTCCACACTTCCACGTATGCGATGTTGAGGGGTGTTGCCACACCACGCTCTGTCAGCGTGCCACCACTGAGATAGGCCCGTCGTGCCTTGCTGCTGCGGAAGAAACTGTAGATGATGCGTTGGATGGCATTGGGGCGACGGAAGCGCTTGACAACGACCTCCGTCCCACCGGCAACAAAGGCTTTGATGACGTTGCGCTCGTCATAAAGCACCCTGCCTCCGCCGTCAAATACAGCGGGCAGTGACTGAATGAAGTCACACAGGGGCTGGTTGTTGGCAAACGCCTCGTTGATGGTTACCTTTTGCATAGCGTACTGATTTTCCGCTTGAGTTTGAAGAAGTTACGCGCTACGGTATAATGATACAAGTTATGCCAGTCGTCAGCAGAGTGACAAGGCAGGATGGTGACGTCCTGTTTTGGTGCAGCAACATCTAACTGATCGCAAAGCCTGACAATGTACTCAAACAGGTTATACTCTTCCAATACCCTTCGGCGGGCTTCAGTGGTGGCCGACAGTGATGGTTGGCGGGTCAGGGTCTGGTCAATGATGCGTACCGACTTCTCAAAGTCGCGTAAGTCGATGGGTTCAAAGCTCTCACGAGGGAAATAGTCACCCACATTGGTACAGCCATAGTAGAGTGGGAAGGTGCCTGCCAGGTAGCAGTCGGACAGTTTCTCTGTCCAGTAGTAACGCTGCGATGAATTCTCAATGGCAATATGGTACTGATAGGGTGCCAGCACGTCCCACTTGTCGTCGAAAGGACGGAAGCCGCGTCCGAAGACATCCAGTCGGTCGCCGTAATACTGCTTCAGTTTCTCCACAAAGCGGATACGGTCCAGATGTCCCTGTGTGAAGGCTTTATTGCTGGTGATGACAGAAAGCAGCTTCGGCTTGTCGGGCATCTTCATGGCTTTCAGCTGGTCGTAGTCGAGTGTAAAGTTACAGACCCCCTCTGTATTTTCCTGATAGCCCACGAACCAAGGGAGGATGGCCGGACCTAAATGGACATTCGGGTGATGCGTTTGTTCCTGGCATGTACAAACCATTCCGAACTGGCGCAGGTACTTTTGGGGATATACCAGCACAGACTTGGGTTCTGTTGCTAAGAAGATGGTGTTCTGAGGTGCTACCCTGCAGGTTTCTGATTGGCGCAGTCCCTTGCCTTGTACGACCCAGAAATCCGGTTCCTCAACAGGCTCGTCGATATAGAACCTGTATCGTCCGTCGTGTGACATCATGCTGTGTCCCTCCGTCTGCCGATGGTAGATGGCTCCTAATTCTTTGCGGTAGGGTGTAAGCTTTATTTTATACATATCGTTCAAAGTTCATCGTTCACCGTTTCTCAGGTTCCCTCTTTTCTGACAATCCGTCCGTCAATGACGTCATACTTCTGGTTGAATTCCTCTCGCATGCGTTTCCACCTGTTGTGCGACCAGAGGTAGAAGGCTGGCTGGTTGCGTATGTTTTCTTCTAACAGTTGGAAGAAGCGGCGAGTGATTTCGAACTCCTCCGTCTTGGCTGCTTCTGCGACTATCGGTGTGAAGGTGAATATATAGTGTCCGCGACGAGGACGCTCTCCGTGAATGTAGAACACAGCATCGTTCATCTTACGCATGATTTTCTCACCACCGCTGAAGACCGGTGTATCCTGGTTGAGGAAGTCAACCCACAGGTGCATGTTCTCCCATTTGGGTGCCTGGTCACCAATGTAACCGAAGAGGACCCGACGGTTTTCTTGCCTGTATTTGACATAGAACCTCAGGATGTCGTTTTTCGGCACAGGTGTTCCACCATGGGATGAGCGAATATCAATGAACAGCTTGTCTATGGCTTCGTTGTATAGCGGGTGGTAAATCATGCCAGTGATCGCATCGGTATGACGTTTGTAGCCTAAGCCTAATGCCGAAAGCCATTCCCAGTTGCAAAAGTGTCCTGAAAGGGTAGCGCAGTTTTGTCCTCGGTCGTAAGCCTCCTCCATTTTATCCATGCCTCTTAGCTCCATGTGTTGCAGCAGCTTTTCATTACTGATGGTGAGCAGTTTGATGGTTTCAACCATGTAGTCGCAGAACCAGTGGTAGAACTGTTGTTCTATCTGACGCAACTCTTTTTCGTCCTTTTCAGGGAATGACGCGCAGAGGTTCTTGCGGACTATCTTGCGTCTGTACCTCACTACATGATAGACTAAGAGGTAAAAACAGTCAGACAAGCCATATAGCACCCAGAACGGCAGGATGGAAAGTGCGTAGGTGAGTCCGTACAGCAGATAGTATGTTATTTTCTTCATCATATTCAACTTGTCATTAAGTTCAAAGCTCATTTATACTTGTTGCATATCATGCAGTTTCTTGTAGTAACCGTCGAAGGACAGCAGATGGTCATGGGTGCCACGTTCTACAATGCGTCCCTCATGGAGCACACAAATCTCGTCAGCATTCCTGATGGTACTCAGCCGATGGGCAATGGCTACAGTGGTACGTGTCTTCATCAGTCGTTCCAAAGCGTCCTGTACCAGCCGTTCACTTTCCGTATCCAAAGCAGAAGTTGCCTCGTCTAAAATGAGGATAGGCGGATTCTTCAGGATGGCCCGTGCAATACTGACACGCTGGCGTTGTCCCCCAGAGAGTCGTCCGCCTCGGTCGCCGATATTGGTTTCGAATCCTTGCTCCGAGGCCATGATGAAGTCGTAGGCATTGGCGATGCGGGCAGCTTCGGCAATCTGTTCGTCTGTAGCATTGTCTACGCCAAACGAGATGTTGTTGCGGAAAGAGTCGTTGAAGAGGATAGCCTCCTGATTGACATTACCTATCAGCTGTCGGAGGTCGTGTATGCCTAAGTCTTTAACGTTGATGCCGTCGATGAGCACTTCGCCTTCCTGTACGTCATAGTAGCGTGGGATGAGATCTACCAGCGTGGACTTGCCGCTACCCGACTGTCCCACAATGGCAATGGTTTTGCCCTTGGGAATGGTCAGGTTGATGTCGCGCAGCACCCACTGGTCAGCATATTTGAAGCTGACGTTGCGGAACTCTATCTGATGTTCGAAGGAAGAGATGTGTTTCGGTTGCAATGGGTCGAGAATGGTGTTCTCTGCCAGCAGAATCTTGTCAACACGCTCCATGCTGGCCAGTCCCTTGGGAATGCTGTATCCTGCTTTCGAGAAATCTTTCAGCGGATTGATGATAGAGTAGAGCATCACTAAGTAGTAAATGAAGATAGGACCTGAGAGCGTGTGGGTATTCAGCACCAGCACGCCGCCAAACCACAGTACGATGACAATCATGACGGTGCCTAAAAACTCAGACATGGGGTGAGCCGACGACTGTCTGACATTGACGCGCATGATGTCGTTGCGGTAAGCCGAATTGATGTGGTCGAAGCGACGGTTCATCTTCTCCTCCGCACAGAAGGCCTTGATGATACGCAGGCCGCCTAACGTCTCTTCCACCTGACTCATGGTGTCGCTCCAAAGCGCTTGTGCCTTGATGCTCTGTGCCTTCAGCTTTCGGCCAATGAATCCCATGAACCACCCCATGATGGGCACAATGAAGAGCGTGAACAGCGTGAGTTGCCACGAGATGAACAGCAAGGCGGCAAAATAGCTGATGATAAGGATGGGGTTCTTGAACAGCATTTCTAACGATGACATGATGCTGTTCTCTATTTCCTGTACGTCACCACTCATACGGGCGATGATGTCACCCTTGCGCTCTTCAGAGAAGAAACCTAATGGCAGAGAGGTGATTTTCTGGTAGAGTTGGTTGCGGATGTCGCGCACGACACCAGTCCTGATGGGTATGATGGTGGCAGCAGAAAGGAAGTAGGCACCAGTCTTGAGGAATGTCATGAGGGCCAAGAACAGTCCTATCAGCAACAGGGTGGTGGTTTGTCCCCACTTTGCTATCAGCTGGTTGACGAAGTAGTTCATGTTGTTCAGTAGAACGTCTTGCATGTGGCCCCAGTCCCACGCCATGAGCGAGGTAGCCGTCTCTGCATCGCTGGTCTGAAACAAGATCTGCAGGATGGGTATTAGTGCGGCAAAGGAGAATATGTTCAACACAGCCGACAGGATGTTGAACACAATCGACAATACCAGATAGTGTTTATAGGGGGGTACGAACCGCCTCAGTACATTCAGGAATTCTTTCATATAAATCTTTGAACTTTGATCTTTGAACTTTATGATTGCAGGAGAACTCCCAAAAGTGTAGCACTGGTACTTCCAACGATTTTCACGCGGACAGTCTCACCGATATGGTGACCGCCTTTGTCAAACACCACCATTTTGTTTTGTTCCGTACGCCCGCAAAGCTGTTCATGACTACGCTTGCTAAAACCTTCAACCAGTACGTCGAACACTTTTCCTTCGTCTTTCTTGTTCTGCTGGGCAGAGATTTCCGTCTGCAGCTGTATCAGTTCGTTCAGACGTTGGATCTTGATTTCCTCTGGGACATCGTCTGGCAGATGCTTCGAGGCATAGGTGCCTGGGCGCTCCGAGTATTTGAACATGAATGCCGAGTCGTACTGAACCTCACGCATCAGGTCCAATGATAGCTGGTGGTCCTCTTCAGTTTCCGAATGGTAGCCCACAAAGATGTCTGTGCTGAGTCCACAGTCAGGAATGATGCGGCGGATGGCAGTAACACGGTCCATATACCATGCTCGTGTGTACTTGCGGTTCATCAGTTTTAGTATTCTGTCACTACCGCTCTGAACAGGCAGGTGGATGTGGCGGCAGACGTTCGGTATTTCAGCAATGACATGCAGTGTCTCGTCGCTCATGTCCTTGGGATGTGACGTTGTGAAACGTATGCGCATCTCAGGAGCCTCCTCAGCCACCCTGCGCAGCAATTGTGGGAACGAGTTCCCCTCGTTCCACTGGTAGCTGTTTACGTTCTGACCTAATAGCGTCACCTCCTTGAACCCACGGTCGCGCAAGTCGCGCACTTCACGCAAGATGCTCTCTACATCGCGGTTGCGTTCACGACCACGAGTATAGGGGACGATGCAGTAGTGGCAGAAGTTGTTGCAACCACGCATGATGCTGACGAAGCCTCCGATTTTGGCACCATGCAGACGTTGGGGTACAATGTCCTTGTACGTCTCCGTAGTGCTGAGTTCGATGTTGATGGCTTTATGTCCGGTTTCTGCCTGTGCTATCAGGTCAGGCAGTGAGAGATAGGCGTCAGGACCAGCTACCAAGTCGCAATAGTGGTTTTCCAGCAAATCGTCGCGTACGCGTTCTGCCATGCAGCCCAGGACACCGATGATCAGGCTTGTTGACTGCTGGTCTTTGGCTTTCTGACGGCGCAGGGCGTTCAGCGATTCCAGTCGGTGGTAAATTTTTTGTTCGGCATTGTCGCGAACAGAGCAGGTGTTTAGGAACACGGCGTCGGCATCGTCCAGCGTCTCTGTGGTTTCGTAGCCAGCCATCTGCATGATGCTTGCCACCACTTCCGAGTCAGCCACGTTCATCTGACAGCCGTATGTTTCGATATATAGTTTCTTCATTTCCTTGATTACTTATTGGAGCGGTTCAATCTTTTACGTTTAATACTTTCATTCCCTCATTAAAAGCCCTCTGGGTATAGTATCCGCTGCCCAATTTCTCTGAGAACGCCATCGCATTAGCACGCAAACGTGCATACTGGTCGTCAGTGATGGAGGCAAGTACACTGTTCAGTTTACGGATGGACTGAATGCAAATACCAATGCCCTCTTGCTGTACGAAGGGTGCCATAGCAGCCTTGTCCCACACGATAACAGGGATACCTGCCCGCAGGTAGAAGGAAGTCTTGTGCGGATTGTTGATGAGCAGGTAGCGTCCCCACTCTCCGTCACATTCGTCTAACGAACTGCCGTCCCACACCAGTCCGAAGTCAGCCTCTACGTTGTTGACAAACTCGTTGGGTGTCAGCGAACCACGTGGATGGACGTGTGACTTTTCGGTCGTATCGATGGCAAAGCCGTCTCCATAGACATCGAGTGTCCAGTTGGCAGCTATCTCTTCCAAATGGTAGAGGAACTCGTTGCGCCAGCGGGCCAGTTTGCCTGCAAAGACCACGCGACAAGGATGGTGCAGTGGCTGAGCGGGCCTTGGTGTAGCCTCTGTCAGGAAGTCGAATATGTCGAGACAGAAGATGGGAACACGACAGCCGTTGTCCTGCAGGTGCTGCTTCATCTTCTCGTTATGGACGATGAGGAAGTCGGTATTTTCCAACTTGCGGTTTTCTTCCCCAATGGTGAGTTTCTTGCGTCTGAAGGCCCCCAGGTCATGGATGATGGTGATGACCCGCCCCCCCTTCAAGTGAGTCAGCCGACAGGCTATGACATAGAATTTCTTCATCGGGTACTGCAGGCAGAGGACGTCTCCCTTACCGACATGTGTCAGAATGCGTGCAATGGCTATCAGACGAGTGACGAAGCGCCACACGGGGTGGTGGCAGGCAGATGCCAACGAGAGGTTGGCATAGCCCATCTTTGCAAAGAGGACATCCACATCGTCCTTGGCCTTGTTGGGACTGGGAATCTGTATATAATAGTTCATGATCTGCTCGTTTTTGTCAGTTTGTTCCAAAGACGCCGTAAGGCAGAGCGGCGGTAGTCGGCACGTACTTTGGGTAGCACCAGCCTGTAGCTCTGCTTCGTGTCGAACACCACGTCTCCGTGATTGGTGGGAGCCTGGGCTGGTTTCATGTAGTCGCCATATTGTGTGCGTAACAGCAAGTCGTAACCCATAGGAGCCGGTATCTTCGTGTCTTCGAAATCTAACCACACCGTATCGTCGAAAATATGTCTGTCGAACACGATGTCCAGTCCGCTGTAAGAAATCTCTGCCACCTGCCGGCAGTCGCTGAAGGGATGGCTGCGTAGCCGGTCTTCTATCTCACGATACAGGGTGTGCCATCCTTTTCGCCACACTTCGTAACGGCACTTCCACTTGCGGAACACCAGTCCTATCCTGCCTGAGGCAAGGATGGCAGTATTCTTGGATTTCAGGAAGCGCAGACGTCTGCGCACCCATTTGGCCAGTTCACGAGCCTCCTGCATGTCCTCAGGTACGCCATCGATGACAAAGATGTCGATAAAGATGCCCTGATTAAAGGGCTGATAGCTGTCAGAGGGTCGTATGGCTGCTGTCTGGCTGTTGCGCAGCTGGGCATGTCCGCGATGGTAGTCCACATCCGAATAGGCCGACTGCAGGAAGTAAGGGTCTGCGAAGACTTCGTTGCCGAGGGCTATTAGCTGATCGTAGTCTTCACGAGGCATGCAGACATCAATGTCATCGTCCCAGGGGATGAATCCGTGGTGGCGTACGGCTCCCAGCAGGGTACCGCCGTCGGCCCACACACGCAGGTGATGCTGCTGGCACACAGCCAACAGCTGATCCAGCAGGTCGAGTTCCACCTGCCAGATGCTTTTCATCTCCTCGGAAACAGCATATTCCGGTTTCTTATTGATGATGTGCATGCCAGCCCGTTTTCAGTATAATGTTGGGGGAATGAGTTCCTTGGCTCGGTTGAAGTCCTCAACGGTATCTAACTCAATGGAGAAATAATCGGTCGTATCGACCACCTTGAAGGAGTGACCCTGTGGAATCAGCCGTTCGAAGGCCCGTTCGTAGAAGATGTCTATCAGTTCCTCCTGCTCAATCATCACGTCCAGCTCGCGGAACAAGGCCTCGCTGTAGTCGGCACTCATCTTTTCGATGCCGACGCTCTCGCCGATGGCCTGCTGGATGGAGCAGGTCTTGCTGATTTCAGTGATGCGGCCAGTTTCGTCGACGATGACCTTGATTTCCTCTTCGCCAAGCTCATGACGGTTCAGGGCGAGTGCTGAGTCTGGTTCCTGTAGCATGCGGCAGACAATCTGCGGGTCAAATAGGATGTCGCTGTCCATGAGCAGGAAGTCGCGTCCCCGAACAAAGTCACGCGTCATCCAAAGCGAGTAGATGTTGTTGTTGTTGGCATAGTCGGCATTGTCTAAGAAATGGATGGTGACATGGGCATAATGCTCTGTCAGGAACTGGCGTATCATATTGCCACGATAGCCTGTAACTACCACAAACTCGTTGATGCCTGCAGCCGTCATCGCATCGAATGTCCGTTCCAGCAAGGTTCGTTTCCCTACTGTCAGCAGACACTTTGGCCGCTCGTCAGTCAGTGGACGCAGGCGCTTAGCCATACCTGCTGCTAATATAACTCCTATCATTGTTTTTATGATCTTTTTATTTTTCCAAAAGTCTTGATACTGGTGTACTTCCGCCAGATGTTCAGCTTGCGTTGCTTAGGAACACCATGACGGCGTATGTAGTTACGGGCACCCTCCAGCATGCGGTGAGCCACCAACCCGTCTAAATGCGGGTCGTAGTTCTGGATGACCCATTGGCGCTGCTCTTTCCACTCGTCGCTTTCCGTCACTTCGTCGTAGGCCTGACAAAGCTCGTCGGGCTGTTGCATGTTGCGCCAATAGAGGTCCTTGGCAGCAGCCCTCAGGGTGATGACAGGTTTGTCGAGCAGCAGAAACTCGTAGATGGTTGACGATGTGTCGCTGATCATAGCGTCGGCCATCAGCATGTATTTCGTCACCGTGTAGTCGTCTATCCACAGCATGCCCTCCGTGCTGTCGGCTATCTGATGGTATTCGTCCATCAGCTCGGGCTTGGTCAGCGGGTGGAACTTCAGCAGCAGCAGGACGTCACGCTCGCGAGCCAGTTGTTGCAGGGCTTGCTGCATATAGGGCAGCGATGTCAGGCTGGGTGAGAACGTAGGTGCATAGAGCACTATGCGCGAACGTCCGCTCTCACGCAACAGGTGGTTGCGTTCTTCGTCGAAGGCATGCAGGTGACGGTATATCCAGTCCTGTCGTGGCCAGCCCGTTTCCAACACCTCGAAGTCCTTGTACTTCTTCGACAGCCGTTCAAAGCCGCGTGTGAAGAAGGGGCCTTGCGTAAAGTAGGTGTCAAAATACCTGCGGATGACCCAGTGGTCTTTCTTTTCGGCAGCATAGCCGTGAAACACCTGGATCTTCACCCCAGGGAGATAATAGGGTACGATGTTGCCAGGCACAAAAACGGCCTCTGGCTGGAAGTCGTAGACAGCCTGCATCTCGTTGGTATATGTCACCTCGTCCTTCAGCGGGAAGTCAGGAATTTTCTTCCTGTGAATATACCATAGTACATCATGCTGTCCTTCACGGCGAGCCTCCTCTTGGATGGGCATCAGGATGTCGATGGCATACTTGTTTTCGCAGAAAAGTACTATCTTCAATTGCTTAATTATTTATAAACCTTACCTTATTATTATATAATTGTCTGCAAAGGTACGAAAAAAAGGGAAAAGAGAAAAGTGAAAAGTGAAAAAATTGCATCAGCTGCGAAAATAATTGTCAATTATCAATTGCCGATTATCAATTATTTCGTATCTTTGCACCCAGATTATAGAGAGAGACATGAAATATACCGTAAAGAGCGGAACGTTCTGGCTGTTGCTGCTGGTTTGTTCGCTGACTATCATACCTTTCCTGGGATTTCCTGAATACCATACAAAAGGAGAACCCCGCGAGTCCATTGTGTCGTACACGATGATCGTGACCGACAACTGGACGCTGCCTCGTAACAACGGAGGCGAAATGGCCTATAAGCCGCCCTTTTTCCACTGGTGTGTTGCCATCTCGTCCCTATTGCGCGGCTATGTCACTGAGGGTGCCACCCGTCTGCCCTCTGCCTTGGCGCTGATAGGAATGACGCTTTGGAGCTTCGGCTTTTTTGCCCGACGCCGCGGAATTATGCTTGGCATGCTGGCTATACTGGTGGCCTTCACCACTTTCGAGTTGCATCGTGCAGGGGCAAATTGTCGTGTCGATATGGTACTCACGGCAGCCACTGTGTGCGCGCTCTATTGTTTCTACCGATGGTACGAACAAGGCATGCGGGAAACCATTACTGTTATCTTTGCCACCGTGCTGATGAGTATCGGCACGTTGACCAAGGGACCTGTAGGTACGCTGATTCCTTGCCTTGTCATGGGCGTCTATATGCTGTTGCGTGGCGAGAACTTCTTTAAGACCTTCTTCCTGTTGCTGTTATGGGGATTGCTGTCGCTGCTGCCCTACGCTTTCTGGTTCTATGCCGCATGGCTTCAGGGCGGACAGGAGTTCCTCGACCTGATGTACGAGGAGAACATCGGGCGCATGACCAACACCATGGGCTACGAGTCGTGTGTCGAGCCTTGGCCTTACAACTTCCTGACCGTCATCCTCGGCTTCTTGCCTTGGACGCTCTTGCTTCTCATCGCCATTCCTTTCACGGTAAAAGGTACCTGGTCTAAGTTCAAGGCCCAGCACTCATCGTTCAAGACGTTGTGGTCAAAAATCAGG
>Ga0265298_10008268_pt1 | contig 12527 bp, 10 predicted proteins | sample AusTroGonzalo_MG_3_FD_193486 | JGI IMG/M metagenome (GOLD analysis project Ga0265298, IMG submission 193486) | Bovine rumen microbial communities from tropical cattle in Woodstock, Queensland, Australia - Gonzalo_01 | ecosystem: Host-associated > Mammals > Digestive system > Stomach > Rumen ... | reverse complement strand
TGGGGAACCAGGGAGCGCAGCAGGAGCCGTCCGTCCTTCAGCGCCGCCTCCACCGGCTGATCCGGCTGGCGGTAGCGGTAGCGGGCCGTACAGGTAATCGTTTCCCCTTCCCGGACCGGCGCTTCCCCGACCCAGGTCACATCCTCCGCGATACTCCGGGTGCTGTAAAGCATCGGATGATCTTCTCCCTGCGCCACCAGCAGGCGGTTCTTCTCCAGGTCCTTGCCGATCACAAACCAGCTCCGGCCGTCCCCTCTGCCGCCGATGCCCAGGCCCCGGCGCTGTCCGAGGGTATAGTACATCAGCCCGTCATGCCGCCCTACCGTCTCGCCGTCCGGGGAAACCATATCACCGGGCTGGGCCGGCAGGTATTCGGAAAGGAACTTTTTGAAATTCCTTTCGCCGATAAAGCACACGCCGGTGGAATCCTTCTTGGCGGAAACCGGCAGGCCTTTTTCCTTCGCGATCTGCCTTACCTGGGCCTTGGTCATCCCGCCCACGGGGAAAACCGCTTTCCTCAGCTGCTCCGCGTGGACCATATACAGGAAATAGCTCTGGTCCTTTTCCGGATCCGTTCCCTTGAGGAGCTGGCCCGCTTCATTGGTGCGGACAAAATGCCCGGTGGCGATCCGGGCCGCGCCGAGGTTCATCGCGAAATCCAGGAAAGCCCGGAACTTGATCTCCCGGTTGCACAGCACGTCCGGATTCGGCGTCCGGCCGGCGCGGTACTCTTTCAGGAAATAGGAAAACACCCGGTCCCAGTATTCCTTCGCGAAGTTCACGCTGTAATAGGGAATGCCGATCAGGTCGCAGACATCCCGCACATCCCGCCAGTCCTCCTCGGCTGTGCAGGCGCCGTTTTCATCCTCTTCCTCCCAGTTTTTCATGAAAACGCCGACAACATCATAGCCCTGCTCCTTCAGAAGCAGGGCCGCAACGGAGGAATCCACGCCTCCGCTCATTCCAACCACGATCCGTTCGCTCACGTTTCGCTCTCCATCAGCCGTTCAAGCACTCTTTTCTGGATTTCTTCGGCAATCTCATCCCGGGTCTTTTCCGCGTCCACCACGATAAACCGCTCCGGATCCCGGGCAATCAGCTGATGATAACCGTCCTCAACCCGGGCGTGGAAGTTATCCGCTTCCATTTCCATCCGGTCCGGCTCGCTGGCGGCGCAGCGCCGCTCCAGCGCCTTGCGGTGACCGATCTCCAGATAAACGGTCAGGTCCGGCGCCGCGCCTTTCACGGCCGGCGCGTTGATCGCCAGTACCTCATCAATGCCCAGCTGCCTTCCGCCGCCCTGGTAGGCCACGGAAGAATCCAGGTACCGGTCACAGAGCACCACCTTGCCTTCGGCGACAGCCGGCAGGATTTTCTCCCGCACATGCTGCGCGCGTGAAGCCGCGTACAGCAGCGCCTCCGTCTCCGCCGTCATTCCGGTGTTTTCCCGGTCCAGCAGGATTGCCCGGATTTTTTCTCCGATGGGCGTTCCGCCGGGTTCCCGGGTGTGAACCACTTCAAAGCCCCACCGGTCCAGGGCGTCCGACAGCCGGTCAATCTGCGTCCCTTTGCCGCTGCCGTCCAGGCCTTCCACGGTCAGGAACGCGCCGCGGGGGCGCTCTGCCTCCGGACAGAGGATGTCCGCGATCTCCACCGGTGTATACGCCAGTTTTTCCGCCCCGGTTTCCAGCAGTTCCTGCTCGCTTCCGTAGCCATAGGCCGCGCCGATCGTGTGCACGCCTGCCTGCACGCCGCCTTCCATATCAAAGCAGCGGTCGCCGACCATCCAGGCTTCTCCGTATTCCTCCGGAAGCGCCTCCCGGATCAGGTGCACTTTTTCCGCCCGGGCGTCTGTGGCGCAGACCACTTTGGACAGATAGCGGGCCAGTCCGAAATGTTCCAGGATTTTTCCGGTCGGATAGGCCGGCTTGCCGGTCACGATGCCGAGCCTGAAACCCGCATTCCACAGGATGCGCATCATGGTGCGGACCCCGGGATAAACCCGGTTTTCATACATGCCGACTGTGGTATAGCGCGCCCGGTAGATCGTCTGCGCCTGCTCCGCCTGTTCCGCGGTCATGCCCAGGTATTCCCGGAAGGAATGCAGCAGCGGCGGGCCGATAAACTTGCGCAGCGTCGCGGCGTCCGGTTCCGGAAAACCCATTTCCTTTGCCGCGTGCTTCGCGCAGTTCCAGATGCCTTCCTCGCTCTGCGTCAGCGTTCCGTCCAGGTCAAACAGGACCCATTTCTCTTTCGCCATTTTACGCTTCAACCCGAATCACGTTTTCCACCGTGCAGACCGCGGGGTTCAGGGATTTGATCGCCCGCTGCATCGCCTTCTCCGGCGCGATATGGGTAATGAAAATCAGCGTCGCTTTCCCGTCCGGGCCGGCGTCCTTCTGCATCATGGCGGAAACGGAAATCCTCTCCTTCGCCAGGAGGCCCGCGACTTCCGCCAGCACGCCGGGTTCATCCTTGGCTTTCATGCGGATAAAGTACTTGCTCTGCCAGTCATCCGCCACAGGCAGCGGATCCTCCCGCATCACAGGCATCGGATGCACGGCGTTCTGCGCCGCCTGCACAATATCGCCGACGATCGCGCTGGCCGTCGGGGCATCGCCGGCGCCGCGGCCTTCCAGCATCATATCCTTGAAGGAATGGCCGTAGAGATACACCGCGTTCAGGGATCCGTCCACCCGGGCCAGCGGATGGTCCGCAGGCAGGAAAACCGGATGAACCCGCGCTTCAATGGAATCGCCGTTGTCCTTGCCGATCGCGAGGAGCTTCAGTACATAGCCCATTTCCCGGCCAAAGGCGATATCCTCGGAATTCACTTTCGTAATGCCTTCACGATACACGTTCTCCACACGAACCCGCGTATGGAAAGCCAGGGAGCCCAGGATGCTCAGTTTGTACGCCGCGTCAAAGCCTTCCACGTCCGCCGTGGGATCCGGTTCAGCCAGTCCCAGCCGCTGCGCGTCCTTCAGCACGGTTTCATACTCGGCGCCTTCCGCCGCCATCCGGGTCAGGATATAGTTGGTCGTACCGTTTACAATGCCCATCATCTGCTCAATATGATTGGCGATCAGCGGGCTCTGGATCGCGTTGATGATCGGGATCGCTCCGCCGACGCTGGCTTCATAGTACAGGCCGGCACCGGTCTTCTGCGCCATGGCGCGCAGCTCGTCAAAATGCAGGGACAATGCCATTTTGTTGGCTGTGACAACGGATTTGCCCTGTTCCAGCGCCCGCAGCATCCAGGACGCGGCAGGCTGCTCTCCGCCCAGGAATTCACAGACGATCTGGATTTCCGGATCCTCCAGGATATCGTCCTTGTCCGTGGTCAGCACTTCGTAGGGCACTTCCTTGCCGCCGTGGATTGCCTTGTCCAGCACAAGCGCTTTCTTGACCCGGAGTTTCACACCGGTACGCCTGGCCGTCTCATCCCCGAACTCGCGGATCAGGTCCCATACGCCTCCGCCGATATTTCCCAGACCCAGCAGTCCCAGTACAACCTCTTTCATGTTTACTTTCCCTCCGTATGATTTCTCTCATAGATCAGCCGCAGGCCCTTCAGCGTCAGCAGGCCGTCCAGCTTGTCAATCACATTGCTTTCCTCGGCGATCATCAGCGCCATGCCGCCCGTCGCCACCACATAGGCGTCCTCGCCCAGTTCCTGCCTGATCTTGCGGACAATATTGCGCACCAGGCCGACATATCCGTAATACATACCGCTCTGCAGGTTGCTCAGGGTCGTGCGGCCGATCACGGCGTCCGGCTTGGCCAGCTCAAACCGGGGCAGCTTGGCCGTTCCGGTGACCAGCGCCTCGCTGCTCAGCTTGATGCCGGGACAGATCAGTCCGCCGAGGAAGGATCCTTCCCTGTCCACCACCCCGAAGGTGGTTGCGGTGCCGAAATCAATGAAGATACAGGGACCGCCGTATTCCTCATAAGCCGCCACGGCGTTGGCGATCCGGTCGCTTCCCAGTTCCCGGGGATTTTCATACTTGATATTGATCCCCGTCCTGACGCCGGGAGCCACAAACAGCGGCGCTTTTCCGATGTAGTTGAGCAGCATGTGCTCAATCGTGTAATTGATGGTCGGCACCACGCTGGAAACGATGATGCCCTCCACTACATCCTTGGAAACACCCTCATGGGCAAACATGGACATCAGGCGCACACCGTATTCATCCGAAGTGGAGGTAATATTGGTGGACATGCGCCAGTACTTGTACATTTCCGTCCCGTCAAAAAGCGCCGTCTTGATATTGGTATTGCCGATATCCATCGTCAGGATCATGTTATAACAACCTCGCCTTCTTCAGCGCAACGCCGGCGGCGCCGGTAACCAGGGCCGCAACCGCCATCTCCACCACCGCGTTGATTCCGACGGAAGTGATGATATACATAATCACGCCCTTCGCCGCGATCTTGTCTGCCAGCTGGGGCGTATTCCCGAACAGCAGCACCAGCAGGCTCATAAAGAACAGCGTATTGAAAAACGCGGCGGCAAAACCGGTCACGGCACCCCTGATATACAGCGGCGCGGACGTCTTCTTCATGCCGGACCATACCAGCGCTGTCAGCGCGCCGACCAGCACCCGGGAAACAAAGCGCTGGACAAACATGAGAAACGGGCTGTAGTTGACCAGCGCCGCGCCCAGCGCGCTGGAACCGCAGATCCCGAAGCACTGCAGGAAGCTGATCAGGCCGAAAGCGCCGCCGATAATCAGACCGCCCGGCATCCCCATCGCCATCACGGCGATTGCCACGGGAATCATATTGAAAGTGATCGAAAGGCCCATGGGCATCGGAATGTTCACAAAGGCCAGGACGATCAAAACCGCTACCAGCATAGCCAGCAGCGTCATGCGCGCAATCCGGGTGCGCCGTGTGGGTGTGTTTGTCATGAGAATTCCCTCCGTTCGGGTTCCGTCAAAGGATACCCGTCGAAAAATGTATTTCCGCGTTTCTACCGCGTCCGGGGCCGCAGGCTCCCGGCGCGAAACCGTGTGCGGATGTGACCATTATACTATAAATCAAAGGAAAGTAAAGAAACCTGTCATGCCTGTCCCCTGTTTGCCGCTTCCTGCAGGCTCTGCCGGGCCTTCTGCTTCTTGGCCACTTTATCCTCATACATCAGCTGGTCCGCCAGGGCCAGTACATCTTCCAGGATATATCCCTTTTCCCCGTATACAAAACCGCAGGCAATCTCGCAGTAAATCCCGTCTTCCCGCCGGTTGAGCTCCGCCAGTCCCTCCTGCCAGCCGGCCAGGATCTTTTCCGCCTCCGCCCGGTTCACATGGATCGCGATGAGTATAAACTCATCCCCGCCCGTCCGGAAGGGAATAATATTCCGGGCCTCAATCTTTTTCAGGCTCTCGGCCGCTTTCTTCAGCAGCCGGTCCCCCGCTTCGTGGCCCTCGTTATCATTCACCTGCTTGAGGTTATTGACATCCATGTTGTATACGGCGATCGTCTCCTGTTTGCTGAACAGGGTCCGCATCATCTCGTTGTACTTTCCCCGGTTGTACAGGCCGGTCAGTCCGTCATTGTCCTTTTCCGTCCGCAGGATTTTGGAATATTCGGTCAGGTCCCTGTACAGGTCCATATACAGGCTTGTGTCCACCAGATGGTGGATCTGGATCAGTTCTCCGTCGTGGTCAAAGGTGGAGGAAACCACCATATAGGTCTTCCCCGTCTCAGACCGCAGCAGGTCCCACATCTCCGCCTTCTGGCCGCGAACAGGTTTCGGGCAGGCAGCCTTCCAGTTGGTTTTTTCCCTTTGGATAAACGCGGTCACCGCGTCTTCATAGAGGATGTTTCCTGTCCCGTCGTTGATCAGGATCCCGCCGATTTCGTCCCTGAAGAAATGGAGAATCGCCTGATCGGGATCAATCGGTTTCATCTGTTTCCCCTTCCGTTCAGTCATCCTTGTCCAGCCGCTGCCTGTCCACCAGCTCCGCGAAATATCCGTTTTGGGCGATCAGCTCTTCGTAGTTGCCTTCCTCAATAATCTCGCCGTTCTCCATCACCAGGATCCGGTCGCAGTTCCGGATGGTGGACAGCCGGTGGGCCACCACGATCCGGGTGCATTTCAGCCTGTCAAGCGCGTCTGAAACCTGTTTCTGGGTCTTGTTGTCCAGGGCGGAAGTCGCCTCATCCAGGATCAGGATCTTCGGCTTGGGCGCAATGGCCCGGGCGATCATCAGGCGCTGTTTCTGTCCGCCGGAAACACCGCCCTGCCCTTCGGAGATCACTGTCTGCATTCCCATGGGCATTTCCCGGATGTCCTGGGCAATCCCCGCGATCTCTGCCGCCTCCCAGGCTTCATCCAGCGTAAGCTGCGGCGCCGAGATCGTAATATTGGAATATATATCTCCCTGCAGCAGCTCCCCGTTCTGGATCACCACGCCGATCTGCTTGCGCAGCGAGCGGGGATCCAGCGTGTTCATATCGCGCCTGTCATAGAAGATCGCGCCTTTTTCCGGCTTTTCAAATCCCAGCAGCAGCCGGATCAGCGTGGATTTTCCGCAGCCTGTCCGCCCGACGATTGCCACATATTCCCCCGCTTTGATGCTCAGGTTCATGTCGTTGAGCACATAAGGCTGATTCTCATCGTAGCGGAAAAATACATGGCTCAGCTCGATCTGACCCGAAACCTTTGAAACCGGCTGTTTGTCCTCAGCCACTTCCGGCTCCGCCTGCAGGATCGGCTCCGCCATCTCCAGGATCGGCTTGATCCCGGCCACCGAGAGCGCGATCCCCGTCAGCGCGGTAAACGCTCCGAACATCCGGGAATAAGCCGCGGTAAAGGAATAATACGCGCTGCTTGCCACGTTGGTGTTGATTGCCAGGTAATACAGCACCACCGTGCCGAACAGTCCGATCGCCTTTGTAATCACGCTGTTCAGCTTGACAAATTTGGGCGGATTGTATTCCAGCTGCGCTTGCTGGGCGTACAGCCTTCCCCAGCGGGCAAAGGCCCGCTTTTCCGAGCCGGAAAGCCGGATCTTCTGAATGCCGTTGAGTACCGCGTAGCTCATGCCGGATTCCTGGGCGCCCAGTTTCATCTTCTTCCGGGTGATTCCGATCTGAATCAGGGAAGCGACTGTACTGACAACCAGGGAGGCCAGGATAATCAGCAGCGACGGAACCACCAGCGCCGGCGCGAAGGCAAAAATCTGCGCGACATACAACAGGGAAATCAGGCTGCTCAGGCCGATGGAAAGAATGTTGTTCAGGATGGTTTCCACCAGGAGGTTGACGCTCTGCACCCGGCTGGCCAGGTCTCCGGAGGAAAACTTCCGGAAAAAGCTGACCGGCAGCGACAGGATCCGCATCATCACCGATGCTCCCACCGCCAGGGAAGTCCGGGTATTGATCCGGTCCATCAGCAGCGTTTTGACCATCTCAACCAGTTTGGCGGCAAACGCCGAACACAGCAGGAACACGCCCGCGCCGATCATCAGGTGGATATTGCGGTTTTTCAGCGCGGTGCCGGTAACCAGGTTGTAAACAGCCGGCTCGACAAACCCCACCACGTTCACCAGCACTGTCGCGAAGATGATCAGGAGGATATCGCCGTTGGGAAGGCTGTTTTTCATGTAGATCATCAGATCGCGGATCCCGAGTTTTTTCATCGGGAGGGGCTGATAGAAACAGATGGCCTCCCGCGCGAAAAGTTTCGCCGTCTTTCTGGTCACGCGCGTCTTCTTCCCGGTCACCGGATCCTTGTAATAATATCCGAACAGTTTTCCGGGAACCAGCGCCACGGTGGCGCCGCTATCCCTCATGCAGCCCAGCATCGGTCCGAAAGCATCGTTCTGCCAGCCTTCCTCCAGCTCCACGTCACGGATCATCAGCCCGGAGGGCCGCAGAGCATACTCCAGCTGCTCGCTGACGTCATGAATGCTGTCAGGGATCTCCACCGGCTTGTAATGATAATATTTCAGGATCTCGTCAATGGCTTCCCTGGCAATCAGGCGGTCGTCCGCCAGCCGCTGCGCGTCCCATTTGTCCATGACAACGCTGGCCATCCGGAAAAAAGAATCTTCCAGGATGTTCTGATCGCTTTCCATGCGCTGTCTGATCTGCTCGTTAAACCAGCCCATTGGGTTTCTCCCTTCGGATGTGTTTAGGGGTGAGGGGTAAGGGATCAGGGATCAGGGATCAGGGATCAGGAAACCCGACTTACTCAGAGGTAACCAATTCCGTATAAATCCCGCCTTTGGCGTAGAGCTCGCTGTGCGTGCCGCGTTCCACAATCTGTCCTTTTTCCAGCACAATGATCTCGTCGCTGTCCCGGATCGTGGACAGCCGGTGCGCCACCACGATGCAGGTGATTCCTCTTTCCTTGACCGCCTTGACCAGCTCATATTCCGTCTTTGCGTCCAGGGCGCTCGTCGCCTCATCCAGGATCACGATGGACGGATCCTGGGCCAGCACCCGGGCGATCTCCAGCCGCTGCCGCTGGCCGCCGGAAAGATCCTTGCCGTTTTCAATCAGCTTTGCCTGGTATCCGCCGGGCCGCTGCAGGATATCGTCGTGAATCTGCGCGTCCCTTGCCGCCAGGATCACTTCGAAGTCCGTAATGCTTTCATCCCACATCCGGATGTTATTGGCAATGGTATCCTCAAACAGGACAATGTCCTGGTCCACCATCGCCACGGATCCCGTAAACACCGCGCGGGGAATTTCACTGATTGGTTTTCCGTCAAACAGGATTTCACCCTCCCAGGGCCTGTACAGCCCTGTGACCAGCTTGCTGATGGTGGATTTTCCGCAGCCGCTGGCGCCGACGATCGCGACCCGGCTGCCCGGCCTGATATGGATGGAAATATCCGAAATCGTCGGATTGCTCAGGGGTGAATATCCAAAGGTCACATGTTTCAGTTCCACGTCGCCTTTCAGCTTGGCCAGGTCCGTATCCGCGGCGTTTTCCCCGTAACTCAGGGCGGGATCATCCGGATACTCCATCACGTCCTCAACGCGTTCCATTTCCGTACGCATTTCCTGGATGGTCTGTCCGGCCTGCACCAGTGTCAGCGCCGGGTCCATGAAGCTGCTCAGCAGCTGCTGGAACGCGACGATCATGCCCATCGAAAACTGGCCGTTTATAGCCAGCTGCACGCCCAGGAACAGGACCAGGTAATCGCCCGCGGTGCTGATCAGGTCCGGTATGATTCCGATCCGGGCATTCAGCGTCGCGAATTTCACCTGCTGTGTGTTCACGGATGCCTGGTATCCGCTCCATTTGCGGAAGAAACCGGCTTCCGCGCCGGAAGCGCGGATTGTTTCCGTCTGGCTGATCCCCGCCATCGTTGCGGAAGCCAGCTTGCCCTCGTCCCGCATCTGAACCCGGGTCAGGTTTACGCGCTTCTCGGACAGATACCGGGCCACCAGCAGGTCGATTGCCAGCGATGTGATGCCGACCAGCGTCATCAGGATGCTGTAGCGGATCATGATCACCAGGTAAAACAGCATCATGATCGTCTTGAGCGCCAGCGGCGCCACGGTATCCACCAGGGTCTGGGCGATGCCCGCGTTGTCCCCCTGCCGCTGCATGATGTCGCCTGTCATCCGCTGGGAGAAAAACTCCATCGGCAGGCGCAGCACCTTCCACATGAAGCCCGCGTTGCCCTCAATGGACATCTTGCCGTTAAGCTTCAGGCTGTAGACTGCCTGGGCCCACTGTACGATGACCTGGAATACAGCCAGGGCCGCAAATACGATCAGGAACGGCGTTGCCCATTCCGGTGCCCGCCTTGACAGCAGGCGGTCGTAGAAAATCCGGGTCATAACCGGGTTGATGATGCCGAATATGCTCATGATGGCGGTTGTCAGCATCACAAAAGCCACCGCCGCGCCGGCGCCTTTCAGCCGCTTTCGCGCGAATTCAAGCATACTCTTGCGCTTGCCGGAAGGAACAAAATCCTCCCCGGGGCTGAAAGTCATCACCAGCCCGGTAAAGGATTCATCAAACTCCTCCATGGATACCTGGACCAGTCCCCGCGCGGGATCATTCAGGACGGCCTTGCCGCCCTTGAACCCGTCCAGCACTACAAAGTGATTGAAATCCCAGTGGATGATGCAGGGAAAAGTGCCTTCTTCCTTCAGCGCGTCTATTTCCATCCGGTACCCGTGTACTTCCAGGCCGTAGTGCTGGCCGGCCAGGAATACGTTTTTCATGTTGGAGCCGTCCCGGCTGACACCGCAGTCAACCCGGACCTGCTCCAGCGGAACCCATTTCCGGTAATAGGCAAGCACCATGGCAAGGCAGGCAGCGCCGCATTCCAGCGCTTCCATCTGCATGATGACCGGCACCCTGGCCACACCTTTACTGACCGGTGCCTTGATGGCTGTCTTTTTCTTCATTCAAACAATCTCCGTGGCGTTTTCATCCTGTGCCCTCAGCCGGTTTCGCCGGATAAGAGCAGCATCCGGGCTGAAATGCTGTATTTTTCCTGCTTTTATTTTCCCCACAGGAAGCTGATCGGTGAAGTCGATTCCAGCACCAGCCTGGCATCGTATTCACCGTCTATCATCTGCAGCGCCTGGGAATTCATTTTGAAATAGATCCAACTCTCGTTTCCTTCCGCTGTGTTAATGATATTATCGACGATGCCCTCTTCCGTGCCCAGGCGCAGGATCATTCCGGTCCGGATCATCTCTGCCTTGTCCTGTGGCAGGCTGCAGGAAACAAACGACATTTTTTCCCCGGCCGTTCCGCCGTACTGCCCCGCGTCATAGGTCTCTACCTTCACCTTCAGCGGCATCGTGTTCTCCATGGTCGTCATGGACGCAAAGACCAGGAAACCCGCCAGCAGCGCGACAATCGCCGCCAGGATCATCCACAGCCGCGGACTGGTCACCCGCATATAGTCATGCAGCGACTCCGGGGAAGAGATGTGGTCCATGCTTTTTTGTCGGAAAAGGCCGTTTTCCATATACTTCGCTCCTCTCGGCGATGATTGACAATCTTTGGTTCTTATTTTATTATTTTTTATGCTGTTTGTCCAATTCAACTGCCACCTTGCCATTCTGATCCGTATCAACAAACGGAAAGCCGCTTGAAAGGAGTGATCAATCGTGGAAGGAAAGCTGAAAGCCCTCTTCGATTATCAGAAATTTGAAGGAAATCCCGCGCTGCAGCAGGTGATCGACTCGGTCCACGCCCGCTATTCCGTCCGGGAACTGTCCCTGGATGATATGGAATGGGTCTCCGCGGCCGGTGTTCCGAATCAGGCGAACGGGAAAAAGGACAAGGATGCAGACCGTCAGCATTGATCAGATCTATACGGACTACAGCGGCAAGGTAATGGGTTATATCCGCGCCAGGATCCGCAGCAGCGCGGATGCGGAAGACATCCATGCGGAAGTGTTTGAAAAAATCCTTCGCAAAATCGAAGGATTTGATCCGGAAAAAGCATCCCTGAGCACCTGGATTTTTACGATTACCCGCAATACGGTCATCGATTTTTTCCGCCGCAGCAAGCCCAGTGAGGAACTGGACGAAAACCTGTCCGATAACATTGAACTCGACGAGGACCTGCTGAATTCCGAAACCCTCGGCGAACTTGCCGCGGCACTGAAGAGCCTGCCTCCCCAGATGATGCAGATCATTGTGCTTCGGTATTATGACGGAAAGCCGCTCACGGAAATTGCTGAAATGATGAACCTGAGTTACGGCGCCGTCAAGCTCCGGCACCAGAACGCGGTCCTGATGCTTCGCAACGCCCTCTCCCTCTGATCAACTTTCCTCCGCCGGCAGCTTCACGCTGCCGGCTTTTTGTGTCTGCCAGATCCGGATGCAGACGTTATTGAGATTCATGGCATAGGTGTAGCGCGCTTCCTGGGCGAAAGCCAGGATCAGCCGGATTCCCAGCGCGTCCTCCTCGTCCTTTGGAATATAGTGAACCGGGTCAAACGCGCCGCAGTCATCCCGGAATCGCAGGGTCAGTCCCGAATCTTTGTACAGCAGCCTCACCGACAGGTCATGATGTTTCCGGTCCATGGCGAAACCATGCTGGATCGTGTTTCCCGCCATTTCTTCAATACAAAGCGCGATATGATTGGAAATTCTTTCATCCTGACCGTGTTCCAGGCAGAACCGCTGCGCTTTTTCAGCGGCTTCTGCCACATCCTGCATGGATTGCAGGTTCATTTCCAGCAGGTCTTTTCCTGCCACGCCGAAGTCTTTTTTCAGCAGCAGCGCCGCGTCTCCTTCCCACGGTTTTCTTTTGGTCCGCAGCGCGATCATGATGCCCAGGAACAGAAGCGTAATCCATTCCCCCATCGGAAAATAGAGCCACGCGCCTGTCACACCGATCAGCCTGCACATGGCAAATGCTGCCGCCGCTGGGAAAAACGCTCCTTCCAGGATGGATGTCATTTCAGTCAGCGCCACCCGGCCGGTTCCCAGCCACGCGTTCTTCAGCGCGTTGGTGATGCTGCAGGGGACCATGCCGATCGCGAACATCCGCAGGCCGAATACGGCCATGCTCCTGACCGGTCCCTCATGG
>Ga0265298_10008266_pt1 | contig 12528 bp, 23 predicted proteins | sample AusTroGonzalo_MG_3_FD_193486 | JGI IMG/M metagenome (GOLD analysis project Ga0265298, IMG submission 193486) | Bovine rumen microbial communities from tropical cattle in Woodstock, Queensland, Australia - Gonzalo_01 | ecosystem: Host-associated > Mammals > Digestive system > Stomach > Rumen ... | reverse complement strand
CTAATCTTCAAGCATAGCGTAATCTGTTTTAATGCGTCAAAAAACACCATAAAAACACGCAGCGCCGTAGTGAGGAAACCAAACAACTAAAAAAACCCACTACGGCGCGCGCCACTTTGTCATTCTTCAACTACTTCAATCTTCAGTTTCTTCCTACCTGTCAAATGTTCGCGCAGAACTTTGTTCAAGTCCTCGGCAAGCGCGTTCATTTCGTCTGCGCTCTTCGTGTCCCAGTCGTTCAGCTCCCAGTGCGCTGTCGGCCAGTAGTAGTCGCACTTGCCACTTGAGTTCTGAACGGATGTGATGTCGATGTAGATATTCACGGTCTTTTCCTCCAATTTGTTTTTCCTCTATGAAATCCTTCTGGACACTCGCGCGCCCATTCTTCGACGTCCTCTTCCTGTTTGTCTGGGGCAACGCACACGGGCGTCGTAATGCTGGTATCTTCAAGAAACGCCTCCGCCGCTTCGCAGTATGGGTTCGGCGGGTATGGGTAGCCGTTCTCATCCTCGCCGTCGTCGAGTTCGCGGTAATGCTTGCAACGGTAGCCAATACAGAAAATAGGGTCGCTCATTCCGCGCTCCACTTGCTCCAGATGTTGCTCGCTGCCTTGTCGATTGCGTGGCTTGCCGCGCACTCGGCGTCGAACTTCCTTACGCCAGTCTGAATGCTGGGCGCTGCGAGGAACTGCTCCTTCGCGCGTTCTGCCTCAAGCAAAGTTGGCACGAGCTGGAATATCTCTGCCTCCACGATTGCCTTGAGCGCAATCTTGTGTTCATTAGTTTCGCTCATTTCTCTTTCCCTCTCTGTATACTGCGATTGAACCAAATATGGAAACCCCAAGTCCTATTGCGGCAAAGCAACATGCTGGAATTGCCGTAGCAAGTGGCATCCCAACGGACGCAATGACAACGCCAATCATCATCGTAGCAAGAACGCCACCTAAAACATATACAACCTTTCTCATCTTCTCACCTCTCAACCTTGTACTTCCAAATGAAGTTCCCTGCGTGGTCAGTGATACCATTCAGGCACTTGCTGATGTTCATAATCCCAGTCGCCTTCTGCGCGTCGCTTGCGCATCTCCACTCCCGCACGAACTCCCCTTCCAGCGTGTATTGGAGGACCGCGTGCCTGTCCCATACCAACTGCTTCATTTCCTGCTTGTTGCGCTCCTTCATCTCCTTCAGCTCCTTCTTTGCGTTCTCTTTTATGTTCAGGAGTTCGCTCTTGGTCGCGTCAGCCATCAGCTTCATCTCGCGCTTCACTGCCTGACGATGCAACTCGCGTATCTCAATCTACATGCGCTTCGCCTCCTCCCTCAACTTGCGCCTTGCCTCTTTCGCATCGACCTTGCGCTTGGTTCGCATCAAGTCGTTCTGCATCGCCTTCAACTCCAACTGGTGCCTGAACTCGGACGCCTCCTCAGAATCGCGTGGAACCCAACTCAACTTCCATCTCTTTGCGTGCGTCGTAACGTTCCCTGTTATGGCGTTGTATATCAAGACATGCGAGCAACCAAGACCCTTTGCGGCCTGAATGCCGTTCTTGAAAAACCTCACCTCTCCCGTATCAACGTTCTCTGCCTTCAGGAACTCGTCCCTGTGGTTTGTCCTCTTGTAGTTCTTTGACTTCATCATCCTCGTGTGCTTCCTTGAATTATTGAACTGGCGCGAGACCCAACGTAGGTTCGACGCAATGTTGTTCTTTGGGTTGTTGTCTTTGTGGTCTACCTGATACTGCGCGTAGTCGCCACTCTCAATCGGATGAAACGCCATACAGACTAACCTTGACACCTGAACGTTGTGCGTCTTGCCATCTGACTTGATGTAGATGTATGGATACGGATTTTCATATCCAGTCTATTGGTTCTTCATCGTGCGCTGGGGAAGTTCGTTTCCTTCCTCATCGTATATCACGCCCTTGTTGCTCACCAACACGGTCGTTCCTTTGTAATCCAGTTTTACTGTCATTTTCTATACCTCGTTTGTTTCAGGGTCGTCCATCGAACTTCCCTCCTTTCTATACATATAACATTTACCATTTTCTAACAAAAAACTTGTAGCATACGCGAAGAAATCTGAAAAAAGTTATTCAATGTAGGAAATAGGAGTGGTATACTGTTCGGGAAACAAACCAAGGAGGACAGATGAAGAATGATTTGATTGACTCTCTGAAAAAGGTTGCTGAAGCTGCAAAGAAGTTCAGCAAGGAAGCTTGCTATGAACTTGGGGCGGTGATAGTGAGCGTCCAGTTCACTTATCCAACGGGAACGGGTCTGCGCGAGGACGTGTTCTTGCGCCGTCTGGCATCCCGTATAGATGGGGACAACGGCGGAGTGTTTCCTATCAGTGAAGCCGTAGCCAAGCTGTTCGACCTGTCCCTGAGCATGAACGTGATTGAGATTTGGAATGATTGCTGGTCTATCTGCATGAGGCTGGAGGAGTCGAGAGACGGCGCAACTAACATCACCCCTGAGTTCGTTGAGGCACTGAACGGGTATATTGAAGAATGATTTGTGTAAGTATCGCTATTGGAAGACATCCAGTGCGCTATTGGAAGACATCCAGTGCGCTTTCAAGCCCCGAACGGACACTTTTGAGTTGCTGTTGGCGGAAAAGCGGAAATCTTAAACTAATGGTTCAGTGGCTTCATAACCTACGAGTTTAGACATTCATAACCTACGAGTTTAGGTTTAACCTACGAGTTTACTATACCATAACCTACGAGTTTAGGGGTTCTTAACCTACGCGTTTATATAATAGTAATTAAAGAACTATTCTGAGAACAAATGACGCGCCGACGCGCTTGCGTGGCGCGCGTCGCGTCTATAACAGCTCACTTCGTTCGCTGAAGAATGTAGAAGCTTCATCATGGGCTGTTCGTGGCAGAGCCACGAAGGGGGCGTCTCGCCCTGAAGGGCGACCCTCCCCCGATGATAGTTCTACAATAACCCTCGAAGAGGGGGAGTGCGCTACGCGCACGGGGGGCTCCGCCCCCTCTATTCCTACAATATCCCCGTTCAGGAGCGAAGCGGAAGGGCGAAGTGCCTTTAGGCACGAAGCCCTGAAGCGGAGCGATGAACAGGTAAGGGTTCCGCGCGCCCCTTTCGCACAATGCTTTCCTGCGCGTAAAACCCTTATAATAACATAGAGGTTTAGAGCACGGACCCCTTGGATATATCATTATATACCCCCCTGAGACCCCCTCAAAACCTCTATATTATTATAGAGATTTGCCCTGTTGATAACTTTTTTTAACTTTTTTCACCAGAACCCCTACTTTTTTGGTCAAGAAAAGGTAAATTATATATGTAGAGAGAGAAGAGAGTCATATAATTAGAATATAGAGGTAGATAGTATGAAACCAAAAGTCAGTAGAGCAGATGCGCAAAAGAGAGCGACACGCGGATTTCAAGTGCTCGTTCTCAACCAGTGCATCACACAGCTCCGAAAAGTTAAGGAATACCAGAAGGACGGGAAGTTCTCACTTGATGAGTTTCTGCGTCAGGAAAAGTTCCTGTCGGTATGGAAGAATAAGACTCCGAAGGAAATGGGAAACAAGGCGAAGATATATGCGTTCTATTCCAGAACTTATAACTACGCGCTTGGAATACCACATGAACTCATAGAGAAGGTGCTTGGTGGTTGGAACGATGCGAATGGAAAGTGGCATAGGGTGAAGCCGAGCGAGGTTATAGACGCACTCGTGAAGAAAGGTTGGCTTGACGACCCGAAGAAGACACGCCACGGCTCAAAGTTCAGGAAGAACGAAGATGGGAGTTATTCTAAGAAGTGCTGGTGGAACAATAAGTATCTGATGGATAGGAAGATATGGTTCCCTCTGATAGAGAAGAACAAGTATATGGACTTCAACGACTACCCCAGAGACCCAGAAGGATATGTTCAGCGCGCCTTGAAGATTATCACAGACCACTACGCGAAGTATAAGGGCGAAGCGAAGCATGAGGAGCCAGTAAAGCAAGAGGTGAAGGGCTGGCGCGAAGTGGTCGGAAAGTTCAAGGCGCACAACATAGAGGATATGATACACGAGGTTGAGACTGGACGCGATGGAGGAGGCGCGCTCCAGAACCTGATGGCGGCGTATAAGTTGGACGCGAAGATTTGCGAAGAGATTGAGCGCGAAGCCAGCATGAGGACGCGCGAGTGGAAGGCGAAGAGATTGGAAATGGTGCGGGAGCAGAAGCCAGAGCCTGAGTTCAACGACAAAGAAAAGGGGATAATACAAGAGATAGGAAGAAGGTTGCTGAACGACAAAGTAAATGAGGCGCAAGCCGCCTATGTGTGGAAAACCGTCGGAGCGACCGAAGAGCTGATACAGAAGTGGTTAGTAAGGGCCAGGGAAAAGAAGGTGGAGAAGGAAGCGCAAAGACTGCGCGAGTTGAACGCGATTGCTGAAGCGAAGGCAGAGAAGAAGCCTGAGCCGCCCAAGGAACTCAACGACGAGCAACTGAACGAGTTATTAGGTGAAATGAAGAAGTTGGAGGAAAGAAAATGAAAACGGGAAGAGGAGTCAGGATGTGCGTCTCGCGCGCAATGAACAAGTTGGACGCTGACACTATGCCGAAAGCAAAAGTTCTGTTGGCGTTCCATGACTGGAAGAACAAACGGTCGTGGAAGCTGTTCAAGATTGAAGAGTTTAAGTATCAAGAGGAATTGATACCGCGCCTATTTGACTTGTCCTTGGAGGGATGGGCGGTAAGCAAAGTCAATGTGAGGCGCAAAACCAACTTGTGGATTAACCTTGAGAAGGACGTGGATTATACCAGTAGGGACAAGCCCTTTGAGACATACGACACGAACTTGGACGCGCCGACTATACGCAAGATTGCCGATTTCTGTTGCTTCCAGAATCTAGAAGACTTCTACGACTACATCTTATTTGGTGAAGACTACTTTAGTTTGCGGTGAAAGTAAATGATTTTGCTTGCGGGACTAATTATTCTCTCATACTTCTACCTACTCTATCCGCAAGCACAGACGCCCCTTTCGGGGCGTCTTCTTTTAAGGAAAGTGAATACGAGGAACCGTGATGGAATGCGACGAGAAAATGACAAGGGCGCGCAGGTGTGGGAACTTGCGCTACCAGATGGACTGGGAGTTCAACAGGACGCTCTCATCCGCTTGCGAGGAGAAGTAGAACGCGCGCAGGCAATGGGATGCGGAGATGGAACTGTGCGGCAAGTTGGCGCGCAAGTACGTTGATAGAATATACGAGAAGGCCGTGGAGCTGAAGGAGGGATTTGGAACCGTTGAGGAGTTCAAGGAGACTTGCCAGGATTGCCTGCGCGCGTATCTCGACTCTTCAAGGTAGTACGCGCTGCCCAAGTGCGAAGTAAGTATGTTGTGGGAGAACGCAATGTAGGAGATGCGAAAGAGACTTTGACATATGACGGACGCCCTTTCGGACGTCCGTCGTTCTTTCCCTTTTGGATTTCCTTTAGTCGAGCACTTGGTAGAAATGCGTAGCGTCCTCTCCCCTGTAATGTTCGCATCCCCAGGCGTCTGCCTTCTCCCACAGCTCGTTGTACAAGTTGGAATACTCTTCCACGCCCTGCTCAAACCAGAACCAAATCTTGTGATTGAGCGCGCCAACAAGTTCGGTAAACATCCTCGCGTCCTTTTGCCATTCCCTTGACGCGCGCTTGTATGTTTTCTTGATTGCGTCGGTCCCATACACGTCTGCGACTGAGAAGTCAGCGTAGAAGGTCGAGTCGGGTCGTCGTTCCTGCGCTTCTGGGTAAGAGCAGTCGAACCTTTCCTTGTCGGTCGCTCCATACATAGCCATCGCCCTTGGCAACGGCAGGACGCGCCTCACCTTTTCCATTGTCGTCATTCGTAATCTCCTTCCAGCACAACGGAGCAGTCGCACACATCGACTTCCCTCAACTTCGCCATATGGGTCGTCTCTTCATCTTCTGTCGAGACATCCACGTTCCAGTCAAGCGCGCTCGGGCAGTCTGCTACGATTGCCGTCAGGCGCGCCATCAACTCTCTTACTTTCATTTCATTCTCCTTCTGCGTCGGGACTTGATTGGCGTCCCTTCTGCCAGTCGCGAGAACCTTTCCCACGACTTCGATATTATAAGGGATTTAGCAACAAAGTCCTACCCATTTGTTATGTGAAGTTGTGCTTGAACTACGCGCGCAAAGATGCTATAATATTCGCGTGAAAAGGAGCATTCTAAAAGGCGATGTTTTAGGCGTTCTGCGCACGATAGTTGTATGTTCGGCGCATAGCACCTATAAGTTGGACTTTGATAGGAAAACTAACTAAAGGAGTAGGATTTATGGAGGATGAAAAACTTGCGAAAACTGGCATTAGGCGCATTTTAACGATTTCCCTTGCATGTTCCGCAAGCGGAACTGGCGTGGCAAAGGAAATTGACGTGTCTTTGTCGGGCATGGAGTGCGCGCTGTCCCACAAGCGGGACGAGCTGATGGGAGAGTTGATGAGGCGCGCGCTTGAGCAGAACCCAGACCTTGCGCGTCAGTTGAAGTTGGTTGGCGCGCAACAGGAGGCCGTGGGCGACATGCGCATGGAGCAGCAGGCGGCGCGTGGCAGAGAGTTGATTGCCAAGTGGAAGGAACAGAGGAAGCGTGAGCGACACATCCGCTACAACGACGCGCGCAACATAAACGCCTTGACGGGATTGAGGCGTTCTGCGATATACCAAGGCGCGCCACGCCAGCGCAAGATTGAGTTGGAGCTGGAGAATTACTATTCCAAGTACGGGATTGAGCCACCCCCTGAGTTGTTGAAGGAACTGGCGAAGTTGAGGCGCGCGAAGGAACTGTATCTCAAGCGCGTGAAGAGGGATGCGCAAGGCCGTATCATCCGCACGAGAATGGCTGGATGAGCCAAAACAACATCTTCGTGTAAATATCCTTGAAAGTTATACACGAGGATGTTTCAGATGAACGTGATTTAGAAGCGAAAAGTTCTACAGCGCATACAAGAACTGGAAACCGACATCGAGACGTTGAAGAGAGTTCGCCTTGAACTTGCTGAGTCTGGATACGCCAGCGCGACCCTCTCATCGACAGGCGGAAGCAAAAGTTATACGCGACTTGATTTAGCGAAAGTGTCCCAGTTGATTTCCGAGTTGCTGAACGAGATGTTGCAGCAAAGAAGGCTACTGTCCACTGGGGATGCGAAACCCATAAGGACGATAGCGACAATCTACTTCTGAGGATATGGAAATGAAAAGTACGGAAAAGAAGACCTCCACGAGAAAGCGCGCGTCCAAGAAGACGGCTACCGCCCTTCCAATCAGGTACAAGGCGCGCGGAAGGTACAGGATAGTTGACGGCCCTTCCCAGCTGATGATAGACCCCTCAAGCCAGGAAGTGCGCACAGAGGATTAGATACTCGACCCAAGCAAGCGCGCGAAGTTGCTGGACCTGACCCGCAACCTCGTCCGCAACAGCTCCTTGTTCAACACCATCCTTGGGCAGATGACCACGAACGTCATCTCGACCTGTGGTGGCAAGGTTGTAGTGGCAACTGAGAACGAGGAGACGAACAAGGCGCTGAAGGCAGCGTTCTTCCCATACACGCGCAATGTCGATTTCTACACAGGCGACACGCTCAACCACTTGCTGAAGCGCACGCTGAGGGAATACGTGATTGGCGGAGATTGCGTCCTGCTCTTTGACGATGGACTCGTTGAGGACAGTGGCAAGGTTCTTCTGTTCGAGTCCAACGAGATAGTGGATGTCCCCCCTTCTGAAGTTGAGAAGCACTATGGCAAGGGAGCGTGGAGTTCCCAGGGCAAGGTGTATTCCCGCAACGGACGCCACATCGGGACGATAGTGAGCAAGTCCCAGAAGAATGTAGCGCTTGCTGGCGAGGTGGCAGACCCAACCAAGTGCTACTACCTGAAGAAAGACCCGAACGGCAACCCTGTGGACTGCTACTGGTATCACTTCTCAAGCAACTGGCGCGAGGGGCGTGGCGTTTCATAGGCTGCGTCCGCGATTGCCACCATCCATCAGCTTGAGGACTTGGTTCAGTCCGAATTGCTCGCGTCCAGAAGGAACGCGCAAATCTTCTGTTGGCTGACCCAGAACCAAGAGCCAGAGGAAGTAATCCCAAATGCCTTCGACAAGACGCAGGAGGAAATCGCGAGCATGTCCGACGAGCAGATTGAGGCTCTTGCGAAGGAGCAGGCTGGCGAGGAAAAGATAATCACGTTCAACCGCGCGAAGGAGAATTCCATCATCTACGAGGCTCTGCCAGAGGGATTTGACGCGAAGCAACTCCAGATGGCGCATCCAAACTCCAACATCGAGACGATGGTGGATTGGCTTGCCAACCGCTGCGCAGCAACCTTGGGATTATCAAGGGTGTTCGCGACAGGCAACCCAGAGGACGGCAACTGGAGAAGCAACCAGTTGTTCTCCTGGCCCGCCATCCGAGAACTTCAGAAGGAATGTGAGCAGGTACTCGACTGGCTGTTCAACTGCTACGTCAAGTGGGCGAAGCGCAAGGGCATCATCAAGGCGTATGTGGCTGAGGACTTGCTCGACTACATCGACTGGGAATGGCGCGGAATTGACGACCTCTCACCAGTTGAATACCAGAATGGAGTGCGTCTTGCTCTGGAGAACTGCACCAAGACCTACAAGGAGATACTTGGAAACAACTGGCAAGAGAAGCTGGAGCAGACTGCCTACGAGCACAAGTGGATGAGCGCGCATGGTATCACACATCCAGCCGAGAAGTTGATTAGTGGTGGCGAGTCAGAAGCCTCCAAGCAACAGGCTGGACAACCAACGGAATGACGGAGGTGTAAATAAGAGCGATGAACAAGAAGATTGAAATACTTGGCGAGATTACTCAGGAGAGCGTCCAGAAACTCAAGGACGTTCTCGCGCTTGGCGTGAAGGAGGACGACGCGCTTGAAGTTGAAATCACGAGCGAGGGCGGCGACGTGTTCGCTGGCATTCAGATTGCCAACATCCTTGCCCGCCACAAGGGTAAGGTTACGACGCACGGAGTTGGACTTGTCGCTTCAATCGCAACAGTCATCCTGATGGCTGGCGACGAAGTGGCTGTGGACAGCAACGCCTTCTGCATGATACACAACCCCTGGACGATGGCTATTGGAAACGCCAACGACCTCCAGAAGGAGATTGACACTCTGGAGAAATGTAAGTCTGCGATGATGGGATACTACCGCAGGCACGCAAAGGTCGATGAAGCGTCTATTGAGCAGTACCTTGACGCCGAGACTTGGTTCCTTGGAGCCGAGCTGGCAGACGTGTTTGACGTGCGCGTGATTGAGTGCGACGAGGTTTTGGACATCGCCGCGAAGTTTGATTTGACAAAGTTCAACAACATACCACGAGGATTGATTATGAAGAACAAAGTAGAGCAAGCCGACGACATCGAAAAGAAGGAAGAAGAGGAGGTCGTCGAAGAAGTGGCTGAGGAGACGCCAGCAGAGCCTGACGTTGAAGAGCCAAAGAAGAAGAAGCCAGATGAAGGCGAAAACCCTCCAACCGAAGAGGAGACGACCGAAGAGGAGGAGGAACAGCCTCAAGACAGCGTGGAGGAGCTGAAGGCGCGCATCGCAGAACTTGAAGCACAGCTTGCCGAGTGCCAGAAGGAACTCGAAAAGAAGGACAGTGTTTCCAAGGACGAGTGCGAGAAGCGCGTGTCTGGAATGCAAGCCTCCATGCAGAAGCAAGTAAATGATTTTAAGGGTCAACTGGAGTCGAAAGAAAAGGAACTTGTCTCCGCGAAAGCCGAGATAACCAGCCTCAACCAGAAACTTGAAGAGTCCGTGAAGGAATTGTCTGAGAAGGCATCAGCCCTCGCGGAGAAAGAAGAGGCGCTGGCAAAGTTGAACGCCAACGTCAATGCCCACGCAGAGGAACTACCGACGATGAAGGACGGACTGGCGAAGTGCGCCACCCCCGCCGAAAAAGTTGCGTTCTTGAAGAGTGGGAAATACGTTCGCTGACCCGTTGTTGGCGAACACCGAATAACAACCTATTCTAAATCCAAAGAGGAAAAGAAAATGGCACTTACATCACCAGGGGTAATCAAGAGCACGAATGAAATTCTCGTGAAACTCGCCCCAGAAATCACGATTGTCAAGCAGTTTGCTTATGACATTTCCGACACCGTGGCTGACTACGGCGACAAGGTTCGCGTGGCAATGGTTACGGGTGGCACCGCTGAGAACTTTGACGCTTCTTGCGCCAACGCCGACTACGAGCACGCGACAGGAGAGCTGTCCGACGTGTTTGTTACGCTCGACTCTCAGCCAAAGAGCACCATCCCCATCACGCAGATGGAGAAGCTGGAACTTCCTAACGACTCCTTCTGGGGCAAGTTTGCTGAAGCTGGCAAGAACAGCATCGGCAAGGCAATCTCCACGAAGATTGATGGTCTCTTCACCGCAGCCGCTTGTACAGGTGGCAAGGTTACGATGGCGTCCGTGACGCTCGCCAACGTCGCAAGGCTCCGCGCTTCTTGCGCTGGCCGCATCGCCGACACCGTTCTCTTGCTCGAGCCTGGCTACTACGCCGACCTGCTTGGTCTCCTGTCTGCCAACATCTATGGCAACCAGGATGCCATCCTGAATGGCTACATCGAGAAGCTGTATGGCTTCAAGGCAGTGGTTTGCGCGAATGACCTCCCAGATGGCATCAAGGGCGCACTCGTTCCTGCGAATGGCGTGGCTGTCGCAGTCCGTCCAGTGGCTATCCCCGACCCAGCTGCGTATCCAGAGGCAGGCATCGTGTCTGATGAAAATGGCTTCTCCCTCAGCGTTCTCCGCCACACGGCGTTCGCTACGGGCAAGGCGTTCCTCAACACGACCTGTTTGGTTGGCGCCGCGCTCACTCAGCCTGCGCTCACCAAGTACATCGCCGCATCGTAAGTTGAAGGCGCATGACAGGGAGGAGACCTCACTACGCCTCCCCAACATACACGCAACCGTAAAGTATGACCCCCGAAGTAGTGAGCGGGGGTCTTCTTGTTTCTATGGACTACATCAACATCCAGAGCAGTGCGAAAGCAAAGTGGGATTTCACTGACCTCCCCTTCCAACTTGGCATCTACTTCAACCCCATCGGCAACTTCTCCATGCTGCCTATGAGCGATGGTTATTGGCTTGCCGTGTTCAGACGCTTCCAATACTACATAGAGGGCGACAGGTATTCCTACCAGAGTTCGCCACGGATGTTCTACAAGGACAGGCATGAACACGTGTTCGCCGTTCTTGACAAGGACTTCAAGCTGGTGGAGAGGCTGGACAACGTGGAAAGCACCTACTACGACGCGCCAGAGTGGAAGACCCAGTACATTTATGGTGGCACTTCTCCGTTCCTTGAGGACGCCCGTCTGACCAAGTGGGATGATGGCGCGTACTTGACCTCCGCCATCTACTGGTATGACGAAGACAAGAAGAAGAGGTGGTCTACAGAGGTATAGAAACTGTCCTTCTTTGGAAACGGCGTCCGAACGACCCACTATTGGAACACGCTGGAACACGGCATCACGAGCATTCAGAAGAACTGGATGTCAGTCCCAGACAAGCCACGCACATTTGTAATAGGGACTTCAACCAATGGAGCGCGGACGATAGACATCACGACATGCGAAGTGAAGGACGTTGGATAGTTCGACCCAGACGATTTGTATTGCGGCAACACGAACCTACTGAAGGTCTTTGACGGCTACATGACCCTTGCGCACAGATACTTCCACGGCGAACGAGGAAAGAGGACTTACGCGAACTATCTCGTCAGGTATGACAGGAACCTGAAGCCCTTGAAGATATCCACGCCGTTCAAGTTGTGCGACGATGGCATTGAGTTCATCACCTGGTGGAAGAGGGATGGAGACGACATTCTGATAGGCGTGACGGAAATGGACGACAAGCCGATGGTGATGCGATTCGATTTCTCCGAGTTCGTTCAGCGTGTAAATATGACTTGAGGTATATGACAATGAATAGTCCATTCCAGAACACAGACGGAGCGTTCGAGGTATTCTACGACGAGGAAGTGGTGGTTTCGCTCAAGGACGGCAGCAAGCAAACCTTGACAGTTTCCATCTTCGACATCGTGGAGGGCGACGTTCTGATGGATGAAGGCTCAATGGACACCACGCGCACGGACATAAGATTGACTGCGCGCAAGAAGGACTGGTGTTTCCTCAAGAGCCTGAAGCGCGGCGACATCCTTGAGTGCAGGTGCCGTGGGAAGTACACCGTGAGCGAAGTGAAGAACGACCCCTACTTTGGCATCGTAATCACTGCGAGGGAAAGCAAATGACGGACGTCTCCATAACAGTAGCAGACGGAAGGACGGTCAAGGAATTCGTAAAACTCCTTGAGGCGCGCCAGACGTATATGAAGGAGACGACAGACAAGGCCTGCGCCGCAATCGCAATCGACGCTTTGCGTTCCATCAGAGCCGCGACCAAGAAGCTGAAGCCAAAGACCGCCGAGAACGAGGCGTCAGTCAAGCCAGTCGCCCTCTACCCATC
>Ga0265298_10008264_pt1 | contig 12529 bp, 9 predicted proteins | sample AusTroGonzalo_MG_3_FD_193486 | JGI IMG/M metagenome (GOLD analysis project Ga0265298, IMG submission 193486) | Bovine rumen microbial communities from tropical cattle in Woodstock, Queensland, Australia - Gonzalo_01 | ecosystem: Host-associated > Mammals > Digestive system > Stomach > Rumen ... | reverse complement strand
AGCACGGCAGGCTTCAGCCCGTCGCCGAACATCCTGGGCTCGTCGATGTAGAGGATATAGTCTCTGCATGGGATGAAGACACCGCGCTCCAACTCGTGAACGGCCTTGTCGTAGGCCACGTTGCCCATCTGACTGGCCATCCATGCCTGTGACTCCTGTCGCGTCAGACCCTCAGGGATGTCATACAGCACATGACCACCGCAGCCGCTGGCCGAGATGTTCACCATGTTGATGCCCAGATCCTGTTCGCGCCCCATCAGATACTGCGTGTAGAGCTCCCTGAAGTTTTCGCAGCCGTCGAGGTCGATGAGTGCCTTGCCGGAGTCCTGAGGGTCGCTGTTGCCGTCTTTGTAGCCTTTGCCGAAATGGGCGTGAGGTGTGTAGAAGTGCAGACCTTTCTTCTTGTTGCGCTTGGCCTCGCTATACTCCTCCTTGGTCAGTTCACCGCGCAGGCACTGCTCTTTCAGGTCGGCCAGCTCAGCGCAGATGCTCCCTGTCAGGGAGTCATCCGCGTAGCCGTAGAAGCCCTCGGGAGTGGCTGGCTCCGTCTTGGGGCTTAACATGTTTCTTCCAATATCTATTCTTGACATAAGCTTTTTCTATTCCTTTATTTATAAAACGATTTCAGCATTGACACACGCTCGTCTCTCAGAATGGCGTCCAGACCTTCGTTGATCTGACCCTTCAGGTCGTTGACCACCTCCTGGGCACTCAGTTCATTAGACGAACTGGCAAACACCTTCAACCGCATGGCGCTCAGCTTGATCCAGCCGCTGCGCAGCTTCTTCACCATCTCGTCAGGCCTGCGCGTCTTCGGCTTGCGATTGTAAGGTCTGAACTCGATGCACTCATGACCGTCCTCTGTCTTTACCAGCATCAGTCGGCCTTCAATGTTTCTCCCACTTCTGACGGCCTTAACCACCGTCTCTGCAATTGTTACTAATGATTCCATAAGCTTTTAATAATTAATGATTATTCATATTTACATCGTTCAACATTTTTTCCAGATGCTCTGCAAACATCAGCTCAGGCATATTGTCCATGAGCATCTGGCAGATGATCATGTAGTGATGCTGTGCAATGGTGCTCTTGAAAGTCATTGTTGTGCCTGTCATCACGTACACCACCAGGGCATAAGCCATCGCTGCACGGTCGAGCGGATGGTAGAATTCGAGCATCTTCTCTACGCGCTGACGGCTCTCCTCTGTCAACCACAGCTCCAGGAGCTTGATCATCATGCGCGTGGCGAGCGTCGTTTCCCAGTCGCCGAACTGCTCTATGCCGTCGGTCTTCTCCAACCAGGGAGCCAGGTGGTGCAGCATCTGCGTCAGCTGTGACTCTTCGTTGATTACTCTCTTTTGTGCGTCTGTCAGCTGAGCCGACTCCAACACTTCTTTTTGAATTGTTATCATTATACTATTTTTAGTGAATAAATTTGTTACCAGAGAATCGTTTTGAAATCTCTGGTGCAAATTTTCTGAATAACAATTGGCATATACAAAGTTATTCAGGAAAACTTTAAATCAGCAACTCGCTGATAATCAAAGCCTTCCTGAATAACTCTAAATAACTTGAAAGTTATTTACGGTTATTTAAAACCGCGTGTTTCTTTAAAAGGCCTTCAAAGAAACCTAAAACCACGTTTTGGTCGTCACTTATGTTCTTGACGCTAAGTTTGACTTTCACCGTTTGCAGGTTCTTATAATAATCCTCGAAGGCAAACAGGATATCTACCGTCTGCAGATGGACGTCGTTGATGACGTTCATTCTGATCACGCTGCCTATAAACAGACACACTTTCGTCACCTCCTTGCAGTCTAAAGAGCCACCCAGAAACTCTTCGAGTTTGTTGCTATAAGTGCTCACCATTTCGTCCATCGCGTTGCAGAACACCTCAGAATTAATACGATATGTATACGTGCCCGCGTGACCCCTGGCACGAGTCTCTATTATCTTTTCGTTCTTCGTTGCCGCCTTCTCAATGATCTTCTTCACCCTGTCGGCAAACGTTTCCTGTGACTGAAGGTACTGTTGCATCCGCTCTTGAGCTTGCTGCTGCGGGGTGGTGTCTTCTTGATGTACGGGAGGCATATTGTGGTCAGAGGCTGGTGTGCGAACAGGGGGCAACAATTGATGAGTCGCCCTGATTTCGTCACACTTTTTTCGGAGAAGATCGTCTTGGGTATCAAAAGCATGAGCCAGAAGACTGATCAGGTAGCTTTTGACTACAGAGATGTCTTTTTCGTACATAGCATCCTCAACGATCTCTTCAAGAGGCCGTTGCCGATGGCCGTATTGCATCATCTCCGTCTTAAACCTTTTCATCAGTCTTTGAGGATGGGAATTCTGGCATATGGAAGGTACACTCATTAGCGGCTTTCGCAAGTGCTTTGTCTTTATTCCAGGGAGCAGCGATATAATGAATGTCAGACTCACGCCCAATCAATAACTGCTGACAGCCCCTACCCACCTCGAGCCATGCTTCCTTTGCTTGTTTCCAACTCTTAGTGGCAGCACTGTAAATGACCGTATTGTCGAGAAAAACATCAGTCCACATCTGTTTGTCATCAACTTTATACGCATCCACAACGAGTGGGACTATATCATCCTTGTAGCGTATGACAGGTATGCCCAAGTCGCGCAGACAGGCCTTAGTGCGACGAATTTGCAAGTGAAACTCATCAGAGTCCTTGATGTATGTAAGGCCATTTGCCACTTCCTTCCAGCTGAGCTCCTTAGTAATCCCTGCTATACCAATCACCTTAACCATCGACACGTCCACCTTGTCCCAGATGGTTCCTGCTGCTTTAGGATGAGGTGTGCTGCCGCCATTGTCGTTACAAAGATGATTCACCAACCGTTCTGGTTTTTCAATGAAAAACGCCTTGTCGGAATAGTTCACTACCGGATGACAATGCGTCTCCACTTTTGATCTTCCCTTCGAGTCGGTCTTTTCCTGGGTCACTATCAGCGTGGCCACATGAAGAGCCACCTCGCCCCCGTAGCTGATGATCTGGTAGGGAGCCTCCAGTTTTAATAACTGTGTTTGTATCATAATCCTTCTTTTGTTTGATTTCTTGTGTTATGCACCTTGACACGGAAGGGGCAGGCACTGCTGTGCCATGTTTCACTTACTTCATTGTATTTAGCCGCAAAGATACAGTATTATTCTGAATTAGGCAAGATTTCTAAAACAATTCTTCTAAAAAGGCTTATTTTCGATGTAAAATACTGATGATTAGTCTTTGCCGTTTAGCAAAATTTAACGGTTGAGATGATTCGTCTTGGTCATTTTTTCGTATCTTTGTGGCATCATTTACAATCAACTGACAATAAACTTTTTTTTGTGTTTTAAGAAGACCTTTAAAATTATAACGTTATGATGATCAACCAGTTATTGAAATTCCCCATTTCCGGATCTAAGGAAACGCGGTGTGGAAGCGGCCTTCGCCGCATGTTGTGCTTTGCAGCACTATTAGTCTTTTTTGTTGCCGAAGCCTGGTCTGCGGGCGAAGCTTTCAGTTACGACCTCTGGGTCGGCGGCGTCAAAGTAAAGAGTTCGAACGCCTCGAATATTACGGGCGACAACATCAGGCCCTACGACAGTAGTGTGAACAGCGGAAAACCCAAGGTTTATTACGAAAGTGGGTCCAATACGTTGTACCTCTATAATGCTTATATACTTCGTACAGGAAATGACCACCATGCCATTGAGAGCAACGTGCCTGGACTAAAGATCGTGCTTCAAGGGAATAACCGCCTGAAAGCTTACGATGCCTCTGCGGTCAGGTTAAATGCTAACACTACGATTACCACCAAATGGTCAAGTTATGGCAATTGCGATATCCAATTTCAAGGCGTCAGTGAGGATGTCGTGTATGCGGGTAAGGATAAAAATGGCAATTCGCCAATGATAACCATTGAGGATGCCTATCTTCAACTCTCATCGGAGAGCAGTGCTTTCGATGCTGTTACAGGAGGAGACTCAAAGCTGATCATTAAGAACTCCTACATCACTGCCGAGTGTACTAAAGACAAGAGCGGCGACTGCTACGCCCTGTTCGACTACAAGTCGCTGACCATTGAAAAATCTACAGTTAAACTGATAGGCTATTCGCAGGCCATCAAGAACCTGACTGAATTGACACTGGGTCCTGGTATGTATATTGAAACGCCCAGTGGCGGCAATTTCTACAGCAGCTACAAGACTGTCCGCGACCGTTATGGCAATACAGCCAAAACCGTGCTCTTCAAAATGACTGAGATAGAAATCAATTCAACCACCTTCCCCGACGAGAAATACCGCAACTGCGTGCTGGGTCTGACATGCGGCGAGGATGGCTATCTCACACCGCCAGAGATTGCAAGAGAAACCTCTCAATACATTTATAATAAGGGCATTGCCAACCTGAAGGGTATTGAGTACTTCACGGCACTGCATGAACTCAAATGCTATGGAAACCAGCTGACTACGCTCGACCTGTCAAATAACAAGGCACTGAAAGAACTGCGCTGCCAAGCAAACAAGCTGACCGCGCTCGACCTGTCGAAGAATACGGCACTGATATACCTGCACTGCAACGACAACCAGCTGACCACGCTCGACCTGTCGAAGAATACGGCACTGATAGAATTGTACTGCTTCAATAACCAACTGACCTCGCTCAAACTGAATAGTAACATGGAAGTAGAAAAAGTTTACTGCTATGGCAACAAGTTACGTGGCAGCAGTGTGACCACTCTTATCAATAGTCTGCCCTCAACCTCGACGGGTGGTACGCTCTATTTCTATAAAAACGAGACATCGACAGGCAATTCAATGACTTTGGCACAAGTGAAAGCTGCCAATGCTAAAAATTGGTACGTAAAGATGTACGACGGCAAGGACTGGGTAGACTATATCGGCTCAGATGTCATTGCCGTCATCAACGAGACGAACTTCCCAGATGAGAAATTCCGCAACTGGGTGCTCAAACAAGACTACGGCAAGGACGGCTACCTTACCGATGAAGAGATAGCCGCCGTGGAGGTGATTGACGTTAATAATAAGGCTATTGCCAACCTGAAAGGCATTGAATTCTTCACTGCCCTGACAAAGCTGGACTGCCAAGGAAACAAGCTGACCACGCTTGATGTGTCGAATAACACTTCACTGACATATCTGCACTGCAGTGGTAACCAACTGACCACGCTTGATGTGTCAAAGAATACGGAACTGACATATCTGCACTGCAGTGGTAACCAACTGACCACGCTTGATGTGTCAAAGAATACGGAACTGACATATCTCTACTGCTACAATAACCAACTGACCACGCTTGATGTGTCAAAGAATACGGCTCTGAAATATCTCTACTGCGACTATAACAACCTGACCACGCTCGATGTGTCGAAAAATACGGCACTGATAAATCTAAACTGCTACAATAACCAACTGACCACGCTTGATGTGTCAAAGACAAAGAACACGGCACTGATAAAATTGTACTGCTACAATAACCAACTGACCACGCTTGACGTGTCGAAGAATACGGCACTGACAAACCTGGACTGCGGTAATAACCAACTGACCACGCTTGACGTGTCGAAGAATACGGCACTGACAAACCTGGCCTGCAGTAATAACCAACTGACCACGCTCGATGTGTCGAAGAATACGGCTCTGATATACCTGTACTGCAGTGGTAACCAACTGACCACGCTTGATGTGTCAAAGAACACGGCACTGAGACGCCTGGACTGCGACTATAACAACCTGACCACGCTTGATGTGTCAAAGAATACGGAACTGACATATCTCCACTGCGACAGTAACAACCTGACCACGCTTGATGTGTCAAAGAACACGGCACTGTGGCGCCTGGAATGCTATAATAATGGCATCCGCGGCGAAGGCATGACAACACTTGTTAATAGTCTGCGTGTGATCCCTGAGGGAGAGGTCGGAGAGTTATATGTTTGCAATGATGAAACACCCGCCGGCAATGAAATGACTGCAAAGCAAGTAGCTGTCGCCAAAGAAAAGGGTTGGCAATGTATAGATTATAACTCTATGGATGACTACGAAGGTCTGCCGGATGGCGATGTTAATACTGACGGCAGTGTTGACAACAAGGACGTTAAGGATCTCTCTGATTTTATTATGGGAAGACTCCCTGAGGCCGACAAGTGGTTCTTCGATGCTAATGGTGACGGCGAGGTTAACGCTGCCGATATCGTCTACGTGATTAATATTCTTAATAAGTAGCCCGGGTGCATCATCACAAAAAAAACATGGAGCTCGTCATCGGGCTCCATGTTTTTATGATTAGGCGCAAAGGTGACTCTTACCCTTCTGCGCCCTGGCTACCCGGCTGCCAACTGTTGTAATACGTTGCCAATAGTGTCGCATTGAACTATTGGCAAATCACCCGCCGTGTGTTCGCGAGGTAGAAAACGTCCCTTGGTCACAGCAGACAACATTTTTTCCACAAAGGGTTCCAAGTTAATTAGATCCGCGCGTATCGTGCTGTGCGTCAGATTGTATAGCTCGTCTGCTGCCGAACGGGAAATCTGTTGCACCCCTTGCATATCCAGCAGATATGAATCTTCAGGATTAAGTGAGGCTGTCAGCCGCTCAATCATCTGCCGCGTGTGTAGTTCCACGCCATATTGCTCTTTTATATTAATAATATGTTTCATCGTCAACTTGTGTAATTATATATATTAAACCCTTCTGGAATAGTAGCTGGAATTACAACTATGCAAATGATCTTTTAGTTGGTTGATAGCCGTTGCTATCGATTCGTCATCTAAGCAAAATGTGCAATATAGGCATTAATTCTGAAAGTTCCAAATAAATCGAGGTAAAATTATCAGGGCGAGCATTACAAATTACAGATTACAGTTTTAAAAATGTGCGGGGTCGTTGTGGTTTCGGTCGGCGCGGTTGTGAGGGAGTAGAATAAGAGAAAGAGATTGGATAAATCTATAATAATATATATATAATAAATTATATATATATTATTATAGATTCTAACGGCAGTACAGAAGCGCTAAAACAAAACTGTAATCTGTAATTTGTAATGATGGGGACACAGGAAGGCGTTTGAAGAATATTTACATTACCAATAGATCAAAGACTGTCCAAAACACAGCCCTAAGGAAAGTAAAAGTTTCATGGCATGAAACTGGAGGTTTCGTATAATGAAAGTCGGAGTTTCCTTAGCCCAAACTTCATGCGCCTCAAAAGCGCCAAAACGAGGGCTTACGGCCGCCCTAACACTTGGTAAATTTTGTTGACTTCTGTCGGCAGGAAGGTGCGGCGGCGGAGCTCTGTAAGCGGACGTAGGTCGGGGTTTTCGGCGAGCAGGCCACGGAGTTTCTGCCAGGCAGTGTGGGGCTGGATGTAGGGGAAATAAAGGGCTGCAAGCTCTGTGCGTCCAAAAGTTCGGATGGTGTTATTGTTGTTCTGTTCCATGATGCAAAGATACGAAAAAGTTCGGAGATATGCAAGAAAAAGTGCAAATATTTTGGTATAATATTGAATAACGTCGAATAACGTTTAACAAAGTGTTTTGAATGTTTTTAAAGTTTGCATAAGTCAAAATAAATAGCTAACTTTGCATCATGATTCAGAAGAGATAATCGCAGTGCGCAGGCGGGAGTCTTGAAAGGGTCAAAAGAGAATTTAAAAGCTTATGTTTAACTAAAGAAAAGAAAGGAACTAAAAAATGGCAAGAAGTGAAATTCCCATGGTGATTAACCTGCGTCAGAACAAGAACGACGACAGCACCGCTTACGGAAAGTATTTCGCAGAGGTGGACGCTAAGGAACCTCTTAATCTGAAGGGCTTCGCAGCTCACATGACGAGTCACGGCAAGATCGCCGACTACCAGATGTGCGTGCTGGTGCTGGGACAGGTGGTGGACTGTCTGAAGGAACTGCTCACGCAGGGTCAGCCCGTGAAGCTCGACGGATTCGGCACGTTCTCTCCGAGTGTGGATGGTCAGAAGCTGGGCAAGGCGAACCTCGCAGCCGCTGTGGCCGGTGGTCCTGAGGCGATGATCAACGGCATTCACATCAACTTCATCCCCGAGAACACCAAGGGTGAGAAGCTGACGAGCCGTGCCCTCAAGGAGGACTGCATCTTCACCTTCGGTTACCTCGTGGAGAGCGAGAAGCGCACCGTCGGAGGTAAGGAGAAGCGATTCCAGAAGAAGACGCCGCTGAGCTACGTGCTGGCTCCCGCCGCAGACCAGCAAGGCAACGGCTGATTATAACGACTACGAATTAAACGAATTAAATGAATTTATCTGTGCGCAGCAATAATTAGTGTAATTCGTGAAATTCGTAGTTTAAAAAGAAAAGAAATTGAAGTCTATGAAGAAGCAAAGAATTGTGGAGTTGGCGGTGAAGGTTCTAGTAGCCGCGCTCACAGCATTCCTGACGGCGATTAGCACGACCTCGTGCATGGGCCACGGCCCGTTTTAGCCTAAACTTGAATGAGGATGTGCCTATTTGGCACACCCTCTTTGGTTTCTTACATGTCCTCGTAGGTGTCGAGGTAGGTGACGTGGGTGACGAGGTATTCCTCGACGCCGTGCTTGCCGTCGGCACCGCCGATACCACTCTTCTTCACACCGGCATGGAAGCCCTGGATGGCCTCGAAGTGCTCGCGGTTGATGTAGGTCTCGCCGAACTCCAGCTCGCGGCAGGCCTTCACAGCCACGTTCAGGTCCTTGGTGAAGATGGAGGATGCCAGACCGTACTCGCAGTCGTTGGCCCAGGCGATGACCTGGTCGATGGTCTCGAACTCGATGAGCGGGATCACGGGGCCGAAGGTCTCCTCGTGGATGATGTCCATGTCCTGCGTGCAGTTGTCGAGCACGGTGGCGGCATAGAAGTAGCCTGTGGTGCCTACGCGCTCACCGCCGCAGAGCAGCTTCGCACCCTGCTTGATGGCACGCTCCACCTTCTCGGTGACGCTCTGCAGGGCACGGGCCTCCACCAGCGGACCCATGTCGACGCTCTCGTCGGCGCAGGGGTCGCCCACCTTCACGGCCTTCATCTTCTCAACGAGGATCTTCGTGAACTCGGCCTTCACCTCTTTCTGCACATAGACGCGCTCGGCGTTGTTACAGATCTGACCGTTGTTGCCGATACGGCTGTCGACGATCCACTGGGCTGCGCGCTCCAGGTCGGCATCCTTGCAGACGATGGCAGGGGCCTTACCACCCAGCTCGAGGCTCACCTTCGTGATGTTCTTCGAGGCGGCGGCCATGATGCTCTCGCCGGCTGCGACAGAGCCTGTGACAGAGACGATGTCGATCTTCGGAGAGCCGGCCATCTCGTTGCCGATGACGGAACCCTTACCAGTGACGATGTTGATGACGCCTGCGGGCAGTCCTGTCTCAGCCACCACCTTGGCGAACTCGGTACAATTCTCGGGGGTGAGCTGTGAGGGTTTGATGACGATGGTACAGCCTGCAATGAGCGCAGCACCAGCCTTGCGGGCGATGAGGAAGAACGGGAAGTTCCAGGGCAGGATGCCAGCCACGACGCCAATGGGCTTTTTCGTGAGCAGGATGGTCTCGTTGGGACGGTCTGAGGGGATGATCTCGCCCTCGATGTGGCGGGCGAAGGTGGCCATGTACTCGAAGTAGGCGATGGTGGCGCCCACCTCGATAGAGGCCCACGTGCGGGTCTTTCCCTGCTCGCGCATGATAATCTCGGTGAACTCCTTCTCGCGCTTCCTGATGCCCTCGGCCATCTTCAGCAGATAGCCTGCACGCTCGATGGCGGGTGTCTTGGCCCACGCCTTCTGGGCGGCACGGGCGGCGTCGAGGGCGCGGTTCACATCCTCGATGGTGCCTTCAGGCTGACGGGAGATGACTTCCTCGGTAGAGGGGTTCAACACTGCGATCCACTGGCCGTTCGAACTTTCACAGAACTGGCCGTTGATGTACATTTTTAAGTCTTTCATAAATGTTGTTTGTTTTGTTAAAGTAGATATGTATGGTTTATTTGTCAGCAAAGTTAGCAAAAAAAAAGCGAGACCGCAAGAAGCAGTCCCGTTTTTTAATGATTTTTGTATTTTACCCGCTATTTCGTGAACTTGTGGGACACGAGCATGTTCTTCGGGTCGAGGGCCTCGTCGAGCTTCTCCTGCGTCATCAGTCCCTTCTCGAGCACAATGTCGTAGACGCTGCGGTTGGTCTCGAGGGCTTCCTTGGCCACCTTTGTCGAGGTCTTGTAGCCGATGTAGGGATTCAGGGCGGTGACGATGCCGATGGAGTTCTTCACCATCTCCAGGCAACGCTCCTTATTCACGGTGATGCCCAGCACGCACTCCTCGGTGAGCGTCTCGATGGCATTCTTCAGCCAGATGAGGCTCTCGAACAGGCATTCGGTGATGACGGGCTCCATGACGTTGAGCTGCAGCTGACCAGCCTCGGCGGCGAAGCTCACGCAGGTGTCGTTGCCGATGACCTTGAAGCACACCTGGTTGACCACCTCGGGGATGACGGGGTTCACCTTGCCCGGCATGATGGAAGAGCCGGGAGCCTTCGGCGGCAGGTTGATCTCGTTGAGACCGCAACGGGGACCGGAGGCCATCAGACGGAGGTCGTTACAGATCTTCGACAGCTTCACGGCCAGACGCTTCAGGGCGCTGGAGAAGCTGACGTAGGCACCTGTGTCGGGTGTGGCCTCTACGAGGTCGGTGGCCGAGACGAAGGCCTCGCCCGTGTGCTTGGCCAGGTTGGCGGCGCAGAGTTTGGCGAAGCCGGGGACGGCATTCAGACCCGTACCGATGGCCGTGCCACCCATGTTGATCTCGTGGAGCAGCTTCACGTTGCGCTCGAGGTTCAGAATCTCCTCCTCAAGGTTGTTGGCATAGGCGTTGAACTCCTGACCGCTGGTCATGGGCACAGCGTCCTGCAGCTGGGTGCGACCCATCTTGATGCAGTCGGCAAACTCGTCGCCCTTATAACGCAGGGCGCTGATGAGGCCTGTGAGGGCAGCGATCAACGACTTGTTCATGCGGATGAGGGCCAGACGGATGGCGGTGGGATAGACGTCGTTGGTGGACTGTCCGCAGTTGCAGTGGTCGTTGGGGTAGCAGTGCTGGTAGTCGCCTTTCTCGTAGCCCATGATCTCAAGGGCGCGGTTGGCGATCACCTCGTTGGCGTTCATGTTCACCGAGGTGCCTGCACCGCCCTGCATCATGTCGATGGGGAAGTTATCGTGGTGCTGGCCGTTGATGAGCTCGCGGCAGGCCTGTGAGATGGCGCCTGCGATCTCGTCGTTGATGACACCGAGGGTGTGGTTGGTCTCGACGGCTGCCAGCTTCACGTAAGCGATGGCGATGATGAAGTCGGGATACCACGACATCTTCTTGCGGGAGATGTGATAGTTGTTGATGCCACGCTGGGTCTGTACACCGTATAAGGCGTCGGCGGGGACTTTGAGTTCGCCTAAGAGGTCGGACTCTACTCTGTATTTTTCGTTTGACATAATCTTATCTTTTAATTCTTAATTCTAAAATCTTAATTATTTCCTAGAACATCGGCAGCTGCCAGATGTAACCGAGGGAGAGGCGGTTGGTGCTGTAGTCGTCGACACCGAAGACCTTGGCACGGTCGGTGTAGGTGTAGTGACGGCCTACATAGGTGAGGAAGAAGTGCAGGTTGCTGTTCTTGATGGGATAGAACTCCACGCCTGCGAGATAACCTAAGGCCGTGCGATACTTGCCCTTCTCGATGGAGCCGTTGGCCTTGGAGAAGCCTTCGTTCTCGAACATGCCCTTGACGAAGACATTCCATTGCGGGGTGAAACGGTACTGGGCCTTCATGACGAATGAGAGGTACTCGGCGTCGTTGCGATGGCCGCCATGCTTGTTGTTGCCCACGATGCCAGAGACGATGCCCTCGCGGTCGATGCCCTCACGCATGTACATCACATCGAAGAAGGCATCGAAATTGTTGATGGTCACCTCGTTGCCCAGGGCGATGTAATGGCTCTGATAGCCATCGGCCTGGCTCATCAGCGAGTAGCTCCAACGGGTATGGAACACGCTGCCGAAATTACCATTCCAGTTGACGGTGTAGAGCAGGGGCACCTTCGACTGTTCATAGCCCTCGCCATACATGTCGCTCATGCTGGCACTACGGCTGTCGAGTATCTGCAGCTGCAGCTGATGGTCGGGGTTGAGCTGGAACTGGAAGTTGGCACCCGTGAGGAAGTTGCTCATGTAGTCGACCATGTCGGAGTATTCGTAGATCTCGATGGGGTTGAGGTCGAACTCGATACCACCATAGGCAGCGCACTGCTTACCTAGGAACATGGAGAAGTTGTCGCTGGCCTTGACGCCGATGCCAGCCACGTCGATGGACGATGCGGGCATGTTGTCGATGCCGTCAGGAGCGGGGCTGTTGTTACGGTTCAGACGCTGGCGCCAGCGGAAGGAGAACGTGTCGTTGATGTTTCCCTTGGCCTCGATACGAAGCTGGCGCATGTTGAACTTGGCATTCTCGAAAGTGCCGTCGTT
>Ga0265298_10008263_pt1 | contig 12529 bp, 16 predicted proteins | sample AusTroGonzalo_MG_3_FD_193486 | JGI IMG/M metagenome (GOLD analysis project Ga0265298, IMG submission 193486) | Bovine rumen microbial communities from tropical cattle in Woodstock, Queensland, Australia - Gonzalo_01 | ecosystem: Host-associated > Mammals > Digestive system > Stomach > Rumen ... | reverse complement strand
AAGTATGATATCAAGGCTCCTGCCGGAAGTATGGCTTCATTCTTCCAAGGAAAACTTGATATAGGAGAATAGAATGGCTTCAACCAAAGTTCGTGGAATCACAATAGAATTAGGAGCCGACACTACTGGCTTATCAAAAGCATTAAGTGGTGTCAATAAGGAAATCGGCAAAACTCAAAAGGATCTGAAAGATGTTGAAAGGCTTCTGAAATTAGATCCTTCGAATACAGAATTACTTGCGCAAAAGCAAAAGCTCCTGAGTGACAGAGTGGAAGAGACAAAAACAAAGCTCGATGCACTCAAGCAGGCTCAAGCATCTATTGATCTATCCACAGAGGAAGGCCAGAGACAATATGATGCACTGACTCGTGAGATTATTTCTTGTGAAAACGAGTTGAAGAATGCTGAACAAGCCGCTTCCGGGTTTAATGCTACAGCTCAGAAGATTTCTGTTTCAGCGGATAAAATGTCGCAGAAATTCGGCGCACTTGCCGAAAAGACAAAAGGCTTATCAATGGCAGCAGGCGGTGCGCTTGCAGGATTAGCAGGCCTTGCCGTTAAAGCAGGGAAAGATGCTGACGAGCTTAACACTCTTGCGAAACAGACAGGAGTTGCTACAGATGAGCTTCAGAAGATGCAATATGCATCAGATCTGATTGATGTTGACACAGATACCATAGTTAGTGGTCTCAAAAAGCTCAAAAAGAATCTTGATGGTCATGAGGATACTTGGAATAGGCTTAAAGTCGATGTTAAAGATGCGAACAATGAATATAGAAGTATTACCGATATATTCTATGATACAGTTGGAGCTCTTAGCCAGATAGATAACGAGACAGAGCGTGATATCGTTGCTATGGAGTTATTCGGTAAGTCAGCAGATGAGCTTGCCGGAATAATCGATGATGGTGGCGCAGCATTAAAATCTCTCGGAGAAGAAGCTGAGAATCTTGGTGTTATCATCTCGGATGAGGATCTTGAGAAAGCTAATGAGCTAAATGACACACTTGATAAGCTGAAGGCTGAAATTATGCCTACTATTGCTCAGTTAGGTGTGGAAATTGCTGAAGCAATCCTTCCTTATCTTCCGACAATAAAAGAAGCTATAGAAAGCGTTCTTGAATCTCTCAGGGGAATTTCTCCACAAACGATAACCATAGTTGGTGGAATTTTGGCAGTTGTATCAGCATTATCTCCGCTGTTTTCACTGTTATCAGGCATAACAAAAGCCATTTCGATGGTTACAAGTAGTTCGGGAGCACTTGGAAGCGCACTCGGTGCTATTTCCGCTCCTGTTATGGCGGTTGTAGCTGCGATTGGAGTTCTTGTGGCTGCATTCACTCATTTGTGGAATACGAATGAAGAATTCAGAAATAACATAATTGCAATATGGGATGGAATAAAAGCTAAGTTTGAAGCATTCGGGCAAGGAATCGTTGAACGTCTTAACAAGATGGGATTCGATTTTGAAAACTTCGGTGAAGTAATTAGGAGCATCTGGGAAGGATTATGTAATTTCTTGGCTCCGATATTTGAGCACGCTTTTCAAGTTATCTCAGATGTATTAGGTGGAGCCTTGGATGTGCTGATGGGCCTTTTTGATGTATTTGCCGGTCTGTTCACAGGAAATTGGGAGCAGATGTGGAATGGTGTGAAAGAGTTCTTTAGTGGAATCTGGGATGCCATCATTGGGGTTTTGAAGGGTGCTGTCAACATTATCATTGATGTTATCAATGGTGTGATAGGTGGAATCAACAAGATCGGATTCGGAGATCATCACATCAATATTCCGCTTATTCCTGCTTTAGCTGAAGGTGGTATTCTTACAAGCGGTTCAGCTATTGTTGGTGAAGCAGGCCCTGAGTTCGTTCAAGTATCAAATGGACGAGCTATGGTTCAGCCATTATCGGGTGATGGTGATGTTATTGGATTACTTCAGACATACCTTCCGTATTTGGCAGCAGGCACGCAGATGGTTCTTGATTCGGGTGCGCTTGTCGGTGGTATTGCTCCTGACATGAATGCGGCTCTTGGAACAATCACTTTGAGGAGCGGTTATAGATGAATGAATTGACTTACGGAATCTCAATCTATGTTGAAGATACCGGGAAAACATATCACACGCTGAATGATTGGGATCTAGCTCTCGGGAATAATAATTACATTGGTGATCCGCAGATGGAGACCACTTACATCAAAGTTCCCGGGAGAAATGGTCTTATTGATGCTTCCGAAGCTGTAAGCGGAAGAAGAGTATTCACATCTAGGTCATTATCTTTCAAGCTTGGTGGCATCCGTGAGAGATTATCATGGGATGGAGTTATTTCAGCATTTAGAAATAACATACAAGGCAGGATATGCCAACTAATCCTTGATAACGATAAAAATTATTATTGGAGAGGCCGAGTATATGTAGAAGATTTTGATAGATTCCGTGAGCTTGGAGAATTTACGCTTTCGGTTCCTTCTGCGGAGCCTTACAAGTATTCAGTAACTTCATCGGCAGAACCTTGGTTATGGGATCCATTTAATTTTGAGACGGATATGATTACCTACATCGGATCTATCACGATTGTGGGAACAACAAGTGTGACTATTCCGCATGGAAATATGCTTACCTGTCCTCAGATTGTAGCTTCCAATGTAATTGGAACACTTACACTTACAGTGGACTCTATAACATACACCCTTACATCAGGAACGAACACAATTCCTGCTGTAATGGTTGGTGGAGATGATGAAGTCATACTTACATTCAGCGGAAATGCTGAAGTTCAGATAGTTTATAGGAGCGGTTCGCTATAATGTATCAAGTTAATCTTGGAAACAATGTGCTGTATTATCCATCATCTGAAACAGCCTGCATATATGATACAGAGCTTACAGAAGATGTGGGAATGGCAGGGGAGTTTACATTCAAAGTTCCCCCACAAAATCCGCTTTATTCTCAGCTTACTCAGGGTGAGGTTGTTACCATCTTCCGTGATGGTGAGGAGTTCTGGAGAGGTGAAATCAAGCAAATAACAACGGATTTTGCCAAAATAGCTGATGTATATTGCTTGGAAGATCTGGCATGGCTCGGTGATGAGTACATGACTCCGGCATCTATAACAAATGAAACATACGCACAGCGGTTTCAAGCAGCAATAGATGCGTATAATCTGAATAGATCATCTGATAGACAGTTTTCCATAGGCTACATTACGAATGTTGCAAGTTCAAACATATGTAGTTGGGTTACAGAGTATGAGTGGAGCATTCTTGATTCTCTTCGAGAATGTATTTGTAATGCTTCGAGTAATTCCGGACATATACGAGTTCGAAGAGTAACATCCGGGGGAGTTATTACAAGATATATTGATATAGTTCAATTAAGTGATTACGGAATTCAAGCCACTCAGCCAATAGAATACGGATATAATCTTCTTGATTATGTGAAAGATAGTGATTATGAGAATCTTGTCAATGTCCTGACTCCGTACGGAGAAGAGCTAGATTCAACGGTCTATGAAGGCTACAATCAAAGGCTCCAAGGAACAACGATAACAGAAGCTACATCAATTTCTACTTATGGCCGCCATGCAAAAGCGGTCATTTTTGATGGTGTAGATAATTTATCGGATCTGAATGCTCTTGCAGCTTCATATCTCACAAGGTATTCACAGCCACAGCTCACGATGGAAGTAAAAGCTGTGGATCTGGCAGGAATTGAATCTGTGGATGCCATAGCAATAGGTGATTCGGTTCGGATCATAGCAAAGCCTTTTGCGGTGGATCAATGGCTGTATTTGACGAAGATTGAGCGTGATATACAGAACATTGATAAGAATTCAATAACCTTGTCGGGCCATGTTGTGACGGGGAGAACGCTTACATCCCAGACACTTGGAACGTCAGAAGCCATCAAAAATCTTCCGAGCAAGTCATCAATATTGGATGCGGCATTCAAAAACGTGCTTGCGCTGATAAATGGTATAGATGGCGGTTATGTAACCTTTGAAACGAATTCGGACGATCAGATCACAGAGATTCGCATAGCAAATAACCTTGATTTTGAGCAAGCCACAAAAGCTTGGAGATGGAATCTCGGTGGCTTGGCTTATATGTCAAGAAATAACACTTCCGATCCTTGGACACCTTCGGTTGCGATGGACATGAATGGGGAGATGGTTGCCAATTTCATCAAAACAGGTGAGTTAATAGCTAATAACGGTGTTTATGAGCTAAACATGGCAACAGGTTATGTCAAGATGGGAGCCGGGGAGTTTACCGGGAAGGTCACATCATCTTCGGGAGAAATCGGCGGATTCACGATAACAAGTGATGCTCTGGGGGATCAGATTGGCTCTACGAATTGTGTCGGAATGAAGAAGGGTGACAAGCTCTTTACATGGAGTCCGGGGAAAAGATGTGATATTACGATGGGCCAAATATATGTGGCAACAGGCTCCGGCACAAATGGAATCAGAGTATATTCGAGTTCTGATTACAGTGGCAATTATGTTCAATATGGATATTCAGATGTTTATCGTTCTTCCGATGGTAAGACGGTTGAATGGACTTCTTCTGATGAAAGATTGAAGAAGAATATTGAAGATCTCACTCTTGATGATGCAAAAAGGCTCGTGGAATCAGTTAGGCCGAGAAAGTTCCGCTTCAAAAGTGAAGCTCACGAGAAGGGTGAGCGATATGGATTCATAGCGCAAGAGTTGCGTGAAGCTTTGGACGATGAGTCTGGGATAGAGTTCACAAATAGCCATAACTTCCATAATGTTCATTATATGGATTTTATTGCTCCGATATGCAAAATCATTCAAGATCAACAGATTCAAATTGAATTATTAAAAAATGAAATAAATACAACGAAGGGAGAAAAAAATGGCTAATATTTCAGCGTATTTAGCTGCAATCATGGCTGCGGTTTACGGTCAGGATGTCAGAAGTTCAATTCATGATGCCATTGAAATCATCAATGATGTATCAGAAGTGGTTCTGACAACAGGAACAGCTGTAACAGGCCCGACAAGCTCATCAACAGGTTTTTATGATAATTCACTTTATCTGAATACCAACACTATGGAGCTTTGGATGTGTGTCGGCACAAATTCGTGGACGAGCCAAGGTGTTCTGAAAGGATCTGACGGACGAGGAATCACTAGTATTGCAAAAACAAGCACTTCTGGACTCGTAGATACTTACACTATCACTTATGACAGTGGTAGTCCTAGTACCTTTACTGTCACAAATGGAGCTGATGGGGCCGATGGAGCAAACGGATCTGTTTGGTACAAAGGAACAGCAATAACAGGAACCGGCTCGGGAATGACAGGCTTTCCCGGAAATGAACATGATTTTTATCTAAATTCCACAGATGGCTATGTTTATACTTGTACGGCATCAGGCACAGCGGTTACAGCCACTTGGGATTATGTGATGACTCTGACGGGTGGTGGCGGTTCTTCCGTAACGGTTGTCGATAATCTGAATTCGACTTCCGGAACAGATGCACTTTCGGCAAATCAGGGCCATGTTCTGAACACGACAAAAATTGATGATCCGACAACAAAAACAAACGGGCAGGTTCTGACATATAACGGAGCCGCGTGGGTGGCGCAGACTCCGGCAACGGGAGTTACCACACTTGCAGCATTAACTGATACGGATATCAATTCTCCGGCAACAAATGAATTCTTGCGCTATAACAGTTCCGGTAAGTGGGAGAATCAGGCGGTTACCATTCCGACAGTTAATGATGGCAAGCTTGCTATTACGCTGAACGGAAGCACAACATACAACTTCTATGCAAATCAGGCCACAAATACGTCCTTGAGCATAGATACGGATGAATGGTTTAGTACATCCGCAACGGTTTCGAGCGGATCTGTAACCTTCAGCGGTGTGAATGATACGGCAAATAACGGTTATGAGCTGTTTGTTCAGATAACGTCAAGTTCATTAAATAAGAATCCGACAGCCCAGATTGATACGCTTTCTGGTGAAGGAACATCTTCAATGAGCATAACATTCACAACGGATGCGGATAACGGTGCAACGTGTAAATTAAGGATAATCAGGTAAAGAAAGGAAGGAAGAATATGGTTTATGCAATAGTTTTCACAGCAAAGAACAAGGAATCGGGTGAATGGGCATCTCGCGTATCGGGAACAAAGAGTGATCTAGGACAGGCAAAAGCATTCTATCATTCAGAATGCGCAAGGCTTCTCGGTAATGCAGACTTTGATGAGTCAATGGTTATGTTGATTGACAGTTATGGAAACCGCGTAGCGTATGATTATTACGCAGTTCCTGCGCCGGAACCCGAACCGAACGAAGGCGAATAATTGATTCAGAAGGGGTGTCATTCTGGTAGTGGCACTCCTTCGCTTTATAAACGGAAAGCGAAACAAACACTATGGGAAACATCGGTTACATATTCGGCTACGGCTTATTCTTTGCTTTTTGCTTGGGTGTCGTAGTTGGGTATATTGCAAGTAGGATAGGAGATAAATATGTTAGCTAGAGCAAGTAGCGGAAGCGGTGGCGGCGGGAGTAGTAATATAGTAATGGGTAAAGAATCATTTAGTGCCTACAAACAAATAACTATCAATACTGGATTATCTGATATAACAAGAATAACCTTAACCGTTATAACGAACGCAAGTACAGACTATGTTTCATCTTTTATCTATGCAAAAGAGGGTAGCACAGTTATCACACAAGCATATTATACTCTAACGTCAGGCGGTGGCGTAAACAATGACGGAACAAAACACGCTTTAGTTAATACTTATTTCGCACAATGTCCTAATGTAAAAAGCATAGCGGCAAATGGTGACGTAGTTGTAACTACTCCGAGTGCGGCAACGTGGAACGCAGGTACGCTTTATTGGACTATCACAAACGAAACTACATCGTAATATGTAACGAAACTACATCGTAATATGGAACGTAAGCGAAACTCTTATTAAAGAAAAGTCCGATATTTTTTAATAGGTTTTTGCGTTGTTAAAGCAGATTTTAACACATTCAATGCGTTGGAAGTGCGTTAAAAAGGGATAGCCTAAACCTTCGGGGCAAGTCGGTGGAGAATCCGAGAGCATGGTTATCCCTTTTATAATTCATTTAATTCGCATTTTAATTCGGATATTTGAGTTAAATTTGCAAATAGTCGAGTTAAATTGTCGAGTTACAACATTTTGGCATCCGAGAGGGTGCTTTTTTGATGGGAGAAACAGATGGATTCAGCAATTATATGTGCGCTCATCTCGGGCGCGGTAACACTTATCGGGAGTTTAACCACTTGGCGGATCACTGCCAAAAAAGATCAGGACGAAACCAGAAGAATGCTCAAGGCTGATATTGAGGATCTGAAGGAAGATGTTACAGGAATAAACGCAACGATTCAACAGCAGATTGCGGTTATTGATGTCAAGATCGAGACATTATCGAATCGGGTGGAGAAACACAATAATGTTATCGAACGTACATATAAGCTTGAACAGGCTGTTACAGACATTTTGAGAGATAGATGAAGGGAGAATTGACATGAAACAGATACTTCCGGATAAGGTTTATACCGTTCTGAAATGGATCCTGACGGTGGCGATTGCTCCGACCATCGCTCTTATCAGCGGTCTCGGTGCGCTTTATGGCTTCGACACGTTTAAGATCGTGGAAACCATATCACTTGTGGCTACATTCCTTGGAGCCATCTTCGGAATAAGCGTTTATCAGTACAACAAAGGTGCAAATAATGACGAAGAATGAGTATATTGCAAAAATGTATAGCATTCTGGCTCCGATGTGTGTGAAGTATGGATATCACAATGTTGCAGCAGGCATGATTGCTCAATCCATTCAGGAAGGGTGGAACAGCGGTCTTGCTACTAAATACTTCAACTATTGGGGGATGAAGGCCGGAAAAGGCTATAAAGGGCCGACAGTAGCCATGAACAACAAAGCAAAGAATGATCCGGCTGTATATCGGGCATTCTCTTCAATGGAACAGGGTTGTGATGGTTATTTTGTTTTTCTGTCATATCCGAGATATCAGCCACTCCGAAGTTGTATAACGGACGAGGAATATCTTGACAAGATCGGGCCATGCGGATGGAACACTAATCCCGGTTACGGAACCAGATGTAAGAGCCATTTGAAGGAAGTTTATGATGCGCTCGGCAATATGAAGCCAGATCCTCAATGGCAGATCGGGAGAACCTACACTACGCAGCAGGATCTCAATATTCGGAAAGAGCCGAATGGAGACATCATTCCATATTATGAGCTTACAGAGGATGCAAAGAAGCATTCCTTCGTATCAACAAGCGGAAATACTGTTTTGAAGCGTGGAACGAATGTGACGGTCAAGGATATCAAAAGCACAGGCACTTGCACTTGGCTAAAGATCCCTTCTGGGTGGATCTGCGGAAAAAACAGTAAGAACACATTCGTTTTATGATGCGTTCCCTTTATATACTTCCCCTATAGGGCCACTTTTCGGGTAATGCCGGAGTGGCCTACTTTTTTTGTTTGTTACGCGTTATTCCACAAAAGAGCTTGTATATCGCATAAAACCGTTGCATTTAGTATTTTGCGTTGAAATATTTCGGGGGCCGTAGCTGTGCGCAAAGTATTGATTTTACGGTCTTTTGCATCCATATAATTGCATATGTTATCTTTTTGTTATTCCACAAGTTATTCCACACGTTATTCCACAAAACCATTTTTCAAATTTCATCCAAAACAAGGGAAAATAATTGTCAGAATATTCATTCATTTAACCTGTTCACAGCTTCAAGCATCTTATCAAGTGTTATATGAGTATATATATCTGTCACGGATGTCTTCCGGGAATGGCCTGCTATGGCTTGGATGATTCGGAGATCTATTTCCGCTTCCGTCATCATCGTGATAAAGGTATGTCGGGTATCATGAATACGGTGATTCGGCAAAACTTCCTTGAAAGCCTTGTGAAATGTTGGGTACGATGGCACTTCTGGAACAGATCCGAGTGCTTTCAGACGGTCACAAATCGGAACGATCCGCTTTCCTGCCTTCGTCTTGGCTTGAATGATTTCTATATAGTTATCGTGGATGTTCTCCGGATCCAGTTCATGAAACTCCGAGAAGCGCATACCGGTATATATATAGAAGAGAATTGTCTTGATGACTTCATTATCTTTATTCTTCCAGAGAAGCTCACGTTCTTCCTTCGTGATGATAGTGTGAGAGAAATCCTCACCTTCCTTTTTTGCATCCATATCAAGGACTTTTTGCACGTTCAGCATATTCAAGGGCATGATCCCAAGCTTAACAGCATATCGGATCACACCTTGAAGCGTTCTGTGAACATTATTGATAACAGATGGGGTTCCATCAAATTGAGAATAAAAATACTGAAGAACAGCTCTGTCAATATCTCGGATTTTTTCATCCCAGAGCGGCTCAAGATGCTTGATGGCTGCCTTGTGGTTTTTGAGAGTGTTTACAGCCTTCGTTTGCTCTTGAATGGCATAGAATTCGTCATATAATTGCTTAAAAGTGTATTTCGACCACTGATAAGGATCTTTCGTGTAATCAGCCAAAGCCTTCTGAGCTTCTTTAAGGCTTTTATGGTACGAAAGATACTTATATTGTAGCTTCCCGGTCTCCGTATAGCCAAGAGTGAGCTTTATCGCATAAGGTCTCCTGCGGTTCCCGGTCAGCTTTACAATGGTTCCTGTTCCGTTTGCTCTCTTCATTTTAGGCTTCCTTTAATGATTTTGAATCTTCTTTTTGGGAATTTCTTAGCAACGTCATAACGCTAGCTTGCGCATCAGGAGTTGCATTCTTATAAAGAGTAATCAGCTCCTCATACATATCTTTATCTTTTGCAGCTACAGTTATTCTCTGGAGCCTATCGGGGTTCAGTGTCGAATATTTGCCGTAAATTCCAACAAGCTCTTGATATTCCACACCTAAGGCTTCTGCAATTCGCATCATTTTATCCACTTTAGGCATACTTTTTCCTTTTTTCCAATCCGAGAAGGTGCTCTGGGGAATTCCGGCACTTTTTGCCACATCAGAATCCTTCAAATGCTTTGAATCCCTTATACTTACATATTTTTCCCACGTTGTCTCTTGTACTAACATACTTATTCACTCCATATTTGAGAAATCACAAAAAACATATTGACAACTTGTGAAATCCTAAATATAATGAAGCTAGCTCCACATTTAGGAAATCACAAATATTTGTAAATGGTACAAACATTTTATTATGATTTCCGAAATTTTACAACTACTATATATAGAAAGGAGAAGAATTATGTACGCAAAATATGCGGAGCTGCGAGATTCAAAAAACATGAAGGATATAGATGTCTCCCGGGAAACAGGAATCCCGGCATCAACCTTCACAGATTGGAAGAATGGGAAAAGTTCACCTAAAATCGACAAACTTATCAAAATTGCAGATCTGTTTGAAGTCTCGCTAGATGATCTAGTTAGGGCAAGGTATGAAAAGAATTACACCAAAAGAAGCAGCTCAGATGATGGAGTGCGGAGAGCAACAAATCAGAATGATGGTTCAGCTCGGTAAAATCCCCGGAGCCTTCTGCACGGGGAAGAATCCTCGAAGAACGTATTACATCTATGATGAGCAAATCAAAAATTTACAGAAAGGAGTATAGCCATGCAAAAGGGGAGAACATTCTTAATAGGGGTTTTGTGTATGTTGCTTGGGGGAAGTGGCCTCGCAGAAATATCCACATCTAATCATGGTTGTTTTTGGCTTTGTGCAATCCTCTTCTCGGTGGGGATCGGGTTATGTCTGGCAGGATATGAGAGATGACAATGCTAACAGAAGAGTCATTCGTTGATTTTTCACTCATGAAGGATGTTATTAAGGCTGCGGATGCCGGGGTTATCCATCCGAATGCTCCACTTGACAGTGAATACGAAGAAAACCATCTTTCGGAGCTTGGTCGCAGATCCAGAGCATTGGATGAAGTCGAAGATTTTGTAACCATCAAAACACTTATCAAGTATAACAGGAAGTTATTTGTCCGAATACTTGAATACATGAACAAGGAAGGGGAGTCAGATGAAACAGATCAATGTATTTGAGCGTGGTGATCGAGTTGCCATAGAGTATGAAATCGACAGCCTCATATTTAAGAACGGTCAGCTGTATTACAAGCTGAAGAATCCGGCAACAGGCACATATCTCGATAACGCTTACACATCGGATGAGCTTATTCCGATGCCAGAAGTGCAAACAGAAGAATAATAAGGAAAGGAGTTAGTTATGCGAGCACTTTATGAGATTGAAAAAGAGATCCTTGAATGTGTGGATCTCGAAACAGGAGAGATTATCGATCCTGAGAAGCTTGATGCTCTCGAAATGGAACGAGAGAAGAAGATTGAAGCGGTCATCTTATGGCGCAAGGATCTTCTAGCTGAGGCCGAAGCTGTAAAAAAGGAAGCTGATGCTCTGTCAAAAAGGGCAAAATCCTGTGAAAGTAAGGCTGAGCAGCTGAAAAACTACATATCTTATGCGCTGAACGGAGAGAAGTTCAAAACTGACCGATGTTCAGTATCATATCGAAACGGTTCCGGGATTGTCTTGGATGACATTACGAAGATATCCGCCAAGTTCTGGGGAGATATCAAAGAGTCTTGGATCAGCAAGACAAAGATCAAGGAAGCCATTGAACGTGGTGAAGTTGTCGAAGGCGCACATCAGGAAGAAAAACAAAGCATCATTATTAAATAAGGAAGGAGTTAGTTATGCGAAAAACAAGAACAGAGATCGGATATCGGGAAACTGTTCAGAATCGTGGCGGATTCTGTCCACATCTTTCTGATGATGTCACGAAGCGAATTGTCCGGTATTGCAAAGCTACGGATCAGAACAAAACAAGGTTCGTTATCGATTGTGTGAATGCACAGCTCGATATCTTGGAAAAGCAGGCATTGTCAAGTTACACGAAGGAAGAGCTAATAGAGATGCTATTGGCGGAGAGGAGTTAGTTATGGGAGAAGCTGTTCTTATTCTGGGCGAAACAGGCTCAGGCAAATCTTACAGTATTAAAAATTTTAATCCGAATGAAGTCGGGATCTTTGCGGTTGAGAAGTCACATCTCCCATTCAAGAACAATTTCAAGATAGCTCGTCATGCAACATACGAGACCATCATGAATGTGTTTAAGAGCGATCCGCAGCTGAAGGCATACATCATTGATGATTCGCAATATTTGATGGTGAATGAGATGTTTGATAAGGCAAAGGATGCCGGATATGGGAAGTTCACGGATATCGCACTTCATTTCCGCAATCTTATCCATTTTATCAACCATCAGCTCCCTGATGATGTGATTGTGTATTTTCTGCATCATACCGAGACCGACAGCAATACCGGGAAAATCAAGGCAAAAACCGTCGGTAAGATGCTCGATAATCAGCTTACTGTGGAAGGTTGCTTTACTATCGTGCTTCTGTGCTCGGCAGAGGGTGCTGAACACTATTTTATCACTCAGAGTGATGGTTA
>Ga0265298_10008262_pt1 | contig 12530 bp, 11 predicted proteins | sample AusTroGonzalo_MG_3_FD_193486 | JGI IMG/M metagenome (GOLD analysis project Ga0265298, IMG submission 193486) | Bovine rumen microbial communities from tropical cattle in Woodstock, Queensland, Australia - Gonzalo_01 | ecosystem: Host-associated > Mammals > Digestive system > Stomach > Rumen ... | reverse complement strand
TCACACTGAAAAGAACACTTTAAATAAATCACAAAACGAACGAATATGAAAAAAGTAATCAGCACCCATGAGGCTCCAGCAGCCATCGGCCCTTACAGTCAGGCCATTCAAGTAGGAGCACAGTCCTCTGCCGTTGGTAACCTCGTATTCACCTCTGGCCAGATACCCATCGACCCAGCCACAGGTGTCCTCGTCGACGGAGGCATCAAAGAACAGACCCGTCAGTCACTCCTGAACGTACAGGCCATTCTGAAAGAGGCAGGACTGACGATGGAGCATGTCGTAAAGACCACCGTTTTCATGGCCGACATGAACGATTTTGCCGAGATGAATGCCGTATACGCAGAATTTTTCACAGAACCATATCCTGCCCGTTCTGCTGTCGCCGTCAAAACTCTCCCCAAGGGGGCCTTGGTAGAGATTGAGGTTCTCGCCGAAAGATAGGACTTAAGGAATTGTGAGGAAATCGCTATATTTGCGCCTACAATGACCAATTATTATGGTTTGAGACCCAACAATAAACCTATTGTCTACTAAAATATGGTACAACAAATAGAGATAACCCTGAAGCCGATGACTCGCGGCTTCCACTTGGTAACTGGTGATATCATGCGCCAGTTGCCCCAGTTGCCGAAGACAGGCATCATGAACATCTTCACGAAGCACACCAGTTGCGGACTCAGCATCAACGAGAACTGCGACCCAGACGTGCGCGTGGATATGGAGACCATCTTCAATCGACTCGTGCCAGAGAACCGTCCGGAATACGAGCATACCCTGGAGGGAGCCGACGACATGCCTGCACACGCCAAGTCGACACTGAGTGGTGTCAGCATCACCATCCCCATTACTGACGGGCACCTGAACCTCGGCACCTGGCAGGGCATCTATCTCTGCGAATACCGTCGATATGGCGGTTCCAGACAACTCGTAGTAACCATCATAGGAGAATAACAACCATGGCACAAAAAAGAACAACATCAGAGTTTATCACAGAACTTCAGCCGGGCGAGATCTTTGTGTTCGGCAGCAACCTGGAAGGTATGCACGGCGGTGGGGCCGCCTATACCGCCTATCGTAAGTTTGGTGCTATCATGGGACAGGGCGTGGGACTGCAAGGACAGAGCTACGGCATACCTACGATGCATGGCGGTGTGGAAGCCATCCGTCCGTATGTGGATGAGTTTATCCTGTTTGCCAAGGCACATCCCGAGCTGACCTTCCTCGTGACACGCATCGGCTGTGGCATCGCAGGATTCGCTGACGAAGAGATCGCACCACTGTTCAAGGATGCACACGATGTGGAGAACATCGTACTGCCACCCAACTGGTAAAACCTCTCTGAAATGACTCTCAACACTTTTTCAACATTCCAAGACATGAAACACCTTTCATCTATCAGAAGTCTGAAGAGACTGTCTGTTATCGTGGCGATGTCAGTCATTGCCGTACCTTCCTTAATGGCTCAGACTTCTAATCCGAGAGGATTGTATAGGCTTACCGAGATCGTTCATCAGGATGGCAAACATCTGGAGACAGACTATAGACAATACAGGTATTGTCAGGATAACTCTACGATTGTACTGACCTACCGCCCTATCGACAACATCGAGAAGTCGTTCAACGTCCAGATTACGAGTCCTGATGGTAAACCACTGACCCTCACAGGCGAACTGTCAAAGACAGAAAACAAGGGAACGCAGATTATCGGCACCTCAGACAGCACCTTCACTTATCGTTGGTACAACGACCAGAACAATTCCGACGAGCGACTATTCCCCTATCAGACGAATATTGACGAGGAATACATGCTGGTGAAAGACTCTACAGATGCCATACAACGGGTCTTGAACCTGCTACAGATGAAGTTTGGCACCAAACAGCACCGTATACAGGGCATCTGGAAGCAACGTGGCATACAACAGACGAACGATGCCAACTCACAGTACTGGATACAACGAGGCAGGGTGGATACCTATCTGATTCTCGGAGAGTGCGAGGCTGTGGTCGTCATATCCATGCCAGGTTCCCCCGCACCCCATCTGCAGTGTTTCTACACCCCTTGCAGTATCCTAAGCGACCATGCCTTTGAATACGACGGCAAGGCATCCATCGTACACTGGTTCGACGGCGAGACGATTTCCGTCACTGCTATCAACAATGACGGACGCCCCTACGTGACCGTCTGGGACCGTTGTGGGATGCCTCAGAACATCCAGGATGTCTTTGGCACGAACACGCCTCAGATGAAAAAGGATATCTCTCGCTTCTTCGTCGACGAGTTCGTCAAGAAATACGGGAACCAGTCCGATGCCGTCCGTCAGGCCTACGAGACCTTCGACTTCGCCATTGATGCCAACGAGCAGAACAACGCCATCTTCCCCATCTTGATGCGAAGCGGTTTTGAAGACGAGTACAAGGCACTGAAAGACTCGCTCATGGCACGTCTCATGAGAGGTGAGATCAATATTGACGATGCTGTAGGACAATATGTGTTCTGGTTCTATAAGAACTTCGACCGTCATACGAACTGTTCTTCGCAACGCTTTTACAAGTTGCGTTCAGAAGCTTTCGTAAACTACGAGAAACTCATTCCGCAATATGCGCCAGAGCCCGTAGGTTGTAAGGTAGACGACGAGACCTACCTCCTTCGTCTGCCATCAAGTATGGGCGACAAGCCCACCTGGGAATGGACACAGAAGAAGGCTGAGGAGTTCAAGCAGTCAGGCTGCCAATACCTGATTCTCGACCTGCGTGGTAACCATGGTGGCAGCGACGCCTTTGGCGAGATCTTTGCCAAGATGATGTGCGACTGCAGTGCAATGAACGACGAACAGTCTTTCTACAGGAGCAGCACGTTGAACAATGAGCGGTTGAAGAAAATCTGCAGTGTCTATTCCTACATGAACCATATCCTGACAGAGGCGCTCTCGACAGAGGAAGGAGCCCTCATCAACTGGCATACCACCCTCAAAGGAACAGACAAATACACACCGCTGGTGCGTAAGGGAGCAATCATCATCGACAACTACAGTGCCAGCGCTGGTGAGTCACCAGTCCGTTTTGTCCGCAACTACTCCAAGAAACATGCCACCGTCTATGGTCGTGAGCGCACCAACGGCTGTGAGCTGTCAGGCAACTGCAACACCATCCGATTGCCCCACAGCAATCTTTCCCTGACCTACCCCATGACGGTAGACGCCGCCTTTGAGGAAGCCTGCAAGGAGCGGGAACCAGGTCATAAACCTGATGTCATCATCCCCCTGCCCTATCCTGAGCAGCTCACTGATAACATCGACCCCTGGGTGCTCTGGGTAGCCAAGAAAATGAAGAAATAAAACGATACAAGGAAAGCATGGACAAGAAGGCTGTCTTTACAATGTTGCTGACTCTTGCCACCATGACTATTGGTGCGCAGAACCTATCACATTACAAACGGATCGTCAAGGAACTGAACTCCGCCAAATACCAAGGTCGCGGTTATGCCAAGCATGGTGCCAACAAGGCCGGAAGATTCCTACAGAAAGAGTTCCAGAAGGCAGGAGTTGACGAGGTGACGTTACAACCGTTCAAGTTGGACATCAACACCTTCTGCGGTCAGATGCAGATGTGGGCCGACGGTAAGAAACTCCGTGCTGGTGTCGATTTCTCCATGCGCGAGTATTCCCCTGGCGTCCACGGGGAGTTCCCCGTTTACCACGTGGACACGCTGAACTTCGATGCCGACCGTCTGCTGGCCGACCTGTCTAAGCCTGAGAATGCCAACTGTATGGTGGCCTGTGAGTTCTGGTTCACCTACCGTCATCGTAAGGTATTCTCCAAGCTTCAGAAGGCAGGCGAGTGCCCTAATGCAGGACTCCTCTATACGCTGGAGGCACCCGTCAAGTTCTTCAAGGCATACGGAGAAAGGGTGGTCGACAAACCCATCATCTGGGTAACGCCAGAGGCCATCGAGGGTGTGAAACGCGTAAAGGCTGATGTGGACAACCAGTTCCTGAAGGACTATGAGTGCTTCAATGTCATCGCCAAGGTCGAAGGACAGCGGCACGACAGTTGCTACGTCTTCACGGCCCACTACGACCATCTGGGAAATCTCGGCAAGAAGATCTTCTACGCTGGTGCCAACGACAATGCCTCTGGCACTGCCGCCATCGTGACCTTGGCAGAATACTACGCCAAGAACCGTCCTCTGTACGACATGTACTTCATTGCCTTCTCAGGCGAGGATGCCAACCTGCGTGGTTCCACCTGGTATGCCGACCACCCCAAGGTGCCGTTGAGTCAGATTAAGTACCTCTTTAATATCGACATGATTGGTGACAATAACCCCACCCAGTATTGTGAGGTGAGCGATGAGGGCATGCGCGGCTTCAGACTCTTCGAGCAGATCAACTCCGAGAAGAAGCACTTCGAGGCCCTGCATCGCGGCGACCTGGCAGCCAACAGCGACCACTATCCCTTTGCCGAGCGCCATGTGCCCTGCATCTTCCTGGAAAACGAGAAAGGCGACGCCTTCCAATACTATCACACCATCTTCGACACGTATAAGACAGTCCGCTTCGACAGCTACGAGCCAGTATTCCGTCTGGTGCGCGACTTCATAGAACAGTATTAAGGAAAAGGAAACATAAAAAGAATAAGGTCGCCAGTCCTCAATGGACTAGCGACCATATTCTTATGCGATACCAGCAACCAGACTACTGAATAGCCTCGATCAGTTGGTCACAGATACTCTTCATACCACTGATAGAAGGGTGGCCGTTCTGTTTGTCAATGTCGTGCAGTTCGATGAGTTGAACATTATAATGCTTACAGATCTCACGGAACGATTCGTTGATCGACTCTGCGAGCTCAGAGTTCAACAGGGCATAGACCACTGCACTGGGATAGCGTTTCTGGAGTTTCTCGAGCAGGCATGCGAGGGCCGGACGGAAGCTCATGCAATCCTCCTTCGTCCAGTCGGCATACTGATATTCGCCCACAGGAGACTTTGCCCATGCGTCGTTGGTGCCGCCAAACAGGAAGATGATGTCAGGATTACCCAGACTGTCGACACGCGCAATGAAATTGTTACGCGAGAAGTCCATACCACCGTAGCCAGTGCCACAGATGGTGGTGCCACCCCAGGAGTCGTTCTTCTCCAACTGATAGCCCTTTGCCTTGATATAAAGACTCCACCAGGTCTGCTCCACCTCGACGACATCATTTCTGTCATTGGGGTAGAACGAGGAGTAATGGGCAGGGATAATACCCTGGAAGGTGGAATACGAGTCGCCCAGGATGGACACTTTCTTGGTTTGTGCTGAGACAGCGACTGAAACAACTGCCATCAGCGTCAGGATGATTAACTTTTTCATGTTTTAAGTTTTTATTCAACTGCAAAGATATATATTTCTTTTCTAAATAAACAAAAAAATCCTGGTAAAGCTGCAACTTTACTATCTGATGCCACGTCTTAAAAGTATCTATATATGGATTATGAGTACACCATTTTCTGATTCTCGTAAAAAAAGGATATTCGCCATATTCCTGATTTCCTTCCTCGGATTGAATTCAATGGCGCATACGGTATCCGACAAGGATTCCGTTGTGGTTGCTCGTTTGCAATACCTTCATCACCTGAAGGATGAAATCGGTAACGTCTGGCAGGGATTCCATGGAAAACAAGCAGACCTGCCACTGATATACTATGGGAATGAGCATTGTTATGTGATGAACCCTCAAAAGAGATTTCTGACCAGTTTTGAAGTCTCACCTATTTATAAGGATATGGAAATCGTTATCTACAAGACTCAAAAGATTGACGATACGCCATTTCACATGCACATGACCTACGAATTCGAGGAGGAGCAACAGTTTGACTATCAAACTCCATATATGCGGTGCAGCAGTCTGGAGATAACATCCCAAACGATTCCAGACGTTACGACTCTTGACGTATGGGCAACGATGGTCCTTCATGAGTATTTTCATGCCTTTCAGTTTTCTCACCCAGCGTACGTAGATTATTACAAGAAGTATTGTGCTTTTTTTGACTCTAAGACACTTCAATCCTTTTATCTTGATCATAGATGGTATAAGACTAGTGTCAACAAGGAGAATGAACTTCTACTAAAGGCCCTGGATGCCACGGATCTTAATCATGCACGAAAATATCTCCGTATGTTCTTAAAGATTCGCAGCAACCGCCGTCATCTTGCATACAGGAAGTTGCATACAGACATCACAAAGGCAGAACAAGCCTATGAGATGACTGAAGGGTCTGCACGTTATATTGAGGCAAAACTATACGAGCGTATACCTGTATATCAGTCGGACGACAGTTGGCTCTATACAGCAGGTAGAAATTACTATTACGCCACTGGATATAATATTCTCAGGGTATTGGATAAATTTGGCAGGCATTATCAAAAAGAGTTGTTCACCCATATTCCTTTGGCAGAAGAAGAACTCTATAATATTGTATCTGAGCCAAGTTTCTAACCCCTTTTATTCATATTTGGTATCAGGCTTTTCCCAATAGGCCATCACTTTCTATAGCTGTGAAAGTACAATTTGCCTCATTGTTTTGAACGATTTTTTATTTCTACTGGACAAAATCGAGGAAATTTGTCCAGTACACAAAACATTTTGGATAAAACCTTCTATTATTTATATATTTGTTAAGTTCAGAGAGTAAGCAGCATGCACTATAGTGCTTGTTTTGGTTATTTTTAATAAAACACGAACTATAGTTCCGTAGTTTTTGGTTTTATTTTCCTACATTTGCAGCAAAAATAGCATAGTCTTATGGATTTAAAGAAAAAAGTAGCTGTAACCATCGGCCTTCTAAGAAGGAATAGTATGGAAAAAATTACTCAGCAAGAAATTGCTGACGAAATTGGTATCAGTGTTCGTTACTATCATGATTTAGAGACTGGTAAGAAAATGCCTACACTGGCTGTCATTGAAGCAATCGCATCTGTATACCAGAAGAAGTTATCTGAGCTTTGCAGATTAATTGAAGAGGCAGACAAATAATAATTTTAATAATATAGTATATGGAAAGTTTAAAAGAATTCTCGTCAAAGTTTATTGGCTTCGTAAAAGAGGAGGCAATTGAGAACAATCAATCTGTAGAGCAGCAGTTTACAGAGGACGTTATCGAGTACATCAAAGAGGAAGGTCTCGCAATGAGTCCTGAATTGTTCTATTGCGAAAGTACAGGACACAAGTCAATGACAGACTACTACAAGATTAATGCCTTTGACTATTCAGAGACTTCTGGTATTCTTGATTTGTTTATCACCTTGTATGTTGAACAAAAAAGTGACAACATACCAGAATTAACTATCAAGAGAATAGAAAATGCCCATAATGCAATTGTGCATTTTCTGAATTTGTGTACTAAGAATAATAAACTTTTCGACTATTACAGGGAGAAAGGCATGGATGACATTGCAGAAATAGTCGGACTGATAGGAACTGAATATGCAGACAAACACATCAGTTTCGTGCGTTTCTTCATTCTCTCAAATTGCGTTTTTAAAGATGAGTATGAATTCACTCAGGAGATTGACATTTCAGGAAAGTCTATTGATTGTGAGTTTTCTTTGTGGGATATTAATGCCATTCAAAAGAGCGATGTTGCAGCACGCGAAGATGGCAACATCAACATCAATTTTGCCGATATAGCAAAACCTATTGAGTGCCTTGAAATGAGCGAAAGTAATAATGTGCGCTCATACCTGGCAATTATACCTGCATCAATTCTTGCAATGGTGTATGACACTTATAAAGCTAGGTTACTTAATCAGAATGTGCGCAACTACCTTGGCGGAAAGATAAAGGTGAATAAAAAGATGATAGCCACATTAAGAACAAATCCGGCTATGTTCTTCGCATACAACAATGGAATTTCAAGTACTGCCACCCAAGTAGAATTGATAAAAGATGAGACAGGAAGAATCCAGATAAAAGGGGTTGTGAACTGGCAGATAGTCAACGGCGGCCAGACAACAAACACCATTTACACAATCTACAAAAGTAAGGAAAAAAGCTTGCTCGATAGTGTCTTCGTAACATTGAAAGTTTCTGAAATATTACTTCAGGACGAGAAAGAAAAGGGAGCAACAATTTCTGACATTGCCCGCTATGCCAACTCTCAGACGCAAATCAAGGAATCTGATTTGTGTGCTAACGACAAGTACATGCTTGACTTGGAAGATTTGTCGAAGTCAGAAATGACACCTGGTGGCTCTAAACGCAAAGACACATATTGGTTCTTTGAGAGGATGAGGGCACAATATGACAATGACAAGCGCCTTAATAAAGGCAAGAAATGGGAGCTGGCTCATCCTAAAAAACAGAAGTTCTCTAAGACAGACATTGCAAAATGGGAAATGTCTTGGAATCTCTATCCTCATATTGCCAGTAAGGGTGGTGAAGTTTGTTTCGACAAGTTCTTCTCTTTGTATCTGGAGAAGCATTTAATCAACGTGGACAGGACTTATTATCGCAACCTTATAGCCAAAGCTATTTTGTATCAATCTATTGAGCAAATTAACAAGGAAAAGGGCGTCAAGGGCTATTTGAATATTATTTGCAACTATGTGATGGCAACAATAGCACACAAGACAAACAAGAATCTGAATCTGGATTATATCTGGAATCATCAAGATATTCATCCTCAATTAGTGCCGTACATTGTGCTCGCATCTGACATTGTGAACAAATACATTCTGAAAGTAGGTGAAGACGGAACCAACCCTTCTGTCAAAGCAAAGAAGGATTCCTTCTGGAACGACATTATGCTGCGCATGGTCAAATTGCCAGAGCTAGATAAGGTGTTGCTTGCTGTTCACAACGATAACGAGTTAACGGATGAAGAGAAATCTCACATGGAAGAGTTTGCGAAATATAACGTTGAAGACTGGAGTAAACTATCATCATGGGGCAAGGCTAATAAAAAACTCTCGCTGCTTGAAAGAAAGAAGATTGATCATATTGTGGCAATGAAAAACCTTGGCAAAGATATTCCTTACACGATGGCCAATGACGCGCTGCTAATTATCGAAAAGTTCAAGGGCTTGATTTAAAAACGTATAGTTATGGGTGAGAAAAATTGCAAATGGACATTTGCTGAAATGTCAGATAACTCTTATGGATTTGGATTCCAGGAGGCCATGGGCGAAAACTTCAAGAAAGTTCCGTACGTTTCACTTGTAAGAGAGTCCATCCAGAACTCACTGGATGCCTACATGGATACTGACACTCCAGTAGAAGTTTCCTTTTCCTTTACGGATGTACCTAAGTCGAGTTATCAAAGTTTCTATAAATTGAGAGAACATGTCGTGGCCTGCAAAAAGACTGACCCAGACAATGCTGCTAAAATTGAAGAAATGCTCAAATTCTTTGATGAGCCTATTGATGATAGTCTTCACTTCCTGAAAGTGTCTGACTATAATACCAAGGGCATGAATTATGCGCACCATAATTTCAAGGCACCCTTTAATGCTTTTGTGCGCTCAGCAGGCAATAGTTCTAAGTCTGGTCAGAGTGCAGGAGGTTCTTTTGGTTTTGGGAAAGCAGCGTATTTCAACATTTCTCCAATTAAGACACTTCTCGTATCAACAGTTACAGACAATTGGGATTCTTTCTTTGAGGGGGTAACGATGTTGTCTTCACATGTCATTGGCGGCAAGATGTATTCACACGTAGGCTATTATGATAACCACGAAGGTAATAGCCCCTCTGGCTATGAAGAAATGCCAGAAGATTTTCGTCGCGAAGAGAATGGAACAGATATATATATTGTCGTAAATCCATTAGACGAAGATAACAAAGTTAAAGTGTTGGATGAGATGATCCAGGCTGTTCTGAGGAATTTCTGGATGAGTATCTATGAGAACAAGCTGAAGGTGAAGGTAGAGGAGAACCTTATTGATCATTTATCGTTAGATAAATGGATGAAACACTATTATGAAGGTTTGGAAGATGACACCCCAGCTTCATCCAAATATTTTGCAGAGCGTTATGTGCCATATCACTATTACGATGCAGTGATTAATGCAAATTCAGATGAAGCCCACATATTTAAGGAAGCCAATATTGATATCATTGGTAAGGTGAGACTATACATTAAACGTTATAAAAATGCTAAAGATAAAGTATTATGTATGAGAATGCCAAGAATGCTGATTCAGCCCAAAGCGCAATCTACGCAATACGGCTATTATGGTGTCTTTGTGTGTGATGATGACAATGGCGACAAGTTGCTTACAAAGTTAGAGAATCCTGCTCACAACGAGTGGCTTTCCAGCAACTGGAAAGAGAATGGTCAGAATAGTTTGATGGGAAAAGCCGTCATTTCATCTCTCAACACATTCATCAAGAGTACAATAGCGGATTTGTTCAAATTGGATTCTGAAGATGGTCTTGTCATCAACAATCTTGATGATTATCTAGTGAATACAGGCATGATAAATAATCGCAAGGACAATAATCCTTTCTCCTCACGAATTTCCAAGAGCAAAGGTATGAAACTTAACACCCAAGCCAAGGAATCGCCAAACAAGCCAGAACTGAGAAATACATTGGGCTATGTTACCCACATCGTTGAAGGTGGCACGATTATGTCCTCTGACATCAACGACATCCTTGGTGGAAACAAGAAGTCAAGCAGAGGTCAAGGTGGCGGTACTAGTTCTGGAATAGGTACGAAACCAACACGCCAGAAGCCCTTTGCGGAAAAGAAAGGTAAACATACGGAAGTGATATCTGTAAAATTCAGAGTAATTGCAACAAAGGAACTATTTGGTAATTTTCATCGTGTCATAATTGAGAGTGATGATGACTATGAAGATTGTTTCGTTGTGGTAAAAGTGTGTGGTGTTGATAGTGATACAAACATGCCAATAACATATGTTGAAGGCTGCTCAGCCACTATTGGTGGCGAAAAAGGCAATATCGTCAAGGGACTCCTATTGCGAAAAGGCAAAAACGAAATAAAGATACAATTTGCAGACGACTCAATTCATGGACTAAAACTTGTGGCTTATGAAACTAAATAAAGTATCCTTTCCCTATCCTGTATGGGGTGTTGAAGACGACTATAATACTCCCCTCATATGTACTCCCCCAGAACTACTTGTTGATGAGGAAAAAGATAATTACGTCATCAATCTCGAAGTCTTGGCTCATAATGAGGAAATTGACAACCTTATTGAGCACGACAAAGCGCAATATATAGTTGAGGTTGATTGTGCCAAAACTTTTTATAGGCAGATACTTTCAACCAAAGAATCCAAAATATGTCTAACCATACCTAAGATGTCTGTCAGAGAGAATGTTGTTGTTTCATATACGATAACTGCTATTGATGACATTCCTCATTATGTCAACAAAGATTTTAACGAGGATTATAAAGGGGCAAACATAGACATCTCTAAAGGTGACGTTCTCGCATTGATAAACAACTTTGAATATAACGTTGATATTCGTTATGATGCCCTGAACAATGTGGGTTCTTTTATGACAATAGAAAAGGATGATACGAACGAGTTTGTCTGGTATGATTTGTCCTCGTCTATGATTAAGATAAAAATTCCCTCTGAAATGTATGAGAGTTACAAAAGAGACGTTCTTTGCAACGCCCAATTCAACAACATCATTCATGCTTCTATTGTATTTAACGCATTAATTTATGGACTCCTGCATCTGAAGGAACATGAAGAAGATTGTCTTTGGGCACAAACCTTAAGGTATAAGCTAGACCATGATGATGATTTGCAAGGCTACTTTGTTGAAAACGTAGAGGAAGTAGACATTATTGCCCAAATTATCCTTGGCAACCCTTATAAACGATTATTTGAGAGCCTACAACGCTTAACACCTAAACAAGAAGACGAATAGCTTATGATACAAAAAATCTTTACTGAGGTCTACGCCGAAAAACTTAAGAACGATGTGAATACAGAATTATATAAAGTAAATCGATTCGCATATGATAGTAGTTGTGAAGAAATTGTTCCTGGACTTGTGTTTCCAGACAATCTTCTGAACAAGATGATGATTGCTAGTAATGACTACGAAGCAGGAATTGCTTTATACGAAGCTTTCAAGACTTTATCACCACTTGAGGCTTCCTATGAACCATTTTGGATATATCTGGCCCACGTGAATCTTTACTCGTATATGAGAAACAGATTTCCTAAAGTCAAAGAAGCTGATTTTGAAAACAAGCAATATATACTTGACCATTGGTTCTTTGACAGGGGGCGCATTCGTCAGCAGCTAGCTGGCTTATATTGGTCAGTTAGAAATACCATAGACGAAACGGTCGAAGGGAGGGAACAATACAAGTACACAAAGTATCTCTTCCAGCGTATGGATTTCCGTACTCGCCGCCTTGCTTCATCGACATTGTTCCGTCACAGGGAAATGACAATAGGCATTCTGAAATTCATGATGGACAATGAAGAATTGTTTAGCCAATTCTTCGAGGGAAAGGCGAACTACTGCATAATGCACTTAAACCAATTAGGAGCAAT
>Ga0265298_10008261_pt1 | contig 12530 bp, 6 predicted proteins | sample AusTroGonzalo_MG_3_FD_193486 | JGI IMG/M metagenome (GOLD analysis project Ga0265298, IMG submission 193486) | Bovine rumen microbial communities from tropical cattle in Woodstock, Queensland, Australia - Gonzalo_01 | ecosystem: Host-associated > Mammals > Digestive system > Stomach > Rumen ... | reverse complement strand
CCACGACGAAGCCCTCACCGCCTTCCGCCGCGCCGCCGCCAACGGCAACAGCGACGCCCAAACCAACCTAAGGGAATTGGAAAGAAGGAGGAAATGAGAGATGAAGCACACCATCAAGCAGAAACAATAAGAATTTGAGAGAATAAAAGTAATAAAAAAACAAACAAATTATTAGTACTAATAAAAAATTTTGCAAAATGAAAAAGATTAGATTCATCGCTTACGCCGGGGCGATAGCCCTACTAAGCACAGGTTTCGCCAGCTGCGCCTCCAACGACGAGATCGCAGACCAGAACCCCACCTACGACCCGGTGGAGAAAACCGTCACCACTCAGTTCGTGCTCAACATCGCCTCCAGCGAGATGCCGGAAACGCGACAAAGCGCAACCACCGTGCAGAAGGCAAAAAACTTCCGTGGCATGCAGGACGCCAAGCTCATCGGCCTGTCAACGGGAAAGACTTACGATCCAGATCATCCCACCTACTGGCTGGCACCATTTGCTGGCACTTCTACTGGTTATACTGTAAATAAGACCTACGATTTAGGTACGCTCTATGGAACAACTGCTGTTGATAATAATCCTGAGAGTGACAATGCAGAAAATAGTTCGCACCGCGTGGTGGAGCTGACCTTGCCTGTGCAGACCGATGCCATGCTGGTGTACGGACGAGCTATCCCTGGTGATGATGTAGAGGAGAACGGAAAGGTTGTGTACGCTGTCAATGCAACACCAGAAAGCACGACATTCAGCCTGGTGTCGCGCTTAGGTGACAATAGCGAAGCTTACACACAGACCTGTAACTTGGCTGCACTGTTGCTGAACAGAGTTATGCTTTCACAGGTGGCTGCACATCCTCTTCCTGAAACGCCCACACCGAGAACTGGCTATACACAAAAAGCCGACATGCCTGCTTTAAGTTGGAGAGAGTTGGGTACTAAAACTGATGCTCAAATAGCAGCCTTGGCACCTCTGCAGGAGAATCTGGCTACGGCATATAAGATTATCCAGACTACATATAGTGATGGTTCTAACGTCCATGCTGGTTCGGCTGCCTCTGTATGTAACGTTGTCAAGGACATATATGCTATTGCCACCTCTGTAGCAGATGCTACTGCAACCAACGACAATGAGTTGAATGCCCAGCGACTGGCTGACGTGATTCTCGCTCGAATCCGTTACTATTTTGATACGACTTCTGATCCTTTCACATTCAAAAATCTGGGAGAAGTTGATACAGATGGTACGCCGAAACACACACTTGTGACCAATCAAGCAGCAACAGCTGCTGACTTTGCAAGTGGTGGTAAATACGCCAAAGTTACCGACGCTTTACTTAAGAATTTCCCCAAAGCGTTTAACCTGCCTGAGGGCGTTTCCCAGCTTGAGTTTACTGCCTTTGTAGAGGGCACTCCCATCACCGGTGGCTTTGCTTACAAGACGCTTGCTAACAGCCATTCGCTGATTGACATTGCCAACGCCCTAAATCCCGAAAAGTACACCTATCCCGCTGAGTTGCTTTACTTCGATAACAGCTTGCTCCGCGTGACCGATTCGGACAAGGATCCTGGCGACTACCCCAATGGCTATAATGTATGGGATACAGAGAGCCAGTGGTCGGATTGGACTATCGGTAAGGTAGCATCCACAACTCGCAGCGTGGCCGTAAAGAACAACATCAACTACGGTGTGGCCATGTTACAGACAAAGGTGACAATTGATAATTCAGTTACCGACTTCTTGGACAATCATCCCGCACCTGATAATTTTAAAATCTCAGCTACTGAGATTAAAGGGTTCACCCTTACTGGCGTGCTTGTTGGCGGTCAGTACAAGCAAGTGGGATGGAACTTCCTGTCAACAGGCGATGGCACCAGCGGTGCTAACAAGGACTTCGTAATCTTCGACAACAAGATTCCCAGTGGCACTGTTCCTACACCAACTGGAAGCGAAAACTATACACTGGTGTTTGATAACTATGCCGGCTCCCCTGAAAGCGACGTGCTCGTAGCATTGGAATTCAAGAACGGCAACGACAAGGATATTTACGGCAAGGGCGGCATGATTCCTAAGGGCGGAACATTCTATCTGGTGGGTAAGCTATTGTTGGCTTCACCGGTTTCCGGCTCAACTATTACTTGGCCCACTACTTATGCCATCCCGCCATATGATGCTAATGGTGAGTCAACAAAGACCACTCGTGTCTTCATTCAGGACTACATGACTACCGCCACCTTCACGATTGGTGCAGAGTCTCTGAAGAATGCATATACCACGGTGCCCGACCTGCGCGCCTCTCAGACTTCGCTTGGCTTGAGCGTTGATTTGAACTGGCGTCCTGGCCTCAGCTTCGAGGCTACTCTTGGCCAGTAACCCCCTCCCCTTCTGGGATGCGCCCGTTCTTCGGGCGCATCCCAGATAGATATAATAAATGTACGCGCGCGTAAGCGCATTGCTCTTTGACTCTTTGACCCTTTACCCCGAAACGATGGCCAAGAAGCAGAACCCCACGGCGCACCGCATGACACGGCGCAGCCAGGACAATGACTACACGCAGCCCGGCATGTATCATGTGACGCTGCATGTAGCCGACGGCATGGGGCGCCCCTTCGGCCGTGTGACGGGCGACGCCAGCCGGCCCGACGGCAGTGCGGACGCACCGCACGTGGAGCTTACGGCCATTGGACGGATGGTGGAGCACGAGCTGCTGAACAGCATCCGTACGCACTACAACATGGTTGAGGTGCAGGACTACGTCGTCATGCCGGAGCATCTGCACTTCATCATAGAGGTGCACGCGCCGATAGTGAGCACTCAAGGGCGTCCGGCGCACCTTGGACAGGTAATCGCCGGCTTCAAGAAAGGCTGCAACCGCCGCTACTGGGCGCTGACCGGCCAGACGGCTGGCGGAGACAGCGCGGACGGCGACGCCCGGCGGGGAAAACCCGCCGGCACGGACAGCGGCGGAGAAGGTGGCGCGGACGGCGGCGCCCGGCGGGGGAAACCCGCCGGCACGGACAGCGGCGGAGAAGGCGGCACGGATGGTGACGCCCGGCAGGGAAAACCCGCCGGCACGGACAGCGGCGGAGAAGGTGGCGCGGACGGCGGCGCCCGGCGGGGGAAACCCGCCGGCACGGACAGCGGCGGTTCGTGCCCTGCGGTTTTCCCGCAGGGAAGCAAAGTGCCGTCGCGGTGCAGCACGGGGCGCCCGGTGCTTTTCGCCTCAGGCTATGTGGACGTGATGCCGCTACACAGCGGGCAGCTGCAAGTGCAGCGCCAATATATCCGCAACAACCCCCGCAGCCGGCTACTGCGCAGCAGCCACCGCGATGTGCTGCAGCTACAGCGCGGCGGCATTGACACGGCGCTGAGCATAAAGGCGCTGATGAAATACCTACAGCGCGAATGCACACCATGGAAGCTGACGGCCGCCGCAACGGCCCAGATAGAGAACCGCCTGCTTACCAGAGCCAGCGACGCCCGGCGGGGAAAACCCGCCGGCACGGACAGCAGCGGAGAAGGCAGCACGGACGACGACGCCCGGCGGGGAAAACCCGCCGGCACGGACAGCGGCGGAAAAGGAAGCACGGACAGCGGCGCAGAAGGCGGCGCTGGAGGCGGCGGAAGGAACGGAATAATATACTGCGACAGCTACGGCAACCGGACGCTGCTGACGCGGCGGATGCTGCCAGTGATATGCCACCGGCGCGACGCGCCGTTCTTCGCCACACAGAAAGCCCGCTGCCTGAAGGCCGCCGAGGACGGTGCCGTGTTAGTGTCTGCCCGCATCGCCAAGGGCGAACAGGAGATCATCGACACGGCCTTAGCCGCAGGGATGGCGGTAGTTCTTGTTATGGACAACGGCATGACAGACCGCTACCACCCGTCGGCCGCCCGATTGGAACAGTGCTTGGCAGGCAGGCTGCTGATTGTCACCCCGTGGCAGTATCACTACATGACAGCCGAGGAAGACATCAGCGAGGTAATGTGCAAGACCATGAACTGCGTGGTGCAGGCCCTGTGCCGTATGAAGGACGACTGGTGGAAAACATAAGGGAAAAGGGAAGAGAATACCGCAAGTAAAATTACAAACAGAAAAAAAATGACTATAAGAAAGCTCGACAGGATAGTACAAACGCTTACCGCATTGCTCTTGGCAGTGGTGGTGAACGGCTGTTCGCTCATTGACGACGACCTGTCGGGCTGCGACACCGACCAAAGCATAGACTACGAGCTGGAGTTAGTGACCAACATGAACATCGAGATCAACACGCAGCTCTCGACGATTGCCGAGTTAGGCGTGGCTGCCGCCCTGCGCAGTCACCTGACAAAGATCTTCACTGACTTCGCCCACGACGCCAGCCTGTCGTTCTACGACAAGACGGGCGACTCGCTGCGCGCATACCACGAGACGCACATCATGGATGCCAACCAAGCCCGCTACACGTTCACGCTGCCCCGTCGCGAGTATATGCATCTGGCCGTGGCCAATGTCATGGACAACAGGCAGGTGACGCTCACCGACGACGACCGCTGCCACGGCGCACGCCTCAGCGAGCTGTCCGCAAGCAGTGGCACCGCCACGGCCACCACCCCGTCCGACACCCTCGCCTCGCATACCACCGGCCTGTTCACCGCCCGCCAGCCCATGGACGTGGTGGAGGGCCAGAGCCATACCTACCATGTGCGGCTGTACATGGCCAACAGCGCCGCCGCCCTCGTGGTAGACCCTCGCGGCCTCGACGCCAGCAACATGCAGGTGTTCACCACGGGCTTCGCCTCGGCGTTCAGCATCTGCGACAGCACCTACCGCTTCAACGCGGTGCCCTCGATAGTGCGGGCCACCGCCGTCAACACCGCCGGCGTCGACCAGCGTTGCTTCTGCTCGGTGAATTTCCCGTCGCACGACACGCAGGGTCCGACAGCCACGCGCACCATCATCGAGACCACCGAACCCTTCGTGAGCCTCTCGGCCGACCAGGCCCTCTGGCAGTTCCGCGCCTACGTGCGGCAGGCCAACGGCACCATCACCGAGACCGTGCTCGGCATCCACAAGCCGCTGCGCGCCGGACAGCTCATGATTATCAAGGCCTACCTCACCGACGACGGCGCACTGCACACCGACGACCAGACGGTGGGCGTGAGCGTGACGCTCGACTGGCAAGAGGCCGGGCACCACGATGTGGAGCTATAACACACTGAAAGGAGAAACAAGAATAAAAAGGAAGAAGACGTTGCAGACCAAGACCTACATATTGACCCTGCTGATGCTTGCCACCCTTTGCGGATGCAAGGACAGCGAAGAGCTGGGCAGCCTCTCCGAGTCGGTGAGAGCCGAGCTGGCCTTCACCGTGTCTACCGGCACAGTGAAGGAGACCCGCATGGCTTCCGGCGTGGTACAGAGCAACAGCTCGTTCCACGGTCTGCAGACCCTGCGCGCCTTCCCCTTCGCCATCGCCTCGAATGCCAACGCGGTGACCAAAGACGATACGCCAAAGACCTTCGACGCCAGCGGCTATACCACCGAATACACCGGCAAGACCGCCGGCACCGCTGCCGCCGCTTTCTACTATAAAGAGAACTGTACGTTCATGCCAGGCGTGAACGCCTTCTTAGCCTACGCCAACGCCGACACTAAAAACCTGACTGCCGGCACTTACAGCGGAAACTCAACCATCGACAGCAAACTCTACTTCGGCTATCTCAGCCCCAACAACACCGTGCGCGGCTATCCAGAGGAGATAGGCTATGCGCCGGAGCAGATGCTAACCTCGGCAGACGAGGTTTACACCGGCACCAACACTCCCGCCAAAGACCTTGCCGACTACCTGACCCGCATCGCCGATGCCGCAGGATGGAGCACCACCACCCATTCCGTGCTCAAGGCCTACTACCTGAACTTCATCGGCCAGGGCAACGACGGCTCGACGGCGCTCATCGCCTCGTCGTCGGACAACATCCTGCAATACGTAAAGAAGCTGCGCGAACAGGTCTACAATGTGACTATCGGCCTCAGCGAAACAGACATCGCAACAAGGAGCGCCATCATCGGTGCCATCGATGCATACTACGACGCCACGAACGGCATACTGACAAACCTCCCCAACTACCCCGTCTCACTGGGCCTCCCTGCCGGAGCCGCCGCCGTGCGGTGGACGGGCAGCGCGTTTGTGCCGCAGACGCAGACCACCACCGTGGCCAACATCAACACCATCACCCGCTTTGCCTTCCCTGCCGAGCTTTACTACCGCACCAACAGCCGCATCAAGACCTCGACCATAGACAACCGTCAAAGCGCTTACAGCAAGACTGACTGGAGCCAAGTGCTGAGCGACTACGAACGTGACAACGGCACGGTGAGCAGCAACACCACCGCCGTGGCCATCAAGGAACCGCTGCAGTATGCCGTGGGCAGGCTTGACGTGAAGCTCAATGCCTGCAGCAGCAGCACGCTCAAGGATGCCAACAACAAGGATGTCACCATCGGCAGCAACCAGTTCCCCCTGACGGGCATCATCGTGGGCAGCCAGCGTCCCGTGGACTTCGAGTTCAAGCCGAAGGACGAGGATTCCGACCTGAACGTGCGCTTCACCTACGACCCCTTCCCCACCGGCAGCAGCAACGCCATCAGCCTTTATAGCACCGGTAGCAGTTCGGCTACTACCATTGCCGCCAGCACTGCCAGCACCTTAGCGCTGCAGACGCCTAACGGCGAGGAGGTAACCATCATCCTCGAATTCGAGAACAATAGCGGCACACAGTTCCGCGGCAGGGACGGCGTGGTGTATCCCCGCACGAAGTTCTACCTCATCGGCAAGCTCACACCCGAAATCAACGCCACCGAGGACTACAAGAAACGGGTGTTCACCCAAGACTATACCACCACCGTCAATATGACAGTGAGCTCGTTAGAGAATGCATACAACGTGATGCCCGACATCCTGTCGGGGCGCTTGGAGGTGGGCGTTGAGCTGGTCACCGACTGGGTGCAGGCCACGCCGGAAACCGTCACGTTGAACTGAAGATAATTAATAATTAAGAATTAAGAATTAATAATTTAGAGTTTATAATTGAGAATTAAAGGAAGACATAGGGAAGAAGGCATGACCATGCAGGCGAAGCGCAAGGCATGGATACTGACACTGATAACAGTAGTGGCAGTGCTGCTGTTGGCTGCCTGCAAGAGCAGTGATGCAGACGAGGAAGAGCCGGTGAAGCAGCCGACCATGCTCAGCATCTATGTCTATACGCCCGACCACCCCGCCGTGACCCGCGGCGACATCGGCAACGTGGCATCCGACGAAGACGAGCGGACAATACACAGCCTGCACATCTGGGTGTTCACGCACGAGACGACGCCGCGCTTCGTGGGCTACCTTAACCCGGAGGTCACCGGTCTGAACAGCGCGCAGAGCGCTGTCTACCAGATGCTTGTGCCCGACTGGTTCACTGAGACGAAGCCCAATGTGGATGTCTACGTGATGGCAAATGTGACAAGCAGCAACTGCGGCATCACCCTAACGCCCAGCGCAGTCACCGCCCCCACCCCACTCGACGCCGCCGCCATACAGGAGAACTGTTTCGGTCTGACTGCACCTACTGGCAACGGCCCCGTCATCCAGACAGTGCCCGCCGACGGTCTTCCCATGTCGGGCGTGCTGATAGGCCAGAAGGTGAAAGGGGAAGCCCCCGTGCTGCGCATCGTAAAGGACGAGGATGACACCGAGATGTCGAAGGTGACACTGGTGCGCGCCGTGTCGAAGATACGGTTTGTGTTCAGTAAGTCGTCGGCCAATACGCAGGCCTTTACCATCAACAGCATCAGCCTCGACGCAGGCGTGCTACCCACCACGGAGAACCTGTTCTTAGACGACGCATACACTGCACGCGCCTCCAAGGTGGGCAGCAGCTACAACACAAGCGCCACCACGCTGGTATCAGAGGTAAGCACCATCAACGGCTGCGACAATCCAGCCTCGTTCGCCGTCCAGGCAAACGAAACGGGACAGAATTATGAAGACAGAATCAACAAGGGCATTTCGCCCACTACTCCAAATACGGAACCCTCTCTCTCCGAGCTGGGCCGCTTCTACCTCCGCGAGTCGGACAAGAAGCTCACGGGAACGATTTCCTATACCGTAGACGGCAGCGCTCGAAACCCTGTCACTTTTAAGATGGCGGCCGACGGCGACTTCTCGCGCAACCACACCTGGATAGTCTATGCCTACTTCGTGGGCGGCGACCTGCTGCAGGTGAACACCGTCGACGTGAAGAGCTGGACGGAAGAGCAGGACAACCGCGAAGTGTATAACTGGTGAACGGTGAGTGGTGAGTGGTGAAGGGTGAGTGGTGAGTGGTGAAGGGTGAGTGGTGAGTGGTGAGTGGAGAAATGATGGACGTTACGAATAAAACGATGGACGTTACGAATAAAACGATGGACGTTACGAATGAAACGATGGACGTTTAGCTATAAGACGATGATTGCTGGCATGCTCTGCTTGGCAGTTGCCTGTACCGACGACACGGAGCCGGTGCAGGACGGCAACGTGCTGCAGGTAGCTGGCGTGACCCGCGCCGACGGCGACCTGAACACTGAGCCAGTGAACACCGACGGTACTCAGATTAAGATTTTCCTGACCACCAATGACGCGTCGCAGACTGGCGTGACCAACGGGCAGTTCACCTGCACCAGCAGCGGCAGCTGGAACTCTACCGTGGCCGTCAAGGAGAACATACAATACTACGTCTACGGCTACATGCCCGCCGCTGCAGCCACCGTCTCTGATTTCATCGCCCACAACTGGGACTACTCGCAGGGCGTAGACATGACGCTGAGCAATCTACCCGCCATCGGCGAAACCGACGTCTGCGTACTCACAGGCCTACAGCAAGTGACGTCGGCCGCGGCCACGAAAGAAACCTGGACGGAAGGCCATGTGGGCAAGTTCGGCTACTTAGCCATCGCCTCCAACGACAACACCGGCAACTACGCCTACCTGCTGATGGACCACCTCTACTGCGCCCTGAAGTTCCGGTTCAATGTGAACGCAGTCTACGCCGGCCTGCGCAGCATCCACCTGAAGGAGGTGACGCTGAAAACAGCCTACTCCACAATGAGCGCCACGGTGTACCTGAGAAAAGACGTAGGCATCAGCACGGTGAGCTACAGCTGTTCTGGTGACGAAAAGACCATCGGGCTGCTGACCGGAGACAATAACGATGTGGAGCTGCCGATAGCACCTGACTATACACCCATCGGCACCGAGTACTACGGTGCCCCCACCGCCGACCTCTTCGACACGGAGGGAAGCCACGTCTCCATCGTGTGCAAATACGACATTTACGACACCAACAAAACCACTGAGCATCCCAACGGCAACCTCGTCCGTAAGGACTGTACGGCGACAAACAAACTGAAACTCACCTCGGGTATGGCGCGCGGCAAGAAGAAAATACTGACGCTGACCGTCAATCCCACCTATTTATATATGCTGTCGGACCCCGACTTGGACAACCCGACGGTGACAATAAACTGAGAATTGACAATTGACAATTGAGAATTGATAATTGAGAATTGAACAATGACTGATATATATTTAAATATAATAAGGTATAAGCATTTGAAACGATTACTGTTGCTGATGGTAATTGTCAACTGTCAATTGTCAATTGTCAATTCACAGATCAACATCAGCGGCAACGTCTACGGCGGCGGCAACGCCGGCAAGACCAGCGGCAATACCAGCGTCACCATTTGCGCCGGCGACATCGACGGCAGCGTCTTCGGCGGCGCCCGCCAGGCCGACGTGGGCGGAAGCGCCTTCGTCAACATCGACGGTGAGCATATCAGCGGCGACATCCTCATCAACTATGTCTATGGCGGAAACGACATCGCGGGAACGATAGGCACGTCGGCGGAACTTCCGAAAAAGACTGTCAAGACAACCAATGCACAAACCGGTGAGGAAACAATAACAGAGGTAGACGCCTTGACAAATGCTGCAGACAATGGCATAAACAACACCTACAACGCCTTTGTGCTGACCACCCAAGAGAAAGAAGCTGGCCAAGGTGAAGAGCAATACCATATCTATATTGGCCAGCTCTTCGGCGGCGGCAACGGCGACTATACCTATTCTGAGAAGAAAGAAAACGGGAAATATGATGTTACCATTGGTAATACGACGACTAAAGATGTAGATAAGCCCGACATCGGCAAGACCTACATCGAGATGCGGGGCGGCTCGTGCGTCATACTCTATGGCGGTGGCAACAACGTGACCGTGACCGGTGCCACCGACATCTGCATCGACAATCCGAGCGCAGTAACCAACCATATCTATGAGCGCAATGCCAACGGTGATATCATTGAGGATGATGCCCACGACAAGCTGCAGAATAACGCCCGTCTGAAGCGCATGGGATGCTATGCCCTGGGCGGTGTCACCGGTGCCACGGGCTACGTCACGAGCGATGAGTACCAGTTCTCACGCGTCTTCGGCGGCAATAACAAGGCGCCAATGGCCATCCGCCCCAAGTGGCACCTGAAGCAAGGCAAGATACGTAACCTCTACAGCGGCGGCAACCGCGGTGCCATGACCTACGAGAATGGCATCTACCTCCACATCAAGGAAGACGCGAATCCTGACCCCGACACAGGCTTTATGGGCTTGATTGTAGGCAATGTCTACGGCGGCTGCCGCATGGCCGACGTCAATCCCGACAAACGTCCCATCAACCAAGAGGAAATCGATGGGGTGGTCTTGCCCGCCGGCTATGCCGCCCGCCTGACTATCGCCGGCGGCACCATCGGCAATGTCTATGGCGGCAACGACATCGGCGGCACCGTCTATGGTGGCAATGCCGTGGGTATACACAGCAGCGTCAACGGCGACGTCTATGGCGGCGGCAACGGCTCCTATCTCTATACCGACAATGCTGCCTTCGAGCATAAGGACGGCATAGAAGACACGGAGGCCGTCAGCCTCTATGGCGACTACTTCTACGACGTGAACAAAACGCTGGACCAAAGCGCAAACACAGCTTTCACAGGCCTACATTCGGCACAGGCCCTCAACAAGATACGCCCCCATGCCGAGAAGGTGACGGTGCGCCTGATTTCCAACAATCCAAACAAACCCACCATCATCGGCGGCTCCGTCTATTGCGGTGGTAACAGTGCCACGCTGCGCTCGAGTAGCGGCACAGCCACGGCAGAGCTGAAGATCGGCTCCTACGTCTATGCCGACAAAGTGTTCCTCGGCAGCAACGGCGAGAACATGGTGACAGTGGATATGCTGAAGCAGTTGGCAGGAAAAGTAACCATTGAAGGAACGGAATACGACTTCAGCCGAATTGACCTGACCGTTCAATCCCAAATGAACGAGTATATGAAGGGCTGCGAGATGGGTGTCCGTCCCAGCGTGGTGTTCGACGCACCGTGGGATGGTGTAGAAGGCCATACGGGCTATGTGGCTCACAGCACCTACTTCGGCTCGTTCTACTGCGGCGGCAACGTGGGAAGCGTGAATGTGCCCGGCATGAACACCCTTAACTTCAACCAGAACTTTGTCATCTTCGACAAGCTTGTGGGAGGATGCAACAATGCCTACGTGCCGGTGAAATACGATGGGTCGACAGCGCTCAACGCAGCCTACGACGGCGGCCTTATTGCCGCTGGTAATAGCGATGGCAACAAGCTGACGATGAACCTCTCGAACGTGAAGATCCAACCCATGCGATGGAAGGATGAAAGCGACAAGAAGCAGCTCTTGGAGTGGAACACCTTTATTGGGGATACGAAGAGTAATGTTTCCGATGACGGCCACACGGGACCGGCTTCAGAAGACGACCTTAACCGCCGCTTCAAGGGCGGTAACGTCTATGGCGGCTGCTGTGAGAGCGGCCACGTCAACGGCAACATCATCATCAACATCGACCACACGCTGATGGATCCCGACGAGCTCTTCGACGAAATAGAGAACGAAGGTTCGCTCTATGGCCACGACATCCTGACACAGGAATCCTACAACATTACCGAACGTCGCACCGGTGTCATCCTTGGTCAGCAGGGTATGGACGTGCTGGGCACTGCCCTTAACATTTATGGCGGCGGCAAGGGTAAGCGCACCGAGATATGGGGTAGCACCACCATCAACCACAACGGCGGCTATGTGTTCCAGATCTTCGGCGGCAGCGAGGAAGGCGTCATCGGACAAGGCGAGACCTATACAGGCACCCAGAAAGACGACAAGACCTACGAAGCACCCTATTATTACTTTAATGACAAGAGATATACTTATAACCCTGACTACAGCTGCACGGTCAACCTGAGAGGTCAGTACGACGGTGTATCAAAGAGCGCCACCGCTGATCCCGACCTGTCCGACTGCGAGTTCATCTATGGCGGCGGTTTCCTCGGTCCCATCTGCGGTAATACCATCATCAACCTTGGCAAGGGACGCATCTTCAACAGCTTCACAGGCAGCTGTAATGCCGATATCCTCGGACACACCGAGACCTACATGGGCC
>Ga0265298_10008259_pt1 | contig 12532 bp, 15 predicted proteins | sample AusTroGonzalo_MG_3_FD_193486 | JGI IMG/M metagenome (GOLD analysis project Ga0265298, IMG submission 193486) | Bovine rumen microbial communities from tropical cattle in Woodstock, Queensland, Australia - Gonzalo_01 | ecosystem: Host-associated > Mammals > Digestive system > Stomach > Rumen ... | reverse complement strand
TTCGAGGTGCTTTTACAAAGTCTCTGTGAATATCAGAAAAGAAAAACTGGTAAAGATTCGTCACACGATCTATCATCTCTTGCTGCTCTGCTGCATCAAGTAGAGAAAAATACTTGTCATTATCTATGGGGCATAAAACGAAATGGATAGGATGAGAGAGAGGTGAAAAGAGCGGGAAAGCCTTTATTTATAGGGGGTTCGGGAGATTGAGAGATGAGAGGCCAGAAAAACGAAAGGGTTTACATTGCTTTACAACGGCTTTACATCGAGAGCCGGAAAAGAGGGCTTTTAGAGGGGTATTCTTTACATCGGGGTTTGCAGATCGTTGGATTTTGAGGCAATTTAAGGCTATTGTTGAGGCTGCCGGGAGGTGGCCATTATTTATGGCCTGAAACGGCGTTAGAACGGCTTTCTGAGGGCATTAGAGGGCCATCGTAACACGACAGCATACTCAACATGGAGCCGTGGCAGAACCACGGCCTACTGAGAAAATGACGGGGAGTGATGCGCTCCCCTATTTTTATGGCAAAAAGTGGGTGTTTTTTCGAGAGGGGTTACAAAAGGGGTTACAGAGAGGGGTTACATTTTTAGCGTGAGAGGGGTTACAAAAGGGGTTACATTTTCCAAATTTTCGGGGGGGGTATCTGATAGGAAACTGCGTGGCTACCGCTTGCAAGTGGCGGTATTTGAAGTTTTATAGGGGTGAAAATACCCTATTTTTTGAAGTAACACATTATTTATATATCGCGTGCGCGTGCCTGTTTATCAGGGTTTTGGCGATTTCGAGTGATGCCGGATGGGTGAAAATTGCGTGTGTGCGCCGTTGTGGGGGAACCCTGCGGAGAACCGCAGGGCACGGTGGCTGTGTCAGAAGAAGCGGGCGACGGATCCGAGGACTTCGAAGACATTGATAATGCGGGAAAGTGGAAATTCCTGCTCGTCGAAGCCGTCGGTATTGATGGGAACGTAACGGAGAACGTCGGGAGCGCTGCCACGGCGTAGAATCTTGATGGTACGGATGGTGTCGAGCACAACGGCATAGATTTCTCCATACTGTATGTCCTGGACGGTACACTGGCGCAGGGCGATGATGTCGCCGTGATTGATACGCGGCTCCATCGAGTGGCCTGTGACGTTGCACCAGGCGGTGGCTTTCTCGAAACCAGGCACGATAATATTGCAGGCCGGTACTGTTGTCTGGCTGTTGAAGATCTCGCTGAAGCCCCCGATGAAATCTACGTCATAATATGGTATTCCCTGCCCCACTTCCATTGATATTCTTGGCTCAGGAGAGGAAATATCGCTCGGATCTGAAATTTCTTTCGATTTTGTTTGGTGGTTTCGTGAGAAATCACCTTTAATCATTTCACCTCTTCCAGTAAGTAGCCATTCAGGTGAAATATCGTAAGTTCTCACGATTTTTTCCAATACGTCGGCCTTTGGAACCACACCTTTGATATAACCACGTATATTTCCTTCGCTAACACCCAGTTTTTCAGCGAATACAGTATTCTTTCCTTCACCGTATTTTTGGACGCAAAAGGCTATTCTTTCGTGAATAGTTGCGAGATTTTCATAATTTTCAGCCATAATTCGTAACTTTTTTCGATTTTTCTTTGGTGGTTTCGTGAGAAATCACTATCTTTGCAGCGCGTTAATGATATTAACAGCGGCCAAAGGTACGAAATTTTAGCGAGATAGAAGAATGTTTCACAAAAAAAATAATAAAAGACATGTTACAGAAGGAATTTGAGGAGCGCATCGGTCGCTCAGTGAGTGAAGAAGAGTTCATCGAGGCCAACGCCATGTATATGGCCGCCGGTGACATTGACAAGGACGTGTTCTGCCGTGAGTGGAAGCAGATCGGCGAGAGTCCTTTGGTGAAGGGCCTGTTTGAAACGGCCTACAATCTGAACCAGGCACTACAGGAAAACAAGCTGATGCTGAAGGAGTGCCAGGAGATGCTTAGTGACGCTGCCGATGCTATGCTGGAGATTGCGGACGCATTGCTTCAGGGTAGTGACGTGCTTCTCGACGGGGAAACCGTCGAGCAAAAGACTCCAGAGGGTTATGCCGTCGAGGAACTGACACGGAAAGCCTGGTGGCTGGTTGGCCAGAAGGAGGTAACACGCCGTAGGGTTAAGAACGGCTATACACTGGACGCCAAGGACAGAGAGACTATTATCAAGAACTTAACGAAATAAGGAGGACTGACAATGACTGACAAGCGAATTTATCTGAGTGAGAGTGGTATGGCGAAGTTGCGCCAGACGTTCAATGTGAGCCATGTGACCGTTTGGAAGGCTCTGACGTACAAGACCGAGAGCGCGTTAGCGGAGAAAATCCGCTACGTTGCCCTGACGCAGCTGGGAGGCACAGCGAGCAAGGAGTTGGAGGCATCGGTGGAGTGTGAGACGAGCCATGAGGAGGTTGAGAAGACGATGACGCAGACCTTTGGGCCGAGGGTTAAGCTGGTATTCTTCAAGGAGGGCAACGTGGTTCGCATGTACGTTGACGGTAAGGAAGAGAAGAAAGCCTTCTGTAAGGACATTCCGAGCTTTATGGCATTCCAGCAGGAGGTTGAACTAAAGGCGTTGACACTGTAATACGGCGAACCGCGCGGCAAAACCGCGCGGCACACTGTAAGCGAAAGAAATACTATGGAGTATTACGGCAAGATATTGTGCATTTCGGCTGGCGACCTGACGTATGATGACAGGCCGGTGGTGGTAAACGGCAAGGCTGACTACAGCCGTAGCCGTGTGTTGAACGGTGTTGCACCGTTTGACTTGCCGAAGGAGATACTTGCCCCGATTATGAGTGAGCCAAACTACAAGCAGCTGAAGAAGCGCGGCCTGTTGAACGTGGTGCGTCGTGGCGGCGGCCCTGGCGAATACGCCTTGGTGGAGCTGGCCACGTTGCCCATCAGGTTCAAGGAGCGCATCAAGGAGAAATACGGCGATATGGAGCAGAACGTTTTGAAGGACTGGTTCGGCCAGCACTACAGGATGGATGCCAAGGCCCGTGAGTTCTACACCCGTTTCCGCTTCGGTGACGGTGGGGCCTTACCTCCTGAGAAGATTAACGAGTACACGGTAAACGCGAGCGTGCTACAAGCCGTTGTTGACGTTGTGAGCGACACGAACATCATGCGTAGGGCCATGCACGGGCCGACGGTGAATTGGGGCGAGGTTGTGGGTGTCATTAGTTTCTTTCAGGCTGAGACCGGCCACACGCTGCCCAAGAGTGCTCACCGATTCCGTGACACGGTGAAGCAGTTCCAGACGGATGGTTACGAGGTGCTTATCTCGAAGAAGTTCAGGAACCAGAACACGCGCAAGGTGAGTTACAACATCGAGCGGCTGATTCTGAGCCTTGACGCACAGCCTGAACGCCCATACAACACGACTGTTGCAGAAATGTATAATATGTTCATCAGAGGCGAGATAACTGTTGCTGACCCTGAGACTGGAGAGGTGTTTGAGCCGAGCCAGTTTGTGGATAAGAAAGGCAATCCGTTAGTGCTGAGTGATGCGACGATAGCCAACTATCTGAACACCCCGAAGAACAAGGCACTGAGGGCGAAGCTGCACGACACGCAGTGGGACTTCAACAACCAGTACCGGCCCTATCACCTGAGGGCGCACGCCGTCTATGCGCTGAGCAAGGTGTCGCTTGATGACCGCGACCTTCCAAGACCCATGCACAACGGCCAGAGGGTGAAAGCCTACTATGCCTACGACGTGGTGAGCGGCGCGGTGGTTGGCCGTGCTTACAACCGCCTGAAGACCCGCGACCTGTTTGTGGACTGCATGAGGGATATGTTCAGGATGCTCGACAGGAACGGCTTCTATACCCCGATGGAGTTGGAGGTGGAGCACCACCTTGTGGAATCGTTCAGCGACGGTTTGATGAAGGCCGGTGTCGTGTTCCCAATGGTTCGCTGGTGTAACCCCGGCAACTCTCGTGAGAAACGCGCCGAACACTTCAACCGTGCGAAGAAGTACGGCACCGAGAAGAAACTACAGGTGGGTATTGGCCGTTGGTATTCCAAGCTGGAGGCCAACCGTCCGAAGGTGGATAAGGTGTATGACGAACTGAACAACACCTACAAGGAAAAGAGCTACACCTACGAGGAACTGGTTGCCGATGACATCAGGGCCATTGAGGAGTACAACCATGAGCTGCATCCCAACCAGAAGATGTACCCCGGCATGACCCGTTGGGACGTACTGTGTGCAAGGCAGAACCCGGAGTTGCGTCCGTGGGATAAGAGTTACCTGTACCGCTACATCGGCGAGAAGACCTCGACCACGATTAGGCAGAATATGTATGTGACCGTTCAGTATGAGCAGTACCAGCTGCCGGATCCAAAGGTGATAGAAAAGCTGGAGCCGAGGAACCTGAAGGTGGATGCGTACTGGCTGCCCGAGGATGACCCTGCGGCAAAACCGCAGGGCACACTAAAGCCGAAGGAGGTTTATCTTTGGCAGGGCGACGAGTTCATCTGTGTGTGCAAGCCGGTGGCGAAGTACAATGAGGCCACGGCAGAGCAGACGGAGGCCGATAAGGCGGCTTACGTGGAGCAAGCCAAGTATGTGAGCCAGTTTGACAAGATGATGAAGGACGGTAAGATTCAGCCTGTGGTGGTTATCAGACAGGAGGAAAAGGAGGCCATTGAGGCGGCTGCAGCAATAGCCATCCCTGCGGCAAAACCGCAGGGCACTCTACCCGACGAGGAGGACTTTTCGGAGTATATGGACGCTGACCGCTATGCGGCGGCTGGCGTGGCAAGTATGTAGAGAGATACGCGATGTCATCGCGCTCAACAGAAGAAGATTAGAACATTATTCAAAAAGCATTAGAATATGGAAATCAGCAAGGAGATTAAGGAGCGGATTGCGGCTGCTGTTGCTGCCGACCGCGAGAACTACCCCAGCGACAACAAGCACGCTGTGGCCCTGGGCATATCGCCCTCAGTGTATAACGCCATCAAAAAAGGCAACTACGACCGTCAGGTGAGCGATGCCGGTTGGGTGGGCATAGCCCGTCGGCTTGGCGTGGTGCTGCGCGAGGAAATGGAGTGGAAGGCCGCCGAGACCCCGACATTCCGTTTCATCATGGCACAGTTGGGCTTGTGCCAGGAGAGCGGTGTGAGTGCCATCCTGTGCGACATTCCCAACATCGGGAAGACCTTTACTGCGCGGGCTTACGTGAAGGCCCACAAGAACGCCATTTATATTGACTGCTCGCAGGTCAAGACGAAGCGCAAGCTGGTGAGGAAGATAGCCAAGGAGTTCGGTGTGACGAGCATCGGCAGTTACTATGACGTGTACGAAGACCTGGTGGCATATATGAAGACCCTCGACACTCCGTTGGTGGTGCTCGACGAGGCTGGCGACCTGCAATATGAGGCTTTCCTGGAACTGAAAGCCCTGTGGAACGCCACGGAGCGTTGCTGCGGCTGGTATATGATGGGAGCCGACGGTCTGAGGGCCAAGATAGCCCGCAACGTGGAGGGCATGAAGGTGGGCTATGCCGAGATGCTGAGCCGGTTCGGTGACACTTACAGCCGGGTCACGCCGGAGGACGAGAAGGAACGCTCGAAGTTCCTGAAGGCACAGGCCGCCATTGTGGCGAAGGTGAACGCCCCGAAAGGTGCCGACGTGATGCAGATAGTCCACGGCAGCGGCGGTGGCCTTCGCCGAGTCTATACCGAGATTGAGAAGCTAAAGAAGGTGGAGCTGCGATAATATCGCAGCATAGAGGACAGGAGGCAGAAGTATGAAATTAAGGAGAGCATATAGTCCGACGGAGGTACTTGCGATGAAGATTCCCTCGTTTCCCTTCACGGGAGCGTGGGAGGCTTCATTGGGACGACCGGCCAAGAGCGGCACATGGCTCGTTTGGGGTCACAGCGGCAACGGCAAGACCTCTTTTGTGATGCAGCTGGCCAAGTATCTGTGCAAGTTTGAGAAGGTGCTTTATGACAGTCTGGAGGAGAGTACCGGGCTGAGTGTCCAGAAGTCTCTCAGGAGGCACGGAATGGCCGACGTGGCGCGTCGATTTGTCATTCTTGATAGAGAACCCATGAACGTGCTTTCGGAGCGTCTGAAGCGCAAGAAAAGCCCTTCTGTGGTGATTGTGGACTCCTTCCAGTATAGCGGGCTGAGTTATGCGGGCTACAAGCAGCTGAAGGAGGAGCATCCCAGTAAACTCTTTATCTTCATCAGCCATGCGGAGGGATCGAGGCCGGAGGGCCGTGCGGCCAAGAAGGTTGAGTATGATGCTGACATCAAGATCTTTGTGGAGGGTTTCAAGGCCAGTTGCAAGAGTCGTTTCATGGACAGACCAGGCGTTCCTTTCATCATTTGGGAGGAGGGAGCCATCAAGTACGCCCTTGGGGAGCCGGGCGATGGAAAGGAGGTGTCGGGTGATGGCTAAGAGTTACACCGCAACGAGCAAGCGGCGCAGTAATATCTTGTATAAGTTGCGTAAGAAGGGCGTGGTGGTCAATACAAAGGCCCGGACGATAGAACTGCCATACGGCAGTGACCCGGACGCGATTATCCAAGCAAAGAGACTGCGGAGGGAATATCGGTTTAATGTTCAATTCTACATCAGTTAGGGCTGCAACGATGTTGCAGCATAGGAGACAAAAGCATGGATAAGTATCAGATATTAGTGAAGAAAGGGAGGCTGAGCATGATAGTCGAGGACTGGCTTCTGCACAGTGAGTGCGACCTTCGCATCCGCAAGGCCAAGACGAATGGCTGCCGGGTGGTAGAGCTTACAGACCCGCTTTATGCGGCGAGAATTATCAAGTGGCTGCAAGCAGCCGAGAAAGTGAACATCGTAAAACAATAGAGTGTCCGCGCTCTCATCGCGGGCAATAAACGAAATGATAGTATGATTGGCTATAATTATTGGAAAGAGCGTGAAAAGATGTGGAAACGCTATGAGTCAGGCAAGGAAAGCGAATGGTTTTCCTCGTTTGGAAATGAGCATAAAGCTGTCGAAAATGCCTGTAGATACGAGCAGCTTATCAAATGTGGCTACTCTCATGAGCAGGCAATGACTTTCGATGACAGCGGTTGGATAAAAGACAACTATTGTCGTGCCAAGTTCTGTAAGAGGTATGAGATTGTAAGGACTAAGGAAGTATGGTGTGCTATATTAACTTTCCAGCTGCCTAACAAGAAATGGGTAGCGGGTCACGAATACACATACCCGTCAGGTGGCTGTTTTTGCGGCTGTAGTATTTACGGAAAGCAATTTGATACAGAAAGGCAAGCCAGACATTCAGAATTGGTTCATATTATTAAGGGATTAGAGAAAATAACTTGGGATAGCAGTGAAAAGATGTTGTTACCACAATTAAAGAAGGCAGCATTGTCTTGCTTACAACTGGAACTATTTTAAGAACAAAGATACAATATGAGCAGAACAAGACAAATAATTGAGTTAACGCCTCCAGCTGTGTTCAGGGAGGCGAGGCCGGAGAAATTCACGGTATCGGGGTTTACGTGTCCTGAGTGCAACGGCAACGGGTGGTACTGGGGTTGTGAACGCGACGGTGCCCCGTCGAGTGATGGCTGGATGAAGGTGGTTTGCCCGGTGTGCGGTGGGAATAAGGTGGTGAGTGCAGAGGTGACTGTGCACTGGAGAGGAAAGGAGGTAGAGCCATGAGGCGCGATTGTATGAAATGTGAGTACTGTTGGAAAGAGCCCGGTTGCAACTATCCAGAGGGCTGCGGCTACGGCATCGACGGCTCGAGAGCAATCGGCGAAAGGTGCTATAAGGATGGCAAACTACTAAAAAAGTATTGATTATGAGAGTATATATCAGCGGGAAAATTGGCGAGGAGGTATTGAGTGATGCCACTCGCGAGAAGTTTGCCAAGGCTGAGGCTTATCTGAAGGGATGGGATTTCGAGGTGTTCAACCCCACGACAAGCGGGCTTGGTGAGCGTGCCGAGGAACTGGCCAGAGAGAATGGCACAGACTTCTATACGGAGATAATGAAGCTCGACCTGGCAGAATTAGCCTGGTGCGATGCCATCTACATGTTGACGGACTGGATTGACAGCCCCGGCGCAAAAAAGGAACTGTCACGAGCAAAGGAGTTAGGACTGGCCATTTGGCATGAGAATGTTTAACGATAAAAACAAAGAATAGTATGTACGAGAAGTTAATGTTTGAAGGAGGTCACAAATGGGAAAAAACAAACCTTGTGACCAAGAAAGATCGAAAAGGACTTTATGACCACTACAGATGTAAAAACTGTGGTATTGAGGGAAAGTCCTACTCTATGGGCGTAATCGAGGTTCCAGACCGTTATGGAAACAAACAGGCCCGTTGCCCTAATGCCCCAAAGCATACAAAAGTAAAAGTGACACATTGTTCTGCAAATGGTAAAGTGTTTGGAAACTTGACACCAGGAAGTGTGCACAATATCATTGATGCTCCAGACGGTGAAGACAGAAGTCGTGGAGAATGGGTGATGGGGGTTGGCGAACCTGTGCTACTGCTATATCGCGAGTTTACTTATGCTGATTAAGACTATGGAGAACTACAGTAGATTTTATGCCATCTTCAACCGGTTGCCTTATAAGGGCGACCGGGAGGAGTTCAAGAAGAGCGTGGTGCTGCAGTACACGCAGAACCGCACGGATCATCTGCACAATATGACTGAGCGGGAATATAACGACTGCTGCGCAGGGTTAGAGAAGATGTTGTCCCCGGACGCTCGGGCCGTGTTCATCAGGGAGCGGAAGAAATGGCGCAGTTCTGCGCTGCACCAACTGCAACTCTACGGTGTTGACACGACGGACTGGAACAAGGTGAATGAGTTCTGCAAGCAGCCGAGGATAGCGGGCAAGGAGTTCCGGGATTTGGACTGTGAGGAACTGGAGGCACTGACAAAGAAGATGCGTGCGATTATCCGCAAGCGTGATAAAGAACAGTAATATTAACCCCTTTTAATTTTTTCAAAAACAATGGCAACAAGACAAAAAAAGACCGTGATTAGCGGCGTGACCCGTGAGGCCGCCGACGTAGCATTTGCCACCTTTGCGAAGGCCGATGCAAGTATTAACAAGATACAGGCAGAGATTGAGCTGCAATGTGCGAAGATCCGCGAGAAGCGCCAGGCAGACCTAACCCGCCTGACTGCTGAGCGGGATGCCGCATTTGAGACCCTCCAGAGTTTCGCCACCGAGAACCAGTCAGAACTCTTTGCCAAGAAAAAGAGTCTGGAGATGGCACATGGCGTGATAGGTTTCCGCACCGGCACCCCGAAGCTGAAGACCCTGAAGGGCTTCACGTGGGCGAGTGCGCTGGAGTTGGTGAAGACCTTCCTGCCCAGCTATATCCGGCAGACGGAGGAGATTGCAAAGGACAGGCTTTTAGCTGACCGCGATCTGGAGGAGGTGAGTGTCATCGATGACAGCCTTGGCATTATCAGGAGTACGCAGCCCATGGGCAAGGCTATGGCGAAGTGTGGCATTCAGGTGGTGCAGGATGAGACCTTCTTCGTTGAACCAAAGAACGAGGAAGTTGCGTGAAACAATGCGGGAAAACCGCATTGCACACTGAAAACGACTAATACCCTTAACGTAATGGGCTGCAGGACACCGATTTTGCAGCCCATTTTTTTGTATATTGGAGGGGATTTTGTAACTTTGCCGCAATTAGTTGCTGTAACACGGCAACATACTGAACACTAAAGGATGGGCAAGGGCAGAGATAGTGAACTGGTTAAGTTGCGGGATGAAGCACTGTGCCGTCGGTACTATGAACTGACGGAGCGTCAGCGCCTCCGTTTCGATGATGCCCTGAAAGTTCTTTCCAGGCATGAGTTTTTCATCAGCGAGGAAAGGATTATGGCTATTATCAGGAGGAAGGTCGGCGAGTTGGAGAAAATTGCGCTGAAGGCGGTACCAAAAGTTAGGATGCCGAGATTGACGGCGCGGCAGCTGGATTTGTTTGAATCCGATGCTGACGCGCCGAACACAGTGGCCGCTACTGATCAAGGACGGTGAACCGATAGAGCGATTCATAGACCTTTATATAGCCTGGCAGCGTGTAGTCACGGGATTTTGCGCGAGTGAGGGGCCACACGTTCCGGCACTCAGTGAAAGCTATGCCCTGTAAAGCACGGTGAAGGTCGCTGGCGAGCTGCAGTCGCTCTGCAATGGAGGCTTCTTGTGTGGAGCCTACGTGAACATCATCGTAGCAGTCGATGGCAAGCCGGACGGATATGGTGGCCGTTCCACGTTGTGAGCTGCCGCCTCCCTCTCTCAGATCATACCAGTCGATATCTGTATTGCCGATGAGGACACAGGGGAAGGTGACTGGGTACTGGTCTTCTTGGGTTTCCAGTTGTCCGCAGTCCTCGGCCACGAATGAGAGGTTTGGGAACTGGTTGGCAATGTGCTGTAGGAGCAGAAGGATTAACTGTTGCATGGTGTTATGAGTTTAGGGCTGCAACGGTGTTGCAGCATAGTTATACATTAGGACTTGAGTATATTTGCGATTTCGGATTCGACGGCCTGGTTGACCTTTTGGGTGAGTTCCTTCGACGGGCCGAGGAACTTGCGCTGGGGAATCTTTGCCGTGACAGTGAGTTTGTCCTTTTTGGTGAGTGCAAGCCCCTTCCAGAAACCGGCCTCAGAGTCAGCGGGTGCTTCCTTACCACCGGCAGCAAAGAACTGCCTCCATGCGAATTTCCGCATCTTCGGCGTGACTCGAGGGTGAGTGGTGATGGTGGCTCCCTGATTGTGGACGGCAGCGTATGGGACGCTGGTACCGATAACCACCTGAGCGTCGCCGGGGACATAGCGGATGGATCCGTATAGATTTTTACGCGCCGACATGAGCGGGCCATACTGTGAGTTGGCAGACTTGCCGCCAGACTGTTGCCGTCGTGTGACAGGCCAGGGATGGAGGCCGCCATCGACATAGCCTCCACGTCGGAAGTTATCTTGGAAATGGTCGGTGGCCATGCGTCCAATCTTGACGGGTAAGCGGCGGTGTATAGCATCGCGTATCTCGCGCTGCTTTGCCTTAACGAGTGCCTCAAACTGTTGTATGGTCATAGGCGGTATTTGTTTTTAGAACGTAGTTGCTTTGCCGTGATTTTCACCGGCGGCTCGAGTGAGGCCTGGAGTTCATTCAACTTACGCAGACCGCCTTCGACGGCATCGGGGCCGTCAGCCGGATATTTGAGGTTGAGAGTGAACAGCTTGAACTGGTCTTCGAGTTCCTTCATGTGCGGGTTGTCGCGCTCGTCCTGATTGAGTATGAGGTTGCCTTCGCGGTTGACGGGTTCCAGGTTCGCCTCGATACGGGTGGCCTTGTCTGTTTTCTTTTCCTCGTCACCCCGGATATAGAGGTCGATGCCTTTCTCCTTCCTGACTTTCTGAACGAGCGGCTTGAATACCTGCTGAAAGAACGGATCCTGGAGTTTGTTATTCTCCATGTAGCAATAGACGTTGGACTTCCCACCGACGAACTGTAGCAGCTGCACATACCAGTCGATGAACTCCGCATTGAGTGCATGTGCGAGGCGTGCCTTGATGACGTAGAGTTTGTCGGCCATTTTCCCAAGGAGCATGACCGCCTTGAACGATACGCCCTTCTTTCCCTTCGATTCGCCCGGAGCCGGGTCACCGTAGATGACCAGGGCGCGGAACTTCGACAATGGTGGAACTTTCCCATAGACCACCTCTTTGAAAATCTCACCCTCGCTGATGGGGTTGTTGAAATACTCATGCTGCTGCGAGAGGGTGGATATTTTGGAGAGTGTGCGGTCGATGTGCTCCTCCGTGTTTTTTTCCGGCCATGTGCTGCGTCCGTTCTTGTCGCGTATGTTGACGATGTCCCAATTGTCGGCAATCTCTCCGGCACGGGTGATGCAGCAGTCCTTGGCGATGATGTTTCCGCAGAAGATGATGAGCGTGGGTTCTGACGTTGAGCGCGTGGGGTATAATGCTTGCTCCCACCATTCCCAGCGTTTCTGGATGATGTCCGGGTTCTTGGTGTCCTCGTCGGTGTCGAAGTCATCCACGAGCAGCACGTCAGGACGTATGGCCTCGTTACGTGAGCCACGGGGCGACTGTCCTGCACCGATGGCACGGCAGGCCCCACCGCGCTTTGTGATGAACTCATCCTCCGTCCATGCGCCGATAGACTGCTGCTTGCCGTAGTAGGCAATGATGCGACCGTTGGCCTCGAGGTTGGCCCGGTATGGGGCAAGGAGGCGGATGGCGTTGTCCTTGCTGTTGGAGGTGAGCAGCACGTTGCGCTTCTTTCCCGTTAGTGTGAGGAAAGAGACGATGAACATGGTGATGGTCGATTTTGCCAGCTCACGCGACCAGGAAAGCACCTCGTACCATTCATCGTGTGCCAGTATGCGTCGTATGGCTCGTTTCTGGAAGTCGGCAAACTCATACTTGGCATAGCCGGGGTAGAAGAACTTGATCCATTCGATGGGGTGCGCCTCCAGATAGATGCGGTGACGCTCACGCTCG
>Ga0265298_10008257_pt1 | contig 12533 bp, 13 predicted proteins | sample AusTroGonzalo_MG_3_FD_193486 | JGI IMG/M metagenome (GOLD analysis project Ga0265298, IMG submission 193486) | Bovine rumen microbial communities from tropical cattle in Woodstock, Queensland, Australia - Gonzalo_01 | ecosystem: Host-associated > Mammals > Digestive system > Stomach > Rumen ... | reverse complement strand
ATTTTAGATTTACGATTTAAGATTGCATTTAGCTATTGTTCAAATTGAGCAATTGTTCAAAGGGCGCTGCCCAAATTGTCCAATTGCCCAATCTGGCAATACAATCGAAAATCATAAATCGCAAATCGCAAATTCAATCGGTAAATCGGTAAATCGATAAATCGGTAAATGTTTCATTTACGCCACGTAGCGGGCGGGGAAGTCGTTGGACTTCGCAGTCTGCGTGTAGAGCCGGAGGACGATGAGTCCGGCGTCGGAATCGGCGGCGAGCTGCTCGTCCGTCTGGTCGGGCTCTTCGGCCGCCGACAGCTTGCAGGTGAGCGTGTTCGCGTCCACCACGCGGATGTTGGTCGGCGTGAAGGAGTACGTGAACGTGTTGCCGCCCTCGGCGAGCTTGCCCAGCTTGACGTTGAGCACGTTCGGGTTGGTGAAGCCCGCGCCCTTGACGGTCACGACGGCGTTCGCGTCCACGCCGAACTCGTTGCGGTCCTTGCCTTCTTGGCTAAAGTACGCGATGATCGGCGTGCCGGAATAGGAACCCAGCTTCACGGTCTTGCGGTTCACGTACACCTGGCCGTCCTCCACGCCGCCGCGGGAGCGCAGCTCGAAGACGACGTTGGCGTCCGCCGGAATGGCCGCCGCCTCCATCGGGAACTCGAACTCGGCCTTGGAGACGTCGCTCGACACCTTGACGAGCGGGATGGCCGTTTCGCCGTAGATGAGACTGGCGGTGTCGCCCTCGAGCATCTCCATGTGGTCGCCGTACGCGGCGAAGTTGACGCCGGGCTTGATGACGTTCTGGATGCCTTGGGCGCCAATGTACGTCACGTTGTCCAGCGTCACGCCCACTCCGGCGTTAACGTTGCGGAAGGTGGCGTCGATGTCCAGCTTGGCCGCCGACAGCACCGACGCGCAGACGCGGGCCGAGCACTTGTCGTTCCAGGCCGCATCGGGCGTGTCGAACGATCCCCGGAGCTTCGCTTTCCAGGTGAGCTGCTTGTTGATGGAGCGGGTGCGCCCGTCGCGGGCCACCAGCCGCGGACACCACGTCAGGAACGCGCACACGATGCGGTACGCCTCCTCGGCGGTGCACGAAAAGCCCGCTTCCTTGCGGACCTCTTCGGCCAGGTCTTCGTCTTCGACTTTATCCACCTCCTTGCGGACGGGATAGTAGCCGGTCTTGTCCGCCATTTTCCATGCGCGGACGTCGTATTTCAGGACTGGTTTTGCCATTTCCTGTTCCTTTCTTGTTTTGGTTTGCGAAATGCAAGGGAACCTCCCTTGCGCGAAAAATTTTGAGGGACTTTACCGCGCAAAACGAGGGACTTTGCGCGGGGCTTTGAGGGACTTTACTCCTCCTCGCGAGGGACTTTGCTCACGGTTCCGAGGGACTTTGCCGTTTGTGGACCCGGAACTCGCAGCCGCATTCGGGGCAGGTGACGAGCGTATCGGGCTTCACTTGCGGCCGCTCCCGGCGGGGCCGCTCGATTTTTGGCGGCTGTTTCACTTCCCGCCATTTGCAGGTGCCGTCGGAGTAGAAGTAGAAGCGCACTTCGCGCACTAGGGTCGGTTTGTCCATTTGCCGGTTCCTTTCATTTGGAGTAGTAGTCCTTGAACATGTCCCACGCTTTGCGGAAGCGGCGCCGTAGCCGTCCGAGGCGGGTATAGAACTCTCGCCACGACATGCCGAGTTTGCGCCGGACGTGACGGTAATTCGCGAGCCCGTTCGTCCGGCTCGTTTCCGCCAGGAGCGTGTTGACCAAAAGGCGGTCGCGGCCGTACAACTGGTCGCGGACGCGCCTAAGCTCCCGCACCCAGTCGGGCAGAAAATGGCGATCGACCATTTCCATCAGCCGGTCCATGGCATCTTGCGCCTCGGGCAGGACGAGATCCAGCTTGAGCGGATCGCCGTCCTCGGGCACTGCGTCCGTGGGCGAAACCGGCCGGGCTTCCCGCACATTGCGCTCCTTGTCCGTCTTGAGGCGTTTGTATTCGTTGATCACCCTGAGGCACGCCAAAGCCTCGATGCAGTTTTCCATCGTTTTGCCGGGCTGCGGCTTCAGGTCGGGCAGTTCTTTCAGGGCCTTCACGAAGGCGTGGTGTGCCACATCGTCCACCTGGCCCTGGAGTTCGTCCGGACAATCCGCGGCGGCAAAGCGTTGGCACTGCCGGTACAGATACATCTTATGTTCTTCACGCATGGGTGGGTTTCCTTTCATGTTGTTTTTGCTGCTGGAATGCGTAGATGGACTTTAGCCGGGCGTGGTACACGGCCGCCGGATTCCGGACCGGCGCTCGTCCCTCCAGCCGGTCGGTTTCCATCTCGTGCTCCAGCCGGAACAACTGGTCGAGAAGGGTGTTGTAGCCGATCCGGCGGCAGTACCACAGCCAAAGCTTGAAATCGTCCGTGCGCCGCTCCCGGCGGCTCAGCGCCTTTACCGCTTCGAATACCACCGCATAGCACGGATCTTGGAGGCATTCGCCCAGCTGCTCTTTCGTCATGGTTTTCTCCTGTTGTCTGTTCCCGCTTGCGGGGTCTCCGGTTTATAATACGAAATAACTTTGGAAAGTGTCCCGCGAAAATTTCGGCCGAAGTGCGTTTGGCCCGCATAAACATTGGTCGAAACGCACCAAAAAATTTTTGAAAAAATTTCTCTCGCGGGGTTTTGGCCTCCCCGCCTGCGGTAGTTAATACCGTGCTTTACGCGCGCGAACGAATACGCGTCGCACCCGTGCGCGCTATGTTTTATTATTAATATATAAATACCCGTCTCCGTATTCTTAAGTACACTAGCCAATAATAACTTGAACATTATACCAAAAACGGAGCCGGGAGTGAAGATTGGTGCACTTTTTGCTTGACATTGGGGCTGGAATATGGTATAATATTCTTCAAACAATCGAGAACTAGGCTAACGATGAGTACCGCAGACGAAATGTACAAGCCAGACCCGGCGAAAGTGCGGGAAACGGAGGCATATCTTGCGCGCATACGCAGGACGATCGCGGAGTCTTCGCGTTTGGTCGAACAGGCCAATCTGCGCATTGCCGAGACGGACCGGATGCTGGAGTCGCAAGGGCTCACGCGCGAGCAGGTGATGGGCTTCCGTTTCACTCCCGAGCAGCGCGAGGCGGTCAATCGCGAGCTCGCGCGCCAGGGATTGGAGCCGCTCGAGGAGGAGCCGGAGGAGTTCCGCGCGCCGGTGGAGCACGAACGGCTGGGCGGCGAGAGCTGGAACGTGGAGCGCGGCGACGCGGAGCTCGCCGAGCGGCAAAGAAAATTCGGCATGATGATGAAACCTTTTCAGATCTGACGTGTATACAGGGCAGAGAAAGGAGAAAAAACCATGTCAATCGAACTCAATGTCAATAGGCTCAACGCGGGGACCGCCTCGACGTTGGATGTGGGCGCCGGCCAGGGCGAAGTGTCCGGCAAGGCGCTGTCGGCGCTCCTCGGGGGCGAGTCCGTCAAAGTTTCGAGCGGGGCCATGACCGACCTGGAGGCGCTGGTGGCCAAGCTCAAGAGCGAAAGCGAGCGGGCCAAATTCTCGCTCGTTTTGACTTCCTTGAGCGCGCTCAGCCAGTCGCTCACCGACGTGCAGAAGCGCCAGGTGGAGGAGGGGCTGAAGCTTTCGGAGAAGCTCGAGGCGCTGAACAAGGAAGTGGACAAGTACGCCGACGCGCTCAAAGAGGCAAACTCCGACGCGACCATCCTGGAGGCCAAGATCGCGCAGCTCCAGCAGCAGATCGAGCAGGCGGTGAAGGACGGCAAGGAGCACAACGAGCTCGTGGCGGAAATGAAAGAAGCGCGGGCCGAGCTGGACGCCAAGCGGCAGGTCATCGCCGACACACAAGGCAAGATCAACAACGCCAAGAACGAGATTTCGACCGTCCAGACCCAGCTGGCGGCGCTGGTGAAGTCGGTGGGCGAAAATGCGCTCAAGACGATCGCGGGCGAGCTTGCCAAGCTGGCCGAGCCGGAAACGGCGGAGCGTCCGGCCGAGTCCAAGAAGGCCGAGGAAAAGGAGCTCGCCAACGACCCCCTGGCGATCATCCGCGAGTCGCTGGGCAAGATCGAGCGCGACATCATCGCCACCATCGAAGAACAGCGCATCGAAACGGTTTAAATCAAACACCTCAACATCCCAAAGGAGAAAACCATGGACAAAGCAACCGAGCAGCAGATTCAGGACGCCGCCAAGAAGTTCGCCAACGGCGCCACGCTCAAAGAGGTCAAGGGCATTTCCAACGAAGAACTGGAGTCGGTCTATTCGCTCGGCTTCAGCTACTACCGCACCGGCAAGTTCGAGGACGCGCAGAAGCTGTTCGAGTTCCTGGTGCTGTTCGACCACCTGAACTCCAAGTACTGGTTCGCGCTGGGCGCGGTGCAGCAGGCGCGCAAGGACTTCCAGAAGGCCATCGCCTCCTACGGGTATGCGTCGTTCCTGGATCTGGAGAACCCCAAGCCCCAGTTCCACGCGGCGGAATGCTTCCTGGCGCTGGGCGACAAGGCCAACGCCGCGAGCGCCGTGCTGGCGCTGGAGAAGTACGCTCCCCAGAACACCGAGCTCGGACGCGAATACCGCGCCAAGGCGGCGGCCCTCCGGGCCACCATCGGCGAGGCGGCTTTCGCGGAAGACGGCGAGGAAAAGTAAAAAAGTTCCGATTGGATGTAACCTCGAACGCTCCTCAAGTGTAGACAGGGCAGAAAGGAACACAACAATGGCTACTGAAATTTCCAACGTGACTCCGCGGCAGATGCCGAACACGATCAACGAGGCGACGAACCTCGCGAAGGGACTGGGTCTTTCGGAGAAGGCCACCCAGACCATCAAGGACGTGGCCGCGCTCCTCGGCGGGCGCAACGTGAGCGTCAACACCAACGCCCGCGTGGATTCCACCGAAACCGGCCGGGCCACCGGCGCGACGGGCATTCCCGCGCTCGACAATCCGGCGGATATCAAGCAGCTCGAGCAGAACCTCGAGAAGCTCCTCTCGTATCTTCAGATGGACAACGAAGAGCGCCAGACCGAAATGGCCAAGGAGCGCATCGAAATCCAGAAGGACACCATCGACTCGGAACGCAAGAATCGCTCCGAGAAGATCGAAAAGTCTTTGAAGGACATGGACAAGGCGGCCCAGTCGCGCAAGGCGAGCCGGGTGTTCGGCTGGCTGATGACGGCGCTCGCGGTGGTGGCCGCGGTGGTGGCCTGCGTGGCCACCGGCGGTCTCGCGGTGGGCCCGGTGATCGGCGCGGCCATCGCCATCGGCTGCCAGGTGCTGAGCGAAACGGGCGCGATGGACAAGATCGTGGAGAAACTGGCCGAAGGCCTGGAGAAGCTGGGTCTCAGCAAGCAGGCGGCGCAAATTCTGGCGCAGGTGCTCATCACGGTGGCCATCATGGCCGCTTCGCTGGGCGCGGGTCTCGCGGGCGGCGGGGCTTCGGCGGTGTCGAATCTCGTCAAGGCCGCGAAGGCCACGGTGGAGACGGCCGAAAAGGTGCGCGCGGCGGTGGCGATCGCCATGACGGTCACGGGCGTGGCCGCCACCATCACCGGCGGCGTGAGCGCCTACGACAGCTACAAGTCGGGCATGAGCCAGGCGGATGTCAAGGAGACCGAAAAGATCCTGGCCGCTCTCCGGCAGCGGCTCGACGAGTGCGAAGAGGAGCTGGAGCAGATCATGCAGCAGCTGCAGGCGGCGGTGTCGCAGGTGGCGGAGCTCCTCTCCTCGGCCACGGACACTTCGGAAGCAATCGCCAACAACCTCGGGGCTATGGCCTAAAGCGGAAAGGAGGCGCGACATGAGCATCCAAGTAAACAGCGGCGCGAACGCGGTAAATTGGGAGACGCTCCTCGGCAAGCTCGGGGACATCCAGAAGACGACGGGCGCGGACGGCGTGGAAAAGACCAGCGTCACCTTCACCACCACGGTGGACGGAGTGGAGACGCCGGTGACGATCGCCATTCCGGACGATCTGGAACTGCCGGCCACGGTGGACCAGTCGGCCATCGATTCGCTCTGTGCGAAATTGGCGGGCGACAACGGTCTCAATCTCAGCGAGGAGCAGATCGAACAGCTTCACGAGTCGCTTTCCGCCATGCTGAAGGAGACGGTGGGCGCGTCGGGATCGAGCGCTTCCAAGAGCGTGATGTTCGACCTCTACAAGCTCATGGCTTTGCTGGTGGAAGTGGCGCAGAAGCAGCGCGACGCCGCCCGCGAGATGCGCCAGGCCGAAAACGAGGCGGTCCAGAAGAGCATTCTCGACCAGGCCGCGGCGCAGCGCCAGGCGGCGGTGACCGGCATGATCGCCGGGGCCATCTGCTGCGCGGTGCAGATAGGGTTCACGGTGGCTTCGCTCTACAAGCAGGGCAAGGCGTTCAACACCCAGCTCGGGACCGAAAAGACGACGGGTCTCGACGTGGCGCGCCAGAACGTGGACATGATCAAGGCCGCCAACACGCAGGCCAACGCGGAGTCGCAGCTCGCCAAGGTCAAGGCGGATGTGGGCGCCAAGCCTTCGCTCATCAACGGCCAGACCATCAACGGCAAGGTGGACAACGGCATGAACAACGCCCAGATGCGCGACGCCACGGCCAAGTTCAACACGGCCAAGGACACGCTCCAGTCCACCACCGAGCGTTATATCGCGGTGAAGCAGTTGGGGTCGGAACCGGCCATCAACGAGGTCACGGCCGACATGGTGGCGCCGCTGGAAGGCGCGGAGATGGGTCCGGTGAAGACGGCGGTGGGCAAGCTGGACGCCTGCAAGGCGGACATCCGGGCCAAGCTGGACAATATCGCCAACCTCTCCGACGCGGACAAGCAGTTCCTCATGGAGAAGGGCGGCGTGGAGTTCGAGAAGCTGAGCATCGCCGACCGCGCCCGGATGATGAACATCAAGATGTCCCACATGGACGTGGACAAGATCAACTTCGGGCGGTATGTGGAGCTCAAGGCCGAGGTCAAGACGGCGTTCGACGGCGCCATCGGCAAGCTGGAGAACCAGCTGGCGCCCGGCGGACAGCTCAAGACGGATCTCGCCACCGCCCGCGAAAACCTGCGCGCCCAGACCAAGCTCAACCTCCAGAGTTTCGAGGACTCCTACGACAACGCGCTCAAGGAGTACAACGAAACGGCCAAGACCGGCACTCCCGCCGAAAAGGCGGCGGCTTCGGCCAAGCTGCAGACCGCTGCCGACGAGCTGAAACTGGCCCGCGCCACGGCCAACGCCAAGTTGATGTCGCCCGACCTCACCGACGCCAAGGCGCACCTGACGGACGTGGAGGAGGCCCGCACCAAGTACGCCGCGGCGCAGACCAACCGGTCCAACAGCGTGGACTACCTCAAGGCCAGCCACGAGCTCAACCAGGCGCAGGCGCACAACTCGCTCATCTCCGCGATCGGCGGCTTCGCCCAGGGTCTGGTGCAGAACTGGGTGCAGTACCGGCAGGCCGAAGTCACCAAGCAGGGCGCTTTGCAGCAGCAACAGCAGGAAGAACTGGACCAGACGAAGGATCTCTTCAACCAGGCCCAGAATCTGGTGGACAGCGTGGTGAAGCTGATGCAGGCCGTGTGTGCGGCCGAGTCCCAGTCGATGCGCGATGCAATCCAGGCGTAAGGAAAACGAATGGCCAATCTGATCGAACCAACCCAGATAGCCGGCGCCAGCGTCTACGGAGTACCTCAAATGAGCTACTCCGTAGACGGCGTTTCCGGCAAGGACTACATCGCCGCCTTGACGGCGGCTTCGTTCAAGCAGTCGGTGGCCATCGAGCAGGCGGTAAAGGGTTACGCCGAGGTGGTGCGCCAGCGCGAACGCAAAGTGGAAGATCTGGGCAACGTGACGGCCGCGCTGAACGCGGCCTACTCCACGCTCAAGGTCAAAGACCAGGAGTCGGACGACAAGACGGACTACCTGTCCGAGCTGTACAAGGCCTACCAGACGGCGGTGTTCAAGTACGGCATCAGCATGAGCTACGACAAAGTCGACGGCACGACGATGCGCATGACCCGCCGGCAGGTGATGAACGCGCAGAACTCGGTGCAGTACGCCTTGGACACGGAGGACAACAACCTCAAGCAGGACATGGTGTCGCTCCAGTCGCTCGTTTCCAAGCGCGACAACGCGTTTTCGACCGCGTCGAAGCTCGTCAAGAAGGCGGGCAACGCGGCATCCGGAACCATTTCCAACATGGGAGGCTAAAGCCATGGCGACTATCGAAGTGCAGGATCCGGTAAAGCTCAGCCAAAGCTGGGGCGTAAACGTAAACTTCAGCGACTACAAGGTGGACGGCAAGCTGGTGGACTTCCAGGATCTCATGATCGTCATCAGCCAGCGGCGCGCCGTGACGGTGGAGGGCGAGGTGACTCCGCTCACCGCGCGCATCAAGATGCGCAACGCCTCGCTCGACGCGCTGGGGAGCGCGCTTGCGGACCTTACGCGCATCCAGGCGAACTTCAAGAGCGACGCCAAGGGCAGCGACCGGAGCGATCTGGAGATAAGCCAGACGACGAAGGATACGCTGAACGTCGAAATCGGCAACTTGAACTTCGACAACCGCAAGATGCTCAAGCGCGAGGTGGAGGAGTGGATCCAGCGCGTCAAGAGCAAGATCGACGGGCTCAACAACCAGGCGCAGACGGACATGACGCGGCTTCAGGCGCTGGTGGACCGGCGCGACGAATCGTACTCCACGGCCTCCAATCTGATGAGCTCGGTGAGCGACACGCGCAGCAACCTCATAAGGAACATGTAATGGCCATCGAAATCGAAAAGATCGCCACCAACCGCTACGCGCCCCAGGGCGCGGATACGATCGCGCTGTACACGAACGGCGAAGGCAAGCATCTCACGATAGGCCAGCTGGCGATCAACGTGTGCCTCCGGTCGGCGGCCGTCTACGAGGCTCAGAGCGTGCTCAAGATGAATACTATGTCATCCGGCTCGCTCATGCTGGATACGGCGTCGGACTGGATGGAAAAGATCGCCAACGGCACGGCCGACTGGAGCGCGGCCAAATCATACCTCACCGGGACGCTCGGTATCGATGCTTCGACGCTACCGGACGCCATCGACTCCTATACCAAGCGGATGATGGCGGTGGATGCACTTAAGGCCAAAATCGACGCGCTCGTGCAGGTGCAGCAGCGGGACATGATCGACCTGCAGACGCTGGTTAACCGTCGCGACGTGGCGTATTCCACGTCGTCCAACGTAGTCAACGCGATGGGCTCGTCGCAAAACGCGAACGCCGTCAATTTCTAAGGAGGAAGAGCTATGGCAATCGACACGGTGGAATTCGATCTTTCGATGGTCAGCCCCAAGACCGGGGAGTTTCTGACGGCCAGAACCTACACGGTGGAAGGTGTTACGAACGCCGACGGGTCGCTGCGGCAGCTGTCCATCGGGCAGCTGGTGATGGCCCTTTGTTTTAAACGGGCGGCGGAAATGGAAGCTCAGGTAATCGAGCTTATGGAGGAGATGAACTCCACCTCGGAGCTGCTGGCGGACTTGACGGACATCGAACAAAAGGTGGTGGACGAATTCCAGAACAACCGGAACGGTCATGCGTACGATCTGGACGGCAAGACCGCGCCCTCCGGCAAGACATATCTCGAGGTTCTGCGAGGGCTGGGCATCATGAACAGCAGCCAGCACTATGTGCGCAACGATGCGGTTTATTCCGAAGCCGACATCCTCTACGACGATTTCATCTCCCAAATCGAGTCGAAGATGGACGAGAAGAACTCGTTCAGCCAGCAGAAGATGATCGAGCTGCAGTCGATCACCAACAAGCGCGACCAGAGCTACGATATGATTTCGAACATCTTGAAGAGCATCAACACCCAGATCATCGGGAACGTCAACAACTTCTAAGTTGAGTATAATAGGATATAATAGTAGCCTCGGGAAGGCGAAAAAGGCGTGGGCGGCAGCCCTCGCTTTGGCGCTTTTCGGTCTCGTGCCGGCATCGGCCCGGGCAGGCTTCACGAATTTCCAGACGCTCACACAGGAATGGGATCAGACTCTGTCCGGCGACACCATCTATCAGGTGCCGGGCACCATGTCGCTTACCCCCGCGTTTGGCTATAGTGCGCTCAAAGTGGCCGAGAATGCCACGGCGGTGCTCTACATCCCCAAGGGCGTGACCCTCACCGTGAGCGGGGGCCCCGCGAGCGGAGCCACCGGTGCGGGCGCGGGCATCTACGTGCCGTCGAGCTCCGCTTTGATCGTCACCGGCGGCGGCAACCTCGTCGCCACGGGCGGCAATGCGGCGAACGGTGCCAACGGCACCAGCGGCGGCGACGGCGTGATCATCGATGACGGCGACGATCCGTACGACGAGTGGGGCCACGGCGGCTACGGCGGCAATGGCGGCGATGGTGGCGGCGGCGCGGGCGCCGGAATCGGCGGACGGGGCGGCAACGGCGGCGCTGGCGGCGGCGGTGGCGGCTGGACATGGTATGATACGGACGAAGACTTTGACCACGACGGCTACGACGGCAAAAACGGCGGCAACGGCGGCTATAGCGCCTCCGGCGCCATCTACCTCCTGGGCAAGCTTTCCGCTACCGCCACCGGCGGTGCGGCCGGCACTTCCGGCGGCTCGGACGGCGGGAATGGCGCAATCCGCGTAGAACATTGGTTCATGGGTCTTTCCTACCGCGCGTGCGGCGGCGGCGGTGCGGGCGGCGGCGCGGCCGGAGCCGGCGCGGCCTATGCCATCGGCGGTGGCGGCGGCGGCGGCGGCGGTGGCGGTGGCGGCGGCGGCGGCGCCACGTATCAGGTTGCGCAGGGTCAAGACGACGACAATTCGCGGGGCGGCCACGGCGGCCGCGGCTATGGCGCCGTCAATGGAAGCGGAGATCGGGAAACCGGCGTTTCGCACTGGGATGTCACCGGCGGCGACGGCGGATGGGGCGGCGATGGCGGTTCGTCCGCAACCGGGGGTTTCTACAAGGGCGACGACGTCACGGTTTCCGGCAGTGCTCCGTTGCACACGGTAACCAATACCCACTCCGCTATCGAATATACGCTCACGTTTTCCGATTCCCATCGCGTAAATGAGTCGGTGACCGCGAAGCTCGGCTACGCGCTGCCGACCGCGCCCTTGCCGGCCGAGCGCCCCGGCTGGGCCTTCCACGGCTGGTTTACCGAGGATGGCGGCGGCGGCACGAAATACTACGATACCGATGGCTCGGCGGCGCTGAGTCTCAATGAATACGCGGTTGTTGGCGACCTTACGCTTTATGCCTATTGGACGCCGGAAGATCCCGACTTGGCCGACACCATCTACATCAATGGTGTCGCCCTCGTGGGCGGCTACTCGGATAGTGGCGACGGCTGGCACTATGACGGCACAACCGGCTATGTCTGGCTCCAGGAGCAGAGCAGGACATACGTCATCACCGGCAACGACCCGGCCGGCGAGTTCAGCATCTATGCAAACTCATCGTGTACGGTCGTCATGTCCAACCTCACCATCAACGCAAGCCACAACGTGAACCGTCCGCCTTTCGAGAACAATCCCAATATGAGTCCTGTGCTGATGTTCGCGGGTACGAACCACCTTTACGGCCCCGTGGGGTTCCCGGCCATCTACACCTACGGCGTAGGGACCCTGACGATACGCGACGGCGGCGGCGTTGTCTATGCGACCGGCGGCGCGAACGCTCCCGGCATCGGCGGCGCGCCCGGCACGACGACTGGCAGTCTGAAGATCGAGGGCGGCACAATCGAGGCGTACGGCGGAGACTATGGGCCCGGAATAGGGTCGGCGAAAGATGGCGGTTTTGGCTCGATCACCATTTCCGGAGGAAAAGTGACAGCCGTTGGCAAGGGGGCCGGCATTGCCGGCGGTGGCGCTGGCATCGGCGGCGGCGCTTCGCAGACTGGCGGCGTCATCCGGATTACGGGGGGCGAGGTGACGGCCACTGGCGGCTACCGTGCCTCCGGCATCGGCGGCGGCAGCTCGGCGGCAGGCGGCGACATTTCCATTTCCGGGGGCGTGGTCAATGCAACAGGCAGTTATGCCGGCGCCGGCATCGGCGGCGGCGTCAACGGTGCCGGCGGCACCATAGCGATTTCCGGCGGCACCGTGACGGCGACGGGCGGCTCTGGCGCCGCGGGTATTGGCGGCGGCGACTGCGGCGCCGGAGGGACGACCACGATTTCCGGCGGCGAAGTCGTCGCAAGGGGATCGGAGCATGGTGCCGGCATCGGAGGTGGCAGAAACAAAAACGGCGGCATAATCACCATCACGGGCGGACATGTGGACGCAGCCGGCGATACGCTCGGCGCGGGCATCGGCGGCGGCAGCGGCTGCGTCCCGGGCACGATTTCCATTTCGGGAGGAATCGTCATGGCCGTCGGAGGAACGAACGGCTGCGCAGGCGTCGGCAGTGGCTACGAAGGCTACACCTACGCAGGCACCGGATCAATCAGCATTTCCGGCGGCACGATTTACGCTTCGGGCAGTCGCGAATCCCCAGATATCGGCCGCAGAAGCAACGAACATAATGTAATCATG